>Ga0070734_10000334_pt1 | contig 108821 bp, 102 predicted proteins | sample Coa_R1_8_FD_66444 | JGI IMG/M metagenome (GOLD analysis project Ga0070734, IMG submission 66444) | Surface soil microbial communities from Centralia Pennsylvania, which are recovering from an underground coalmine fire - Coalmine... | ecosystem: Environmental > Terrestrial > Soil >...
GACCAAGACAACAGCCAAAACCAAATCCAAGGCGGCGGCCTAACGGCCGCATCGCTTTGTTTCACAAAGCGGACAGATAGCAAGTTAATAAAACCGGACATCTTGACAAGTTAACGACAGTGGTTCCGGATTAAGGATGCATTAAGGAGTAACGCCGGGCGCGAGCCTCCGGCACGGGTGGACAAGCCAGAGGCATGTCCCACGGAAGGCTCCGGCCTTTGGCCTGTTGGCTCAAACTCTGGTTTACCGTGTGAAGACGAAATAGATGGTTTTGTCGGCGGCGACGCGGGCACCCTCCTGGTTTTTGGCGGGAGAGAAAGTCCAGAGGCGGGCGGCTTTGGCAGCTTGCTCGGCGAGATAACGGTAAAGGCCGTCGCCGTCACCTTCGGGGGCTGAGCCGGTCACTTTGCCCGAGGAGCTGACCTGGACGCGTACGGGGACGACAATGCGGTCGGAGATGCGGGCACGGATGCCGGAGGAGATTCCGGGCTGCACCTCATGGATCACCGCAGGAGGCACGGCAATGGCGCTGATGCGACGGCGCTGTGGTGCGATGGGAGGCGGCGTGGTGCGGTCGGCGCTGGATTCCGGACGGCGGGCCGGGATGACGGGCGCGGGGGGAACCGGGGTGACGGTCTGGGTGACCTCGGGCGTCTGCGGGCGAGCCAGGGTCCACCATTCATAAGCAAGAGCCGCCACAATGCTGAGCACGATGCAAGCTGCCCAGGGCAGCCAAAACCGGCCTCGCTTGCGAACGGGCAGTTCCTGAGTGACCGGGCGATAGGCGCGATGGGCGGGCGGCAAGGTGATGGCCGGGCGGACTTCGGCGGCTGGCGCTGGCGATTGCGGAGGAACTTCGGTTGTGACCGGCGGGATTTCCTTCTGCGTTTTGGTTAAGCCCGAAGGAAAGGAGACCAGCGGCGGCACGGCGCCGGCCGCACCGAAGAGGAAAGTTCCCTGACAATCGAACCAGGAAAGCGGTTGGAGCAGGAGAAAGACACAGCGCGGATCGGCGAAATGGGTGCGGAGCAGTTCCTCATCGGCGTTGTCGATCGCGGGTTGACGGCCGGTGTAGGTACGAAAGAAGCCTACGATTTCGGGGCGGCCCAGAGCGGAACGTAAGGTGGCGCGATCGGAATCGGAGAGTACATAGGAAGGGCCGTAACGGTGCTCGCAGGGGATTTCTTCAAATCCATCGATGTGCACGAGGAGAGGATTTTCGCGCTCGACGCGGCCCAGCAACAGACCGCCGATTTCGGTTCCACGTTTGGGGAGCGAGAGAAACGCTTCAATCGTGCGCGCGCGCAACGCGTTGGCGGCTTCTTCGGCCAGGATGACACAGGCGCCGCCTTCCGGGGCACACTGATACCAGGGCATGCGGTAAAACGCTGCAATCGGACGGCCAGCAACCCCCATCTTGGCAGTCGATTCCGTACGAACGTGTGGCAGGTCGCATTGGCAAAGGATGTGCGGGAACCGTGTATTATGACGCGGAAACAATGGATCGGAATGGCGGTTTTGTGCATTGGATTCACGATGCCCGCGTGGAGCCAGATTGCGAGCGGAGCCGGTACAATTGCGGCTGGCCCAGTAAAGGGCGCCGGATCAGCGGCGAAGGGAGCCGCTAAGGGCGCCGGCGACGCGGTAACTTTGCACCCGATCGGCGCGGCGGAATCGGTCACCAAAGGCGCTGCCGGCGCAGGGAAGGACGTCACGGTGGGCACCGTGAAAGGGACCGGCAAAGTCGTCAAGGGAGTCGGGAAAGTCTTTAAGAAGGTGCTGTGACGGTGGTGGCGCGGGTGAGGCGCGCATAATCGGCATAGCTGATCAGCTCGATTCCCTCTTCCATGATGGTGCGGCGAATGGCGGGATCGACGAGGGTCGCGACTTCGTATTCGCGCTCCTTTAAGTAAAAGGCGTTATAGCCGGGAGTGGCGTATCCGGGGTGGCAGGAGAACTCGGTGAAGCCGGGCGGCACTTCTTCGCGCAGCATTTTTTGGAGGAAGGGAACGCTCACGTACTCGAGTTCGGTGACGCCCCATTCCCATTGCGCATAGAACCCTCCGGTGAAGCGCACGCGCCCGTCGTCGCGGAGAGGCAGGCCGAGGGGAGCCACCATTTCCTGGAAAATCGGAAACACGTGCTTGTTGCGATGCGCGTGGCGGTGGGAGTCGATGTGGGTAGGGAGACGCCCCATCAGGCGCTGGAATTCGTCCAACTGCTGATGGAATTCCTGGCGGATGGCGGCCGGATCTTCCAGATCGAACTCGACCACTTCCCGCTCGCCCCAGATATCCCAATGCAGGCCGATGGCGAGTTGCGGGTGCTCGCGGCTCAGGGCAACCGCTTCCGCCACGGCGTTGCCGGTCACCATCATACTGGTGCTGGTGAGGACGCCGCGCGTGTGGCAGTCGATGATCCCGCGATTGATGCCGCGGGAAGCGCCGAAATCGTCGGCGTTGATGATGAGGTACTTTTGCATGTCAGTCTCCCGGCGCTCCGGCCAGAGCGCCTGTAGCGGATTTCAGGGACTCCAGGGTACTCAGCAACGCGGCAGCCACCTTCGGCGCATCGAAGTACTCTTCGGCGATAGCACGAGCGGCGCGGCAATGGCGCTGGTAATCTGCATTCACGGCGTCCAAGGCCGCTAGGATTTCTTCCATGGTGGAAAAGGCGAACAGGCCTTGGCCGGTGGGGAGGAAGCAACCAAAGGCGGTGTCCTGGGCAACGACGGGTTTACCGCAGGCCAGGTAGCAGGCATCGCGCTCGCTGAACCAACCGCTACGCAACCGAATGTTCTGGTCTTTGGCCACGGTCCATTCGCCGCGGGACTGCCGGAAGAAATCCGGATAAGCACCGAAGACGTCGAGCGACATCTCGAGCGGGTTGGAAATGTGCCAGCCGTATTGTTCGAGGCGGGCGCGGTCCGCCGGTTCGGCTTTGAGGGCGACCGAAAACGGCTGGGCGGTGCGGCGGGGCAGATCGATGAATTTCTCCCATTCGTAGTGCTTGCTCCACCGGTAGGTTTCGCCACGAAAGAAGGCGTCATTGCCGTCCTGGCGGTAGTTGCCGATGGTAGTGAAGTAAGCTGCCTCCGGCGTGTAGGCCGGATACCAGAATTCGAGGTCAATGGGCTGGCGGGTTTTGTAGTAGCTGCGGCCGTTCAAAGGAACGCCACAATCGGGCGCGCCGTAGTTTTCGCCGTAGGTGAAGATGGCGTGATGGTTATCGAAGGCGCGGCGGGTGTGCTCGTCGCCCTCGGCCAGCCGGAGCTCGGCGGTCACGGGATCGCACTCGATGTAGATGCGCAGGGGGGCGGCCATGTGCTCGTCGCGGAGGTCGGTGGCGCCGACCACGTTGAGGAGTATGTCGCAGGAACGATAAAGCTCCGAGAGTTGCGCAGTGGTCAAGCCCCAGCAGGCGGCGGGTCGATCGGCAAGGCGAAAGGCCCACTGGCCAGCGAGGCCGATGCGCTCCATGGCGCCGCGAATGTGGGCGACGGCATAGGAGCAGTCATCCGTGATGCAGTTCTGGCGCGGGTCGTAGGGCCATACAGTGTCGTCTTCGACGTACCAGACTTCGTGTCCGAGACGGCTGAAGGCGCGGAGCCAGTTGAGATAGAGCCAGGTTTGGCCGCCAAACGGGCAGCGGCCCATCATGCCGAGAACGACGATCTTCAAACGGCTGCGCATGTTTTTTCCAGAAGCTGACTGTAGATTCGCTCAACGCGATCGGTATATTTTTCTTTGGTGAATCGCGACTCGACCCAGCCGCGGCCGTTACGGCCGAGGCGTGCGCGGAGTTCGGTGTCGCCGGCGAGGCGATCGAGTGCACCGGCCAAAGCGAGGACATCTGCAGGCGGAACCAGTAGGCCGGTCTCGCCATCCAGGACGACTTCGGGAGCGCCGCCGCTAGCGCAGGCGATGACAGGCCTCCCGCAGGCCATGGCTTCCAGGTAGATATTGCCAGGGCCGGGCTCGAAAACCGAGGGAGCGGCGAAGATGTCGCAAGCCTGGAAGTAGGTGGGCAAATCGGCATGGGCAACATAGCCCACAATCTCGATGTTTGCCTCCGCGGAAGCCTCTGTGATCCGCTGCCGCAGCCTGTCAATAAAGGCGGCATCGCCCTTGCCGATGCAGCGCAGGTGGATTCGCGGATAGGCGCGTCGCAAAGAGATGACCGCGTCGATCAAAGAGTCGATCCCTTTGGCGCCGGAGAGATTGCCGACAAAGAGCACGTTTGGGTTTCGCGAGCCTGGGGATTCACGGGGCGCGAAATGAAGAGTATCGACGGCGCTGTGGATCACATCGATCTCCTCAAGAGGGTATTGGTATCGGTCGGCGCAGAACTTCGCGGTGTTGCGGCTGGAAGCGAGGACCTTGTCGGCGTGGCGCAGGACGGTACGCTCCATGAAGCAGCCAATCTGGTGAAAGGCGGAGCCAATTTCGGGCCAGTCCATGTGTTCCGCGAACATGGCCAAGGGACCGTGAAGCTGCACGACGTAACGGGAAGTGCGGTGCGCGAAGGTATCGGTTTGATAGAGGAAACCTTCACCACCATATTCAGGAAATTGGAGGATATCGAAATGAACCTGCTCGTCCAGTTCGCGCAGTTCCCGCGCGACGGCGCTGCTGTAGGCGAGCCAGAAGGTGGATTGCTCATACCCGGGGGCATCCAGGGGCGGATGGGGAATGCGATGGATCACAGCCTTGCCGTCGTTGTAGAGCTTCGGAGACTGGTCCCACGAGAGCGAGATCACATGGACCTCGTGACCGCGCGCGGAGAGGCCTTGAGCTTTGAGCCAGGTTTGCGTGCCGATGCCGCCGCCGCCGGTCTCGGGCGGGTATTCCTGGGAGATGAGACAGATCTTCATGGCGCTAAATATGGATCACCGCAGAGGCACGGAGACGCTGAGGAAAGATGAAAATCAAAACTTGAGGGTGCTGGGGAGGCAGAGAGAATTGGCGAATTGTGCGCGAGTAGGAGACCGCTCCCTGGCGGTCGCGGCTCGGTACCGCCCTCTGGCCGGGAAAATGGTTCACGTAGAGGGTCACAGAACCTCCGTGAGGATCCGGGTGGTGACTTTGCGGGCGTCGAAGTGCTCTTCGGCTAGGGCTCGGGCACGCTTCGCGTGCTTGGGGTAATCGGCGGCGATCGTTTCCAAATGTGCGACGGCTTCGGTGGGCGTTTGGAAACGAAGGAGGCCGTCGGCATCGGGGAGGTAACGGCTCTTACCGGTGTGCTGGACAACGGCGGGTTTGCCGCTGGCGAGAAAACAGATGGTGCGGTCGCTAACCCAGGCGGTCTCGAGGCGGGTGTACGAAGGCTTGGCGCAACTGAATTCGCCTTTGGCGGTTTGGAGGTAGGACTGATAGGCCGAAGGAGTCCCCGCAACTTCCTCTGCGCGCTTCACGGTCCAGCCGAGAGGCTCGAGTTCGGCTCGTTCCCTCTGATCCGCTGCGAGTGAGATGGCTAGTTCAAGCTTTTGGGAAGTGTGGCGCGGCAGGTCGAAATAGGGAAGGAACCCGGCGCGCTTGCTGTTGTCATAGCTGGCGCCATGGTGTGCGAACCACTCGTCCCACCAATTGGAAACGGTTCGGAACGGGGCATCGGGAGAGGCGGGGCAGACGGGCCACGCATCGAGAGAGACCGGGGGCGGCGTATGGCGCCATTTGCGGCCGCCATCGGGAAAGAGAGCCTCCGGAGTGCCTACGGTTTCGCCGATGGAATAGTACAACGTGTGGGGCGCGACTTCGATTTGTCCGTGGTACATCCAGATCTGCGTCAGTCCCGGATCAATGTCGACCATAACGGACCGGCGGAAGGAGCGGACGACCGAGCAGTCGAGGCCATACCGGAGGTTGACCAAGAGTTCGGCCTGGGCAGCCTCTTCGAGCGGAGTGGTTGGAAGCGATTCTGACAAGCAGCCGCGACCTACTTGCAGGATGACGATTCGATCCGCGAGGCCATACGGTTGCAAGCGTTGCTGCAGGTTAGTGAACTGGGAATGGAGTTTTTCGAATGGGACGCGGGGGCCCACCTCTTCGAGCCAGATAACGTCGCAGCCGGCGTTTTTGAGGCCGAGCGCCCAGTTCAGATAGGCCCAGGCGTGGCCCCCGCCGTCGGGGAAACCGATGGTGTCGGCGCAGAGACACACGTCGAGGCTCATGGCATTTCTCCGGCATACGCGAGATTCCACAAGCGGCTATACAGACCGCCAGCGGTCACCAATTCGCTCGGGGCGCCTTGCTCGACCAGATGACCGTGGTCCAGCACGACTATGCGATCGGCATGCTGGATGGTAGACAAGCGGTGCGCGATCAGAATCGTAGTGCGGCCTTTGGCGAGTTCCTGGAGGGAAGCCATCAGATCGGATTCGGTGGCTGGGTCGAGGGACGCCGTAGGCTCGTCACAGATCAAGAGTGAAGGCTGGCGCAGGACGGCGCGGGCAATGGACAGGCGCTGGCGCTGACCTCCCGAGAGAGTGCAGCCGCGCTCGCCGAGAACCGTGTCGTAGGCATCCGGAAGAGCTTGGATGAAGTCGTGTGCGCAAGCCGCTTGAGCCGCTGAGATGATTTCGGCGCGCGTTGCCTCGGGCCGGCCGTAAGCGATATTTTCGGCGACGCTGACAGGGAGTATGAACGGTTCCTGAAGGACGAGAGAGACGTGGCGGCGCAAATCGTCGAGGTCGAGCTCGCGGAGATCGGTACCGTTAAAGCGGATGGTTCCCGCAGTGGGGTCGTAGAGACGGCACAACAGTGCGGCCAGGGTGCTTTTGCCGGAGCCGCTGGGGCCAACGATGGCGACGGTTTCGCCGGCGGCGATTTCCAGGGAGAAGTTTTCGAGAGCCGCAGCGCCGGGCTCGTATTCGAAGCGGAGGTGGAAGATGGAGACAGAAAGCGCCGCCCAGAAGGGCAGCGGCAGGGCAGAAGCCCCGACCCCACGAATTTTGTCGTCTTCATCGAGGACTGCGAGGACGCGGCGGGCGCTGCCGGCGGCCGAGGCCAAGCCGCTGGCTACGTAGGCGATGTTTTCGATGGGCTGATAGAGCGAAGCCAGGTAACTGAGGAAGAGAACGAGACTTCCGACGGAGATGGAACCGGCGGCTGCGTGGAGACCTCCAGCGATCATGATGGCGGCTGTGCCCGCCGCGGTCACCAGGGTCGTGCCGATGCTGAAACGGTATTGACTGAGAATCGCCCGGACGTAGGCGCGGCCGGTGCGGTGGGCCAGCTCCTGGTATTTCTGGTCCTCGATGGGTTCGCGGCCAAAGGCCTGCACGACTGCGACGGAGGAAAGCACTTGCTCGGCCATGCCCATCATCTCGCCTTGCAACTCGGCTTGCAGATAGCCGCTCCGCTCCATAGGACCAGTGGTGAGCCGGATCACGAGGAGCAAGAGCGGCGCCACGGCCAATGAGAGAAGGGAAAGGGTATGGTCAAGGCGCCACATTACGAAAAACATGGCGGCCAGACTAATGGTGGAGGAGCAGAGAGGCAAGAGCACGTTGGCCACGAGGCCGCGGGCGCAACCGGTATCGTTGATCACGCGTTGGACCAGATCGCCGGTGCGGCGGCGGGCGTGAAAGCGCAAAGAAAGATGCTGCAGATGATCGAACAGACGGGCTCCCAACGCATACGAGACTTTAGCTCCGGTTCCCGCCTGCAAGTATGTCTGGGCCATTTTGAGGAGCCACGCAGCGAGGAAAATCACGATCATGGCGGCGGTGAGCCAGACCAGCAGGCCGGTACGGGATTGGGCTCCGGGCAAGGCAGCCAGGAATTCGGCGGAGCGTGGCAGTGAGCGGCCGGTAATCACGTAATCGAGGATGAGTTTGAGAGGCCAGGGGCGCAGCGCTTCCATGGCGGCGCTGGCGATCACGGCAAGGCCGAGAGTGGCGAACTCGGCGCGATAGGGCCAGGCGTACGGCAAAAGGCGGAACCACCAGCGGGTCATTGCGCCGCTCCCAAGGGCAAGGCAGAGCCATGCCCCACCAGTTCGAAGGTGCGGTCGGCGCGCTGCGCGGTGGAGGGGCGGTGCGCTATGAGGAAGATCGTGCGGCCGGCGCGTGCGCGTTCGAGGGCATCCATGAGCAACGCTTCCGATTCGGCATCGAGCGCGGACGTGGGCTCGTCCATGATCAGAACGGGAGCCCGCTTGATGAGAGCGCGGGCGATGGCGATGCGTTGGCGCTCGCCGCCGGAAATCGTCGCGCCGCGCGAACCCAGGACGGTGTCGTAGCCATCCGGAAGGCGGCGGATGAACTGGTCGGCGTTGGCTTGGCGGGCGGCTTCCTCTATTTCGGAGCGCGTAGCGTTGGCCTTTCCGTACGCGATGTTTTCGGCGATCGTAACGGGGAACAGTAGGGGATCTTGGAACATCACCGCGACCTTGATACGCAGGCTGGGCAGCTTGATCTCACGAATATCAATGCCATCGAAAGTTACGCGGCCTTCCCAGGGATCGAGGAACCGGGGAATGAGCGAAACGAGGGTGGTCTTGCCCGCGCCCGAAGGGCCCACGATGGCAACCATTTCACCGGGCCGGGCTTCGAGATTGACGCGGTTCAGCACGGGGCAGCCGGGCTCGTATCCGAAGGTGACGTTTTCAATGCGGATGTAACCTTGGCGAGGCGCCCGACGCGAGGCGGAGTTCGAGGATACGGCTTCAGGCAGATCGAGAATTTCAAAGACGCGGTCGAGGCTGGCTTCGGTGGGCTTGATCTGGCCATAGGTCTGGAGCAGGGTTTCAGCGCTCTTCTGCAAACTGCGCGTATAGGCAGCGAAAACGAGCATGCCGCCGATGGTCAGTTGGCCTGCAAGTACTCGCTGGCTTCCGGCGAACACCACGATCGCGATTCCCACCGTAGTAATGAGGCCGGTGACCAAACCGTAGGAGCCATTCACCAAGGCGCCCTTCTTGGCCCACGAGACGACGTCTTCCGATAGAAGCTCGAAGCGCCGGGTATTGTACGGCTGTGCGCCGAAAGATTGCACCAGCGGGATGGCGGATAAAGTTTGTTGGACGAAGCTAGCCAGGCGCGACTCTGCGCTCCGAGCCCCGATGGCGCGATTCTTGAGGCGGCGTCCGAAGAAGATGCTGGCGGCGCCGATCAGAGGAGCGACCACGAGAGACAAGACGGCCAATTCGCGATCCAGAGTCCAGGCCACCCACAGGATGGTGGCCAGAGTGAGCATCTGCTGGATGGGTGAAACCAGCAAGGTGGAGGTGATGGAGTAGATGCACCAAGTATCGGTGCTGAGGCGGCTGAGGGAATCGCCGACGTGCTGGCGGGCGTGGAACAGAACCGAAAGGCGCTGTAGGCGGGCAAACAGGTCCACCGAGAGGCGATTGACCATATGCTGTCCGACTGCGGCCCAGAGCCAGCCGAGTCCTAAATCGAAAGCGCTATTTAAGGCGGAAATGGCCAACTGAGCGATTCCTGCGGCCCAGATGAGAGCGACAGAGCTTGGCGTGGCACCAAGCCAGTGAAACCAGCGCGGCGGCGACTGGTGCTGCATTCCAACATCGATCAGGATTTTGAGCGGCCAGGGCTGCAGGGCGGCCAAACCGGAGGCGAAGGCGGTTAGAACGAGGATCGCCAATAGACCGCGCCATTGGCGAAACACGTAGGGCCGGAGTCTCCAGATCCGCTCGAACATAGAGGTCTAGTCGCCGGAGGCAGGCGCGCTAGTCGCAACCGGGGGAGCAACGGCTGCGGCGGCTTCGCGCTCCAGGGCACGGATGGCGGCACGCAGAGTACCGGCGGCATCGCCGCACTCGTATGAGATGCGGGCGCCCGCGATCAAAGCGGCTCCCCCTAAGAACCAGCCAATTATAGGTTTGTCATCGACGTACGCGGCCACGCCGAGCACGGCGAAGGTGATCAGCGTGAGAATGCTGAGAAAGGAGGCCACGGGCCAGGTACGGAAGCGGAGCAATTGTTGTCCGCCGCCGTGCTCTTCGATGGCGAACCGAAGCCGGGCGCCACCGAAAATACCGGCGATTACGGACAGATCGAAGCGGTCGAAATCACCACCGTGACGGCACGAGGCGCCGAAGCGGCGCATGTGGAATTCCGCCAGGCGGAGCCAGTCCTCGGCGGAACGCCATAGTTCGCTCCAGAGCACTTCCGTACGCGGCAGCGGGCTGGAGTGCAGCTTGAGACGGCGGCGCCAGAGAGTGAGGCCGTGCTGGATCCGGCCGCGCAGGCGGGCAATGGGCTGAACGACGTAGAGGGCGGCCGTGAGTGCGCGCAAGGCAACCCGGGCAGCACGAGAATCCACGCTCGGAAAGGCCGCGCCTGAGGCGCTTACGATGGCTTGGATGAGGGGGAGCGCGAGTGAGCCGGCCAACAGAGGGGTGAACGCCAGCAGGGGCCGCCACCAGATACCCAACATGCAAAAGACCGCCAGCGCGGCGGCAATCAGGTACCATTCCGGCATCTGAGCGAAGCCTTCGAGCAGACTGGCGGGGCGCTGGTACATGGCCTGAAAAGGCGCAGAGTTCCAGATGCCATGGTAGATGCGATTGCGGCCCAGGGTGAGGCTGCGGACTACACCTCGACCGTAAAGACGGCCAGCCCAGCTCAAGTGCCCCAGCGGGTTGTACCGGGCGGGATATTTTTGTTCGAGAAGGGCTTCCGCTTTGCCGTACCCGTTCTGCTGCTTCCAGTAAGCACGAATGGAGTTGCGGCGATGATGCCAGACCAGGGCAGCGGGATGGTAGAAGATCTTCCAACCCCGATCGATAATCTTCCAGCACACGTCTACATCGTCGCCGGCAGCGCGAAAAATGGGATCGAAGCCGCCGACAGCCTGGAGGCAGGCTTTGCGAAAGGAACAGTTGCAGCCGGGAATATGTTCGGCATCGCGATCAGAGATCAGGACGTGGATGGGACCTCCGGGAGCATTGGCTACGCAGGCGGCAATGCGGCCATCCTCGGGCGGGGGGAGATTGGGGCCGCCCACTGCGGCACAATCTGTAGTCATGTAGGCATATGCCAGATAACGCAGCCAGTGGGGGTCGGGATAGGCGTCGTCGTCAATGAAAGCGACGATCTCGCCCTGCGATTCGCGAATTCCGGTGTTGCGGGCAGCACTCAAGCCCTGATTGGGAGTGCGCACGAGGCGCACCGGAAAGCTGGCGGCAATAGAGGCCGATTCATCTGTCGAGCCATCGTCCACCACGATCACCTCGTAATTGGGGTAATCCAGGCTGGTGACATGATCGAGCGTTTCGCGGATGGTGCGCGATCCATTGTAGGTGCAAATGACGACGGAGATCCCAGGCCAATCGAGGTCTCGCGCGAACGGTACTTCGGAAAAGGCGCGGCGCACGCTGGCGAGCGCGGGTTTAGGCAAACGCTCGCGGGTAGTCAACCCGAAATCCCAGTCGGTAATGTCATATCCGCCGCGATACCATTCGTCGGTCCAGGAGAAGACGAATAAGCCGGCGCAACCGGCCGCGAAAATCGAACGGATCTGCCAATCGAGTGTCTCGGCCTGGGCTTGGGGTGTGTTACGGCGGCTATCGAGACCGATTTCCGCCATGACCAGGGGCCGATCACCGGTGAGGTTCTGCAGGCGTGCCAGGTAGGATTCCAGGCGGTCGCGCGATTCCAGGTAGACGTTGAAGGCCACGAAATCGAGGAAGGGCAGATCGAGGTACTCCGTGGTGGGATAGTTCACATAGGTCACCAGGGCGCCCGGGTCTTCCTCTTTTACCGCTCGCGCCAGGGCAAGCAGGAATCTCTCGATGCGCTTCCGCCCGTACCAGCGGACAATCGAGGCGGGAATCTCGTTGCCGATGGTGTAACAGGCTACGGCCGGATGACCAACACAACAACGCACGGCTTCTCGCAAACGCCGTTCGATTTCGCCGGGACGCTCGTGTTCATCGAGGAAAGCAATGTGCTGCTCCCAAGGAAAACCGACCATAACCAGCAAGCCCTGCACGGCAGCTTCATCGAGCAGCCAAAGAGGAGGGGTGCTATAGGTTCGCACGGCATTAATGCCAGCGGCGGCCATGGCCCGGAAATCTTCGCGGACGATTTCCATCGGAGGAAAATCGACCCCATCGGCTTCGGGGCGGAAGGTGCCGTAGGTGACGCCTCGCAGGTAGAATTTCTCAGAACCTCGATAGAGGAATTTGCCGGCAACGCGCAGACGCGGCGATCCGGAGGGATCGACAGCACGCACGGACGCAAGTGACGCTTCAAACGTGGTCGTAGACATTTAGGTTTCGGCGATGGCTTTCTCAACAGCCAGCGGGGGTCAACGTGCGAGACACACCATCGCTCTGCGGTCTCGGTGATCGGTTTGGATTTTGCGAAGTGGCACTGGTACTTAGCAAATGACGGGCCTTTTCACGTGAAAGTACCGAAAGCGGAGACTTGCGCGACTTTTGCGGAGATGGGGGAGGTAATTTCGAAAGCTTGGAGCGGCGGAGGATGTAATTAGTTCTTTGCGGAAAAAGCAGGAACAGACCGGCGGTATTTGCCCAAATTAACTAATTTTAAGCCTTCATGGCGAAACTGTGGCTGTTTGCCGCGTTCCTTCGATGGCGATCGGCTGCGCGATCAGATCGGGGACGGACGCCCCAGCTGCCATGGTTCGCTCGACGATTTGCGCGAAACCCGCCAACAGACCAGGATGTACAACCCCATCGAAGTGACCGTACAAGTTGACGTATTGCGAATTGGGCAAATCGATGCGCATCTGCCAGCCAGAGGCGTCGCTATTGGCAATATGGTGGCGATCCAGGGTCTGACCATGCAAGCGAAGGCGAATGGCGCGGAATCCGAATTGGCGTGAGGCATCCACCAAGGTGTTGGTGATCTGCTCATCGGACGAGCAAGCCTTGAGTTCGCGTTCCAATTCCTGCAAGCGGACCTGGACATCAATAAATCCGCGCAGGGTGCCCTTCGTGACGAGGCGGCGCGCCATGCCAAATTCGGTATAGCCGAGGTGCTGCACGCCTACCCAGGCGACCGCGCAGAACAACACGATGATTACTCCGCCTGCGCGATCATGGGCCAAGTCCTGCAACAGAGAAAGCGCTGCGGCGATGGCGCAAATTCCATAGAGCAACAGGGCCGCGCGGCGCGGTGTAAACCCCAGGTCGAGCAAGCGATGGTGAATGTGGCGGCGGTCCGGTGCAAAGATCGGCTGATTCCGAAGGAAGCGGCGGACAATCGAGAGCGCTACATCCAGCAGCGGTATGGCCATGGCCATCATAGGCGCCGTGAGGCCCAGTAACGTGGCGGACTTCTCTGTCCACAGGACGCCATAACAGCCCAATAGGAAGCCGATCAGCAGGCTCCCGCAATCTCCCAGAAAGATCGAAGCGGGATTGAAGTTATAGCGCAGAAAGCCGAGCAGGCAGCCGACCAGGGGAGCAGTCGCAAGGCCGAGTTCCAGATTGTTGTGGGTCAGCGCGGCGATTAAAGTGGTGACGGTAGCAAACAGGCCTACCCCGGCTGCCAAGCCGTCTAAACCGTCGATCAAATTGAAAGCATTGGTGCATCCCACCAGCCACAAGACCGTAATCGGAAAGCTTAGCCAGCCAAGGGTGTGCCAATGGAAGGTTTCGATGTGGACACCCGCCAAATAGGCCAGGCTTGCGGCGGCAACTTCGGCGGCTAATTTGTGCCAAGGCTTTAACCCGAACAGGTCATCCAGAAGGCCGACCGCGAAGACCAAGGCGGCCGCGGGTAGAAGAATCATCGAATGCGGAACGACTGTGCCGATGTCGAACCGCACATTTCGATAGGGGGCAATTAGGATAAAGCCGTAAGCCAAAACGTAAGCGATGGCGATCGCAACACCGCCCAGTCGCGGAATGGCTTGCCTGTGGATTTTGCGGTGGTCGGGCCGGTCCACCAGATTCCGGCGCAGGGCAAAATCGCGAACGAAAGGTGTCAGGAGCAGGGAGAAGAGGAACGCGACGCCGCCTATGTCTAACAAAATCAACATAAATGCCTGCTGTTACAACCCCACCGGATTGGCCCGGCGCAGCGACTCTTCGTCTCCCCAAAAGCGCAAAGACCAATGTGAATCAATCTCAGAATAAAGCAAAAAACATCGGTAAAGACAAACCAAAACAGGGCATTAGTTTTAGTACTACTGATCCAAAGATTCAAGCGGCAGGTGACTTTCGTAATAGCAACCGATGGGATACAGCCCCGTTGTTATCGAAATTAAGGATTGCCCGGATAGAGGTCTAGTCCCTACTGTGGAGTGCGGACTGAAGTTCCCGATTTATGGCGCGGCTGAAAAATTGTCGAATAAAGGCTCTCGGTCTGGTGGCACCGGCTTATCTGCTGTTGCTCATCCAAATCGCGCCAGCCTCCACCATCGGGCCGGACGTGTTCGGCTATACCGCGACGAATGCCATTTACTCGTACATTGACATCAGCGCGACCGGGACTAACGTCCTGGCCGGTTTGACCGACAATTTTGCCGGGCCGATCAGTTTGGGCTTCCCATTCGTCTTCTACGGGACGACGTATACGCAGGTTTATCTGAGTTCGGATGGCGCTTTGACGTTCACGGCCGGCACCGCCGATTTCAATAACGTGGATTTTCAGTATTGGGCGCCTCCGGGAGATATGCCCATGATCGCGCCGATGTGGGATTCGTTATCGACGCCGAACGGCATCTACTACCAGACGATCGGGTCTCCTGGGAACGAGGAATTCGTTTACCAGTTCTTTGACGGGGCATATTGTTGCAACCCGGTTACGCCGAGCCTCAACTTCGAAGCGATTCTGTTTCAGGGAACAAACAGAATCGAGTTTCAGTACCAGAACGTGGTTACGGGCGATCCAGTGAACGACTACGGCAACTATGCCACTATTGGCATCCGGAACACAGGCGGGCAGGCGAACGGAAGCTATCTCGAATGGTCGTTCGCGCAGCCGGTGATCAGCAACGTCGAAGCGATTCAGTTCGCCGATCCACCCTCCTCACCGCTACCCGAGCCGGCATCGTGGCTGCTGGCGGGAAGCGCGCTGCTTTATTTGGGGTGGAAACGCCTGCAACAATCGTAAGCCAATCAAGGTCGAAAGAACGATCGCGACCCGAAATTACCGATTCGGGTTATCATGAGAGATCCATGCAGAAGCGTTTGCCTCGGGAAAAAAGTGCGAGCGTGCGAACACGGCTGTGGAGGACGGTGGTGGCTGCATGGTTGACGCCATTGTTGGCAGCACAGACTCCGGTTGCCCAGACGCCAGCTGCGCAAACATCCGCGCCACAGGCACCGGCCGCGACGGTTCCGGCGCCGCCCACAGAACCAGGAACACTGCAAATCATCACTCTGATTGGGCGCGACAACGTCAACAACGTTAAAATGCCAGTCCTCACGACACCGGTGGTCGAGGTGCGCGATCAAAATGATCGTCCGGTGGAAGGGGTCACCGTGGACTTCCAGTTGCCGCTCACAGGCGCCAGCGGAGCCTTCGAGGATGGCACCCGGAGGCGTGAAACCATTACCAATTCGCAAGGGCAGGCTTCGGCGCCGTACACACCCAACACTGAAACGGGACGGTTCGATATTCAAGTGAAAGCCACGTTGGGAAACCGCACCGGTATGGCCCTGATTCCGCAAAGAAATGCCACTGAAGCCGAAGCGGTGCGGCAGCCTGGTACAGGATTCAAGCACAAGAAACTCGTGATCGTGGTCGCGGTGATAGCGGCCGGCGCGGTAGTGGGAATCGTGTTGGGAACACGGGGCGGGTCCGGTTCGACTTCTTCCAATCCTACGCTTACGATCACACCGGGGATTCCGACTGTAGGCGGACCCCATTAAACGAGAATCTACGATGGCAGCTAGAGTGGTTCGCATCTCTATGGCGGCCGGCGCGGTGCTGTGGCTGGCTGCGTATGCCGCGCCGCCTGCCTGGGCGCAGGCCTCTCCGTTTCAAATTCGAGTGCAGCAGGGGAATGCCACGTTTCTGGTGGGCAGCGGAAGCACGCTGAACTTTCCGGCGAGTGCCGCCGGAAAGAGCGCGTCTCTAACGATGACCCTGGTTTATCAGGGGAGCACAAGCGCTACCGTTTCACAGCCGCAGATTTTCGGGAGCAACTTCACCGTTTCCTCGCAGACGCCGGCCACGGTAGGTCCGGGAGGTTCGGTAGCGATCACGCTGACCTACACGGCGCCGGATTCGAATCAGGCCGTGGCGCAATTGAATATTCCGTACGTAGAGGCAGGAGCGTCGCCCCAATTGCCGGGCACCAGCGGTATTCTTTCCTTCGTTTTGGCGGGGACGGCGCCACAAATGGTAGTGACGTACGCCTTACCAAACGACGGCAACGTATTCACGGTGGACACCGGTAGCACGATCACGTTCCCAGCGACGGTGGTGGGGACGACGCTAACCGCGGGTGTAGCAATTGTCAACCGGGGCAGCGGAAGCGGAAAGGTTCAGAACATTGTCGTCTCTGGTGATGGCTTCACACCGCAGCAACTACCGCTTCTGCCGTTCAGTCTAGCTGCCGGTTCCAATCTTCAATTTGGAGTTCGTTACGCTCCGACGCAGGCCGGAAATAACACGGGTACGCTAGAGGTCGATTTTTCGGATCGCACCGTGACGATATCGCTGACAGGCACGGCCATTGGCTCGCTCTTGAGCTATCAACTTCAGCAAGCGAATCAGACGACGCCAGTCAGCCCCAACCAAACGCTGAATTTTCCGGACACGAACGTGGGGGAGAAGAGTTCCCTGACGTTGGTGGTGAAGAACGTGTCCGTTTCCACCGTGACGGTAGCCAGTATATTGGCGACCGGTACCGGCTTCACAGTCACGGACGCTCCCATTACCCCGTTCAATATGAACCCGAACGATACCTTTGTTTTCACCGTCACATTTGCCCCGGCGCAACCGGGGCCTGCCACGGGGAGGCTTCGGGTCGCGAACGACACGTTCAATCTCATGGCTAACGCGATTGGTCCGCAACTCTCGTTTTCGTATTCCACGGGATCGGGCAGCACGCCCGTGAATCCTGGGGGGACAATCCTGTTCAGCCCGGAGCCGTTGGGACAATCCGAGCAGGTGGCGTTGACGATTCAGAACACGGGAACGACCACGGCATCGATCACCAGCATCGGGGTTACTGATCCGAAAGCACCGTTTACGGTAGCGAGCCCCCCAACTCTTCCGTTGACCTTGAACCCGAACCAATCGGTGACCGTGAACCTGGTCTTCACGGCCGCGACGACAGGCTTGGCGTCGGCCACGTTACTGGTAGATGCGCAGCAATTCACGCTGGCCGGGTTGGGGAACAGCGCGCCGCCGCTGCCGGGTTACCAATTCACCGGAGCCAGTGGCAACGAGCCTCCGCTCTCGCAAGTAGCCGTGGGGCTTACACTATCCGCAGCATATCCGGTACAGATCAACGGGACTCTTACTATCGCCGCGAATAGCGGGAGTTTGCCTTCCGATCCGGCGGTGCAGTTCGCCACCGGGAACCGCAGCGCGACTTTCACAATTCCGGCCAACAGCACGCAGGCGGTGTTCACCGGTGGCGCGAATCAAATCGGGTTACAAACCGGCAGCGTCGCGGAGACGATCACGATCACCCCGGATTTTGTGCTCACGACCGGGCAGGACATTACGCCGTCCTCGCCGCCGACCGTCTCGTTCACGGTTCCGGCAGGACCGCCGCACTTGCAGAATGCGTTCGTGACCCAGAACTCGCAGAATACCCTGGTGCTGCAGATCAACGGTTATGCGACGACGCGTTCGATTTCCGCTTTGGCTTTTCAATTCACCGCATCCTCCTCGGCGAATTTGCCTAACGGAAATGTAACTTTGAATATCCAGCCTGAGGGAGACGCCTGGTTCGCCTCTAGCGGGTCGCAGAGTTTCGGGGGCCAGTTCTCGGTGCAGGTTCCATTCACGATCGGCAGCACGGGTACCACGACAACCCCCACAACCGGTTCCACAGTTTCGCTAAACACTCTGTTGCAAGCGGTTTCCATTACCGCCAGCAACGGACAGGGCACCTCCAACGTGGTCTCCGTCCCGATCTCACAGTAGCCTCGAAACCCTCATATACCATTGAAAATAAATGGCAAGTAGCCATTTAGAGTAAGCTGGGCCCCCCACTAGTTATAGTACTTTGACCGGTACCCGGCAAATTGACAAATGTCAGACGGGCATCGATCATGAGTCTAGGACGTTTAATCACAAGGAGTCGAGGTCATAGATGACGAATGTGACCGAAAGGGCGGTAGCATACCTTGGCGATTCCGGGGACTCAGAACCCCGGATCGAATGGCCGTGGTTCGCTCTGCGGATCCGTAGCAATTTCGAGAAAACCACCTCCGAGATTCTGCGCCAAAAGGGATTTGAAGAATTCTTACCTCTCTATCAAACCCGCACGCGTTGGTCGGATCGTGTAAAGACCATTGAACGTCCCTTGTTTCCGGGCTATCTATTCTGCCGGTTTGACCAGTACGCCCGGCTGCCCATTTTAACTACTCCGGGTGTGGTCAGCGTGCTCGGAGTTGGCAAACTGCCGATGCCCATCGCGGAGGACGAAGTCGCGCGCGTCCAAGCGATCGTTCGTTCGGGATTGCCTGCCACACCGTGGCCGTTCGTCAAGGTAGGCCAACGGGTGGTGATCGAGCGGGGACCGTTGTCGGGGATTGAAGGCATTCTGGAGACCGTTCGAAACAGTTATCGATTTGTGGTCTCAGTGAGCCTGCTGCAGCGATCGGTGGCGGCTGAAGTGGATGCCGATTGGGTACGCCCAGTCGGAGGAGTTCCGATCACCCGCCTTGAGCCATTGAGCGCGGCCCACCGGCAGCGGGAGATCGCATAACCGGGCTTCCCACGCCCGGGCCATGCTAATTAGCTTCAACGGAGTGTTTTATGGCGGTTCTCAAACCTCGTAACCGGCTGGTATATTTCCGTGTTTCGGAAGAGGAATTCCAGCTCTTCTCGGATATGTGCCACATGGAAGGGGCGCGCAGCATTTCGGATCTGGCCCGTGTGGCTTTGCAGCGACTAATCCAGGAACGGAAGTTGAGCGCCGAAGATGTTTTTCTGGATAAACTCCGGTTGATCAATCAAGTGATTACGGAACTGAGCCAAAAAGTCGAGGATTTGAACATGCGACTGACTCCAGTCGCAATTTCGAGTGACAAACGCCGGGCGGCGGGGCAGGAGGGGGAGGAGGTGTCGCAATGAAAGCGTTCCGAATCGGCATGGGTTTCATGGCCGCACTAGTGGCCCTTCAACCGCAACTTTACGCGCAAGATCCGCAACAACTGCCGCAAGGTGGGGCGGGGTTGCCGGCGCAGGGCGCCCCCGGAGAGCAAACGCCGCCGGGACAGGAACCAAAGCCCCCGGAAAATCCGATGGGTCAGGTACGGGCGAACTACGTACTGGCGCCCAACGACCAGATTTTGATTCGGGCGTTCAATGTTGAGGAGATCGGGGAACGGCCTTATCGGATTGACCCCGACGGCAACGTCGATCTCCCGCTGGTGGGCATGGTCAAAGCCGGCGGACTCAGTGTGGACCAGTTCGAAGCGGATTTAGCCAAGCGGCTGTCCACCTATGTGCGAAACCCGCAAGTAAGCGTCACGGTTGTGCAATACCACGCGGAACCTGTGTTCTTCGTGGGGCTCTTCCGTTCGCCAGGGGTTTACACGCTGCAAGGCAAGCGGACGCTAGTGGAGATGCTGGCGAGTATCGGAGGCCTGGCGCCGAATGCGGCCCGGCGGCTGACGATCACGCGTCGGCTGGATTACGGTCCTCTGCCGCTGCCCAACGCCAAAATCGATAAGGCTTCCAACACCAGTACGGCGGAAATCAGCATGGCCAGCCTGCGCAACAGCATCAATCCGGTCGAAGATATTGTCCTGCAGCCCTATGATCAAATCTCGGTGGCCCGCGCCGAAATGGTGTTTATCGGCGGCGAAGTGAACCATCCCACAGGTGTGGAACTGGGCGAAAGGGATTCGCTTTCCGTGATCCAGTTGATCAGCATTGCCGGCGGCCTGACACGCGATGCAAAGTTGGACCAAGCCCGGGTATTGCGGCCGATTATGGACACGAACCGGCGGGCGGAAATCCCGCTCAACCTCAAGGACGTGCTGGACGGCAAAGCCAGCGATTTTCCGCTGATGCCGAATGACCTGCTTTACGTTCCGCGCACCAAGTCTTTTTGGAACGGCTCAGGCAAATATCTTACAGTCATTATTCCCGCGCTGATCACTACGTTGATCTACGCGGCCATTCGTTTGTAAAGAGCCAATATGAAATACGATAACGGGGTTCCGGCTATCCCCGAACCTACACACGTACGTACCGCTCCGTACGCTCCGCTCAGTGCCGGAACCCGCCCAAGTTGGACCGAGGCGGAATCTGAACCCGGTGGCTGGCAGCGGCACTGGCACGTCTTTTCGCGACACAAGCTTTCCATTATTTTGCTCGCGGCCGTGGGCTTGGCGGGTGGATTTGCGGTATTCGTTCCCCGCTCGCCCGTCTATTCGGCTCAAACTACTTTGGAACTGCAGCCCATTAACGAGAACTTCATGAATATCGGGTCGGTTGACCCGCTGTCCGGTGCTATCTCGGACGCGAGCCTGAATGCCCAGACCCAAATTTCCATTATCCGCAGCAACTCCGTCGTCGGACCGGCCATCGACCGCATGGAGCGCGAGAGTTCCTCTGTCGTGGCCGCGCCTACAGACACTTTTAGCAAAGTACGCAGCCATTTGGGCATCGTGCCTAAAGAGCCGGTGCAGGCGTTTAAAGACGGGTTGACTGCGGCGGTCAAGTCGCTATCGGTACGCCTGGTGCCAGGCACGCGGATCATCGAGATCCAGAGCGAGTCTACGGTTCCGGAAGTCGCCGCTAATTTCGTCAATGCGGTGGCCTCGGAATATCAGTATCAAAATGCGCAGTACCGGTCGACCAATGCCCAGCGAACTTCGCAATGGCTGCAGGGGCAGGTGGAAGAGACCAAATCAAGACTAGACCAAGCGGAAGCCAAGCTGCAGGAGTTTGTGCGCAAGTCGGGCAATGTGTTCGCTTCCGAATCGGAGACGTTGTCGAGCAGTAAATTACGGGAGTTGCAGGCGAGTCTGGCGGCGGCCCAAGGCGAGCGGATTGCCAAACAGACCGTGTACGAGGCATCTTTGACGAGGCCGGTGGAAAGCTTCCCGCCAGAATTCAACTCCCGGCTAATGGAATACAACACCGAAATCACCAAACTGCAGCAGCAAGCGGCGCAACTGACCACGAAATTCACCACCAATCACCCCAAGGTGCAAGAGGTGCAAGCGCAGATCGCGCAACTGACGGAAGCACGCGACCGCGAGCAAAAGAACATTCTGGCGCGAATCAAGGGAGACTACGATGCAGCGGTGACCCACGAAAAGCTGCTGCAGTCCGCCTATACGGCAGCGGCAGGCGCGGTGACCAGCGAAGCCGACAAAGCAGCAGAATACGGGTCGCTAAAGCGCGAAGCGGAAATCCTGCGAAATTATTTGAATGCCTTGCTGGCGCAGAATAACCAAGCCTCGGTGGCATCGGCTATTCCGGTCACCAGTTCGCGGTCAATCGACTTGGCGAAGCCGGCAACGGAGCCGAACGGGCCAAGCCTGCCGCGCCATTTGGCTACGGGATTCGGGGCTGGCGGCATGCTGGGTTATTTGATCGCGCTGCTGAAGGACACGCGCCGCCAGAAGCGTCAACGCGACCGCTTTGGTTTGCCCGGCTACGCGACCCAATTATTGAACGTTCCCGAATTAGGAGTAATCCCGTCCGCAGCGCTGGAGAATGGGAAGCCGGTTTGGGGGTTGTTAAGCAGGAAGGCAGGGGCCGAAAAGCGTGCAACAGCCGGAGAAGCCATCGAAGGCGGCGCAGGTTCAGTTGAGCTCGTGACCTGGAAGTCGAAGCCCAGCTTACTGGCGGAATCCTTTCGCCTGACGCTGGCCTCCCTCACAGTTAGGTCCAAAAACGGGGCGGCGCCTTCCATCATCGTAGTGACGAGCCCTTCCCCCGCGGAGGGCAAAACCACGGTCGCGACCAATATCGCGATCGCCCGCGCCGAAACCAATCGTAAAGTCCTGCTGCTCGAGACGGATCTGCGCAAACCGCGGCTGGCGAACATCTTCGGGCTGTCGGATCCGCATGGATGGAGCGATCTGATTCTGGCCAACGGGGAGTTCCAGCCCGATCTCAGCTCAGGCTTTATTCAGCCCACGGACATCCCCGGCCTGTTTGCCATGGGCGGCGGCACTATGGCCCCGGAGTTGATCCATCAAGTGTTTAACTCGCCCAAGGTGCCCCTCTTACTAGCAGCGCTGCGCCGCAACTTCGACATGATCATCATCGATACTCCGCCACTGCTGCAATTTCCCGAAGCGCGCCTGATCGGGCGGCTCTCCGATGGCGTGGTCATGGTCCTGCGCAGCGACTACACGGATCGGACCGCGGCGCTGGCGTCGCAGGAGCGGTTGTGGGAAGACGGGATACCCATTCTGGGCACCGTGCTCAACGATTGGAAGCCCAGCAGCAAAGAGTCCAAGTACGCGGACCACTATGCGCATTACCGCTACTACACCACGGAAACGCGGTAACCGGACTCCACTTCCATGAACCAGCAAAATCTCAGCGAAGCGGGGGCTCTCTTATTGGGGCCCACGATTATCATTGAGCCCGCCAAGGGATGGGTGAACTTACGGTTGAAAGACCTTTGGGTCTTCCGGGAGTTGATCTATTTCTTGACGTGGCGGGAGATCAAGGTCCGGTACAAACAGACAGCCTTGGGAGCAGCGTGGGCCATCATTCAGCCGCTGTGCAATATGCTGATTTTCACGCTCTTTTTCGGCCGGCTGGCGAAAATGCCTTCGGACGGCATCCCGTACCCGGTGTTCAGCTTAGCCGGGCTGGTGCCGTGGACATTTTTTGCGAACGGTGTATCGCAATCGGCCAACAGCTTGGTAGGCAACTCGAACCTGATCACTAAGGTGTATTTCCCACGGCTCGCCATACCACTGTTCTCAGTAATGTCTGGACTTGTCGATTTTGCATTGGCTTTCTTGCTGCTGCTGGGGTTGATGGCGACCCACTCGATTTTTCCACCCGTGCGCGGGTTGGCGGTTCTGGCCTTTCTTTTGCTGGCGATCGTCACCGCGCTGGGGGTTGGTCTGTGGCTGTCGGCTCTTAACGTGGAATACCGGGATGTGCGCTACGTCGTGCCATTTCTGGTGCAGTTTTGGATGTTTGCAACTCCCATCGTCTATCCGAGCAGCTTGCTGCATGAGCCTTGGCAAAGGGCCATCTACGGTTTGAATCCGATGGCAGGTGTCGTCGAAGGTTTCCGTTGGGCTTTGCTGGGCGCCGGGAACGGGCCCGGGCCAATGCTAATTGCATCCTCCATCAGCGCGCTCCTCATTCTGGCTTCCGGCGCATTCTACTTCAAACGCATGGAGAAATCTTTCGCAGATATCGTATAGTTTTGGCGCCGCCGTTTACACGCAAGAAGGGTCCTTACTGAATCGTATGACGCTTGGTTGGTCGGAGAGAAAGCCGGTTTCGAATCACTTCGCTCGCGGAGAACGGAGCAACGGCCAGAGATGAGTTACACAGTCATCTCGGCTACAGGGGTCTCGAAAGAATACCGGCTGGGTGCGGTATCCCGTGGTTATAAGACGCTGCGCGAAACGCTAGTCGGCGGATTCCGCCGGCTGGGGGAGCGTGCGCGAGAGACCAGCCCTGATCGCAGTTTCTGGGCGCTAAAGGATGTTGGGTTTGAGGTCCGGGCGGGTGAAGTGGTCGGGATTATCGGCCGGAATGGAGCTGGAAAGAGTACTTTGCTCAAAATCCTGTCCCGTATTACCGATCCGACCGAAGGCAGAGTAGTGATTCGCGGGCGCGTGGGATCGCTGCTTGAAGTCGGGACTGGTTTTCACCCCGAACTGACAGGCCGGGAAAATATCTTCATGAACGGGGCCATCATCGGGATGCGCAAGGGGGAAATTGCGCGGAAGTTCGATGAAATTGTGGCCTTCGCGGAGGTCGAAAGATTCATCGATACAGCGGTGAAACACTACTCCAGCGGTATGTATCTGCGGCTGGCCTTCGCCGTGGCGGCCAACCTCGAGCCAGAGATTCTGTTTGTGGACGAGGTTCTGGCCGTGGGTGATGCTTCCTTTCAGAAGAAGTGCCTGGGGAAGATGGGAGAAGTATCGAAACAAGGCCGGACGGTCCTGTTTGTCAGCCACAATATGACGGCGGTGCAGACGCTATGCGCGCGGGCTATCTGGCTGTCGCAGGGCCGAATTGAGCGAGATGGGCCGGCTGGAAACATAGTGGGCGAGTACCTGAGGTCGAGCGCCGAAGCCTCCGTCAAACAGGTTTGGGACGATCCGTCGTCCGCTCCAGGAAACGATAAGATTCGTCTGCATAGCGTTCGGGTCATAGCGGACGATCCTTACCATTTGACGGTAGAAGACTCGATCGCTTTGGAATTCGAGTATTGGAATCTTGTGGATGGGGCTGAATTGAACCTGAGTCTGCACGTCCACACGCTGGAGGGTGTTTGCGCTTTCAACACCATCTCTCCAGTTTTACGGTTTCCGCGAGGATTGGTGCGTGGCGTATGCACAATCCCATCCGGATTGCTCAACGATGGTGGATATCGGGTACAGGTTATGTTTGTCCAAGATACAAGTAACCTGCTTTTCAATCATGAAAACGCACTGATATTCGAAGTGCACGATGTTCCGAGGCCCTATGCCTGGTACGGAAAGTGGCCCGGAGTGGTCCGGCCCAGCTTAAATTGGGAACACGAGTCAATGGAGACCACCGCGGGCGTGCAGACCGACCGCGAGGCCGTTGCCAACAGCCGCCAGAGCGGCTGGTAGACCAAAATCTGACGGACATCAGAATCCAGTCAAGAACAAGTATCGTATGTGTGGCATAGCCGGATATTGCAGTTTTGATCGCGCCTCCGGGGCGGCGGAAGCCGCGCTGGTAGCCGATATGTCGGACCGGCAGTTTCACCGCGGACCGAATGCCGGCGGCATTTACCAGGGTGGCCGGGTGGTGTTGGGGTTTCGGCGGCTCGCGATACTCGATCTTTCCGAGAACGGCAATCAGCCGATGTCGAACGAGGACGGAACGATCTGGGTTGTGTTCAACGGCGAAATCTATAACTACCGGGAGCTACGCCAGGAATTGACCCGCGCTGGACACGTCTTCCACGGCAATTCCGATACGCAGGTGCTGGTACACGGCTATGAGGAGTGGGGCACGGAAGGTCTACTCCAGCGGCTCCGCGGGATGTTCGCCTTTGCCCTCTATGATCAATCGCGAGAGCGCGCCCATTCCGGCCCGTTTCTCCTGTTGGCTCGCGACCGGATCGGTATCAAGCCGCTGTATTACCTGCAAACGCCAACGGAGTTGATTTTCGCTTCGGAGGTCCAGGCGCTCCGGCAGGCCACCGGTCATAGCGAACTCGATGCGAATGCCCTGGTTGGGTTCCTTTGCCTGGGATCCGTGCCGGCGCCGCGAACCTATATTCAAAATATCCGCGGTTTGCCGCCGGGGACATATCTCGAAGTCGGAAGTTCCGGAGCCGGGGTGAAGAAGTACTGGGACGCGGCGGCTGCCGGAAGTCGCGAAACACAGGATTTGCGGGAACTGCTGATCGACACGGTTGACCGGCACCTGTTGGCAGATGTGCCGTTGGGTGTGTTTCTCAGTGGCGGATTGGATTCCGGCGCGCTAGTGGCGCTGGCCAGCCGCGTCCGGGAGACCCCAGTTCTCAGCCTTACTGTTTCCTTTCCGGAGGCGGAATTCAGCGAAAGCGAAGGCGCGCGAGCAGTGGCGCAGGCATTCCGCACTCAGCACACGGAGATCCGGATCAGCGACCGGGATTTCGTGGAGGAGATCCCCCGCATTCTGGACGCCATGGATCAGCCGACGGCGGACGGCATCAATACGTATTTCGTATCGAAGGCGGCCCGCGAGGCAGGGCTCACGGTGGTGTTGTCGGGTCTGGGCGGCGACGAAGTTTTCTTCGGCTACCCGTATTACCGTAAGCTGACACGGGCCAACCGCTGGCTCGGTCTGCTGGCAGGCATTCCCGGTCCCCTTCGCGAGGCGCTCCTCGGGCCGATCCGGCTCTACGGGCAGCGGCACGACACGGACAAGTGGCAGCGCTTGGACTACCTGAATTCCCGGCGCTTGGAAGAAGGGCTTTACCTGGTTTTCCGTGGTTTTTTCGGGCCCCGTGCCGCCTGCGATCTTCTGGGGATTGGAAGGCAGGAACTGGAGCGCACGCTGGAAGACGACTTCGGAATGCTTCATCCCAAGCAACCGGCCGAGGGATGGAGCGTCACCCGCTTCCAATACCTGGAAAGCCAGCGTTACCTGCACGATCAGCTCTTGCGCGATTCCGACGTGTTCAGCATGGCGCACTCGCTCGAGCTGCGGGTTCCATTCCTGGATCACATACTGGTGGAACATTGCGCGAGGATCCCGGCCAGCGCCAAGATTTCGCCCACAGTAAACAAGCCGCTGCTGGCCGCAGCGGTCAACGAACCTGTGATCGATGAAGCAGCGCGGCGCAAAAAGCGCGGCTTCACGTTTCCGTTCGTAGAGTGGATGCGAATTCATGCCGGGGAATTGGAGGAGTTGGCGGTTTCCGGCGGACCGCTAAACCGAAAAGCAGTGGCGCGCTGCTGGGAAGAATTTCGCGCGGGCCGGTCGCATTGGTCGCGCGCCTGGAGCACCACGGTGCTGGCGGCGGCGGCACGGAAGTCAGCGGCGAAGTATGAGCACATGCCAGTCGGAGGACCTGTTCTGCAATGACTAGATCGCAGGTAGCAACGAGAGTGAATACGAAAAGTATGAAAATCCCATTGATCAAGGCCGATTTGCCCACCCTCGAGGAAGTGCGCGGGCCGTTTGAAGAAATCCTGGGTAACGGCAGAATCACGAATTTTGGAAAGTACGTCCAGCAATTCGAGGCCGAAACCGGAGATTACTTGAATGCGAAAACAGTGGCGCTGTCTTCGGGTACAGCCGGACTGATTTTCGCGTTAGCGGGCCTGGGAGTGAAGCCGGGAGAGAAGGTAATCCTACCGAGTTTCACTTTCGTGGCGACGGCCCAAGCGATTCTGTGTGTGGGAGGGGTTCCGTTATTCGCCGAAGTCGGTGACGACTTGACCCTTTCACCCGCGGACGTGGCGCAACTGCTGGCTCAGCACGATGACGTGGCCGCCGTAATCGGCGTTCATATGTATGGGCTGCCGGCACGCGCCGCCGAGTTGGAGAGGATTGTGGCAGAAGCTTCGGTGCGGCGGGGGCGGAAGATCGCGTTGATTTTCGACGGGGCGCATGCATTCGGCTCGTCCATCGGTGGCCGGCGTGTCGGCACTTTCGGAGATGCCGAAGTGTTTTCGCTCTCGGTCACCAAGGTAATGGTCTCGGTGGAAGGCGGGCTGGTCTCGACCAAATCGCCCGAACTCATCGCGGCGATCCGTTGCATGCGCAACTACGGAATTCATTCCAATTATAACGCCACGACCATCGGTCTTAACGGCAAGATGAGCGAATTTCACGCGATCGTCGGACTCCACAATCTCCGGCGCGTCGATCAAATGCTCGCCGAGCGCCAACAGAAGGCGCGCTGGCTGCGGGATCAAATCGAAACGCAGACGCCCTTCCGGGTGTCCTGCTGGCCGAGCCACGTGGTACACACGTTCAAGGACTTTACGATCCTCCTTCCGCCGGACGCCGAGATGCAGCGCGAGAAATTGATGCAGTTTCTGGCGGAGCGCGGCATCGAGACTCGCGCGTATTTTTATCCGCCGGTGCATGAGCAGGATTATTTCCGGCGCTGGGCGGACCGGGCGTTACCCGCCACCGAAAAACTGGCGCGGCTGGTGGTCACCCTGCCATTCTTCACCAGCATTACGGAAGCGGAAATGACGTATATGGTGGAATCTCTTAAGGAAGCGGAGAGTGTTTTTCTATGAAGATCTTGGTAACGGGCGGAGCGGGGTACCTGGGGTCGGTGCTGGTCCCCAAGCTTTTGGTGCGCGGCCATCAGGTGCGTGTACTGGACATCGGTTATTTTGGATTGGGCCACCTGCGCGGATTGCGGCCGGGCGTCGAAATCATTCGCGACGACTTGCGGCGGATCATGACCGACGGGGATTTCCGCCGGGAGTTGCTGGAGGGATGCGATTGCATCCTGCATCTGGCTGCCATTTCAAACGATCCTTCCGCGGAACTACGGCCCGAGCTGACCGAGGAAGTCAACTTCCAGACCACCATGTGCCTGGCCGAAGCGGCCAAACGGGCCGGCATCCGCTTTGTATTCTCCTCCTCTTGCTCGGTGTACGGCGAAGCCGAGGGCGAGTTGACGGAGGAGAGCGCGGTGAATCCGCTCACGGTGTATGCGATTTCAAAGGTCAAGTCGGACAATGGCCTCATGCAGCTTGCCGACCGGAACTGGCGGCCGGTGATTTTGCGCAACGGCACGCTGTTCGGCTATTCGCCGCGGATGCGATTCGACCTGGTGGTGAACATTTTCTCGCTGTACAGCACGCTGTACAACGAGATCCGGATCTTCGGGAACGGCTTGCAGTGGCGCCCGTTCCTGAGCGTACAGGATTGCGCGCGAGCGTTCCTGTATTTTGCGGAGAGAGAGGAGCCCTCGCAGATTTGTTTCAATATCGCGGCGGAAAACCTGCGTGTAGTAGACGTCGCGGCGCTGTTCGGTAATCTAAATCCGAAGCTTCAGGTGCAATACGTGCCGCAGAACGATCCGGATCTGCGCGACTACCGGGTTTCCGGGGCGCGTATGCGGGCGGAGGGCTTTCAGCCTCGCATCGACGTCGCCACTTCGGCCGAGCAGATGTCGGAGGCTATCGTGAGCGGCCAGATCCCGGACCCGGAATCGATTTTCTATCGCAATGCTAAGTGGCTGGGAGAACTCACGCACATTGGCGCGCGCGATCACCGGCAGATCGTGGATCTGATGGAAAGCTTCAGCTTGATTCACAAGGTTGCGACGGCGTAGACATGGTGGCGGGCTCCGCGGCATTGATCTCCACAATTTCATCCTGGATTGCGGGTATTCGCTGGACGATTCACTCGGCCCTTGGGTGTACTCGAGGGCAGACTGAAACAGAACCTGGTCTATGTCCGAGCGAGTCGTGATCATCGGCGCGGGGGGGCACGCCCGCGAGCTATACGCCTACGTCGACGATTTGATCCGCACCGGGTGGGAAGGCAAACTGCTCGGTTTCCTCGACGATGGCCTGTCGCCTGGAAAACACGGGAGCTTGGAAGTGCTGGGTGCGATCGGGTGCCTGGCGAAATTGAACGGTGGCGGCTGCTCGTACATCACGGCACTAGGCCACAATCGTACGCGCCGGAACCTGGTCGAACGCGTGAGGGAGACGGCACCGCGGGCACAGGCCTGGAGTTTAATTCATCCTTCGGCGTACACGGGCGATCACGTGGAGATCGGCGAGGGCACCTGCCTGGCTCCCGGTGCAATCGTCACGGCGAGAGCCAAGATCGGGCGTCACTGCATCTTGAACGTGAAGGCCTCGGTATCGCACGATTGCGTGGTGGGGGATTTCGCGAATATCAACCCCGGCGCCACCGTCTGCGGAACCGTGCAGATCGGTGAAGGGGCTTACATCGGAGCCGGTGCGGTGGTGAAGGAAAGAGTCTCGATCGGGGCTTGGACTATTGTGGGCGCGGGAGCCGTGGTAGTGCGGGACGTGCCGGCAAATGTGACCGCCGTCGGAGTTCCGGCGCGGATCATCAAACATCATGAGATCGGCAGATAATCGGCCCGGTGACAGGTTCAGCAAAAAGATGACATCCTCCCAAAACCCGCTCGTAAGCGTAGTCGTACCGTGCTACAACTACGGGCGGTACCTGCCAGACTGCCTGCGCAGCATCTTCGAGCAGGATGCGGATTATCCGCTGGAGATCATCGCCATTGATGATTGCTCCCAAGACAACACGCAGGAAGTGTTGCGGACATTTGCCGACCCGAGATTACGAGTCTTTACTCACCCGCAGAACCGGGGCCACATAGTCACTGTGAGCGAAGGGTTGGAGATGGCGCGCGGGAAGTATGTGGCGCGAATCGATCCGGACGACCGGTATCAACCCCGCTTTTTGTCGACGCTGATTCCGAAGCTCGAACAGTATCCGGAAGTGGGCATGGCATATGGAGACGCGGCGATCATCGACGCCGAGGGCCGCGTGAACCTGGCGAGCTGCGATAGCATCCATCAAGGGCGCGATTTCAAAGGGCGTGAACTGACAGCGCTGTTGCTGCGGAATTTCATATGTGCGCCCACCGCGATTGCCCGCCGGGAAGCATGGCTCCAGGCGATGCCCCTTCCGGCGGGGTTGGCCTTCAACGATTGGTATTTCAACCTCATGATCGCCCGGCGCTACGAGATGTACTACGCTCACCAGGTAGTGGCGCATTACCGGGTGCACTCTCAAAATCACCATACGAAAATCGTGCAGGACCGCTCGGAGGAGCCGTCGATCTTTTTCGTTCTGGACCGGCTCTATGAGTCGGAGTGCTCCGCCGGGACGGCGCAGGAGTTACGGGCAGTCCGCCGACGCGCCTATGCGGCCCAATATCTGATGCTGGCCGACAAGTATTTCGGGGCGCACATGAACGAGGACGCGCGCCGCTGTTACTGGCAAGCCATGCGGCGGCGTCCGAGCTATTGGTTTTCGGGCGCTACGCGCCGGTTGGCGGCGACTATGGTGAGCCGGAACATATACGAACGCGGCAAGGCTTGGTTGCGGCAGCGCACGATGAGCGACCCCGCATGAACGTCCTACACGTCCCGTTCTGTTTTTACCCAGATCCAGTGGGCGGCACTGAGGTGTATGTCCAAAATCTGGGGCTGGAACAGAAACACCTGGGATTGGAGGCGAGCATCGCGGCGCCGGGAACCAGTGAGCAGAAGTATGCGCACGAAGGGCTCGATGTCCGGCGGTTTCCCGGCGGCCGCAGCACCAATTTGCTGGAATTGTATGGAGCGGGTGAGCCGTCAGCAGCGGAAGCATTCGCACGAATTTTGGATACGGTCCGGCCGGACTTGGTCCACCTGCACGCCTTGACAGCGGCCACCTCGCTACTCCTCGTAGAAGCCGTGCAAAGGGCCGGTCTGCCGATCGTGTACACCTACCATACCCCGACGGCGAGTTGCCCGCGCGGGACTCTGATGCGCTGGGGCAAGCAATTGTGCGATGGCAGAATGGATCTGCGCCGCTGCTCGGCGTGCGCCGCGCATGCGCAAGGCGCGCCCCGCGGCTTGGCGGAGCTAATCGGGGCGGTCCCGGCGGGCGCCGGGCGGACGCTAGGAAACCTGGGATTATCCGGAGGACCGTGGACTGCGCTGCGAACTACCGAACTGCTGCGGCTTCGGCAGGGGACCTTTCGGGAGGTCATGCGGCGGGTGGACAGAATCGTATCGCTGTGCTCGTGGACTACGGAGCTGCTACAGCGAAACGGAATTCCAGCGGACAAGATCACGCTGAGCCGCCATGGGCTTCGGTCTTCCGAGATGAGGCCTGCCGGTGATGACCCCGGAGCGTCGCCAGTGGGCGAAAACGGCTGCCGGATGGCTTTCCTGGGTCGTGTGAACCCGACCAAGGGTTTGAGTGTTCTGGTCCAGGCGATCTCAGCGGATCCCACACTCAAGCTAACGCTGGACATTTACGGTGTAGTGCAGGGCCCAGGGGAGAAGGCTTATCGCGAGACCCTCGAAAAAGGGCTCGACGAAAGGATAAGGTTTCGTGAACCTCTGGCCTCTTCGGAAGTGGTAGAGGCACTCGGTGGCTATGACCTTCTGGCAGTCCCTTCGCAGTGGCTCGAGACGGGACCTTTAGTCGTATTGGAAGCGTTTGCAGCGGGTATACCGGTGATTGGCTCAGATTTGGGCGGAATACGCGAATTGGTGCGGCACGATGTGGACGGCCTGCTTCTGCCGCCGGCTTCGGTACCGGCGTGGACGGCAAGCCTCCGGCGATTGACCACCCATTGCGGCCTGCTTTCGCGCTTGCGCGCCGGAGTGAAGCCTCCGCGCACCATGCGGACGGTGGCCGAGCAAATGGCGAGCCTCTACGAGGACGTTCTGGAGAAGAAGGCCCGTTGCCTTTCCGGCCCGGTGGGCGCGATTGCGAAGCGCTAGGGAACGGCTGATGGAGAACACGGTAATCGCAGATCCATCGGATGCGGCCCTTCGGCTGGTACGGCAGGCCGCATCTCCTGCGCTGTGCACGGTGACTCAGGAGGAAGCGCACGGCGGAATTGCGCGCGTTTCCGTGCTGCTGTGGAATGCGATGAACGAGCTTTTTGGGAACCCCCGGCTGATCAGCCTGAGCCGAGGCGCCGCTCAGCCTGGAATGGCTGGCAAAGCACGATTCTCCTGGGACGTTGCCCGATGTCAGGTGACCAGGCGAGTGGATTGGCTGATCTTCGATCATTTGCATATCGCCGTGACACAGAACCTGATTCCAGCGCGGTTCCGGGCGCCGTATGCGATTTTTCTTCACAGCATCGAAGCGTGGGACTCCTTGTCCCCGGCCCGGGAGCGCGTGCTGCGGCAAGCGGCGGTCCGGCTGGCGAACTCCCATCACACTGCGCAACGGATCGCCCAAGCGCATCCAGATGTAGGGCCGATCGAAGTTTGCCACCTGGCCCTGTTGCGCGAGCAGCAAAGCTTAGGACAGGATCAAGAGGCTTGGCCGTTTCCGAATATCGGCCCGAGCGCGGTTCTCGTGGTGGGACGGATGTCCAGCGCCGAACGGTACAAGGGACACGATCAACTGCTCGCGGCCTGGCCTGAGGTGAAGCGCAGCATCCCCGATGCGCAACTCCTGGTTGTAGGACGGGGGGACGATGTGCCCCGCTTGCAGGCGGCTGCCGCCGCCACCGGTTACAGTGACAGCATCCTGTTCTTCGGGCGAATTAGCGATGCCGCTTTGGATTCTTTGTACGGGCAGGCCGCTGTATTTGCCATGCCATCCCGTTGCGAAGGGTTTGGTCTGGTTTACCTGGAAGCGATGAGCCGCCGCTTGCCGTGCATCGCGAGCGTGAACGACGCCGCCCGCGAAGTCGTAGAAGATGGCATTACTGGGCTGCTGGTGGAGCAGAGCGATGTAGCGGCTCTGGCGCGCGACCTCATCCAGTTGCTGGGCAATCCCACGCTCCGCCGGGAGATGGGTGAAGCGGGCTGGCGCCGGTGCCGCACGCAGTTTTCCTTCGATCGCTTCAAGCAAAGATTTAGCGAGGTGATGCGGCCGGTCATCGATCGCCCCATTGGAGCATGAGCGCTATCCCCAAACTCGTTGTAGTCGAAACCCACCCGGTGCAATATCACGCTCCCGTATATCGCGCCGTCCAAGAGAAGTTCTCGATTCCCGTAACCGCGATCTATGGCTCGGACTTCAGCGTGCAAGGGTATCGTGATCGGGAATTCGGTGCGTTCTTTTCGTGGGACACGGACCTACTGTCCGGTTATGAGGCGATTTTTCTTAGCCGGGTTGCCGAAGGCGGCGCCGATTCGGCCGATGTGACTTCGGCGCAAGGGCTCTCGCGCGTTTTAGAAATCCTTGGCCCCTCTGTTGTCCTGCTCACCGGTTACGGCGGGCAGTTCTATCGCGGGGCGATTGCGCAATTGTGGAAACGCCGGAATCCGCTGTTGTTCCGGGCGGAAACAACCGATCATGGGAGCAATCGAAACGCCGCGAAAGCGTGGTTGCGCGACCAGGCCCTACGGCGGCTTTATGCGCGCTGCGCACAGCTCATGTATATCGGTCAACACTCGTACCGGCATCTGACGCGTTTGGGCTGTCCCGCCGAAAAACTGTTTTTCTCTCCCTACTGCGTGGACGCCTCGCGGTTCCAGTGCGACGAAAAGGCTCGCGCGTCCCTGCGGCCAGAGACGCGCGCCGAATTGGGAATCGCTGAGAGCGATATCGTGCTGCTGTTTTCCGGCAAACTGACTCCGAAGAAGGCGCCTCAATTAATTCTCGAGGCGGTACGCCAGCTTCCTGAAGATCTGTGCCGCCGCTGTTACGTTCTGTACATGGGCGATGGTGAGTTGCGCGGGCAGATCGATAGTCTATGCCGGCAGCAGCCAGCCGTCCGGGCGCGACTTTTGGGATTTCAAAATCAGACTGCGCTAAGCCGGTACTTTCATGCAGCTGATCTTCTGATCCTGCCCACCTTGCACTCGGAGACTTGGGGCTTGGTGGTGAACGAAGCTTTGCATCACGGTGTTCCCTGCGTTGTTTCGGACGCGGTAGGAAGCGCAGCGGATCTGATTCGCCCGTCGACCGGCGCTGTGTGCCAAACCGGGTCGGCCAACAGCTTGGCGGAAGCCATCGCTCACGTTTATCCGTTGTTGGCGAGGCTGGAAACGCGGGCAGCGTGCCGGCTGGCGGTTTCTTCATATGGCGTCGAGGATGCCGCCAGAGGAATCGCACAGGCATTTGAAAGCATCACGGCGGAATCGCGCGCAGATGGCCAGGTCAAGGTCTCCGTATGAGTATGTACCGGATTCTGGTCGTTGGAAATCCAAACCCGGAGCACATTGGCTCCCATTTGCTACAGGCCGGCCGGTCGCTTGGTTTGGAGATTGTTCTTTGCGACTCGCGGATTGCCTCCAACGGTCCGCGATTGCTCGTCTCCGCGGCGTGGCGAGCCGGGAGATTTCCGCTTCGGATCGAGCGATTCGAGCAACATCTGTTAGAAACCTGTTCCAGGGAAAGTATCGGTTTGGTGATTTGCACCGGTATCGCCCCTGTCCGTTTGAGGGCGATAGAGCAACTCCATAAGAACGGCGTCACCGTTTGGAACTATTTGACCGACGACCCTTGGAACAGAAATCATTACGCCGCATGGTTTTTGAAGTCGTTACCGGCATATGATCATGTGTTTTCTCCGCGCATGGCAAATCTAGCCGATCTTCGGGCCGCAGGCGTAAAGTGCGTGTCTTACCTCCGGTTTGCCTACAATCCGGAGATCCACTTTCCAGACTCGACGGAGATTCCCGGCCGCGAGGATTCCGAGGCAGACGTCGTGTTCGTAGGCGGCGCAGACCCAGATCGAGTGCCATTTATGGAGGCGTTGGCACGGGCCGGACTCAAACTCAAGCTGTACGGCGGGTATTGGGGCCGTTATTCGGAAACCCGAAATTATGCCTGCGGAATGGCCGATCCGCCCATGGTGAGGAGGGTCACAGGACGAGGGAGAGTCGCAATGTGCCTCGTTCGCCGCTCCAATCGTGATGGCCATTGTATGCGGACTTTCGAGATCCCAGCGATGGGAGGCTGCTTGCTAGCAGAGTCGACTCCCGACCACAGAGAGTTATTCGGCGAGGAATCCAAGGCGGCCCTGTACTTTGAGAACATCCCCGAGATGGTCGAAAAAACAAGATGGTTGCTGGATCATCCTGTGGAGCGCCGTCGGCTTGCAGCAGCAGCCCACCAGTTGATCACTGGCGGCCGCCACACATACCGGGACCGCCTGATTGAGATGTTGCAATACGAGATCGATCGCTCCCCGGTAAACCTGGCCGTGGGTGGGAAGCTATGAGGATTGCAATTGTAGTGCATGGCAGATTTCACGCATTCGATCTGGCCAAGGCCTTGATCAAGCGGGGCAATGAGGTAACGATATACACAAACTATCCGGTGTGGGCGGTGCGGAAGTTTGGAATCCCCGAGAATGTGGTGCGCGGATTTTGGCTGCACGGCGTGCTGTACCGAATCATTTACAAGTTTTCGAATTCCGGCCTTCGCTGGGATACCTCCGGCTTTTTGAACTCCATGTTCGGCCGTTGGGTAGCCGCCCAAATCCGCAAAGCCGGAGACCCGGTAGATGTTGTGCACTGTTTTTCGGGAATCGCGGCTGAACTACTAAAAGATGCTCCCAAGCCGCCGAGAAAGACGGTCTATCTCACCGTTCGCGGCTCGTCGCACATCGCCGTGCAGGACAACCTTCTTCGGGAAGAGGAGATACGGTCCAAGCGCAGGGTCGAGCGGCCTTCGCAAACAATCATTGAACGCGAAGAAGCCGAATACCTGCTGGCGGACCGCATCGTCACACTCTCCTCGTTCGCCTACAATTCGTTTCTGAGCGAGGGAGTTGGCAGGGAGAAACTCGCCCTGGTACCGTTAGGCGTCAACGTGAAGGACTTCCAGGCTTCCCAAGAGGTGATCGAGGGTCGCTGCGAGCGCATCCGAAAGGGCGATCCGCTGCGGGTTCTTTGGGTGGGAACCATGTCTTTGCGGAAGGGTTTGTTGGATTACATCGAGATAGTTAAGGCTCTCGCCGGCCCGCGGTTCCAATTTCGGTTTGTGGGAGATGTGCCGAGCGATTTACGGCCCCTGGTTGCCAGTATATCGGACAGTGTGGAATTGATTCCGAGGCAGAGGCAATGGAACTTGCGCCATCAATATGCGTGGGGCGATGTTTTCGTGTTTCCGACGATCGAAGATGGCTTCGCCGTCGTGCTCGCGCAAGCGATCGCCTGCGGGCTCCCGGTCCTCACGACCACTAACTGCGCCGGCCCCGACATTGTTCGCGAGAACGAGACGGGCTGGGTGTTACCGATTCGGTCGCCCCAGGCATTCGTAGATCGCCTGCGTTGGTGTGACCAGAACCGCGACGCCCTTGCCCGGATCGTAACGAACACGGGCCACGAGTCTATCCACAGGACGTGGGACGATATGGCTCAGGACTTCGAGAATTTGTGCCGGCAAACGCTTAGCGCTTTGGGCAGCGAGGCGACATCGCCCGGTGAAACCAGGCGTCGCACCACGGTAAGCGAAATCTAAACGAAATCCCCTGGCGGTAGGGAAAAGAACAACGATGCAAGAAAGTGTCGGCTTAGCGTGCGATCCCTCGATCCGGCAGGAAGTCCTGCTCCTGTTTGCGGCGGCATGCCTGATCAGCGGGTTTCTCTTGCTCCGGCTGTTGCGATCCAGAGCGGGGAAGGATTTCACGCATGTTGGGCTGCAGCTATCCTACCTGGCAAACTTCTGGATTTTGCATTGGATTTCGGTGCCGCTCTATCTGCTGCCCTGGTATTGCAATGAGCACGCCTCATATGTTGTGCTCGGCGCACGGCAGAGCCTCATCGGGCTGCTTGGCCTGACCCTAGGGATGCTGCTGGCACTGGCGGTATTTAAGGTCCGCATGGGACCAATCACCGCGCCGGCACCCATAGTCTCGAAACGGCTGCGGACCGGGCTACTCACTTTAGGAGTGTTACTGTATCTGGCGCCGTCGCTCCCTGGGCTGCAAGCCGTTCAGTCGGAGGGACAGGCCTTGCTGGTGGCCGCCGTGGCGCTGGCAATCTGGCAGGCTAGCATCGCTCAAGATCGGAGGAGCGTGCTGAAGTGGATGGGGATCTCTATCCTCTTCCCGTTCCTTACCATCATTCGCGGCGGATTTCTGGGATTCGGCGTGGCGGCTCTGTTACCGATTCTCGTCATAACGTTTGCCTGGACCCGGAGGTTTAGCTTGAAAACCGCGGTGGTCGGATTGTTCGCCGTGTATCTTGGCCTGAGTTTCTACATTAACTACATGCGCGATCGGACGGAGATTCGCCGCACCGTTTGGGGCGGCCAGGGACTATCGGCGCGGTTCGACCGGTTGGCCACCACTTTCGCCAACTGGGAGTGGTTCTCACCTTGGGACACGAGACACCTGGATTATATCGACGGGCGGCTGAACCAAGACTATCTCGTCGGCGCATCCGTGGTCTATACCGACAACACCAAGGAACTGGCGCACGGCGCAACCTTGTGGAATGCCGCGCTGGCCTTTATCCCGCGGGTCGTATGGCCCGACAAACCGATCATGACGAGCGGTGGACTAGTGACGCAGTATACCGGCATCCACTTTATGACGGGAACGAGTGTGGGCATCGGCCATGTCATGGAATTTTATGTGAACTTTGGTTGGATCACGGTGTTCTTAGGATTAATGGTTTTTGGCTTTGTGTTGGGTTGGCTGGATGTCAAGGGAATCAGCGGGCTTCGAAGCGGCAACTTTCAAGAGTTCCTGCCCTATTTTTTAGTAGGGCTCGCTCTACAACTCGTTGGCGATTCTCTTATGGAAACAATGGGCGCGGCGGCTGCCGGTGTGGTAGTGGCCTATGCGTTTAAGATGTTGATGGGGACGCGGAAAGCGCCGGAGTTGGCCGCCGTGGGTACGCCGGGGGTGCCTTCGCCGGTGGCGTTTCGAGGCTAGCTTCTGTTCCGGTCGGGCGGTTGGCGCTCCATCGGCCTCGTAGAGAACTTCTAATAAACCTTGAGAGTGTTGCACGTGATCCCGTCCATTGGGCCGCTTCGCGGTGGGCCGAGCGAGGTAATGCGGCTGATCGCCGAAGGACTCGCCCACAGCGGCGTGCCGGTGGAGGTCGCAACTACCGACGACAACGGGCCGCAGCGGCTGGATGTTCCGCTCGGGACGCCGGTCGTCGAGCGAAACGTGACGTATTGGTTTTTTCCGCGCCAACTGCGGCCGTACAATTTCTCAGCTCCTCTTTTCTCCTGGCTCTGGCAGCACATTTCAGACTTCGATCTCGTCCATATTCACGCTGTGTTCTCTTATGCTTCCACCGCCGCTGCCTTTGTGGCCCATCATCGACGCGTCCCTTACGTGGTGCGGCCGCTGGGAGTGCTGAATCGCTACGGAATGCAAACCTTGAAGCCCGGCTTCAAGCGCGTATCGTTTGCTCTGATCGAAAGACGAATCCTCGAAAGAGCCGCCGTCGTGCACTACACCGCGGAACAGGAAAGAATCGAAGCCGAGGAGTTAGGATTTCACGCGAAGCCAGCCATTATTGGCAACCCCATTCGCTTGATGGAACCGGGCGAAAAAGCGCAGGCGACCCGGAATCCGGATGGGCGGCGCATCCTGTTTATGTCCCGCCTCGACAAGAAAAAAGGGCTGGAACTACTGATTCAGGCGTTCGCGAGGATACGGCGCTGTATTCCCGGCAGCACGCTGGTGATCGCCGGCAGCGGCGATTCTCGCTTCGAGCAGGAGATTCGGTCGCAGGCCGAGCGGGAGGGGGTGAGTGGCTCCGTGCATTGGGCGGGCTTTGTGGCGGGAGTTGCTAAGCAGGAAGCATTAGCCAGCGCAAGTGTCTTCGTGCTGCCATCATACTCGGAGAATTTTGGCGTGGCGGTGGTCGAAGCCATGGCAGCCGGACTGCCGGTGGTGATTTCAGACCAAACCGGCATTCACCCCGATGTCACGAAATATCAAGCCGGGCTGGTAACGCCTTGCGCCGTTGCCCCCCTGGCGGAAGCCGTGTGCCGGATCCTGGCCGACCCGGATGCCGGCCGGGCAATGGGAGAGCGCGGGCGTCAGTTCGCTATGTCGGAGTTTTCAGTGCAGGCCGTATCGCAAAAACTTCTGGCGCTGTATCGCTCCATTCTGCGCAATTAGGTGCATTCCGGATGAATAACGACCGGCTCGCAGCCGTCATTCTGACGTATAACGAGGAAGCCAATCTGCCGGACTGTCTGCGGACCTTGCAGCCGCTGGGCTGCCCGGTGTTTGTCATCGATTCGGGAAGCACCGACCGCACACTCGAAATCGCCCGGTTATTCGGGGCTCACCTGCTCAGCCATCCATTTCAAAACCATACGACGCAGTGGCAATGGGCACTGGAGAACCTGCCTTGCCGTCCGGAGTGGGTTCTGGCGCTCGATGCGGACCAGCGCCTGACCCCGGATGCCGCACAAGAGATCGGCTCGGCCGTCGAAGCCGGCGGTACGGCGGACCGGGAACAGATCGAAGCGTATTACATCAACCGCCGCCAGATTTTCCGCGGAAAGTGGATCCGGCATGGCGGATATTATCCGAAATATCTGCTCAAGCTCTTTCGAAAGGATCGTGTCCGGTTCGACCCGCGCGACCTCGTCGATCATCACTTTTACGTCCCTGGCCGCACCGCCAAGCTGCGCCATGACCTTCTGGAAGTCAACGTCAAAGAGGATCAAATCTCGTTTTGGCTCGAGAAGCACGTGCGGTATGCCCGGCTGCTGGCGCAGGAAGAACTGCTGCGGCGGGAAAAGGCGGATGCGCCGCTGGAGGCCAAAGCTTTGGGCAGCCCCGATCATCGGGCGCTATGGCGCAAAGGTCTCTGGTACCGCCTACCGCTCTACTGGAGGCCCTTTCTCTTTTTCATATACCGGTACTTCTTCCAGGCCGGAATCCTGGACGGCAAGGTCGGATTCATATTCCACTTCCTGCAGGCGTTCTGGTTCCGGCTGGTGATTGATATTCAGGTGGAAGAACTCCTGGCCACGGGCAAGAAATCCTATACGCCGGAATTACACGCGAGCACAACTTATGACTCCTGATAGCATTATTCTCGGATTGAACGCTTACCATGGCGACTCCTCGGCCGCCCTGCTTTTGAATGGCGAACTGGTGATGGCCGTCGAGGAAGAGCGGTTCAACCGGATCAAACACTGGGCTGGATTGCCGGCCTTAGCGGCCCGCCAATGCCTGGAGCGCGCCGGCATCGACCGCGTACCGCACGTAGCGGTGTCTCGCGATCCCAAAGCCCACGTCTTATCGAAAGTCAAACACTTGGCGACGCGACCTTCTCATTGGGGCAGAGCTGTGGGGAGGGCCAAGAATAGCATTCGCATTACCCAAGTGCTGGAAGATCTGGAAGCCGCGGGCCTGAAAGCCGTAAAGGGGGCGCGCCTCCATCACGTGGAGCATCATCATGCGCACCTGGCCAGCGCGTTTTTTGCCTCTCCCTTTGACCGTGCGGCGATCCTCTCCATCGACGGCTTCGGCGATTTCAGCAGCAGCATGTGGGGCGTGGGCGCGGGCAATCGGATGGATGTCCGCGGCGGCGTGCGGTTCCCGCATTCCCTGGGCCTCTTCTACACCGCCTTCACTCAGTTCCTGGGATTCCCCAAGTACGGCGACGAATACAAAATGATGGGCTTGGGCGCCTATGGCGAGCCACGGTTCGTCTCGCAGGTTCGCGACGTGGTCCGCTGCCGCGAAGGCCAGATCGAACTGAACCTCGACTATTTCCTGCACCACTCCGAGGGTGTCGATATGAGTTGGGAGGGGGGAGAACCGGCCCTGGGGTGCGTATTCTCCCGCAAAATGATAGACGTTTTCGGGCCGCCGCGCGAACCACGCACTGAAATCACACAGCAGCACCGCGATCTGGCCGCCTCGGCCCAGGCGGTCCTGGAAGAGAACTACTTCGCCTTGCTGAATTACGTACAGCGGAAAACCAAGGAAACGGCCGTCTGCTTGGCGGGTGGGGTAGCGCTCAACTGCGTCGCCAATGGCATGATCTTTGAGCGTACTGATTTCCGCGATGTCTACGTACAACCGGCGGCGCACGATGCCGGCACCTCGATCGGAGCGGCCCTCTTCGTCAACCACGCGGTGCTGGGGAATCCGCGCTGCTACGAGATGCGCCATGTATATTACGGCTCCGAGTATACGGACGAGGAGATCGGGCGGGAACTGGAAGGCGCCGGAGTCCAATTCCACCTTCTTTCGGAGCCGGCGTTATTCGCTGAGACCGCGCGCCAAATCGCCGATGGCAAAATCGTCGGCTGGTTCCAGGGCGCGATGGAGTTCGGCCCCCGAGCCCTGGGGAACCGCAGCATCCTGGCCGACCCCCGGCGAAAAGATATGAAAGACATTCTGAACAGCCGGATCAAATACCGCGAGCCGTTCCGGCCGTTTTGCCCCTCTATCCTGGCGGAAAGGACGGGCGACTACTTTGAAACCTCGTACCCCTCGCCGTTTATGGTGATGGCCTATCGAATCCGTCCAGAAATGCAGGAACGCATTCCAGCCGTCACGCATGCCGACGGAACCGGACGCCTTCAGACCGTGGAACGAGACATCAATCCGAAGTATTGGAACCTCATCGCGGAGTTCGAGCGGATTTCCGGAGTACCGATACTGCTGAACACTTCGTTCAATGAAAACGAGCCCATCGTCACCACTCCTAAGCAAGCCTTGGACTGTTTCCTCCGTACGCAGATGGATGTGTTAGTCCTCGGCTCGTACTTCCTGCTGAAAACCGAGAACTGGGAGAGCAGCGTCAATCGTGACGAGCCGGCGGAGATGTCAGCTCGAAAAGGATGATCCGAGGATTTCACCCGTTCGGATCGCCACAATCGAGAAACATATCCCTGTTTGCGTATGACGTCCTTGGCTCGAAACGTCCGTAATCGGCTGAAATCCGGCTTCCATCATCTATTTGTTGCGGGGCAACGGGCGGGATGGGACATTCTTCCGCGGCATTTCTATTCTTCCATTCCCGATCTGGGAGAACTCCGGCGCGATAACTCCTGGAGGCGGCCCAGCAGCATGGTAGGCGTCAATGGCACGGCTCTGGAATGCCAGCTACAATTTGTCCGGGAGTGCTGTCCAGCCGCGCTTCAGGGCCGGCTACGCCAAGGCGGGATCCACGAGTATGCGTGCAAGGAGAACGGCGAAAGCGGCTATGGACCGACCGAAGCAGATTTTCTTTTCTGCTTCATTGCCACAAAACGTCCAGCGCGGATTGTGCAAGTGGGCTGCGGGGTTTCGACAGCGGTGATTCTGCTCGCCGCGAAGGAAGCTGAATACCAGCCGCAGATCACCTGTATCGAGCCGTTTCCGACGCCGTATCTGGTGCGCCTGGCAGAGGGCAATCGCATTCGACTCATTCAGGAGAAGGCGCAGGAGGCTGGCCTGGAGGTCTTTTGCGGACTGGATGCCGGAGATCTATTGTTCATTGACTCGACCCATGCAGTGCGCCCGGGCGGAGAAGTGAACCGGCTGATTCTCGAGGTGCTGCCGCGCTTGAAGACCGGATGTTTGGTGCACTTTCACGATATCTATTTCCCCTATGATTATCAGTCTTCCGTGCTCACAACCCTCTTTTTCGGAGGGGAAAGCACACTGCTCCACGCGTTTTTAATCAACAATTGCCGGTACTCCATTGCGGCTTCGCTGAGCATGCTGCATCATGGGTGTCCTCAGGAACTGCAATCCATTTTCCCAAACTATCGGCCGGCCCCGATGAATGATGGGCTGCATTTGTCGCCTGCCAATCCGGGCCATTTCCCCAGTGCGACTTATTTGATGGTGAAAGCCGCGTCCGAAGCGAACTATGGAAGCCCCCAGGGCATCTTGGGCTCGGACAAGGCGCAGAGGATATAGAACATGAACAAGAAAATTATCGTAGTAACCGGCGCCGGAGGATTCATCGGCGGCCATTTGGTCTCGCGGTTCTTGAGCGATCCGGCGGTGCAGGTCCGCGCGCTGGATATCAAACCGTTTTCGCAATGGCACCAGTTGTTTGATGGGGCGGAGAATCTGCAGCTCGATTGCAGCATCCGGGAAAACTGCCAGATCGCGACCAAAGGAGCATGGCAAGTCTTCAACCTCGCCGCCGATATGGGAGGCATGGGCTTCATCACCAATAACCGGGCGCTGTGCATGCTCTCCGTGTTGATCAACACGCATATGCTGATGGGCGCGCGGGAGAACGACGTTGAGCGCTATTTTTATTCCTCATCTGCCTGCGTGTACGCCGCGGATAAACAGATCAATACCGACGTGACTGCGTTGCGCGAGGAGGATGCCTACCCTGCCATGCCGGAGGATGGATATGGCTGGGAAAAGCTCTTCAGCGAGCGTATGTGCCGTCATTTCCGCGAGGATTTCGGAATCACCACCCGGGTTGCCCGGTTTCACAACGTCTACGGCCCGCAGGGGACGTGGGACGGCGGGCGGGAAAAAGCGCCGGCGGCGATCTGCCGCAAGGTCATCCGCGCCAAGTTGTCGGGCGACCAGAACATCGAAATTTGGGGCGATGGCGAGCAAACGCGCAGCTTCATGTATATCGACGACTGCCTGCGCGGCATCGATCTGATTTTCAACAGCGACGTGGAAGAGCCCCTGAATCTGGGCAGCCACGAACTGGTCAGTATCAATCGACTGGTGGAGATGGTGGAGCAGATTGCGGGGGTCAAGCTGAACCGCAGCTACAATCTGAATGCCCCGCAAGGCGTGCGCGGCCGCAATAGCGACAATACGCTGTTCCGCAAACATTTTTGCTGGGAGCCCGATACGCCCCTGATGGTGGGGCTCGAAAAGACGTACCGGTGGATCTACGACCAGATCGTCAGCGGCAAAGAATCGAAAGATTAGGCTCTCGCGCGAGGTTTCCTTTTGGCGGCAGATCGTCCCAAAGTTTGTATCCTGTACCATTTCTTTCACCCTGATGACGTGGTGAGCGCGCGGCACTTCGCCGGTCTGGCCGAAGGACTGGCGGATGCCGGATGGGACGTCGAGGTACTGCCTTCGAATCGCGCATGCCGTGAGCCCGGCCGTTCCTACCCTCCGCGGGAGGACTGGAACGGCATCCGCATCAAACGCGTTTGGCGCCCAGCGCTTCCGCAGTCTTCCGGTTTGGGGCGCATCGCCAACGCTCTTTGGATGATCGCCGCCTGGGCGCGTATCGCTCTTCGGAGTTCCAGCCGCCGCCCGGATGTTGTCCTGGTGGGCACCGACCCGGTGCTCAGTGTCCTCGTAACGTTGCCTCTCAAATGGATCCGGCCGCAGATGAAGGTGGCACACTGGGCCTTCGACCTGTATCCGGAAGCGGCCATTGCCGATGGGTTGCTGCCCGACTCGGGCGCCCAGACCAGAGCTATCCGCTATTTGCTGCGGAAAGCGTATTCCAAGTGCGATCTGATTGCCGATCTGGGGGCGTGCATGCGCCATCGGCTCCAATATTATGGGTCGGGTTGGGCGCGGCGGACGATTGTGCCGTGGGCGCTTTCCGAACTGCCCGGGCCGGCAGCGCCCGAACCTGAGTTGCGGCGGCGACATTTCGGGGATACGCGGCTTGCGGTTCTATACTCGGGCAATTTCGGAAGGGCACACAGTTTCCGTGAATTTCTCGAATTGGCCCGGCGGATGCGCTCGTCCGGCGCTCAGTTCCGCTGGAGCGTCCGCGGGAATGCAGTTGACGACCTTCGGTCGGAAATTCGGCCGGACGACACCAACGTGGGGCTCCTCGGCTTCGTTCCCGAGGCGGAGTTGGCCAGCCATCTCGCCGCGGCCGATATTCACATGGTCAGCCTGAAGCCGGACTGGTCGGGTATCGTAGTCCCATCGAAGTTTTTCGGCTCCTTGGCGGCGGGGCGGCCCGTCTTGTTCGCGGGACCCGACGACTCCTGCGTGGCCCGCTGGATTCGGGAATACGAGGTTGGTTGGGTCGTATCGGAGGGGGCCATCGAGGAAATTGATGCCCGGCTTCGCTATCTGGCAGCCGCTCCCGAAGGCCTCCAAGATTTACAAGCCCATTGCCACGCCGTTTACCACAAGCACTTCTCTCGCGAGAAAATGGTCCGGCTATGGGCCAGTGAACTGAACCAAGTTGTCCAGCCGGGGGCTGTTACTGTACCTGGAGCTCTGAGCAGAAGCCTATGAAATCCTTATCCGACGCGCAAACCACCGAGTCCCTGCCGGCGGCCGGTTCTTCGCAAAACTATTGGCCAGCCGCCATTATTGGGGCGATGCTGCTGGCGTGCTATCTCCCCATGTTTTGGAGCATGGGGAAAATGTGGATGCAGGACGATAACATGAGTCATGGCCTGTTCGTCCCCATCGCCGCCGCTTATATCGCCTGGGACAAACGCGCATTTCTCGCCACCATCACGCCCAAGACCAATTACTTGGGGTTGCTATTGGTCATTCTCGGCATGCTGATGCTCTGCATCGGGCCGCCGAGTCTGCCTACTTTCGTATTTATCGGCCGGATGGCCTTTCTCTTCTCGCTGGTCGGGTGCATCCTCTTTCTGCGCGGATTTCGTACCGTTCGCGCCCTGGCCTACCCGCTCATTCTTTTGCCGCTGATGATTCCGCTTCCCGGCTTCATCTATGACCGGCTGACCCTGCCATTGCAGATGCTGGCCAGCATTCTCTCAGAGAATTTCTTGACCTGGATGGGTTACTCCGTATTGCGTGAAGGTAATATCCTGCATATGCCCACGCAGACTCTTTCAGTCGCCGAAGCGTGTAGCGGCCTTCGTTCCCTGTATGCTCTGACGTTTTTGACGCTAACCTATGCCTATTTCTTTGCCCGCCGCACCTGGATTCGATGGGTGTTGATCGCTTCCATCATTCCAGTGGCGATCTTTGCGAATGCGGGCCGTGTCACCATCACAGCTATTATGGGTACGTACAACCCAGCGCTCACGACGGGAACTTACCACGAAATGCTGGGTTGGACCGTGTTCGTGATCGCATTCTTCATTCTGTTTGGATTAAATATGGCGCTCCAGAAATGGGCTAACCGCCGCGGAACCATGGTATAAGCCAATGAGACGAATTCACTTCTTTCTTTTAGCCGGAGTGCTGCTGTGCCAGATCCTGGTTTACTACCGGTTCTCCACGCAGGAAGTCATCCCGTCTTTCCGGCCATGGAGCGAGTTCCCGCGCCAGGTCGGAAATTGGAAGCTGGCCCAGGAGATACCGGAAGATGAGGCTTCGCTGGCGCTGCTTCAGCCGGACGATTACATCGACCGCAGTTATACGGCCCCCAACAGCCCCGAAGTCAACCTGTTTGTCGCGTATTTCAAGACCCAGCGCACCGGCCATGGGCCTCATTCTCCCGAAGCATGCCTGCCGGGCTCCGGATGGGAACCGGTATCGGTTTCCAATTTGCCGATCTCTGTTCCGGCCTCCGGCATCACCATCGATGCCAATCAGTATGTGGTGCGGCGCGCGGGAATCGACATGGCCGTCTATTATTGGTACCAGACCTCTCGCAAAACGGTTGCCAGCCAGTACATGTATCAGATCTACGCCATCCCGGAACTCCTGACGCATGGCCGGACGGATGTAGCCCTTGTGCGCGTCATAACGCCGGTGCAGGCCGGGAACATGGATGCAGCAAGGGAAGTAGCGATTGGATTCATCCGGCAATTGTTTCCGGTAGTGCGCTCCTTTATTCCGCAGGCCTGACTGCTCACCGGGCCGAGCCGGTGCCTTTACGTTGTCGCGCCGCGGCCACCGCAGCCGCTTCCGGTCCGTTCAAGAGCGAGGGGTCGCAGGTCACCAGCCCGCTCATGCAGCTTTCCACGTTTCTGCGGTGCAGCCCATTCTCCACGCTCGCTGCCTCCACAGGGCTTAGAATCAGCGGATCGCAGTTCGCAAGTCCGCTCAGGCAATTATCCAGGTTACGCTTGCGCCGAGCCGCCTGCACAGTCTTTTGTTCATCGGCTGATAGGTCTAAAACGGAGCAGTTGGGCAACCCACTCATGCAGTTTTCCAGGTTGCGCCGCTTGGCGGCCGCCTTCACATCCGCTTGTTCCTTGGGGGATAGCGCCAGGGGGTCGCAGCTTGCCGCGCCCGACAGGCAATGCTCCAGGTTGCGCTGCTTACCCGCTCCTCGAACGCGCTCCATTTCCGGTTGCGAAAGGCTCAGCGGATCGCAGGCGGGAGAGCCATTGAGGCATTTCTCCAGGTTGTTCCGCTGGTATTCCGCCTTCACCGTGGCCGCTTCTTCTTTGGACAGCCGCGTGGGGTCACAACTGGCACTCCCGGTCATGCACTTGGAAAGATTTCGTTTCTTGGAAGCAATCGATACCGAATTCAACTCCGCGGGAGTCAGTTGGGAAAGATTGCAGGTGGATAGGCCGCTGAGGCAATCGTCAACGTTACGGCGTTTGGCAGTGTCCGGCGACTGCCCATGGACGGCGGCCCACGAGACGAGAATGCACAGAATCCTTTTGTGAGTTGAACCTAGCATACACGAATTTATTCTACGTCAGCGGTCCGCGAGGGATGAGTCAGTGTTGAGCGAACAAGCGGCCACCGGGTCGTACCGCTGGCTTTTTCCTTTAAAATGCGTCCTATTTCCCGTTTAAAGAATATCCTCGTTCCCTCGGGCCTTAAGGCGAGGACGATTGTCTTAGGCCCGCTGCGTGGGATCGTCATGCGACTTTCGCTGCAAAGTCAGTTTCAGATTTATCTCGGATTATTCGAGAAGGAGTTACATCCCTGGTTGAAACGGCTATCGGAAGGGATCACCACGGCAATCGATATCGGCGCGGCTTATGGAGAGTACACGCTCTATATTTTGCTCAAAACTAAGGCCTCCAAAGTTTACGCGTTTGAGCCGGATTCCTATTGTGCAGAGGAGTTTAAGGCAAACTTAAGCTTGAATCCAGTCGACAGTGCACGAATCGAATTCTCGAGTGCGTTTGTCGGCGACACCGATACCACTCAGCAGACCAGTCTCGATACGTTGAGCCAGTACGTGCGAACGCCCTGCCTGATTAAGATGGATGTTGACGGCGCTGAAGCGAATATTCTGAAGGCAGCTACCCGGCTGAACCAGTTACCGGGAATCAGGTGGATTATCGAAACGCATTCCAAAGAGCTGGAACAGGCGTGCCTTGCAATCTTGAAATCCGCCGGCTTTGAAATCAGGATCATCAGAAAGGCTTGGTGGCGGTTCTTTCTTCCGGAGTTGCGTCCCCGGGAACACAATCAATGGCTGGTCGCGTGGAGAAGCTAACCCATTGAGTTCGCCGAATTCCAAGCGGATTGTGTACCTGCAATACACCAATCCCGCCGCATATCCCCCGATCATCCATAGTTCCACAATACTGGCGGAACAAGGTTGGAAAGTCCTCTTGCTGGGTACACACTCCGGGGGCTCCAACGCGCTCGTCGGCACACCTCATGAGAACATCGAAACGCGTCTCATGAACTACTGCGCCCCTGGATGGAAGCAGAAGATCCACTATCTGCTGTTTTGCCTGTGGTGTTATTTCTGGACACTGCGCTGGCGGCCGGATTGGATCTACGCATCCGATCTTTGGTCCTGTTTTCCCGCCCTGCTTTTGCGCCGGCTTTTCAGTGTTCCTTTCATCTATCACGAGCACGACGCACCCGTGAATATTGGGGGACAGCCAGGTGGCACGCATCCGAGCGCATTTCTGCGGTTCTGCGCGTGGGCGCGGCGTAAGAGCGCTCAGGCGGCGAAACTCTGTGTCATTCCCAATGATGAACGGGCGAAGCTCTTCGCCGCGGAAACCGGAACGGATCGGCCGATTCATGTGGTTTGGAACTGTCCGCGGTTGAACGAAATTTCTGCGCCGCGCGAGCCACTCCCCGGGGGTCCGTTGCACCTCCTCTACCACGGCTCGATCGTCCCGGAACGGCTGCCCTTGGCGGTAATCCACGCTCTCCGAAAGGTAAATCTGCCGGTCGTCCTTCACGTGGTGGGCTATGAAACCGCCGGGTCGCGAGGTCACGTCGCGCTCCTCGAAGGAACCGCCCGAGATCTCGGCATTCCGGAACGTTTGCATATCGTAGGGCAATTGCCTTTGCGACAGTCGCTCATGGAGTTCTGCAGCTCGTGTGATGCCGGCCTGGCGCTGCTTCCCGCGAGCCAGCAAGACATCAATTTGGTGCACATGGCGGGCGCATCCAACAAGGTTTTCGATTACATGTCCCGCGGGCTGGCCGTAATTGTCCCCCCCGGTTCGCCCTGGAGGGAACTCTTCGTAGAGCCGGGCTATGGACTCGTCTGCGATCCGAGCGATGCAACCAGCGTGGCGCAGGCAATCGGGTATCTGTGCGAACACCCCATCGAAACGAGAAGCATGGGCGAACGGGGCCGGCAACGCATTCTTCGTGATTGGAATTACGAAAGCCAGTTTGAGCGGGTTCACGCCGTGCTCACAGGCGGTGCAATTTCTGGGGTGTCGGGCGCTAATCCGGATGAGAGTGCCAACCGCCACCGGCTCGCTCTTCGGTAATTGCTAAGCCGAGAAGATGGGATCGCAAGCGCCTGTTGTGCTCTCAGGCTCTTAGCAGGCCGCTGGCCTCACGGACGTCCGGCGCTAACCTCGATCAGGGTATCGACGGCCACCGGCTCACCATTCCGTAGAGCAGGCAGAAACTCGAGTTGCTCGATCAGCTTCGCTGCATCTGCGCGAAGCGCGTCGTTGCTGCATTTGAGCACGGAAACCGAGACGGGCCGCCCATCGCGATCGATGAGTGCGGCGACCTGGATGTGGCTGGGCAGGACGGAAGCCACAGTCCAACCTCCGTCGCGCGTCCAGGGTACCGGAGGCTTGACGGACGCGTATTGGCTGGGAACATTCCCGTGCTCTGAAAACCAGATCACCCAGGCGGATGCTCCGTCCTCCCCGATCTCAAAGGAGGTCGTATAAACCGGCCGGTTCGGAAACAGGGTTTCCACCGCTGGAGAAACCACGCGGGCTCCTGGGCGCAGCGGCACAGACATCATCGACCGGGCCAGCCGGCGTGAGTCTTTGCCGGAAACCGCTTTGGCCCATTCCGGCGCGGTAGGCTCGTGATAAGGCGCCGCCGGCTTGCGCGGTGTGACAACCACCCCCTCGGCCGCTGCCGGCCCCCCGGTAACGTTGAGACCTGGCACGATGAGCGCGGCATTTTGGCCCTCTCCCGAATTGGAATTGGCCGGACCGCTGGAGAAACGGCTCGGGCGCGAGCCTTCGGGGATCGGGATCTCGGCGGTACGCGAAGGATCCAGCCCAATGACGGCCAGTGTAGGCAAGCGGTCGCTAGATGGCAGTGCCGGAGACGCATCCAGAGCTACCGCGCCTGCAACTGCCGGTCCAGCGGCAACTGGTGGGGTGAACTGCCGGATTGGCGGCTTCGGAGGCGCCGGAATCCCGCCCACGACAGGCAGCGGGACAGCCGTCGCGGGCACGGCGAGCGGGCTTGCTTCGGGCAGCACGACCCGTGGAGGCTCCGCTGACGGCTTCGAATTTTGCGGCGGCACAAACGTCTTGGGCGCTGGCGCCTGCGGCTTCGGGTTAAACGCCAACACGTTCGGCGAGCGGATTTCGTTCTGCAAGGAGATCTTCGGTGGCGGCTGCCAAATGAATTGTTTACGGTCTCGCGCCTGCGGAGCATCCGCCGTAATTGCTTGTCCCGGCCGCGGCACTTGCACCGCAGCCGGAGCCGGGTTCTTGTGTTCGGCAGATGCGACATCCGGGAGACGCTCCTGCGGCGTATACCAGATGACCCGATCCTTCAGGGGCAACATCGTCACCGAGTACGAGATGGGGGCTGGCGCGAGCGGAGCCCGGAGTACCGCCAAGAACAGAATTACGATGCCGTGGAGAGCCGCTGAACTCAGTGCGGCAAGAAAATTCGGGCGAAAGCGCCGCTCCTGGGTCTTGCCAAATAGAGTTTCCGCAGGCGGGCGGTCGGAAACTCGCAAATGGATCTTCAGTTTCATGTCTCGCCGCGCTTTCAAATCAGACCGAGACTGCAGCGCGATCGTGCCATCGCTCTATGATACCCGTCTACCGGAGATGCTGTCTATTAACCGGAGAGAACCGCAGGCCGTGCGATCCTTGAACAAAAAACGCAAGCCGGACCATACACTATGGCTTTCTATACTTCATTTGACGGATTTGTTGTAATACACGCTCCCTTCGCTTGCCCTGAACGCCGCGCACACTTTGAAAAGGAATTTCCCCGTGTGGGCATAGAGTCGTTCAGCGTGCTCGAAGCGAAGCAGGTCAGTGAACAAGACTCACGCCTGAAGTACTATGCCACCCCGCGTCCATCCGTGCTGAGTCTTATTGACGGTTTTCTCGATGCGATTGATCGCGCGGATAACTCGGGGTGGAGCTCTGTCGTCATATTGGAAGACGATGTGGCGTTCAGAGGTGACTTTGACAAACAATGGGCAGGCGTTGAGGAAGAGGTTAGAACAACTGACTGGGCAATCCTCACTTTACATCGTCTGCCAACCGACGGAACATGGCTAACTCCTGAACCCGTTTTCTCGAGAACCAGGCTCGTGCCCATATTTCACAACACGGGGACCTATTGCGTCATTGTCAGAAGGCGATTTTACGCCGCGTTCCGTGATTCACTGCGAACGTGCATAGAACGCGGTTATCCCTGTGACTTTTTTTATGGGATTTTTTCGAGTGTCAATACGACTCCGATTTTTGCTACTAACCGGAATCTCACTGGCCAAGCCAAGGGGCTGACCAGCACTATCGCTGTAAATACGGTACGGGACGGCAGCGTCTATTCCCGATTTAGAGGCGCTCCTTCCCCTCTATCCACAGCTCTAAATTTCGCACACCTTTTGAACCACCGTGCCAAAAAAATGATGAAATAGCTGTGGGTTAAACGCGTATAGGTTCTACAATGCTATCGAGTTGCCATTACGCAGCCGTGATGTTTACTGTCTCGGATGGCGCGAAATCCAAGGCGTGTCACGTCGGCGCAGCATCGTTCGATCGTATAGGGGGAGTGAGTTTCGATCTTCATCGCCTTCACCCGGGCTGCCCAAGATGTATTGTGCGACAGAACCGACTCTTCCGCGCCCTCGATATCCATCTTTAAAAAATCGACATCGCCAATCTTCTGTATGAGGAAGTCGATATTGTAGGCTTTTGCCTTTCGACGGCCTTCTCCAACCCGGAATCCCCACGCCTCATCTCCGCCATAAGACACCTCGCCGTCCTCGCTCCAGACCGCGCCGTGAATGACATCGCATTCAGCGTACGGCTGAGTATTTAATCTGGCGATATTGAAATTGTCTGAATCCAATTCGATCCCCAGGATTCGTGCGTTTGGGAAGCGGCGATGGTAATCAAGGATCGTGAGGCCGATATTGCTTCCAAGGTCGAGAATTGTCCGCGGCTCGAAATCCGGAACGTGGTAAGCAGACCAAAACGTGTCCCGAAAGACATTCATGTCACTTGTCCGTGGGCGCACGTAAACCGGGAACTTCAGCCCGCGCACTCGAAGAGTCTCAACCGTGCTCCCATGGCCTTTTTTAATGGAGTACCATCGAACGGCGGACCGAAAATCACCGAACGTCCGGGTGCGGCCCAGAAGCTGCAGGGGTCGTGTAACCATTCCGAGAGTTTAGCACTAATCGTGCCTGATTGACAGGTGAGATAAGCAGATCAAGTACTGCTTGGCCGGTGTCACTCGCGCAGCAGGTTCGGTTGTGAGAGAGCGTGACCGCGACGCCCGTGTGCTACCCTTGGCACGAGATGATGGAAAGACGTTCAGACTTAATTTACGATGTCGGTCTATTCGACGGCGGAGATATGGCGTACTATCTCTTTCGCGGCTATAACGTCGTCGCTATAGATGCCAATCCGCTGATGATTGAAAATGCGAGAGTGCGGTTCGCCAAAGAGATTGAAGCCAGGCGGCTTACTCTGCTGAACGTCGGCATTGCAGAGAAACCTGGCGTTGCTACGTTTTGGACCTCTGGGATGCCTGAGTGGAGTTCGTTCAACAAAGCTATCGCATCCAGAAACGGCACCGCATGCCAGGGAGTCTCTGTTCCTATGGTTCCTTTTTCGGAACTCCTCGCGACTTACGGTGTGCCGTATTATTTGAAGATCGACATCGAAGGAAACGATCAGCTTTGTGTGGACGCTCTCAGCCCGGCTACGATTCCGCGATTTATCTCCGTGGAGGCGGAATGCATAGACGACGACACTATGCTTTCCGACGAGGAGGCCGTAGCTATGTTAAAGATACTTCGGGATGTGGGCTACGTCAAATTTAAGTTGGTGGACCAAGCTCGAAAGTGGCGCGCTCTACGGCCCAATCTGATCGCGAACCTTTTTAAGCTCGTGACCTATAGTGCGAGCCATGGACGTCTTCAGGTACGGGGCCTTTCCGGAATTACCGATAGATTTGCGGATACCGCGCAATTGGCGGAGCTGGGCTTCGTTTTCCCTCCCGGCTCCAGTGGTCCTTGGGGCGACGACATCCCTGGCGGCTGGATGACATTCGAGAAAGCACGATCCGCTTATCTACGTGAAAGGCGGGCATTTCGCATCCTGCGACGCTTTGCTGCGAAAGGCGGCAAGAATGTTCGTGAGCTTTACTCATTCTGGTACGATTGGCACGCCACTTACTGACGGTTGGTGCGTTTCCGAGTGAATCGCTGCCCAAATCTCAACCGAGATCCCATTTCTTCCTGGCAGCGTGGTTTCCTATTGGCGGCAGAGCAAAACGGGTGACTTTTATATGCTGATGTCTTGCAGTGAGGACCGTCGCGATCAAGATCGATTACTCGAACCAACGTTGAGCCGAAACGCTTCCCTTCAGCAGCCCCCGTGCCTATTGCGTCTCTTCCCCCGCCCGTTCCGCCTCCGCTGCCGCTTCGGGTCCGGCGGCACGCGCCTCTTCGAGTAAACGCTCGGCTTCTTCCGCGGCGGCTCGCGGCACTCGGACCTGGAATTCCAGCACCGGAATCGTGCTGGCGCCGATGACTACCGAGGGAATCCCGTTTGCCGTGAGCATGCTGTGGATGGAAGTCGCCTCCATTTCGGCATCCACATTGGACGAACTGAACAGCGTGATCATGTCCAGATCATGAGATGGATCGACTTGGCCCTCATCCGGCTGTTCTTCGCGATCTTGCGCCATGACTTCAGGATATCGCAGAATGTTCTTAGCGCGGCCCGAACGCCGCTCCGACGGAGATAGCAGAATGTCCGAACGACTCCCCGATGCTGTTGAAAGTGAACAGGATGAGGGCACCAGCAGGATCGCCTGGTTCCTCACGGGCGCCATTCTTGGCGTCACGGCCGCCCTGCTGTACGCACCCAAAAGCGGCAGAGATACGCGCCAATTCCTCACCGAGAAGACTCAGCAGGGCAAAGATGCCGTAAGCGAGAGCGGCAAGGAGATTCTCGACGCCGGGCGCGATATGTTTGAGCGCGGGCGCAAGCTGGTGGAGGATGCCGCCGACCTCTTCGAACGCGGCCGCCGGCTCATGCGGGGCTGACCGGCCCGATGTCGCAGGTCACTGTCGGCGATTTCGAAATTTCGCTGATCCGCGAATCGATTCATTGGTGGGATGGTGGCGCTTTCTTCGGCGTGGTGCCCAAAACACTTTGGAGCAAGCGCGTTTCGCCCGACGATCTGAATCGCATTCCGTTGGGATTCAACTGTTACCTCATCCGCACGGGTGAGCACGCCGTCCTAGTCGAAACCGGCGCAGGCGACAAGCAGGACGCCGTCGCCCGCGAGCGCATGAAGCTTCCGCCCGAGGCCACTCCCTTGCCTGACGTGATTGCGCGCCATGGCTTCGATCCTGAAGCCATCGATATCGTCATTAACAGCCACTTGCATTTCGATCACTGCGGCGGCAACACCATCCTCACGAATGGCGTCCCCAGGCCTGCCTTTCCCCGCGCTCGCTATTTCGCCCCGCGTGGCGAATGGGAGCACGGCCACAAGCGGCTCAGCCGCGACGCCATCAGCTACATCGATGCCAATTATGATCCCCTGGTGGAGTCCGGCCAGATGACCCTCGTGGATGGCGACCGCGAAATCGTGCCGGGAGTCTGGATGCGTCCGGTTCCGGGGCACACGCGTAGCATGAACATGATCACGGCCGAAAGCGGCGGCCGGACGTTTTGCTTCTTTTCCGACCTGGTGCCCACTTCGGCGCACTTGCAGCCTACCTGGGTGATGGCTTTCGATCTCTACCCCTTGGAAAGCATCGAAAACAAAGCCCGCTGGCTAGGCGCGGCGGCCGCCGGCAACTGGATATGCGGCTTCTCGCACGACCCCGCGATCGATTTTTTTCGCGTCGAGCCGCACCCCAAAACCCAGTTCGCCGTCCTGCCGCTCTAAACAGGACACGCGATACCAGCCGCATCCCGTTCCTCCAAGTAGTATGAAGGTATGGCCCCCATACCGGAATTTCGCAACGAGCCGTACATCGATTTCTCGGCTCCAGCCAACCGCCAGGCCATGGAGCAGGCGCTGGCCAGCGTTCACGCCCAGTTCGGGCGCGAATATCAACTGCGCATCGGTCGCGAGTGGATAGCTACCGGTGACAAGCTGAGCTCGCTGAATCCCTCCAACACCCACGAGTTGGTCGGCATTCACCACAAGGCCACACCGGAGCTGGCCAACCGCGCCATAGAGTGTGCCTACGCGTACTTTCCGCAATGGAGCCGTACTCCGGCGGAAGAGCGCATCCGGATGCTGCTCGACGCCGCCCGCATCCTGCGGCGTCGTAAGATGGAGTTCGACGCCTGGCTGGTATACGAAGCCGGCAAGACCTGGATCGAAGCCGAAGCCGACGTCTCCGAAGCCATCGATTTCTGCGAATACTATGCCCGCGAAATGCACCGGCTGGCTGGGCCACAGCATGTAGTTCAACTGCCCGGCGAAGAGGACGAGATGGTATACATTCCGCTAGGTGTGGGAGTGGTGATTCCACCCTGGAATTTTCCGCTGGCCATCCTGGTGGGAATGACCGTAGCCTCGCTCGTCACCGGCAATACCGTGGTCCTGAAGCCTTCCAGCGAGACCCCTACTATCGCGGCCAAGTTCGCCGAGGTGTTGCTGGAAGCCGGCTTCCCGGAGAATTCGTTCACCTTGCTCACCGGCAGCGGCTCGAAAGTGGGCGATGTGATCGTGCAGCATCCTAAGACGCGCTTCGTTTCCTTCACCGGTTCCCGTGATGTGGGGTTGCGCATTAACGAGCTGGCCTCCAAAGCGCAGCCCGGCCAGGTGTGGATCAAGCGCGTGATCGCGGAGATGGGTGGCAAGGACGCCATCCTAGTGGATGCCAATTGCGATCTCGACAAAGCCGTGGAAGGCGTCCTCGTTTCTGCATTTGGATATCAAGGCCAGAAATGCTCCGCGTGCTCGCGCGCGATTGTGGACGCCAAGGTTTACGAGCCGTTCCTGGAAAAGCTCACGGAGAAGGCCAAGGCCATCCGGGTGGGCCCGTCCGATGACCCGTCCAACTACATGGGGCCGGTAATCAGCGCCGGCGCGCGCAAGACTATTCTGGAGTACATCGAAACCGGCAAGAAGGAAGGCCGCCTGCTGACCGGCGGCGCACCGCAGGATGGCGACGGATACTTTGTCGCACCCACGATCATCGCCGATGTGGATTCCAAGGCTCGCATTTTCCAGGAGGAGATTTTCGGCCCCGTCCTGGCGGTGACCAAGGCGCGCGACTTCGCGCACGCGCTCGAACTGGCCAACGACTCCGAATACGGTCTCACCGGCGCGGTCTATTCGAACGATCCGGAGCACCTCCGCCAAGCCAAAGAGCTGTTCCACGTCGGCAACCTCTACTTCAACCGGAAATGTACCGGGGCCATGGTGGGCGCGCATCCTTTCGGCGGCTTCAATATGTCGGGCACGGATTCCAAAGCCGGCGGCCCGGACTATCTTTTGCTGTTTTTGCAGGCGAAGTCGATTGCGCGCAAGGTTACCTGACCGGGATCTCGATTGCCTGTCCCTTCACTCCAGCGGCACTCATCTCTACCCGCGCCTTGCCGCGGCGTGTCTCCGGAGGCACTCGGAAATCCACACGGTAGGTGTTCACCAGATCCGGCCAGCCGATTTTCGTCACCACGTCGGCCATGCGGCCGTTCACCCGAACTTCGATCCGCTGCGCCACCGGAAGCAGGGGATCTTTGGCGAAAGGCTGCCCGTCTGGCACGGGAGGCTCCGTCGCTCCCAGGTTAATGGCCTTCGTGATCACCAGTTCGCCGGGCGCCGCGGGGGATTTCGTTAGCGGCTCGAAGTTTTCGTGATAGACTTCTGGCCCATCGGGCCCGAGCGCAAAGATCGGGACAGACGAGCGCCGCCACGGCCTCGTGAGTTCGTAAAACTGCCCAGCCTGGTAATCGAACACGTGGTCATAGGTAGCCAGTTCCGCCTCGGTCGCCGCCCGTCCCTCGCGCTTGCCGTTCAAAACCGTGAGTGTGTCGTCGCCGTAGCGCAATCTTAAAGTGAATGCCAGATCGTACCGGTCGGCATCGAAGGGATCGTTCAAAAAGTACAACCTGCTCCCGGGGCGGAGGCGCGGGTATTGTCCGTGGACCTCTTCGGCCAGATTGCGGATCCGCGGCGCTTCCACCGTCACGTCGGTGGCGTTTCCCCAGCCTTGATTTTCAAAAAAAAGAAACAGCAGCACGGCGAGAGTGCCCACCGTGACGCAGCCCCGGATCCGCGCATTGGCAGGGATTCTTCCGATCAACTTCATCAGCAGGGCGCCCGCGTAGAGACTCCAGCCAAACCAGGGGATGTAATACTGAGCGGGGCCGCGCGGATAAATGAACGCGATCGGCAGAGGCGTCAGCATCAGAAACAGCCAGGCAAAAAACAAGACGCGGGAACGCAAAATCCCGGCGATCGCCAGCATCCCTCCCCACAGAGCCAACACCGCGACGCCCGCCCAATCGTGATTCTCGCTGAACACGTCACCCAGGAAGTGGGTGCTGGTCTTCATGAACTGGGCGGTAGTGAAGGTCGGGCGATAGAACGGATTCGAGCTGAGCGAATTCGGATCGGTCATCATGCCGATGACGAACACCACGCTGATGACTCCCACCACCCACGTCCCGCGCCCTTCGCGGAATGTCCACCGCGCGAGATCGCCGGCGCGCCAACGGGCTGGGGAGTGATACAACAGTTCGTATAAGAGCAGGAAGAGCGGCAGCGTGACCCCCATTTCTTTCGAGTTCAGGGCACAAATGAAAAGCGCCGCACAGGCCATCAATTCCCCGGCGCCCGGAAGCCGCTTCTGTTGTCGAGCGCGAATATATAGCAGCAAAGCAGCGAAGTAGAACGTGAAGCAGAGTGCATCGTAGGAAAACGATGTGTCGAGGTACAGCCAATTGAGGCGGTTGTGATAGGCGCTCAGCAGCGTGGTCACCGCGCCGGTCTCGCGCGAACCGCTCAGCCGCGACGCAATCGCATAGGTCAAGTACAAGTTAAGGAGGAAGATCGCTGCGTACACGATGTGAAACGGGAGCGGGCGAAACCCGGCAAAGTGGAAGAGGACGCGATACCAGGCACTTCCCAGGGGCCGGTAGAAGGGGTACACGCGAAAGAACAGAAGATTGCCCTTGACCAATAGGCTCGCCGGGAACTTCCATGCCCGATACAGGTTGAGCATGTCATCGGGCGTGAAGTAGGCGCGGAACGAGAACCGTGTGAGGATCAGGAAATAGGCGGCGATCAGAAACGCGCCCGCCGCGAACAAAAGCCGATCGGCACGCCGCATGAGCTACTCAAGGGCAGAGTGTCGCCGGCTTTACTTCGCCCAGCAGGGAGTGGGGCTCCAACCCTTGTCGTCGGGCTGCTTCTTAAACTGATACGAACGCACGAATGGTTGAGTCAGATTGGCAGGATCTTCAACCTCGGCGGTGACGACCAGATAATCGTCATTCTGCTGGCCCGCCAGGCGGTTGATGTACTCTGTAAGGACCGCGTTCCCGCTGTACGGGACGCCGTTCTTGCGCAGATATCCGGGGAGCATATTCGTGGTCGTGACCTTGAGGGTGCCGCCGCCGGGTACGCCTCCCGCAGCCATTCGCGAAGGATCGGTTGTGTTGACAGCGCCGCCGCGTCCGCGCGGCACGGTCTGCCACTGAGCTACTGAATACCCCTGCCAGCTCGGCTCGCCTTTTTGAGCCGGCGCCGCTCCAAAATGCAAGAGCCGGGTCTGCGTGCCTGCGTCGAATTCCATTTTGAGCGTGTTATCGTCCTGCCACGTAATGTGCAGCCGCCCGGGCCGCTGCATTACGCCCACGGCGCCGTAGGCTTTGCAGGCTTTGCCGTCAGCCTCGTCCTTGGCCGGGTCCCAGGCCATCGCCGCCTGCCGAGCGGCGGGGTTGATGGGCATATACAAAACGTCGCCCTTTTGCGGGTCTACACGGAATCGCCATTCATCCACAATGATCGACACCCAATACCCGGTGGGGTCGAACGGCGCAGCGATCCTCGCCGGAGGTGGAGGTCCGGCCGGCCCGCCGCCCCTCTGAGCGAAAATGGCGGGCGCTACCGCCAACGACAGCGCAACCCCCATCACACGAAAATTCATTCCGAAAACTCCAGTTGAAGGGCAGGTCCGCAACCTGCCCCACGATTACTCGCTATTCGAAGGTGCCGCCCCACTTCCAGCCATCGGAAGGACGCGTGATGTTCACCATGCGCAGCCGGTGATCCGCGGGGTTGCGCCCGGGGTTCCCCACCACAATGACATCATCGCCGGGCTTCAGTGTTTCGCGGGTTACCCCCTGGCGGCCCAACTGCCCGCCGGCGCCCCACTCCACCGCCCAGGTCTGCATTTCGCCTTTGTCATCCGGTGCTTCGACGTGCACGAAGGAATGCGGGTTGCGGTACAGGAACTGCACCAGTTTTCCATGAACCGTCACCTTTTGGTCTTCGAAATAGGTGGCGGCAAAGGAGTGATGGGCATAGGCCCGGATGCCTAGCAGGGATGCTGCGGCGATCACCAACGCGAATAGCTTGCTCTTCATAGATCTCCTCTTCTATTTCTTGCTTGGGCTGTTGTTAAGGCTGCGGTAAACTGCTTCAACGAAACGGTCCCCCGAACCATATCGCGGATCCCAATCCGCCGTGGGCTTGGAAGCTTTGATCTGGTCCAGGCTCATATCTTTTTTCATCATCGCTTGCACGCGGTCGCGGACGATCGTCACCATGTCGCGGTAGTAGGCCACATCGGCGATATCGCAGATCCGCCCGTGGCCCGGCACGATCAGGGTTCCGCCCTCGGTCCGGAACTCCGCCACGGCAAGATCGAGAATATGGTTTAGGGCGTTCAGTTCCCCCTGAATGCCGCCGCCATTCTGCAGGTCGAGGAATGGATAGCTCGTGGTAGTAAAAATATCGCCGGTAGCGATCACATCGGAGCCACGGAAGTACACCAAAGTATCGCCATCGGTGTGCGCCGCCGGCATATGCTGCAGGATCACCGCTTCGCCATTGAAGAAATGGCTCAGCTTCATGTCGTCGTGGTAGGTGTCCTCCGGCAAAGCTGCGAAGGGCACTGGAGGCTTAATCGCGCTCATGCGGTCGAGCACAGCCTGTTGGGCGACCACGGTTGCGCCTTCCGCTGCGTCGCCGAATTCGCCGGTCACATTGCCGCCGGTAATGGTTCTGCCCGCTTTGGAAATCTTCTCATTTCCGCCGGTGTGGTCCGGGTGCAGGTGCGTGTTGATGATGTACCGAATGGGTTTCGGCGGGATAACCGTAGTCGTGGGCAGACCGCCCTTGTTGGCGATCTCGCGGTTCAATTGATTGATGCTGGCGAGGACCTTATCGGCATTCTGCGCCAGACCGGAATCGACCAGCAGCACGCCATCGGAACCGATGGAAGCGATAATGTTCCCGCCCGCGCCCGCGATCAGATAAATATGGCCGCGCACCGGTTCTACGCGGATCTCAGCAGGAGCCTGGGGCGCCGAATTCTGCTGGGCAAACGCCGCGCCCGCCAATAGCGCCGCGAGCCACGCAATGTGGCGCACGCACTCGTGTGTGAGGCGCCGGGACTCATCCCGGCGCTTGGGTCCCCCACCGGTCGAGACGAGTCTCGACCCGGCAGGCTGAAGCCTGCGCCACCTGGAGTGTATATGCATCATCATGTTATTTCTTGGCGTTGCGCTCTGCCACAATCTTGCGGGCCAATTCGGGATACATCGTTTCGGCGCCGCCCCGGGTCGCTTCGATCGGCAGATTGTATTTCTTACCGAATTCCCCCAGGAACTGGTTGGTGCCGGGCAACTCATGCGGAACCACTCCCTTTGCGCGCACCACTTCTTCGACCACGTCGCACGGGTACGGTGGAATCTGCTGGTTCAGCGCGAGGCGATATTCGGAGCTGCGGATCATCGGCTCGCTCAGGTACACAGGGTCGTAAGCAATGGTCACCCAGGTCAGATAATCGCCGCGCCGGATCCAATACTGCGTCAGCGTAGCGCGGTCGCTCGAGGGCACCCCGTTGCGCCGGTAATAGTCCTCTTTCAAGTGCGTGGTCGTGATTTTGAGCATCTCGCCCACGAACTCGGCAGTCGAAAATCCGCCCCAGGTATGCACCGCCAAGTCCGAAGGATGCGGGCGCCCATCCATGTAATACGGATTATCGATAGACCGCAGCCACTCGGCATGGTAGGCCGTAAGCTGCCGCGTTACTGGATCGACCTCTTTCCAAATGCGCACCTGCGAAGGCCCGCGTGAGATGTACATGGCTCCGTGCGGGCGGCATTGCCATTCCGGCAGCGTCATATAAGACGAACTCCACGCTTCCGACCGTAGCCGGGAAGCCGGAGATATGGGAATCCCGAGGAATTCGCCGACATAGGGATTACCGGTATTATCTTCGTCCTGCACGGGTGCCCAGTCGCCCGAAAAATCCATCTGCGCGTAAGCCGGCGCGCCCAACGCCAGCAGCAACAGAAAACCAATCAATTTCATTTCTTATCCTTCTTACCCTCGTGCCGTCTTCACCAACTCCTCGCGGGCCAGGCGCTCTTCGCGGTACGGATCGTTGACGGCTTTGCACTCATTATTCCAGATCATGGTAGCGCGCGTGTTCTCGTGGAACGGCTCCCACTTCGGAATGCCTTTATGATTGGGGTTGCCCGTCCGCGCGAATGCCGCGTAGGCGCCGCTCATCTTATCCGCCAACGGCTGACGTTCGGGGCCGGACCCTACCATCGATTGCGCAATATCCACGTTCTGAAATACGAACGGAATGTCTAGCGTATGGTACGAACGCAGCTTTTCATCGCGCACCGGCGAATACCACTGGAAATAGTATTTGTAGACAGGCGCTTTGCCGAGTGCAGCCTTGCGGTCGGCCTCGGTATCGGTGCCTGTGCGGAAGTTGGAAACGTCGGTGGACATGATGAAGAACAGGTCCAGGTTGCTGGCCTTCGGCCGCCCTTTTTTGTAGACCGCAATTAGCTTTTCCGCCGCCGCAGCATCCAGCCGCATGCCGTCCTGGATGCGCTTGTGTAGAGCGTCATCGTCGAGCGGATCGAAATTGACGCTGTTGTTCCAGGTTACTTCGGTTTCCGTCGAGCCAATCATCAGGGGAACGTCGGCGGTGATCGCGGGCGCCACGGGATCGAACGGATCCGTCGGAAGCGTGTGGCCATCGACCACCGGGCTGAGTTGCAGACCTTGTACACCGCGCATCGCGGCTAGAAGCTGCGCCGGAGGCAACTTTTGCAGTTCTTCCACCTGGTTCGGCTTCAACCCGAGCTTGGCCATGAAAGCTTCCGCGCCTTTAGTCGCGCGATCGTGGGGGACGCCTTTCACGTTCGAACCGCTCATGGCGATCGCGCGGTGGAACAACCCTTTGGCGCCCGGCATCGCCAGTAATGTACTAACCTTCCCTCCACCGCCCGATTGCCCAAAGATGGTTACGTTGCCTGGATCTCCGCCAAATGCCGCGATGTTGTCGCGGACCCATTCCAGCGCCGCGATGCAATCGAGCATTCCTACATTGCTGGCATGCGCGAACTTCTCGCCACCCAACTCGGCCAGATACAGGTATCCGAACACGTTCAGGCGGTGATTGACCGTAACCACAACCACATCCTGTTTGGCCGCCAGGTTGCCGCCATCATACATATGCCAATTCGCTGACCCGGCCGAATACCCGCCACCATGGAACCAGACCATGACCGGCCGTTTACTGTTGGTCTGCGTTGCTGGTGTCCAGACATTCAGGTGCAGGCAATCCTCGGTACCGTTGGCGTCGGTTTTCGGCTGCTGCGCCATAGATTCAGGGATCAGGTTAGAGGGGACTTGGGGCGAGGCGGGGCCGAACTCGACCATATCCCGTACGCCAGTCCACCGCTGCGGCTTGGCTGGCGGCTGAAAACGGCCGGTTCCAGCCGTAGATGCGCCGTAGGGAATTCCCTTGAAGAAAATAGCTTTCTCCTGCACGCCCCCGCGGATCTTGCCCGCGGTGGTTGTAACCACGGAGGGCGCCGAGTCCACCTTCGCGGCGGCTTGGATCTTGGAACCCACGCCCGTAAGGAAGACACCTGCGCCCAGAGAACTGCGCCGCAGGAATGAGCGCCGGTTTAAGGCCGTGTTCTGACGTGGAAACATTTACCCTCCCTCTCAGTTTTCCGGTAAACCCCGCAGGATGGGGAACATTATATCCAAAGACGCTACAGCCTGCCCGTAAGTAACTCCGATGAAATCCCCAGTCCCTAGCCCCGGTCCAAACCCTGTACAGGATTGACTGTACAGACCCGGTTCAACCGCCAGCGATACAATAGAGTTGGGTAAGATTGCTAACAAACGTAACCACATGCAACACGCTTATCCATCGGCGGAAATAAAGCCTGTAGAACCGCCACCAGGGGTCTGGTTAGCGATTATTGCGGGCGGCGTCGGTCTTCTTTATCTCCTCCCCACTCTTTTGGAAAAAGTCATCGGGCCGCACATCGGGTTTGGGCCCGTGACGCTGCTACTGGGCGACTTAGCCGGTTGCCTGGCAGTGGGATATATCTCTTCAGTTGGAGGGTCGGCGCGACGCTCTACGCCACTCTGGCGCTGGTGAAGGCCTTGATTTTGCAGGGCCAATTGGTCAGCCCCACCGAATTGATGTGGTACGCGGACGCCATCCCCATGGGTGTAGCGGTATGGGGGGTGATCCGCAGAATCAAGCTCAGTCTGGCAGCCGAGCCGGAACCTCCGGACGAGTACTGAGTCCTTCCGCAACCACTACACTGTTGGGGAAGGCCTATGGCCTCCTCCTTATGGACATACAGCTTCTCCACCACGTCAGCGTTCCGGTTCGCGACTTGGAACGCTCCAAGCGGTTCTATCGTGAGATCCTGGGATTCCACGAGATTCCGCGTCCCAACTTTCCTTTCGGGGGCGCCTGGTTCCGGATAGCGGAAGGGCAGGAACTTCACTTGATTCTCGAGCACACCGACGCCACCTACCGAGAAGGCAAGGGAATCGATTCAGGAGACTATCACTATGCGCTTCGCGTTCGCAGCTTTCGAGAAACTGTCGAGTTTTTGCGAGCCAAGGGCTACCGCGAAGACCCTAGTGCAGGCCTGCTGGAGCTGCGAGTCGTTCCCCAGCCGATCACCGGGTATCCGCAGATCTACATTATGGATCCGGACCGCCACTTGATTGAGATCAACGCCGCCGTGCTCGATTTATAACCGCGGCACGAGCACGAAGCGTTCGATGGAGATGCGTGCGCTCCGGTCGTTGCGGATCGCGTTGAAGTGAAACGAAACCGAGATCTCGTTGAACTCGCGCAGCGAAGAATGCGCCGGCACCGCAAAATTCAAGGTTTCCGGTACCGGCTGAAAACCGCCGGACGAGGACCAACGCGGCCAGGACGCCACTTCCGCGCTCCCCAGCATGAGCGAGCGGCTTCCTTGGGCAGTGGCGTCGGTTAATACCAGTTCGAGCATCACGCTTCCCGAATGGTTGGAACATGCGGTGGATCTGCGGTGCTGCAGCGCTATCCAAGTCTCGATTACCAATGGTGACCGCTACCCGGACACCGCGTGACTGCGCCAGGTTCCCGCCTGCCCTGCCAGATTCACCAATTGGATGATGCCGTACCCGGCAGCCAGCAGAGATAGCCAGAGAATCGGATAACGAAAGCGGACGCTCGACTGCACCAGGTAGTACACCAGCGGGTAGAGAACACAGACGCTCGCGATAAAGCTCCGCGCCGTTGTTCGGAGTAGCATCCCCGGAATCGAGAGCGCCGTAATGAGCCAGATGGTGTACGAATGCATGGCTACGGCCGCTGGGTTGGGGAACCAGAACTCCCACGTGCGGCGCAGCGTAAGCTCCACGAAACGCGCAGGGTGAGCGCGGATCCAATCGAGCGCCATTGCCATCCGCTGGCGATTGTATTCGGCCTCTCCCAAGCCTCGCATTTTGGCGGCTTCCGCATGGTTGAAATGTAATTGTGTCGCGGCGTGGTCTCCGTTCCAGTGATTCAAGACGTCGCTGGAGGTCGCCTGGTCATTATTGGAAGACTGCAGTTCCAGGCCGAGGTTGTCGCGAATGAAGAACCACTGATGGAACTGGCGGTAGTTGCGCAAGTTCCAAGGAAGGCACACGGCCAGGATTCCCAGGACAAAGACGGCACGCGCGCGCTGGCGGCGTGCCTGAAGAAAAAACCACGGACCGGTCACAAAGATCGTCGCCGGATTGAGCAGCATCAGCAGCCCGGCAAACGCCCCCGCCATTACCGAGCCGCGACCGGCGAGGAGCGGTAGGCGCCCACAGCAGAGGCAAAACAGCATCAGCCCGTCGGCAGTGTAGATCGGTTCCCAGGCAGGCGTGAACTGCAATGCCGGCAGGATGACCGACAGCAGCGCCGCCGCCACTCCTGGCGCGATCGTGCTGTAGAACAGCCGCGATACCCACGGCAGCAGGGCAGCATGCAATCCGTGCGCCACCGCTGCCATCAACGATGCGGCCAGGACGAATACCGGCGTGAATTCGAATAATTTGATTAAGCCGGCGAGAAAGAACGGAAACAAGGGCGCCAGATGGGCCGAGGGCCCGGTCTCGACACCCGCGAACGGGTTGGCAAACACTCCGTGCTCCGCCAGGTTGCGCGCCAGGGCCACCGATTCCACGCCGGCGCCGAATCCGGGGCTAGGCCAATTGAGCCATTGGTAGACCGTGACGGCAGTGCCCAAGAGAAAAAGCAACAAACTCGCTTTGAGACACTCCGAGCGTCCGCCGGCCGTCGCCATCCGGCTTCAGTATAGATTGCGGACGATCGCCGGCTCAGCGTTAACTTCGGTTGATGCCGGTTGGCGAAGTAAACTTGGATGCGCTTCTCCATTTGGCAGTGGGTTTCCAGGCCCTTTGCTAGAATGAAGACTCTCCCGAAATGATCGTCGAATCCAACGTTCTGCGGTTCGATGGCATCGCATTGGACAGCGGCGCCTCGCTCGCGCCGGTCGAGGTGGCATATGAGACCTACGGCCGTTTGAACGAGAAGAAGACCAACGCCATCCTGGTTTTGCATGCATTTTCCGGGGACGCGCACGCGGCCGGAATCAGCCAGTTGACGGGCAAGCCGGGCTGGTGGGATAACATGATCGGCCCCGGCAAGGCATTCGATACCAATAAGTACTTTGTCATCTGCTCGAACGTGCTGGGCGGCTGCCGGGGCACCACGGGGCCCGGTTCGATCAACCCGGCCACCGGCTGCCCGTTTGGGATGTCGTTCCCGGTGATTACGATCGGCGATATGGTGCGGCTCCAGAAGATGCTGATCGATTGGTTCGGCATCGAGCGGCTGCTTTCGGTAACCGGCGGCTCGATGGGCGGGATGCAGGCGCTGGAGTGGGCCGTCTCTTATCCTGGCCGCGTGGTGAGCGCGATCCCGATCGCCACCACTATCCGGCACAGCGCGCAGCAAATCGCTTTCAACGAAGTGGGCCGGCAGGCCATTATGGCCGATCTCGATTGGAACGATGGCAACTACTACGGCCGCAAGCCGCCCGCGCGCGGCCTGGCGGTAGCGCGCATGGTCGGCCACATCACTTATATGAGCGACGACTCGATGCGTGAGAAGTTCGGCCGGCGCCTTCGCGGCAAGGAGAATTTCGGCTACGATTTCGATGTCGATTTCGAGGTGGAAAGCTACCTGCGCTACCGCGGCAGCGAATTCGTCAACCGCTTCGACGCCAATTCGTACCTGTACATCACCAAGGCCATGGATTATTTCGACCTGGTGAACGGTCATGGGAGCCTGGCGGCGGCTTTCGAGTCGGCACGCGCGCGCTTTCTGGTGATCAGCTTCAGCTCCGACTGGCTGTACCCGAGTTACCAATCCCAAGAGATCGTGCGCGCCTTGCGCTCGCGCAATTGCGATGTCGCGTATGTCGAACTGCAATCCAACTACGGGCATGACGCATTTCTGGTGGACGTCGCGGAACAGACGGACCTGATCCGGGGCTTTTTGGCCAGCACCTACGAGAAGGTGCAATGACCGCTCCTTCGCCCAAGCCGCAACCGTTCGTGCGCGAATTGCTGGGGCGCAGCGATTACCGCATCATCGGGGAAATCGTGGAGCCGAAGACGAAGGTGCTCGACCTGGGCTGCGGCGATGGCGAACTGCTCCAATGGCTCGCCGAAAACAAAGGTGTGGATGCGCGCGGAGTGGAGATTTCCGGGGCCAAGGTGCAGCGAGCCATCGCGCGCGGTGTTTCGGTGTACCAGGGCGATATCGATGAAGGCCTGGCGGACTATCCGGATCAAGCCTTCGATTACGTGATTCTCAGCCAGACGCTGCAGGAGACGTTTCAGCCGCGCAAGGTGCTGCGCGAGATGCTGCGCGTGGGCCGGCGCGTGATTGTTGCCTTCCCTAATTACGGCCACTGGCGCATGCGGGTGTCGATGCTGATGAGCGGCCGCGCGCCCAAGACCGAGCTGTTTCCGTACGACTGGTACGAATCGCCCAACATCCATTTCCTCACCGTGCAGGATTTCGAAGACCTCGCCGCGCTTGAAAAGCTGATGGTGGAGCGCCGCTACTTTCTTTCCGGTAGCCGCAAAGTGACGGTCCTTCCCAACCTGATGGCTGAGGTGGCAGTCTACCTGGTGAGCGGCGGCATCGTGGGTTAAAACACCCGCGCTGCCCGATTCGTCTGCCCCCATCCATTTTGCGCCCGGCCCTCGCGCTTTGCGGCCCCGAACTTGCAGCGTCGTCTGCAGGTTTGAAAGCTGCCGCTGAATCAAAACGCAGAAAGTGGGTTTTATGAAAACCGCAGTTTTACTGATTTTTTCTTTGGCTGGTTTGGCCGCCGCAGAGGAGCCGGGCGACGCGCAGGGCCAGGGAGCCGCACCGCAGCAGCAGAGTGAAGCTGTTCCGGCAAAGCGGCTGCAATCCGTGACTTGGGATTTGGAGCACCAGAAACTCACCTGGGTCGTCGAGGACGGAGTAGCAAAGAACGGGGAGTTTGTTCCGTCCTCTAAGGAGAGTTATGAGATCTCGCCCAAGGACCAGAAGATGGCCTTCCAAGGCGAACAGCGAGGATTTACCGATGCCGAAGGCGCATGGCTCACTCACTTGCTGAACGTCCTCACGGTGTACTGCGCGCAGAGCACGGTCTGGTGGGCCGGTGGGGATCAGACGGGAGGCGCCGACCGGGAGGCGCCGGACGCGCAACCGGCTCCGGATGAGAAGCCCGACACAACTCCGGCGAGGATCAAGGTCGCGTTTCCAGTACATGGCCGTGTGCCTGGAGCGATCCGGTTAGCGGCTCGGAATTACATCTACTAACTATGCGGACGCTGGTTGTGTGCCTCATCGTGGCGGGTCTGGCGGGTGCCCGGTCCAACCACTACGTTTTCCTGGCGACGGCGTTCTCGACGCAAGGGACCACCGCCGCCGGGACCACAACCCATGTGGGGACAGTGGCAGCCGATCGCTCGGTGTTGCCGTTCGGCACCCGTATCCGGGTACGCACTGAGCGCACCGATCTGGGGACGTTTGTCGTGACCGATACCGGGGCGAAGGTGGCCGGCCGCCATATTGACATTTACTTCCCGAACCGCAGCGAGGCCCGGCGGTTTGGAAAACGGCGGGTCTACGTTACGATTCTCGAATGGGGGGATGATAAAACCGTTGCCGATCTACGCAGGTGATTTGCGGAAGACCATATTGCCGGGCTTCACGCGGTGGCGGCGGCACCATTCCCGGTAGAGCTCTCCATAGCTTTCGGTTATGTACTCGGTCTCGGCGAAGCCCAGGCCGCGGGCGGTGCGATCGATCCACTGTGGCGGCCCTTCCAGTTCCAGATAAACTCCGATCGGCGTTTCATCCAGTGTGATTACGCCTCTTCGGTCGCGCTGGTATTCGCTGCGATATTTTTCATACCGGAAGACGAGCCGGAAACCCAAACGTTCCAGGATGGCTTGTAACGCGCGGGCATCGCTCGCTTCCAGCTCCAGTTCTTCGCGGTTCTTATGTTTCGAAGGCTGGGGCGGGCCCTTGTAGGTCAGTTTTGCGTCCTTGCCCATCTCGCGGACCCTCAACAGAGAAGCGGCCTTTCGCAACCGGAGCGATGGGGTATCGAAAACCAGGTTCGATTCGAAGGCGCGCTTCTTCGCGAGGCGAAAACCCGCGGCGCTGACCAGACGCCGCGCCCATGCAGCACTGCGCACGGCCAGCTTGATCTCGGTCTCCATCGGAGTCGTCATAACGAGTAGCGCCGCCGGTCTTGACGGCGGTGAATCACACCGGCGAAAAGATCGCCCGCCTAACCGCTAGTGCGCGCGGTCGCCACGATGATGCTCGCGGAAATCCTGATCGATGGCTTTGCGCCCCGCGAAACCTTCGTCGACTCCGTGCCACCAGGCGATCGCCGGCTCGCCGAGTTTCCAGCAGAGATACACTTCGCGCCCGCGGAACAGCGTGGGGAAGTCGATGAGCCCAGTTTCCAAATCCTTGATGACGCAGCCGAAATCCTGAACGTTCTCGATGGCCTGCTGCAGTTGCTCGGAAACCTGCTGGCGGTGGTCGCGGATGGCGAGCACGGGCTTCCGGTCCACGACCAAACCGCCTGTGACCAGAATACGCTGCACGAACGATTGCATCTGCTGCTCCGCTTCATCGTACTCCGCCTTCAGCTCGATGGCCTTCCGCAGCAAGGGATCGACGCTGGGAATGAGGCTTTGGGCTTCCGGAAGAGTGAAGCGTTTCGGCATGCTCGGCCTAGATGCCGGACACCTGCACGGACATGGATCTGCTGCGCGGCCCGTCGAACTCAGCCAGAATAATGCTCTGCCAGGTCCCCAGAAGGACCACCGAATTGCGCACCTGCAGACAGAGGCTCTGCCCCATGATCATGCCACGCAAGTGCGAGTCGGCATTTTTGCGTTCGCAATCGGAATATTCCGGGTCATTATGCCGCCAGGGATTCTCGCGGTGAACCAAATCGTCCAAAAAGTTCTTGACGTCGTGCAGCAGTGCGTCCTGCCATTCATTGATGAAGACGGCTGTCGTGGTATGCAACGACTGCAAGTGCACGATGCCGTCGCGAATCCCGCTCTTGCGCACGATCTCGTTGATTCGATCGGTGATGTTGATCAACTGCATGCGCTCGTTGGTGATCCAATCCACCACACGATTGAAGATTTTGACTCCGCTGCCCTGCTCTGCTTCGATTTCCACGAGTTTTTGCTTGACGGACCCCATGGCGCTCCTCTGTTCCCTTTCAATTGGCGTAGTGTGCCGACACGTAGTCGTTGAGTATTTGGATGAACTCCGCGACGATTTGGTTGCCTCGAAGTGTCGTCATCAGCCGCCCGTCCACGTATACCGGCGCTTTGGGCTCTTCAAAAGTCCCCGGCAAAGAAATCCCGATATTGGAATGTTTCGATTCCCCTGGGCCATTTACGACGCAACCCATAACGGCTACTTTCATGGTTTCGACGCCGGGATAATGCGCTTTCCAGTTCGGCATTTGCTGCCGCAGATAGGTTTGAATTTCGTCCGCCATCTCCTGGAAAAATGTGCTGGTCGTGCGTCCGCAACCAGGACAGGCTGTGACCTGCGGCGTGAAACTGCGAATCCCGAGAGACTGCAGAATCTGCTGCGAGACGATCACTTCTTCGGTACGGTCGCCGTTGGGCGCGGGCGTTAGCGAGGTGCGAATGGTGTCGCCGATGCCTTCCTGCAACAGCGGAGCGAGCCCGGCGGTCGTGGAGACGATTCCCTTGCTCCCCATGCCGGCTTCGGTAAGCCCCAGGTGAAGCGCATAATTGCAGGCTTCCGCCAGCATGCGGTAGACGTCGATGAGGTCCTGCACCCCGCTGACTTTCGCGCTGAGGATAATCTTGTCCGCGCCCAGCCCGTAACTCTCAGCCGCCTGCGCCGAGTTCACGGCGCTAGCCACGATGGCGTCGAGCATGACTTCGCGCGCCTCTTTCGGCTCCGGCAGCCTCGAATTCTGGTCCATCATCCGGGTGAGCAAGGCCTGATCGAGCGAGCCCCAGTTGACGCCGATGCGCACCGGCTTCTGATTCTCAATAGCGACCTCGATCATGGTGCGGAAATTGTCGTCCGTTTTGCGGCCGATATTCACGTTGCCCGGATTGATCCGGTATTTCGCGAGCGCGCGCGCGCACTCGGGATATTTCTTGAGCAGAATGTGGCCGTTATAGTGGAAATCGCCGATGATCGGGACGCGCGAGCCGAATTTATCAAGAGTGTCAACGATCTTCGGCACGGCCATGGCGGCCTGCTCGGTGTTGACGGTTACGCGCACCAACTCCGAGCCAGCGCGGGCCAGCGCCATCACTTGGTTAACCGTGCCGGGAACGTCCGCTGTGTCAGTGTTGGTCATCGATTGAACGACGATGGGATAATCGCTGCCAACCTTCACACCACCGACATCCACCACTACCGTCTTGCGGCGCGGCTTACGAGCCATACTTTTCCTCCGGGAAATTCAAATTTTACCAGAGGGGTGATGGCGAGCCCCAATGCGACGTGGCGGCCTACTTGCGCTCGAACCGCCCCATGGTGTGGGTTTCGGCGAGCAGGTGGCCTTTCATGGCGCGGTCGAGCTCGGCGCGTTTCACGCCCGCGGGAATTCCCAAGGTCGGAACATCGACGGAATAGAGGTGGAAGAAATAACGATGCGGACCGTGCCCTTTGGGCGGGCAGGGCCCGCCGTATCCCTTCTTGCCGAAATCGTTGATGCCGTCGAGCCCCAGGCTTCCGGCTTTGGCGCCTTGTGCCAGGTCTTGGAGTTTGGAGGGGATATCGTACAGCAGCCAATGATTCCATGTGCCTCCCGGCGCGTCGGGATCGTCCAAGATTAGGACGAAACTGCGGGTATCCGCGGGCTCACCGCGCCATTCCAACGACGGCGAGATATCAGCGCCCTGGCAGGTGTGCAGATCCGGAATCCAGCCGCCATCCGCAAAGGCCGAGGTCAATATTTGAAATGCCATGAAAATCCGCCTCGCGGCTCATGGTACCGCAGTGCGCCCGGCGCGGGACTGACTGGCAGTTGCGGCGTGTACGCTGCGGCGCTAAGCTCCAGGTAGAGGACCTCTTTTATGCGGTTACTACTGCAGATTGCACTCTGCTGCGCCCTGGCTGGAAGCGCTGCGGCCCAGCGGCATGGCGGCGGAGGCGGTGGTTTCGGAGGCGGTATGCGGGGCGGCGGCGGTTTTGGCGGCGGCTCGCGCGGCGGTGGCTTTGGAGGCGGAGGTTTCGTGGGCGGAGGGTCCCGGGGAGGCTTCGGCGGCGGCGGTTATGTCGGCGGGTCCCGGGGCGGTTTCGTCGGTGGGGGCTATTCCCACGGGGGCTATTATGGCGGTTACCGCGGAGGCTACTACCGCAACGGCTTCTTTTATGGCGGTTACTACCCCTATGGCTATGGCTTTGGTTACGGTTATCCCTATTTGGGTTTAGGCTTTGGCCTCGGCTACTGGCCTGATTATTACGGCTACCCGTACGACTATGGCTACGGCTACCCGTATTCCTACCCGTATGATGGATATGCCTCTTACCAGACGTCGCCGAACGTAACCGTGGTGTATCCCACGCAGGCCGCACCGACCGTAATCGCGCCGGACCGGGCAAATCCCGTCACGCGCGAATACGATCAGTATGGCCAGGAAGTTCGTCCTGGTGGGGCCACTGCGGGCTCGCCGGTGTACTTGATCGCGTTTACCGATCACACGATTCGGGCGGCGAGCGCCTATTGGGTCGATGGCCAGATGCTGCATTACGTCACGCTCGAACATGAAGAGCGGCAGGTTCCGCTTTCCATGGTGGATCGCTCCCTCAGCTCGCAACTCAATCGCGAGCGGCGGGTGCCGTTTCAGTTGCCTGCTCAGTAGCACCGCTGCGCTACTAGGACACGCGGCGGCAGCCGCGTCCGGGTACGCCGAAAGCCGGCGCGTGTCCCCTACACCGGTTAGTAGTGGATTGTGGTGAGCCTTCCGGCCGCCTCGCCGCGGAACCAGACGTATAGCGGAGCGTGCGGGCTGGGCGGCGGCCAGGGTAACGCGATTTTCAGGGACTGCTTGCGGTTTCCGCCTTCCACCGGGACAGGCAACCCTTGCACCGGAATGCCATGGTCCGCCATCCAACCCACCTTGGCGATGGCCTGTAGATCGGTTCCCTCCAATTTCCCGGCGTAATCGCCATCCGGGGTGCGCTCCTCCGTGAGCTGAAAAGTTTCGACGTGGGGCAGGCGTACCACGCGGCCCAGCTCGAAAGGCTTCGAAACGCCTTCCTCGCCGTTATCGAGCGCGGCCGAAAGGACGCAGCCGGTTTGCCACTTGCCGGGATCGAAGGAGAGAAACAGCGTGTCGCGGCTCATCAATTGCACGCTGGCCTCCGGCAACTGCTCTCCTACGCGCACCGTCAACTCATCGGAGCCCGACACGCCGCAGCGGATATGCATCTTCGTGGCGGGAGTCACGCCGCGGACTTTTAAAGACGCGCTCACGAAGGCTCCCGCCGGCAGCTCGCCTTTCTTCAGAGCCACTTCCGTATTCGGCGGAAGCGAGAGCTGCAGGTTGGAGATCACTGGTTTGGGTGGCACCACCTTCACGCCGCCGGGCACGGCCACCGGCTCATTTGTATCTTGGGCCCAGGTACGCAGTTCCATGCTGGCGCCGGGCTCGATGCCCGGCTTGATCTGCGCCACCAGCTCGCGTTGGTCCCCTTTGAACCGGCCGCCTTCTGCGCGCCCGAGCTTCAGCGTGACGCCGTCGGCGTCGAGTGCGACCAGGCGGTCCAGGTTCTCCCCTTTCAGTAAGATCTCCTGTTCTCCTTCATCCGCATTGATCGACAGCGGCAGATTCGTAATCCGGGGTCCCGGGGGCAACACTTTAAACCCAATAGTGTGAGTCTTCTTGTCGGTCTGCTCTACGAGCAATGAATAATCGCCGGCACGCAGCGGCTTGGTATCCAATTCGAAATCCAGCCGCTCCTGCGGGCCCTGCATTTCGCCTTTGGGCAGCGAGAAGGGGACCGTGACGGGCGGGTTGAACTTATCGCCGGTCTGAACAACGGAGACCTTCTGCACAAACTCAAAATCGGCGCCCTCGGCCTGCACCACGGTCTTGCCGTTTTCCTCGCGCAGGCGATCCTGGCTCTCGGGAGTGAGCTCCGCGCTTTTGAAATCGGCCAGCGGGTTGAGGTAAACCTTTCCTGTCACCGCCAGCAAGTCCCAATCCCAGCCGGCGAGCAGCCGATATTCACCCGCGGGCGCGCCGGAGCCCGCCAGATCGACTTCCAGCGCGCCCTGCTGCGGCGCAGACCGCACTTTCACGGGGTATTCCGCGCCTGGGTTCCCGTCCGACTGCAATTTCCAATCATGCGCCCGGTCCACGGTCTTCCACGCGGGGTCGTCCATGGTGATGGCGAGATAAGCCTTCTGGTTCAGCGGCAGATGATCTTCCTTACCGATTTTGAGAAGCGGCGGCGCGGCGTTGGGGATGCGCGTGGCCCACAGATATGCAATGCGCGTGCGCGGCTTAGGCGGCTCGCGCTTGCCGCAGAGATCGAGATCGGCGCTATCGATGGATGAGAACTGGGCAAAACTGGAACGAAACTCCGTGTTGGGAAACATCATATTGCGCAGGTTGACGAACAGCGCAGCGCCCCCCGCCGCCAACCCCACCGGGCTGCCAAAGAACATACCGGCTACCGAGGTGGCTAGCATGGTCGATTGCTGCAGGCGAATGGCGGAATCGGGCGCCACTGGATCTACCGAGGCCAGTGCCGGGTTGACCGTCTGGATCATGGCTTGCATCTGCTGTTCGCGCGGCTGCGTGCGATCGATCGCGCCCGCGATGCCGTACTGCGATGCAAATCCGCTCAGCGCAGCGCTGACGCCATCGTTGGGGGCTCCGGGGATGCTCGACTTCGCAATCGCCGCGAGTAGAGCCTCCGTTTGGGCGGTCCGCTCGGCATAGTCGGCCATTTGCGCCAGCAGGTCGTCGTCTTTGGAAAGAAACTCGCGAACGCGATGCGCGTTCATGCCCGTAGGTCCGTAAACGAGCGCTACGATACCGGAGCGGAAGGGCACGTCCCACTGCTGGGCCTTCTCGGCCTGCTTCGGTTCCAGCACCTCGATCTTGGGCAACTCATCGGGAATGGCGGCTCCGGCATGCGAAGGAGCCGGCGCCATCACCAGCGCAATCTTGCCGCCCTTCTCGTTAATTCGCAACTTGCCGGGGGTATAAAGGATTCGATCTCCCTCGCCCAATCGGTTGATGGTGCGTAGCGGCAGCTTGGGCAGGTCAGGGGAGGACTGCACTTGCAACTGCACATCACCCAGAGGCAGACCCGCGACGCAGTTCAGGGGTACCGCGCCGTATAATGCTGCGCCACTGAAAATCAGGGCCCAAAAAACTGTCCACAGCATCTGTTCCCATTTTAACCGGGGCGCGGTGGGGGCTTGATGGTGCTCCTGAGAATCGAAGCAAGCAGTGCGCAGCGGGCCGCCGCCTTCGCAGACAGGCAGCCCGCAGGAACGCCGGGGAGCGCGTTCTCCCCGGCTGCTTCACAGTAACCGGCCCTATTTCTCCAGGTGTTCGGTGATTTGCGCGGCCGCGCTTTTGATTTGTCTGGCGGCTACGGACCGCACCTCTGCTCGAAGATCCGCATGCACCAGCGCCGCAGCCTGCGCCAAAGCCAGGCCTGCCGCGAAATCGCGTAAGTAGGGGCCCCAAGGATCGACCGGGCCATGACCCGTAGGTCCTCCGGCATCTACCATCACTCCGTAAGAGACCCATGTCGATTCGGCGGGGACATGGACGACCCCGATGGGAACGCCCTTGCTTGCGGGAGCCTGGTAGAACGCGAACGCCACGGCGCTCGTCTTCAACGCCGCCTGGAGTTGCAGATTGTTGACCACTTCCGATCCCGCGAACACGTTCCAGTTCGTGAACGGGCCTTCCGGAAGCGTGTTGTAGGCATTGATGTTTTCAGCGGATGCGGTGGGCACCCAACCATCGTCATTGGCCGCTGCGGTGAGGCCCGAGTCCGGGCTGACGCTGACGAAATCATCGTCGACGAACCATCCAGCGTTCACGTCGAAGGCGTCTATATAGATACCCGGTCCGCCATGGCCGTTGCCGCCTGCGGGTATATACCACGCCAGGACGGTGGCGTCCGAGTTCCCGATATTCACGCTCAGGCTGGGATTCATCGAGACGGAGTTTCCGTCGGCCGCCCCCGTCACGGACCAGAACGCAAATGAGGCGCTCTGCTGTTGATTGTTGCTCGTCCAGGTAATGGATGGCGCGGCGAATGCCTGGTAGGTTCCACCGGAAGGCACGCTGGTACTCAGAGGGGTCACAATATCGCTGGCGGCCGAACCGGCGTGCCGGCGCCGGCCCGCCCTCGCGTAGGTCACATATCGGGTATGTACTGTAGGCATTGGTTAGTCCTTTCTTGGTATGGCGCCCCTCCGCATTCCTGTCAGGGTCGGTCAGGGGACGGGAGATAGGTGCGCCCAAAGGGCCGGCCGTTTCAGTGACCGTTCGTACACAACTCCGCAGGTTCTGATGCACCGATAAGCCCAAAATTCACCCCTGTTGCCGCTTTCTTACGAGATTGTCAAACCGCGGTAACTCTCCGGTGGCACTCTGGTGAGTCGCCGCAAGGTCGCCCGCCCCCGCGTCGCGCTTGTGGTGCATCACCTCAAAACCTGAATCGAGGAAGCGCCCATGACGTTTTCGCTACGAAGAACCGTACTGTCCCTCCGGGCCTGCATGACCGGAGCTGCGCTGGCAGCGTGCTCTCTCCACGCACAGACGCCTCCGCCCACCACCACGCCGATCCAGCACGTGGTCGTCATTTTCCAGGAGAATGTTTCGTTCGACCATTACTTCGCCACATATCCGGTGGCGGCTAACAACAGCGCGAATGAGCCGTCATTCACCCCTGCGCCCAATACGCCATCGGTGAACGGGCTGAACGGGCCGCTCCTTACCAATAATCCGAACGCGGCCCAGCCGTTCCGCCTCACTCGCGCGCAGGCCGTCACCTGCGACCAGGATCATAATTACGGCGACGAGCAAAAGGCATTCAATGGCGGGCTGATGAATAAGTTCGTGGAGTCGGTGGGGGTCGGCAGCGCAAGCTGCGATGTGGCCGGGTACGGAACCAAGATCGTCATGGGTTACTACGACGGCAACACGGTGACGGCGCTTTGGAATTACGCGCAGAACTACGCCATGAGCGATAATTCATTCGGAACCACCTTTGGACCGTCGACGCCCGGCGCTCTCAACCTGGTGGCCGGCCAGACGCACGGCGCCACGGTCACAGCGGGCAGCGCCAGCGGCAACGTTTCCAGCGGCTCGGTGATCGGCGATCCTCGCCCGGACCCATCTCTGGACGATTGCACGCTCGCGCCTCCCCGCACCTACATCACGGTTACCGGGAAAAACGTGGGCGACCTGTTGAACGCGAAAGGAATCACCTGGGGCTGGTTCCAGGGCGGGTTCCGTCCCACGTCGATGAACGGCAACACGGCGGTTTGTGGCGCGCACACTGTCGGCCTGGCCGGGGATGATGCCAAAACCACCAGTGGCGACTACATCCCCCATCACGAGCCGTTCCAATACTACTCGCAAAGCGCCAACCCCCACCACCTGCCGCCAACTTCCGTGCAGGCCATCGGCAAGACTGATCAGGCGAACCACCAATACGACATCAGCGACTTCTTCAACGCCCTGAATGCCGGCAACCTGCCCGCCGTGACTTACTTGAAAGCGCCCGCTTACCAGGACGGGCACGCCGCATACTCCGATCCCCTCGACGAGCAGACCTTCCTGGTGAATACGATCAACGCCCTCATGCAGTCGCCCTTTTGGGGCACGACTGCCATCATCATCGCGTACGACGATTCCGACGGTTGGTACGATCATGTGATGGCTCCGATCGTGAGCCCATCCAGCACTGCGGACGATCAATTGAACGGTGCGGGCTCGTGCGGTAACGGCACCGGCGCGCCCTATCAGGGCCGCTGCGGGTACGGCCCGCGGCTGCCGCTGATGGTGATTTCCCCCTTCGCCAAGGTCAATTATGTCGACCACGCGGTTACGGACCAGTCGTCCATTCTCCGGTTCATCGAAGATAACTGGAATCTGGGCCGCGTCGGCGACAACTCTACCGACGCCATTGCCGGCTCGCTGCTGGGCATGTTCCAGTTCCAGAACCCGGCTGCTAAGGCAGTCATTCTGGATCCCAGCACCGGCCAGGCGGTTCATCCGGCAGGCACCAAGGCGGTGGCCAATCCGAAGAGCTTGGTGACCTCGTGGTTCCAGGCCGAGCTAGACGGCACCCAATCCACCAGCGCCAGCGGATCATTGACCTACCAATGGAGCATGACTCCGTTCTCGCTGCCGGCGAAGATCATTGGCGCCGATACGGCAGCGCCCGTGGTTCTGCTCTCGGGAGGCCCGGGAACCTATGTCTTCACGCTGGTGGTGACGGATGCCAACGGCAACCAATCCAGCGACACCGCGACGGTTATCCTGCAGTAGAGCCGGAGGGGTCGGCGTCCGAGCCACGCCGGTCCCGTAACGCGGTTGGCCCCCCGAGATACTATGAGGAAAATGGCTTTAAGCGAGGACGAACTGCGGGCTCGCACCGTTGGCGAACTCCAGCCGCTATCCTCGCCGATTTGGATTGCCGAGTATGATCCCGGCTGGCCGCGGCGATTTGAAACCGCAGCCCAGGTCATTCGTTCGGCTCTCGGGGATCGCGTCTTGCGTCTGGAACACGTGGGCTCTACTTCGGTTCCGGGTCTGCCGGCGAAACCCATTATCGACATTCTGCTGGTGGTCACGAATTCCGCCCGCGAAGAGGAGTACGCTACGGCGTTGGAACACGCTGGATACCGGCTGCGTATCCGTGAGCCGGAATGGTATGAGCACCGCATGTTCCGGGACGCGCCGGAAGAGGTGCAACTGCACGTATTCTCGGAGGGTTGTCCCGAAATCGAGCGCATGCTGGTCTTCCGCAATTGGTTGCGCAGTAGCGCGAGCGATCGCGAGTTGTATGGCCGGACCAAGCGCGAACTGGCGCAACGCGCATGGAAGTACACACAGAACTACGCCGACGACAAGACGCGAGTGGTAGAGGAAATCCTCTCACGCGCCCTCGGTTCGCCCTAAACTGCGCGCCTCCGCCACCCGCGCAGGCGTTCCAGCACGTCAGCTTCGATCCGTCCATCTCCGATTTGAAGCCGTCTGTCGCCGATAACGCCGTCGATGACCGAACCAGGGATATTAAAAAGGATCATTCGTTACGATCCCGGAAGAGGAAGCCGCACCTGAAACCGGGTCGCTCCTGGCGCGGACTGGACCGTGATCTCGCCTCCGTGCTCGCGAACAATCCGGCGCGCTGTTTCGAGGCCCAAACCCGTACCGTTGCCGACTCCCTTGGTAGTGAAGAATGGCTCGAAGATGTGATCCAAAATTTCCGGCGGAATACCTGGCCCATTATCGGCGATCTCGATGAGCGCGCGATCCAATTCGCGGGCGGTGCGGACGCGCAACTCACCCTTTCCGTTCATGGCGTCCACAGCGTTATCGACCAGGTTTGTCCACACCTGGTTGAGTTCGCTCCCGTGCGCGCAAACGCGCGGCAGGGTACGGTCAAAATCCAGCTTTACCTCAATTCCGTGCTTGAGGCGATAGCGCAACATGACGAGCGTATTCTCCAGGCCGTGGTGGATATCGATCTCTTGTTGGGGGCCTTGATCCATGTACGTGTACTCTTTCACGGCCCGGACCAGCTCGGTAATCCGGGTGCTGGAATGCTCGATTTCATCCAGCAAGCTGCCAATGGCCAAAGAGGCGGCGATGCGCGCCAGTAAATCGGGCAGCACCTCCTGCGGGAACTGCTTGGCGATCTCCTCCAGCCAAGCGACGTCGCAGCCTGCGCTCACCAGGACTGGCGCAAACTCCCAGGCGGAGCCGATCCCGTAGCTCTCCAGGCCGGCGGCGACCTGTTCTTCGCAGTCGCTGCGCGCGAGAGAATCCAGTTGGACAGCCACCCGTCGCGTCAACTCACTTTCCAGCCTGGGAATGGCCGCTCGCTGCTCGAAGGACAACTCGTGCGTATTGAGGCGGGCTGCCGCCTCGCGGAAAGTCTGGAACGCCTCCCGCAGATTGCTCACGGCACGCTGCGCTGCTGACGCCGGGTTGTTTAGTTCATGCGCGAGGCCAGCCGAAATTTTCCCCAATGCCGCCAGCTTTTCTGTCTGGAGTTGCACTTGGGTCGCGTAGCGTACGCGGTCGGTCAGCACGCCCACCAGGCGGGGGCGTAGCGGAGGCAGGCGCTCCAGCATCTCTGCGAATCGCTCCGCCGGCAATGTGGCTGCTCGCGTGCGCACGGTAGCGCGAATCGTCGCTGGAAAATGAGTCATGCGCGAGTACGGCAGCATACCGGTCACGGCTGGTGCGTGGGCGACATAGACGGGCATATCCGGGCTGCTGGGTTGCGAACGAATTTCACCCTCCAGCAGCACAATCATCCGGTCCGCCGGATCTCCAGCGCGAACGGAGGTCTCTCCCGCCTGAAGTTCGAGCGGGGTCATCTGGGACGCTAGCCAATCCAGCCCTTCCGCGGGTAAGTCGGAAAACTCCGGTACACTGCGCAGTTCCTCGGCGAGCGTCATCTTATACCTTACTTAAATATTGATGTACAAACTGAATGGCGACTGACCCTTCGCCGACCCCCGACGCTACGCGTTTTACCGATCCGTAGCGCACATCGCCGACAGCGAACACGCCGGGCAAGCTGGTTTCCAGGAGGCCGGGGTCCCGTTCCAGAGGCCAGTTCTTCGGCGGCTTGCCATCACGCAGCAAATCGGGTCCGGTCAGGATGAAACCCCGCGAGTCGCGATCCACCAGGTCTTTCAGCCACTCGGTGCTGGGCTGCGCTCCGATGAAGACGAATAAGGCGCGCGCTTCGATCTTCTCGCGCGAACCGCTGCGGCCGCAATCGATCGTGATCGCTTCCAGCCGTTCTTTCCCGTGCACCTCGACGACCTGGGTCTGGCACTCCACAGCGATATTCGGCGTGCGGGTAATCTCGTCAATCAGGTATTTGGACATGGATGCTTCCAGAGATTTGCCGCGAACCAGCAGGACCACCCGGCGCGCATAGCGCGAGAAGTTCAGGGCAGCCTGGCCCGCCGAATTGGCTCCTCCCACGATGTAGACCTCGTCATTGCGGCACGATCGAGCTTCCGTGGATCCGGCGCCGTAATAAACACCGGCTCCCGTCAATCGATCCATGCCCGGAACATCCAACGTCCGCCACTGTACTCCGCTGGCGATCAGCAAGGCCTGCGAGGAGATCTCGGTGCCATCCGCCAGGCGCACGATGCGGTAAAGATCGTGAATGCGCAATCCGGTAGCTTCCTGGGGGGCCAGGATCTCGGCGCCGAATCGCGACGCCTGCACGACCGCCCGGCGTGCCAGATCATTGCCACTTAAACCCGCCGGGAAACCAAGGTAATTCTCGATTCTGGCGCTCAGGCCCGCTTGCCCTCCGGGAGCTTCCCGTTCCACGATCACGGTGCGCAAGCCCTCTGATGCGCCATAGACGGCTGCCGCCAGTCCCGCGGGGCCGGCGCCCACGATAATCAAATCGTATGATTCTGCCCCGGGACGCGTCCGCAGGTTGAGTCCTGCCGCCAATTGCGCCTGCGTCGGGTCGGGGAGGCGCGCTCCATCGGAAAACAGCACGATTGGTAGACGTTGCTCTTCTGGCGCCAGCAGGTCTAGTGCCTGGCGGACTTCTTGATCCTGGTGAGCCGTCTCGACATCCAAGAAACGATAAGGCACCTGGTTCCGCGCCAGAAACTCGCGCAACTCAAAGGCGCGCGGCGACCAGCGCGTGCCCAGAACGCGGATACCTTCAAAGGCCGGCCGGTAGGATGCCTTCCAATCCTCCAGCAGGTCGTCCAGCACAGGATACAGGTTCTGCTCTGGCGGATCCCAAGGTTTCAGCAGGTAATAATGGAGCTTGATTTCATTGATGGCCCGGATTGCCGCGTCCGTATCCGCGTAGGCCGTCAATAACACCCGCTTGGCATCTGGCAAGCGTTCTACCGCGCGGGCTAGCAATTCGATACCGGTCATCTGCGGCATCCGATGATCGGCCAGCAGCAGCGCTACCGGTTCACCGCGCTCCCGCAACCGGTCTAGCAGATTGAGCGCGGCTTGTCCGGAGTTGGCCGACAGAATTCGATAGGATTTCGCATAGCGATGCCGCAAATCGCGCTCAATGGCCCTGAGCACTTCGGGATCGTCATCTATGGTCAGCACGGCTGGCCGGGTAGCTGGGCGGTCCGCTTGCATATGACTTTACGATGCCGGAGGAGCCCGAACCGTTGCAAGCCGTTAAAATTCGCCGAGCCGCCCCCGTAGTACATGCGTTCAGAAATTCGCCCCCGTGTTCCGGAGCACCGCTCCTAGCGGTGCGGCTCAGTGACGCATACCTAACGAGCCGCGACCGCCAGGGAGCGGTACAGCCGGCAGCGACAACTGGTGGCTGTATTTACGAAAGGGTGTACTTAGGAAAAGCCGAGCGCCGTTCGCCAATAATAGCCGCCGGCCACTCGGCCCTGGCGCCGTGATATATTTGCGCCGATGGAACGTAGAACTTTTTTGAAGGGTATGGCTGTGCCGCTGGTTGCGGAGATGGCCGGTCCACTCTCCGCCCAAACACCCGCCACTTCCCGGGGACGAATCAAGCAAAGCGTGATGGCCTCGGTTTGGACAGGCTCGACCCTTTCCTTCGAGGAAAGGTGCAAGATTCTCGCGCGCATTGGTTTCAAGGGCGTAGATCTGCCCACCGCGCAGCAGGTGCCCATCCTCATGCAAAATGGCTTGGCGCCGGTCATGATGACCGGCACGGGAACCAGCTTCCAAAATGGATTGATCCGTAAGGAACTGCACGACAAGATCGAAGAAGCCACTCACGCCGGAATCGACATGTGCGCCAGCGTCGGATGCCCCGTTCTCATTGCGCTACCCGGCGAACGGCGGGGCATGTCCAAGGAAGAAGGCGCCGATAACGCAGTCGCCATTCTCAACCGCGTGAAAGGCTATGCCGAGCAGAAGGGCATTACCATTTGCATGGAGAATACGAATTCCAAGGTTGCTGCGGATCAGCGTACCGATCAGGTCTTCGATCATGTCGCATGGGGTCTGGATGTTTGCAAGCGCGTCAACTCACCCCGCGTAAAAATCCTGTACGACATCTACCACGCTCAGATCATGGATGGGGACATCACCCGGACCCTACGCGAGAACATCGACCACATCTGCCACATTCACGCCGCGGGGGTGCCCAGCCGGCAGGAGTTCGACGAAAAACAGGAACTCAACTACCGGTTCATCGCTCAGACCATTGCCGAGCTCCCATACACCGGATTTGTGGCGCACGAGTGGCGGCCGGGGCCGGGCAACGATCCCGTGAAGAGCCTGGAACGGTGTTTCCAGATTTTGAACGTTTGACGGATCGGAAACGCCAGCCGCACGGGATGGCCGCTCTCCACAGATCCCGGCAGGAGTACGCCTGAGGCTCCGGCACGCCTCGCGTCTGAATCCAGTGCCGAAAGACAGAAGCCTGATCGAAAAAGGAAAGCGTCTCTCGCGTTCCGTCCTTTGGAATTGGCAACGCACCTTTTTTGAGCAGCAGGGAATCGAGGCTTGGCGTGGAGAAATTGTCCCCCACCACATCACCAGCAGTCCCTTCATCGCGGATTCGTATGCGAGAGTCCTCGCCGGCTACCTGCGGGACTGCGCGACCGAGTCCGGCAAGCCGGTGCACGTTATTGAGATCGGGTCCGGGTCCGGCCGGCTCGCGTATCTCATCCTCCAGAGGTTGCGGGAGTACGCTGAAAACCTGCCCTTCAAGTACGTCATGACTGACATTTCACGCCGGACCATCGCCTTTTGGCGGCGTCATTCCTATTTCCATCCCCTGATCGAAGCCGGCGTGCTCCGTACTGCGTATTTTGATCCCGTGCTGGATACAGAAATCCTTTTACGGGGCGAGACTGTCTCCGGTCCACTGGCCGTTATCGCCAATTACGTTTTCGACGGCATTCCCCAGGACACCTTCCACAGCCGGGACGGCTGCCTGTTTGAAGGGCTCGTCACACTGCGTGGCACACCAGGTGATCTTTCCGCCGCCGACATTTCTTACCACTATAGGCGGGCCCGGGCAAACTACTACGAAGAACCGGAATGGAACCGGATTCTTCACGATTACGCATGCCGCCTGCCAGATACCAAGTTTCTCTTCCCCATCTCCGCACTCCGGATCATTCGCAAGCTCGAACGTATTGCGGCGGGCCGCTTTCTTTTGCTCTCGGCAGACCGCGGATACTGTACCGATGACGCCCTTCACACGGGCAATGGCGCACCGCTCCTGTCACACCATGGTTCCGTGTCGCTGATGGTCGACTACCAGATTCTGGGCGAATACGTTCGGTCGCGCGGAGGCGCCGCCTGGCATCCCGACCGGCGCGCGGCCAGTCTCAACGTTTCTGCGTTCCTGCTGGACGATGAGCCCGGAACTTACACCGCGACACGCCGGGGCTATGAGCAGGCGATCCAGGCGTTCGGCCCCGATGATCTTTTTTCCTTGAAAGAAGGGATCGAGCCGCTCTACCCCCTGCTGGGTATAGAGCCGCTTCTGTCGTTTCTCCGCCTATGCCGGTGGGATTATAGGAGATTTCTCGAAATGGCGCCGCGGCTGCGCGAACTTGCTGGCGATCTGTCGCCCACCGAAAGGCGCGATATCGTCGAAGCCGCGATTCGCGTCTGGGAGGCATACGTACCGCTCGGCGAGCCGACTGATCTCGCCTTCATTATTGGCTCGCTGCTGCTCGAATTAGGGTATCCTCGCGTGGCACTCGACTTCTTTCGCCGATCCGTAAGCCTCTGCGGTGAAACCCCTGGAACGGCCCACCATATGGGCATCTGCTATAACCAGATGGGCAAGAGAAAGCGAGCGCTCGAGTGCTTCAGCCGCGCACTTCATCTCGACCCGACATTCGAAGACGCGATAATCATGGAGTCCACCCTGCGGCGGAAGGCCGCGTCGCCACAACTTGAGCAGCCATCCGCGAACTAGCTTTCCGCCCAAACGACGTTTCCGCGATTGGAGATGCTGCGGAGATGACAGTATGGATCGACGGTTATGGCGTTTGTCCGAGGCGACTCCTGAACAGCGCTCGCGATTCATCACTGCACCGGCTGCATACGCCTGAACCCGAGTTTTCGGACGCTGGAGTGGTCCAGGATGAATCCGGTGACTGCTCCGTGGGGATCGCGAGTAAATGTCAGGATTCCGGGACCAAGGAATGCATCCTTATCAAAGGGCTCGAGCCGGGAGGGCTCCTGGCCCGGCAACTGAATCATCAGGCCGGAATCCCGCGCCACGACCGTAAAAGCAGCCTGCAATTCGTCGCTCCAATACTGGCCGCCAAAAGACCGCAATTCAGTAGCCTGTGGAATGTACGCGGTCAGCACGAAATCAGTATCCCCGGCCGGACCCCGAACATGCACCGAGCGCGGATGGCCCCCTGCGGCAGGAATGAATTCGAACATTCTCACGCCAGCAGGACCGCGGGCGTGTCGGGCGTCCACAGGAGTCAGATCGAAATCGGAACCGCCCCGGAAGAAACTATGGGCAATCCATTTACCGTCGCGGACCGAGACACGCAGATCGCTGGGCTCCTTGTCGGAAACAGCGCGATATAAGCCGGCCGCGGCAGACAGGTCCGCGGCAGACAATGTGGCGCGGGGAGGAACGGGCTGGGAAGGGAGAGGCTTCGTAAGGACATCTGCCAGATAAATGTCAGCGACGTTATTTGTTAGGACGTTTGGGTCGATCGCGTCCGAGTTACATTGAAGTGCGATGGCCAGCTTCTGATCGGGATAGCGCACCAGGTTGGATGAAATTCCGCTGCCACCCCCGGAATGCTCGACCGTCCGCTGGCCCCGATAATCCAGCAGAAACAAACCAAAGCCATATTGGGTAGTCTTTCCGTTGTTGAGCACCGCTGGTTTCTGCATTTCGGCCAGGAGTTCGGGACTGCCGACGCGCGGGTTGTCGAAATTGTTCTCCCAAAGAAGCAGATCGTGCGGGGTGGTGTACAGACCGGAGTTGCCGACCACCACGGCCTCGAGATTGAGGTGCACCCCACGCTCGTCAGCCGTGTAGCCGGCGGCGCGATTTACGATCAACTGCGCGGCGTCGTCCCGAAACTGAGAGTCAGACATGCCGAGAGGGCGGCAGATGTTCGCTTCGGCGAAATCGCGCAGAGACTGACCGCTGATCCGCTTCACGATGCTGGCGAGCAGGTTGTATGCACCGTTGTTGTAAACGAATTCAGTGCCTGCCGGGGTATTCACGCCGTGCTGGCGGGCTAGCATGCGCTCCATCGCCTCGTTCGATTGCGGCTGCCCGGCCAGTCCCAGGAGGCCGAATCCTTCACGCAGGCCGCTGGTGTGTGTGAGCAGATGGCGAATGGTGACGCGATGCTCGTGGTCTGCCCATTCAGGAACATACTTGCCGACGTCATCGTCGAGTGAGAGCTTACCGCGCTGGGCGAGAAGCAGAATGCTCATGGCGGTAAATTGTTTCGAGATGGAAGCCGCGCCCATAACGGTTGTGGGTGTGATGGGCATGTTCCATTCGAGGTCGGCCATGCCGTACCCATGCTCGTACACAATAGCGCCGTTGCGACTGATGGCGACGCTGCAGCCCGGTGAACGCGGGTTGTTGTATTCCGCAAAGATCTGGTCGACGAGGGTGACTGATGGACCGGAAGACGACTGCTTGCAGCCGCCCAGCGCCGCAATCACGAAAACCGTTAACGCGAGAGTATGTCGCGGCGTCCGGGCGCACGGACGGCGAGTTAAGGAATATATCACCGATACTCCGATCGACAGAGGCATTTTACAATGAGACGCGGTTGGCGGGATTATATCGTGGTCCAGACGATCTGCGCGCGAGCGATCTGCGTGAAGACCTCCGGCGCGGCCGTCGCGTCCCCTGTGCCGCGCTTGGCTAACTTATCCAAAGCCAGGCTATATTAGGCTGCGGAGGGCCCATGAAGGTTAACATGCGGGAGGCCAAGAATCAGCTCTCGCGACTCGTAAAGGAGGCTCTCGCAGGCGAGGATATCGTGATCGCCAGCAACGGTGAACCTCTGGTCAGGCTCGTCCCTGTCGGCCGGAAAGGCCATCTGGGTGGTTGGGGCAGGTTGAAGAGATTCAGAGCCGCGATCGATGGGGCCTTCACCCCGCAAATTGATGAACAAATCGCCAGGAGCCTTGAGGACCACGTATGAGACTGCTCCTGGATACTCAGTGGCGCTTTGGTGGCGCACCGCCAGCCCGCACCTCTCCAAGTCGTCACGCCAGTTAGTGGTCAGCTCGTCGTGTACTGTATCCGTTGCCAGCATTTGGGAGATCGATCTCAAGCACTGCCTGGGCAAACTGCCGATCGCACAAGCGCGCTTTCGTGAAGAGATGCGGTCAGCAGGAGCCACCATCTTATCGATAACCGCTGAACACGTCCTGGCCCACGTGAAACCTGCGGAGTCTCACCATGATCCGTTCGATCGCCTACTGTTGAGCGTGGCCGAAGCTGAAAACCTCGTCCTCCTTACGGCAGACGGCGAGCTAGTCGCGCTTGGGCGCCGGGAGTCGGGTCTTCCCATCCGGGAAGCGTAACCACTTCCCATCCCCGCTCTGACCGCAGGCCCCGCATCTCTCAGCCCATTTGCTGGCGCTGCCCCCGCCCCACCCGCTGCTATAATCTTCTTTCCATTCCCATTCCAAAGGAGCTTTTCGCTTGCGAAAGAAAGTCACGGTTGTAGGCGCTGGCAATGTCGGCGCCAATTGCGGGTTGCGTATCGCGGAAAAAGAACTCGCCGATGTCGTTTTGGTCGATGTGGTCGACGGTGTCCCGCAGGGCAAGGGCCTCGATTTGCTGCAGTCCGGGCCCGTGCAAGGGTACGACGTCAGCATCACCGGCGCCAATGATTACGAGCCGACGGCCGGGTCCGACCTCGCCATCATCACCGCCGGCTTTCCACGCAAGCCCGGCATGAGCCGTGATGACCTGCTCATGGCCAACTACGACGTCGTCCGCACGGCTACCGAACAAATCGTCAAGTACTCGCCCAATTGCATCCTCGTGATCGTGACCAACCCCCTGGATGCCATGTGCCAGGCGGCTTACTGGGTATCGAAGTTCAGCAAAAATCGGGTCATCGGCATGGCCGGTGTGCTCGATAGCGCCCGCTTCCGCACCTTTATCGCCCAGGAACTCAAGGTTTCTGTGGAGAACGTGACGGGCGTGGTGATGGGCGGCCACGGCGATACCATGGTCCCGGTGGTGCGGTTGACCAACGTAGCCGGCATCCCCCTTACCGAGCTCATGGATCAGGCCACCATCGATCGAATCGTCGATCGCACGCGCAACGGTGGCGCTGAGATCGTCAAATACCTCAAAACCGGCAGCGCCTATTACGCCCCCTCGGCCGCAGCGGTTGAAATGGCCGAATCCATCCTGAGGGACAAGAAGAAGGTGCTCCCCTGCGCGGCGTATCTGGAAGGCGAATACGGCATCAACGGGCTGTTCGTGGGCGTGCCCGTGAAGCTGGGTTCCCGCGGCATCGAGCAGATTTATGAGGTAAAGCTCACATCCGGCGAGCAAGCCATGTTAAAGAAGAGCGCCGATGCCGTGCAGGAATTGGTGGACGTCCTGAAAAAGAAGCAATAGCTACCGTGGATGCTGCCAGGCTTCGAATGCCGTCCAGGCAACCCAGGCAAGCGCCGCTACCAGCAGTATTTCGGTATATACGCGCTTGAACAACCCCCCGCGGTTCATAACTCGTTCTTCCGTGTGCATACCGGTGCGAATTATTTGCAATTCCTGTGCCTATGTACGATTTAACCGGAAGCTACAGGGCCCTCGCCGCGCGAAAGTTCCCGCAGCAGGCGTTCCCGGTGCCTGGTGGCCGCATTCACCGCGGAGTCCATGGCGATCCAATACAGGATCCCGCCGACCGCGCCGGCAAACGACAGAATCACGGCGAAAATGATCTGGCTGTCGAAGGCATACCGCGCCAGGTAGGCCAAAAATACGGGCAGTAATGCCAGCGGGTACAGCAGAAAAACCAGCCCCTGTACGCGGCTCGAAGCCCCGCCTTGGGAAACGCGCTCGGGTTTGAGCGCGCGCGGATATTCGATCGAGCTGATGTTGCCGAACGCCAGCATGTAGAGCGCACCGATACTTACCACGATCAAGGTTTCGAAAGCCTTGCCCGGACCGCCGCCCAGCCGCATCACCAACGTCAAGCCAATGAGGATCACTACTTCCAGGTAAACGAAGACCATCGACGCGATGTTCTTTCCCAACAAAACCCGGCGGATGGATTGGGGCGCCCCAAAATAGAGCGCCACGGCAGACCGGTCGAAACCGAAGCAGTTCCAATACGTGACTTGGCCCAGAAGTGTGAGGGCATACATCGAGACCACCACCAGAAAGTTCCGGCCGAATTCTCCGCTGCGGTTAGCTTCTCGGCCGATGATCAACGGCAGCCACATGACCAGGCCGAATGAGAATCCCATGACAAACACCATCCGGAACCGTGGCGTGCGCGAGAGCGAGCGGAGTTCCTTCTCAATGAGGGCGGCCAAGGGATCAGCGAAAAACGCGCCGGGCAACCGGTAGAAACGTTCCGACCAGGGTACGGGTGATACCGGCCGCTCGTGGAGAGGAGTAGCCTGGGCCGCCAAGGCATCGTAGCGTAGATTGCGCTCGAACTGGGTTCGGCCGAACCAGGCTGCTAAAACTGTCCAGGCACTCAGGAGCAAGAACCCGGTCATCGCAGTTTGGCCCAGAAGGACGTTGCCTGCCGCGGCCCATGGGAGCGCGGCCGCCCGGATAGGTCCGGACAGCCAGCCGGGCGACTCCGGACGAACATTCGTGACCAGAAGCAGGCGCGGAACCGTCGCAACCGCCAGCATCAGGAACACCAGGACCTCGCGAACATGCCGCCGTGCCAGCAGACGCTCCAGCACGCTACGCAGTCCTGAGGCCAGCAGGAGATTGAAGAGGATATAAACCGCATCCCCCGCTAACAGGCGCGGCGCCGCAGCCCAGCTTCCGATGGCTGGATTGCCCAGTAATCCCATGGAACCGCCGGCGAGCACCAAAACCATCTCAGCACCGGTGGTGAGCCGCAGAAGCACTTCCACCACGAACAGCTTTCCATGCGGTGCCGGATAGACCAGCAGCTTGCGCATATCGAGCGCCGAACCCAGGCTGCCGGAAATCACCGGGACTACCTGCCAATAGAGCAAGATGAGCAGCAGCGCCACCGGCGTGGCGGTTTGCACGGTGGAAATGCCCGCACTACGCGCCACGGCGTAAGCAGCGTACGAGACAGAAGACCAGAAACCGTACCAGACACAGCCGGTGATCAGGCCAAAAACCGCACTGCGGCTGGAGCCGAGCCGCATGCTACGCCACTGCGCGCGCAGGATAGCCGCGATCACAACCAGTCCAACCGTTCGAGTTGCCGGTCGGCGCCCAGGACCCGGACGAACACCTCTTCGAGCGATTCACCTCCCGCGCGCAGCTCCGCCAGTGTCCCGGACGTCACAATCGCACCGTTATTAATGATGGCCACGCGGTCGGTGAGCCGTTCCACAACTTCGAGTACATGGGAGGTGAGGAAGACCGTGGCGCCGCGGCGCACCTGGTCCAGCAGGATATCTTTCATGAGCCGGGCGCCCACGGCATCGACTCCCTCGAACGGTTCATCCAGCAGGAACAGCTCCGGATGATGGATCAATGCGGCCGCCATCGCCACGCGCTTGCGCATGCCTTTGGAATACTCCGCGATGATTTTGCGGTCGTGGGGAAGCTCCAGAAGTTCCAGTAAGCGGCGGGCCCGTTCCATAGCCATGCCGCGGTCCAGCCCGTACATCCGCCCCGCGAACTCGAGGAATTCGGCGCCGGCCAAGCGGTCGAACAGGATGGATTCTTCCGGCACCACGCCAATGCGTTTCTTGATTTCCAGTTCCTCCTCGGGCAGGCGGAACCCCAGGATTTCGATATAGCCGCTGTCAGCGGGAATGAGGCCAGTGAGAATCCGAATCGTAGTGGATTTCCCTGCCCCGTTCGGGCCCAGGAAGCCGAAGAACGAACCCCGCGGCACCTCCAGATCCACGCCATTGACCGCGGCCTTCGATCCGTAAGACTTCTTCAGATCGCGCACCAGAATGGCGGGCGAGGACATCCATACCAGTGTACGACCGGGCTGAGCGCCGCTCCCTCACGGGTCGGTGAAAAAATACGGGGACATTACGGGCCAGTGCCAACTAACTTCGATCGTTGTACAAGCGGCAACAGTGTCCCCGAATTTTTTCACAGACCCTCACCGTCTCGGCCCTATGACTCCTTAGCGGGTCACTCCACGTCAGCGGCGTCCACCGGTTTGATATTTCCTGTCACCGCGTACCGGAGATACGCGACGATATCGGCAATTTGGTCGGTGGTGTAATTGCCCGCCGCCGGCGGATGCTTCCAGGCGTCTTGCGTAAGCACCGCTTTCACATCGGAGCGGTCTACACGACGGAGTTCCGGAGGCGTCTTAGAGAGATCGAAGAACTGCAAAGAGCCCTCATCGCTCGCGCCCGGCATCCCAGGAAAGGTTTCGCCGGATTTCAGCTTCACAGCCTGCACATATTGCGTGGCGCTGGAGCGGATGCCCATCGCGATGGCGCGGGGTGCCAGGCGCGCGATGGTGGAGAGATCCGGGCCCACCGCCGTGCCCCGGCCCTTTAGCGCGTGGCAAGTGAGGCAGCCGCGCCCGCTTTCCGTGAACAGGGCTTCTCCCCGTTGGACCTGCTGCGGGACAGCGCCCGGCGCCCACCACAACAACAATCCCACCCAAATCATCGCTCGTCCTCCCGGACTCGAACTCCATTATAGCGATATCAGGGTCTGAATTGTCGAATACGCGTGAGGAACCTTATACGCTACGCAAATCATATTTGCGCGAGATCCGCCATAAATCGAAAGCCGCCCGCGCGAAATCCTTCGCGCGCAGCTTCGACCCGCCCACATCCGTCCAGGTGTGTAGCGGGTACTCGTAAATCCCTTGCGCCGCGTCCGCTGCCGATTGCCTCAGTTCGATGTAGCGGGCAATCATCTCCACGTCGAAAATCCAGCGGCTCAGAAACGGCTGGTCGAACAGCCGCCGCGTCGTTTCCGTCGCGCGGAACATCTTGGCTCCGCATTGCGTATCGTACACCGGCATTTTCAGAACCAGCGACGCCGCCGTGGCAAAAACGCGCCCCACATAATGCCGGCTGGCCTTACGTTCCACGTGCCGGCCCAGCAGCTTCACGCGCGAGCCAAACACCATCTCCACTTCCGGCTTCTCTGTCAGGACGGATGCCAGTTGCGCAATCGCCCCCAGCGGTGTCGCCAAATCGGCATCCCAGTACCCCGCGTATTCGAAATCCTGTTCGAAGGCATACTGCATCCCGTGCCGCACCGCCTCCGCCTTCCCACAGTTTGCCGGCAGGGCCAGCACCCTGACGCGATCTTCGCGGCCGGCCAGGATCCGCTTGAGAACCGCCAAAGTTTCATCGCGGCTGCCGTCGTCTACGAAGATCAGCGTGGCATCTGTCCCGTCTGGGTCGAGAAACTTTTCGAATTCGCCCACGCGCAAACGCCGTGCTTCGTTGTAGCACGGCACCACAATTCCGGTTCGAAACGGCATTGACTATGAGCATCTCGCATTTCGTGGCCCCAGGCGTGCTGCCCTACGCACAATTTCGCGCAGCCGCCCTCAGCCCTTGTGCAATCGTTATACAATGGCGCCTTCAGATGCGGAAACCATGCATAGCGGTCTTCGCTCTCTTGGGGACAACCGTCATGTCAGCGGCAACCATCACGCGAGCGGAGTTCGGGAAAACACGCGACGGCGTCGCCGTTTCGCTTTTCACACTGAAGAACCAGCGCGGCATGATCGCGCGCATCACCAATTATGGCGGCATCGTCGTCTCGCTTGAGTCGCCCGACCGCCACGGCGCTCTCGCCGATATCGTGTTGGGCTTCGATTCGCTCGATGGCTATCTCGCCAATCCCGGTCCGTTTTTTGGCGCCCTGATCGGCCGCTACGGGAACCGGATCGGACATGCCCGCTTCTCTCTGGACGGCCACGAATACCAGTTGGACAAGAACGACGGGGAAAACTCATTGCACGGCGGCGCGCGTGGCTTCGATAAGCGCGTCTGGAGTCCTCGCGAGTTGCCCGATGGCGGCCTGGAGCTCACCTACCTCAGCAAAGATGGCGAAGAGGGATATCCCGGAAATTTGACGGCCGTGGTCACTTACCATCTCTCCGACACGAATGAATTGCACATCGATTATGCCGCCAGCGCCGATAAACCGACCGTCGTCAACCTGACCAACCACTCTTATTTCAATCTGAAGGGTGCCGGTTCCGGGGATATTCTCAGCCACCAGCTCACGCTGCACGCCAGCCGTTTCACGCCTGTGGATGCGGGCTTGATTCCCACGGGCGAATTGCGTAGCGTCGCCGGTACCCCCATGGACTTCCGCCAGAGCACCGCTATCGGCGCGCGCATCGAGGCCAATGACGAGCAATTGAAATTAGGGCACGGCTATGACCATAACTGGGTAATCGACCAGTCCGGCGGCCTTACGCTGGCGGCGCGTGTGGAAGAACCTTCCACCGGCCGGGTCCTTGAAGTCCTGACCACTCAGCCCGGCGTCCAGTTCTACACTGCCAATTTCCTGGACGGCACGATAAAAGGTAAAGCCGGCAAGGTTTACGGGCGCCGGGCCGCCTTCTGCCTGGAGACCCAGCATTTCCCGGATTCCCCCAACAAGCCTGCTTTCCCCTCAACCGTGCTGCGCCCTGGCCAGAAGTTCCAAAGCACCACGGTTTTCCGCTTCTCGGCCAAGTAGGATTCCAGCAGTGGGGCGGGCAATCCTGCCCGCAGCCGGCTTTCAGCCGGCCAAGCGCAAGGCTCTGCCTTGCGCTACCAGCTTACCGGCTGGCGTCAGCCGTAACGGTGCTTTTCTCCAGTCCGAGCGCCCCCCGCAACTCCTCGCGCGCGGCCCTCAACTCTTTCTGGAATTGCGGATGGCTGGCCATCAAGCTGATCATGGCGTATGCCACAGACTTGCTCGCAATCGTGTCAGTCTGGTAGTGGACTCCGCAGATCAAGCGGTTCAGCCCGCGCCAGAATCGCATCCCGCTTTTCCGGAACCATCATGACCAGCACCAGGGCTTCGAAGTAGCCGGTTGTGGAGTGGCCGCTCGGATAGGCGTAGTCGGTGCGATCGGCCTTAACCTTACACACCGGCTGGATGCTGGTGTCAAACAGGTACGGCCGTGGCCGCTGGAAGAAGTTCTTGGCCGGGTTCACGGCGATTCCTTCGTCGTTATGGACGTGATCGGATAACAACGCCGTGAGCGGCAAGCTCTCCCGAACAAATTCGGGCCAAGAACGCCTTTGAAAATGAAAATATCTTCCTCTCCATCGTCAGCCTTGGCTTGGGCAATTTGCTCCGGAGTGCGCGTGTCCTGGAAGCGGTGCAGGTCGCGCAACTCCGCCGCGGCCGCTGGCGAATCCATCGCCGGAGGGTTCGGCAACACCGCCGCAACGTCCAGTTGTTCGGCGGAAATGAAAATAGGTTTGCGCCCGTTCTGCCCGAACAAGCGCAAGACAGCGCAGAGAGCGATGAGCAGGTGTCTTCGACGCAGCATGAGTAGGCTCCTCTGTGGGTACGGGCTCAATCCCGATCTCTAAAAATCAAATCTTCCCAAAAATTGGATCTGTCGTGGCGTGCCCGCGCCCACCGGCGAGGTGTTGATGGGCGCGGTGATGCGGCCGAAATTGGTAGCCGAGCTGATGTTGGAAGCCGGCGCAGCCAACTGCGGATGGTTCGCGATGTTGAACACCTCCGCTCCCAATTCCAGGCTCATCCGCTCCCGAAGGCGTATGTGTTTGGAAAGCGCCGTGTCGATCTGAAAGAGCCCTGGCACGCGCAGCACATCGCGCCCTAGGTTGCCCCAGGTGCAGGGCGTCGGAATCGCGAAAGCGGCGGCATTCAACCACAGCCCGGTCGCCGCGTAGTTCAGATACAGGGGTACGCCCGCGACCAGGTTGGGGCGCTGCGCGGAAAGCACGTTTCCATCGGGAACGTCCGTGGCTTTGCGCGAACCGCTTACGTTGAGCGGCAACCCCGAGCGCGCTACCGAAGTGCCACTCCACTGCCACCCGCCATACCACTTGTTGCGGCCGAATGGGATCTGGTACGCGAAATTCGCGTTGAATACGTCGCGCGCGCCGTAGTCACTATTGCCCTTCTCGCAAGACCGGCAAGAAACATTTTCCGGGTAGTTGCCGGAACCGCCACCGGCGGAGCCGTCATTGAGGGCGTGAGCAAACATGTAATTCAGGCGTACTAGCAGCCCTTTCCAATTGTTCACCTGCAGCGTGCTCACCAGTCCGTGGAAACTCGCGACGCTGTCTTCGCCGCGCACGTCGATATCCTGGCTCAGGGTCGGGAATGGAACTTTCCCCGTAGCCGGATTGATGATGTTCACGTAGGTGCGCGAGAAGACGTGGTAGTTTTGCTGGCCGTTATAGCCCACCTGGAAAGTAATGCGATCCGAAACCGCCTGCTGGATGTTCAGCCCCCACTGCTGCGAGGTTTCGTTGGCATGGTTGCGCGGCATGGATCGGGGCGCCGCCGCGAGGGCCGCATTCGGGTTGATGAACGGATCGAAGGGATACGATAAACCGGATGTCGAAGCCGCGATCATGGTGTAACGTCGCGTCGTTATTGGCCGGACTGTACTGATCGCCCAACTGCGTGTCGCCGTAAAAGATGCCCGCTCCCGCGCGGATTACGGTGCGGCTTTTCAGGCTTGCTGGCGCCCAGGCAAAGCTCAACTGCGGCGCGAAATTGTAGGTTGGCGGAAACGCGAAACCCGATCCCGGCGGGCAGTACCCGCCACAGGTTTGGACATCGAAGGGAATGTCGCGATTGTGCAACTCGCCGAATGCATTGAAGAACTCGTACCGCAATCCGAGGCTGGCGGCAAAATTAGGCCGGATTTTCCACTCGTCCTGCACATAGCCGAAGTATTCGATCTTCCGCATCTGCTTCGTGGGCAGTTCGCCGGAACCGGCCAGCGTTTGCAGCCTGTCATTCTGGAAATCGGAGAGACTGGCGAAGCTGGCCGTGCCATCGGAAAGGTTGAAATCGTGCACGATCAGTTGCACGCGCCGGATCTCCACGCCCGCCTTGAGCGTGTGGGCGCCGTGCAAACTGGACCATTGATCCACCAGCGATTGCGTAATGCCGATGGCGATGCGCCGGTTGCCGCCAGGAATGGAAGAAAGGTTCGGGATGCTGATGGTGGCTTCCGCCCCTGAAGGAATCGAGTTCAGCGGCTGCGCGTAATCGGCCCCGATCCGGAGTTCGTTGGTGTGAGGTCGGGCTCACCAGATACAGAAAGTCGAACAGTCCGCTGGTAGGAGCGTCGAGGTTGCGCGTTCCGTAGGGCGGGGCCGAATTGGGCGCGAAAATATCGGTCGCGTTTTTCGTGAATCGGAAATAACCACTCAGCTTATCGGTGAAGCGGTGGTCCAGGCGCAGCAGGCCGACCTCTTCGTCCTGCGTAGATTGACCTACACCCGTCCATTGCAGCACGCTGGGATTGCTGGTCGGCTTCGGAATAGAGGTCGAGGGCGGCTTCACTGCCGCCACCGCGCCGGCGCGAAATGCATCCGATGGACGAAACCGATCTGAGTCATACCGCGAACCTGCCGTACCCCCTCATAGGAAGCAAAGAAGAAGGTCTTGTCTTTGAAAATCGGCCCGCCCACCGCCGCGCCGAACTGGTTCATGCGGAACGGCGGAGCGTAGCGCCGTCGAACGGGCTGCGCGTATCCACGGCGCTGTTACGAAGATATTCGAACAGGCTGCCGTGGTATTCATTGGTGCCCCCCTGGAAACGATCTCCACCTGTCCGCCCGTGGCGCCACCCGTCTCGGCCGTGTAGAGCTGCGAATTCACGCGGAACTCGGCAATGGCGTCTTCCGAAATCATCAGCCGGCTCTTGCTCTCCGACTGGTTGCGCACCGAAGTTGCGTCCACGCCATCGATCCGGTAGTTCCCATCGTCACCGCCCTGCGCGAAAAAGCGGACGCTCGGTCCATTGCCGGCTCCCGTATCTACGGCGCCCCGAGTGAGCGTCATCAAGCTTCCCCAATTCCGGCCGTTGAGCGGCAACTGGCTGATCTGCGTATTGTCGAACTCCGCACTTCACCGCCATCTACTTCCACATCAACACACGCAGATGGCCTTCGATCCGCGTAATCGGGTCAATCGTGACTCTCATGCTGCCTTACCTCGCTTGGGGAGTTTGGGCGCAACCGGCGCCTCGGCTGACAAGATCGGAAAGCGCCGGACGAAATAGATGTAGCCCATAATTTCCGCGGCTATCAGTCCGACGGTGATGAACAGTTCCGGGACGGCCGGGAAATAGGCGCGTCCCGGCCCCGGTTGAAAGCGATCAGATACGTATCGAACCGGTACAAGCCGCCGCCCAGGAGCAGCATCATGGCAATCTGAAACAGGCGTCCCGGGTCGGCGGCGATCTTGGGCGAGAAGGCCATGACGGAGGGAACCAGGAACAACACGAATTCCAGCCAGAAGAAGAAACTCAGCCACCCGGAAGTGAAGACCTGGCCGATGACGCCGCGGTAAGAGAGTTCGGCGAAGCGGAGCAGGAGAAAGGCAAAGGTGACGCATGCCACGATGCGCGCCAACGCGGCGAGCATCCTGGTTTCGAACTTGCGGGCGAACAGCCAGCTCGCGAGAGTGGATTCGAAGACCACCCCGGCGTAGCCCATGCCGCCGACAGACAGCAGGAAAAGCAGCGGCAGCATGGGGCTTTGCCAGAGTGGGTGAACCTTATGGCCGGCGAGGATCATGACCGTGCCAAGGGTGGACTGATGCATGGTGGGCAGGAGCACCGCGAGCGCGACGATGTAGATCATGAATTGATCGAGCACCGGTAGGGTCTGGGCGGCAAGCTGTTTCAGATGCGGATTTTTTTCCCGCGCGCCACTGCTCGAGGACCACCGGGGCCATTTCCACCCACAGGACGCCGACCATAGACAGTGACACAGAGGGCGACCTCGAGCAGCGCCGAACGGCAAGGGAGCGGTCTTCTCACAGAAACCCAATACCGCGGCCGGCCAGTCCGACTCCGAACCACAAGGCCAGCGACAAAACTCCGGCGAATTTGTCCACGGCCGAACTCTCCTGCGGCTTGCCCGTCACCTTGCGGAACAGCGTGAATTGGAACGCGATCGCCAGAAACAGCAGCATCATCTTGACATGAAAGGAAGGGCTGCCAAACAGCTTCATCGGCTCACCGAAGAAGAGGAATACGCCGGAGAGCAGCATCACCCAAAGGCCGATCTGCATCCACCTCCCGAGGTCGCGCGCCAAATCGCCCGTCTTCTGCCGCCGCATCCCGAACCCAAAAACACGCAGATTCAGCACCATGAGCGTGCCGAGCAACACCGTCAGCCCCAGCAGATGAACCATCTCGAGGATCGCGAACTGCCAGGTGGAGGCTCGGATTTCCCTGCTGAGCCCCGTGGATTCAGCCCAGTGGAACAGGGGCAAGAGAATCGGAAACATCGGCTATCTCCCAGTTCGTTTTTTCGTTTCACCGCGTGGCATAGGCAATGGCGCGGCCCATCAGCACCACGCCCGTCCAGAATGCCAGCGACACCCAACCCGCCATCTTCGCGCGGGCTGGCGGCGACGGAGCCTTATCCCAGGCCGCTACTCCGGGAAAGGTGAAGTATTGGAATCCCAAGGCGTTCAACCCGAGCAGGAACAGGAGCACCAGCTTTATCTGGAAATAAACGCTGTGATAGCACTTCAAGGGCTCCGACCAGAACAGCATCATCCCGCTCAGAAAGTTGACCACGAACCCCTTGACCGCCATGGGTTGTAACTTGGTAAACACTTCCGAGACCGGTTGGTCCTTCATCGCCGCCCCGATCAGCCGCAGGTCCACGAACATAATGATGCCCACTGAAAAGGCCAGGGCCAAGAGGTGAACCGTTTCGATAATAGGAAAAATCCAGACCGATTCGCGGATACCCGTGCCAATGGACGTGTCTTGCAGCCATTGGCAGATGTTAAGAAGCATGCACGGAAAACCCCTTTGCCGAGCCGCGACCATGAGGGAGCGGTGGATTCATTATGCTATCACTTTCGGTAAAAAAGGAGGCGGACCTCCCGCTCACTTGGTTACATTGCCTTCCAGACTTCCAGTCCTGATAGGATGGGACACTATGAGCACCTCAGTTGCTGCCTCCGCCCCGCCTGCGGTTGCGGCCAAACCAACCGTTAAATGGGCCTGGCTGTTGATTGCGATCGCTGTCGGGCTGACCGTCGCATTTTTGCCGACGCCCCAGGGCCTCACCCATAACGCCCAACTCATACTCGCAATCATCGCATTCGCAATTGTCCTGTGGGCGGCCGAGGTCATGAATAATGGTGTTGCCTCGGTCCTGATGATGGCCTTGCTGATCGGGGTCGCGAAGGTCCCGCCGCCGCGCGCTTTGAGCGGGTTCGCCGATCCGGCCTGGTGGACCTTGCTGGCCGTTCTGTATTACGGGTTCGCGGTCCGCAAGACCGGGCTGGCTGACCGCATCTCGTACTGGATCCTGTCGCTGTTTCCGGGAAGCTATGCCGGAATCCTGGGCGCCTTCTTCGTCATCGGCCTCGTGCTCGCTTGTGGCATTCCGTCCATGACCGTGCGCACTTCGATCATGGCTCCCATCGCCTGGGCCATGGTGCAAACGCTCGGCTTGAAGCCGCGCAGCCGTGGCGCTGCGCTGATCATGATTACGACGGTGGAAATGGCCGTGGTGCCGGGATTGGCTCTCCTGCTGGGATCTCTTAACGGACCAGTCGTTATCAAGATGTTCGGCGAGAAACATCTCCCGTTGACTCAGGGCAGCTACTTCGAGGTCATGGCGCTCCCGACTATCATTCTTTGCGGCCTGATTCTGTTGGTCAACCAGTTGCTGCTCCGTCCGGAAGAGAAGCTGGGAACCTCGCGCGAGTTTGTCCGCAACAAGCTTGCATCGTTGGGCTCCTTCAAACGCCAGGAGATGATCACCGCCATCGTGATTGTGTGTTCCATTTTTCTGTGGGCCACCCAAAGCACTCCCAACCAGGTGCGCTTGCATCCCTTCCCGTCGTACGTAGTCGGAATGGTGGGCCTGGCGGTGTTCGCCCTTTCCGGCATTATTCAGGATTCCGATATCGCCACCGGCGTCTCGTGGACCCTTCTCCTGTTTCTCGGCGGCATCATTGGACTGCAGTCCGTAGTGCCCGACGCCAAAATTACCGACTGGCTTGCCTCCGTCATGCTTCCGCACGTGCAAGGGTTGATCAGCACGCCCATTCTGCTGCTGACCGTAATCGCTCTGGTGATGCTCGTGATGCGCTGGCTCGATCCTACCGCCTTTGTGGCGATTCCTCTGATTTTCACACCGCTGACCGACACGCTGGCTAAGGGGGGAATTGCACCGCTCGTTCTGACGGCGCCCATCCTGCTGTGCTCGGCGCCCTTCTGGATGCCATATATGAACTTCTGGATCGCTATGGGTGACGGCTTCTCCGCACGGCAGGCGTGGAACCGGGGCCAGTTGGCGCTATTGGCCACGGTCTATGCCGTGGCCGCTATCGTGGCTACCGTCGTGGGCGTTTTCTATTGGAGAGCGATCGGGATTCTATAACTATGCCTGTCTCCGCTGATACTTTGCGCAACCATCTGGCGTACAGCGCCTGGGCCAGCCGCCGGCTGGTGGCTGCCGCCGCTGAGCTTCCGCCGGCAGATCTGATGCGGGACTTCCAGACGGCCGATCATAGCGTCTTGGGCACTCTGGTGCATGTCTTCGCCGCGGACCGCATCTGGCTGGCGCGCCTCACCGGCGCTCCGGTTACCGCATTCGTTACTGACGCCGATCACAGCATGTCGGTGCTCCAGAACGACTGGCCGGAGTTGCAGGGCCGCTGGCAAGGTTGGGCCTCGCTGCTTACCGATGAGCGGGCGCAAGCCATGCACGATTACAAGGATATGAAGGGTAATGCCTACCGGCAGCCCATCTGGCAGATCGTGCTGCACGTGGTGAATCATGGCACGCATCACCGCGGCCAGGTCTCGGGCTTCCTGCGCACGCTTGGCCGCACCCCGCCCCCGCTCGATCTGATGTTTTACTATCGCGAACAAGCGGCTCACGCGTAAGGTTCGCGAGCGGTCGCGTGTTACCTTGGTTCTTACCCCGTGACCCTCGACGAGCAGCTAACGTATCTGCGCAAAGGCATGGCGGAAATCATCCGCGAGGAGGATCTCCGCGACCGCCTGGTACAAGCGGCTAAGGAAAACCGTCCGCTGCGCGTGAAGGCCGGTTTCGACGCCACCGCGCCGGACCTGCACCTCGGCCATACGGTGCTGCTGCGCAAGATGAAGCACTTCCAGGATCTTGGGCATACGGTCATTTTCCTGATCGGCGATACCACTGCTCTGATTGGCGATCCAACCGGCCGCAACGTGACGCGCCCGCCCATGACGCGCGAAGCCATCCAGCAGAACGCCGAAACGTACCGCGCGCAGGTATTCAAGATCCTGGATCCGGAGAAGACCGAAATCCGCGTCAACAGTGAGTGGCTCGCCTGCCTGCACTTCGAAGAGATCGTGCGCCTCTGCTCCAAGTACACTATCGCGCGCATCCTGGAACGGGATGATTTCTCCAAACGCTACAAGGAGGGAATCCCCATCTCCGTGCACGAACTGCTCTACCCGTTGGCGCAGGCATACGACTCCGTGGCCTTGCAATGCGACGTGGAGATGGGCGGGACCGATCAGAAGTTCAATCTGCTGGTGGGCCGCGAGATTCAGAAGGATTACGGCCAGGCGCAGCAGATCGTCGCCACGACGCCGATCCTCGAAGGCATCGACGGCGTTAACAAGATGTCCAAGTCGCTGGGCAACTACATCGGGATCACCGAGCCACCCGAGGTGATGTTCCGCAAAGTAATGCAGATCAGCGATGAACTGATGTGGCGCTACTACGAACTGCTCACGGACAAGAGCATGGCTGAAATTGCAGCCATGCGCCAGAGCGACCGTCCGATGGAGGCAAAGATCGCGCTCGGCAAATCGATCGTGACCGACTTCCATTCAGCAGCGGATGCCGAGCACGCAGCCGAAGTTTTTAACCGTGTGGTGCGGCAGAAAGAAGTGCCTACGGATATCCCGGTGGTGAAGATTCCCTCCGATGCCTACGCGTCGACTCGAATTCGCGTAACAAGACTCCTGGCCGGAATAGGCCTGGCAGAGTCGGTCAGCGATGCGACCCGCAAGATCACTGCCGGCGCTGTGGAAATAGATGGCCAGCGGGTGACGGAATTCAGCATGCCGAATCGCGACGAACCGCTGCTGATCCGAGTTGGCAAGCGGTGGCGCAAGGCCATTCCGTGAGGAAGCTCCACTACTGGAAGCTGCGGCAGCGCGACATCCAGCTCGGCGAGCGCACGGTGCTGATGGGCGTCCTCAACGTGACGCCTGATTCCTTTTCCGATGGCGGCAAGTATTCCGACCCGGACCGCGCCTTCGCGCGGGCGCTCGAGATCGAGGAGCAGGGCGCGGACATTCTGGATATCGGGGCCGAATCGACAAAGCCGGGCTCGGCGCGCATTTCGGCCGCCGAGGAATCCCGCCGGCTGATTCCAGTTCTCAAGCGGCTCAAAGACCGGATTGCCATTCCGGTCTCGGTGGATACATACAAAGCGGAAATAGCAGAACGCGCTCTGGATCTCGGAGTCGAGATTATCAACGATCCGTCCGGCTTGACTTTCGAGCCGCAACTGGCGCGCGTGGTTTCCAATCACAATGCCGGGCTGATCCTGAACCACATGCGCGGGCGGCCGGAAACGTGGGCGAAGCTCGGCCCCATGCCCGATCCGATGGCGGTGATCCTGCGAGATCTCGATGCGGCGGTCAGCCGCACGCGGCTTGTCGGCATAGACAAGAGCCGCCTGGTGATAGATCCCGGGATCGGGTTTGGCAAACGAAAAGAGCAGAACGCGTTAATCTTGGGCCGCCTGGGACAACTGAACGCGCTCGACTTGCCGATCATGGTCGGGCCATCCCGCAAAGCGTTTCTGGCGCACCCCACGCCGGAGGAGACCAAGTTCGCCACGGCCGCCGCCGTAACAGCGTCCGTACTAGCTGGCGCGCACATCCTCCGCGTGCACGATGTGGTGGAGATGCGGGCTGCGGCGGATGTGGCGGACGAAATCCTGCGGGCCACCGCGCCTGCATAGCTTCACCCGCTCCGGGATAATAGAAGTATCGAGCTCCGCGAAAAAGCTAGCCAGCTTCCGCTTGCGCCCGGAGTGTACCTGTACAAGGATGCAGGCGGGCGCATCATCTATGTGGGGAAAGCCAAGAGCCTGCGCCTGCGGGTGCGCAGCTATTTCTCGGAAGACCGCCTCGCCGACGTCAAAACGGGAACGCTGCTCTCGGAAGCGCAGGATATCGACTACATCCTGGTCGATAACGAAAAAGAAGCGCTGGCGCTCGAGAACAATCTCATCAAGCAGTACAAGCCGCGCTTCAATATCCTGCTGCGGGATGACAAGACTTATCCCTATATCAAGCTGACGAACGAGAAGTACCCGCGCGTGTACGTGACGCGGCGGCTGCGCAAGGATGGCGCCACCTATTTCGGCCCATACTTCCCAGCCAACCTGGCGCACCGGCTGGTGCACTTCATCCATCGCCATTTCCTGGTGCCTTCGTGCAAGGTGGATTTGACACGCTTTCATCCCAAGCCCTGCCTGCAGTACCACATTCACCGCTGCCTGGGGCCGTGCGTCGAAGGGCTGACTACGGATGACGCTTATGGCTCCGCCGTGCGCGATGTGAAGCTGTTCCTGGAGGGGCGGCACGGCGACCTTGCCGATGTGGTGCGCGGAAGGATGGAAGAAGCGTCCGATGCGATGCGCTTCGAAGAGGCGGCTTCGCTGCGCGACCTGCTGGCGACAGTGGAGGAGATCGAGCAACGGCAGAAAATGGCAGCCGCTAAAGGCGACGATGCCGATATCTTCGCCTGTTACGCCGAGCCGCCCCTGGTCGCCGTGAACGTCTTCCATCTGCGCAACGGCCAGATCGTTGACCGGCGCGAGTTCTTTTGGGAAGACCAGCTCGAATTCGATGAAGCGCACCTCTACAGCACGCTGCTCCCGCAGCTTTACCTGGACCAGCAGTACATACCCTTCGAAATCCATGTGCCCGTGGATTTCGAGGGCAGGGAAGCGCTCGAAGAACTCCTTTCGGAGAAGCGCGCGAGGCACGTGGAGATTCGGACTCCGCAACGCGGGCAGAAGAAGGCCCTTATGGGCCTGGTGCAGACGAACGCGAAGCATAGTTTTGACGCCCGCTTCCGGGTGCTGAAGCCTTCCTCGCGCGCCATTCAGGAGGCGCTCGAAGAGACGTTGAACCTGCCGGCCCCGCCGTCGCGGATCGAGTGTTTCGATATTTCCCATATTCAAGGAACCGATAAAGTAGCCAGCATGGTGGTGTGGGAAGAGGGGCGGATGAAGAAATCGGATTACCGCAAGTTCATCATCCGCACGGTGATCGGTAATGACGATTTCGCCAGCATGCGCGAAGTGGTGACGCGGCGCTACTCGCGGTTACGCGAGGAAAATCAGCCCATGCCGGGGCTGGTGCTGATCGACGGCGGACTGGGCCAGTTACACGCGGCCGCGGAATCGCTGGAAGCGCTCGGGCTGGGCGACCAGCCGCTTGCCTCCATCGCCAAACGCGAGGAGATCATTTACGTTTTCGGGCAGGAGGATGAGCCGGTAGTCCTCGATCGCTTTTCCCCTATCCTGCACCTGATCCAGTCCATCCGCGACGAAGCCCACCGCTTCGCGGTGACGTTCCATCGCTCGCGGCGCAACGCGCGCCAGCTCACATCGGAGCTGGAAGCGATCGGGGGTATAGGCAAGAAGACGGTCCAGAAGCTCCTGAAAGAGTTCGGCAGCTCGGAGCTGGTGCGGGCGGCCTCCGAAGAGCAGCTTGCGGGGGTGGTCGGCCGCGCGGCGGCGCGGCGCGTGCGGGCGCATTACGCCGAGGGGGTGGCGACGCCAACGGGACCGGGATAACGCTCCCTCACGGGCGCGGCTCGGAAACGGCCGAGAAACTAGGCGCGGACAGCGCCGCTGAAGGGCATGAGGCGACTGCGGATCTGGTTCATCACGTCGGAAGCCAGGAACGGCTTACGCAGAACCGGGAAGTTGTGTTCTTCGCAGTCGGACTCTTCCTCGGGTGGAAGGATGGTTCCCGTCATAACGATCACCAGCATTTCCGGCACGTCCCGTACGAACTCGACGCCGAGTTGCACGCCGTTTCCGTCCGGAAGCATGTAGTCGAGCAGCGCGGCGTTGGGTTTGTGTTCGGCGACCAGGCGCTTGGCTTCGGTAGCCGATTCGGCGGTCAACAGGCGCCAGCCGGCATCCGCCATGAGCCGCTCCAGGAAGTGGAGCAGGTCGCGATTATCGTCCACCAGCAGCACGGTTGGATTGGCGGGGGCGAGGGCCGCATTGGTCTCGGCCGCACGAATGTTGAGTTTCTGGCGGTCTTCGGAAACCTCCACGCGCACGCGCGCACCGGCGCTTACCTGGTTAGTGGCTACCAGAGTGGCGAGCGGCTGGGTGAGGTGCCGGTGAATGGTACGGTTCAACTCACGGGCGCCATATTCCGGGCTGGTTCCTTTTTCCAACAGGAACTGGCGTGCTTCAAACGGCACTTCCAAAGTAAAGGAACGGTTTCCCAGGCGGGTATTGACATGGTTCTGCAAGTCCGCAATCTGCTTGTCCAGGATGGCGGAGAGCGATTCGGGCGTCAACGGCTGGTAAGTAATAATGCAATCGATGCGGTTGACAAATTCCGGCGAGAAGCGCTTGCGAACCGCAACCAAAGCAATATTCTGCAGTTTCCCGGTGAGGTCGGAGCGCGGCTCGCCCGCCTTGACGGATTGAAATCCGAAGTCGGGATTGATCTCGCGCATCATCTCGCGAGCACCCAAATTGCTGGTTAGAAATACCAGGCTTTTTTCGAAATTGACGGTCGAATTGTCGCCCAACCGCAGGATTCCTTTATCGAGCACGCCCAATAGCAGGCGGGTCATAGAGGGCGCGGCTTTCTCGATTTCGTCGAACAGGACGAGGGACAGATTGCATTTTTCGGTGGTGACGGCGTTTAATTTCTGCTGGGTGAGCATGGGCTGGGTCTCGCGATGGCCGAGGTAGCCCGGAGGCGCGCCGATCAGCTTGGCGACCTCATGCTCCATTTGAAATTCGCCGCAATCTACCTTGAGAACATTCTTTTCGCTGCCATGCAGGATTTCGGCTAAGGCTTCGACGGTCTTAGTTTTCCCGGTGCCGGTAGGACCCAGCAATAGAAAGACGCCGACGGGCCGGCCTTCGGGGGCCAATCCCGCCTGGAACATCTGAATATACGGCACGATAACACGTGTCGCCGTGGGCTGCCCCACCACTTTCTGGGACAGGATCGCCGTTAAGTCCTCAATCGTATCCGCCCCCTGCTTGCGTGTCCGCGTCTGCGCGCCTTTGTTCGGCTTTTCCACGCTACCCTCCGCCTTGATAATAGCAGCGGAAGGATTCTTGACCCGGGTTCTCCGTCGCTCCTCGGGACGGTTCGGTTCCTTCATAAATTGTTATAAGCCTGTAATTTACAACATTCTAGCAGCAGACAAACATGGTCTGCAAAAAAGTCTGCAAGTGCTGTGACCGTCCTGCCCTAACCAAGCTTTTTAGCATGAAGACAGAGGGCAACAGTGTACAGTTTATTACAGAACAGTACTCGATATTTAAAAGAAATCGGAACTGATTAACGGTGGCGGAAGGTGATCCGCCCTTTGGTGAGATCGTAGGGGGAAAGTTCCAAGGTGACTTTATCGCCGGCGAGCACCCGGATACGGTTACGGCGCAGGCGCCCGGCCAAGTGCGCCAGAACTACGCGATCGTGCTCGAGCTGGACGCTAAACAGGCCGCTGGGAAATTTCTCCAGAACGGTGCCCGTAACCTCGATGCTATCCTCTTTGCTCATTGAACCTTTCTATGCGGCGGGCCGGCGCGGTCCGGAAACGGCCCCGGCCGGCCCGAGCAAGTCAATCAGGCGGCCGTGACGTTGGTTGCCTGCAGACCCTTGGGGCCCTTGGTCACCTCAAACTCCACTCTGGAGCCTTCATCCAGGGTGCGGTAACCCTGCGTCTGGATGGCTGAGAAGTGCACGAAGACGTCTTCCCCGTTCTCCCTTTGAATGAATCCGTAGCCCTTGGCTGCGTTGAACCACTTCACTGTACCTTTTTCTTTCATCTGCCTCATTCCTTCTTCTTCACAAAAAATGCACTTTGCCCCGACTGCCCACCTAGTAAAAAGGGGGTGCGGATGGACTCACGCACCCCCTTCTTTGAACAAAGCGGAAATCAAGAGCCAAATGCCACTCCATTATACATCACATCGTGCCCTTTCAGACCATCAGAAAATGGCTAACCCCAATAGCGACATGCTGGCCGGGGAAGGCGGAGGTTGCTTTGCCGGAGTCGAACACTATGACAGCCTGGCGCCGGCAGGAGTGCCGGCGCGACAGGCCAGAGGGCCTGCGCCACACTTTGGGCGGACGC
>Ga0070734_10000338_pt1 | contig 108032 bp, 102 predicted proteins | sample Coa_R1_8_FD_66444 | JGI IMG/M metagenome (GOLD analysis project Ga0070734, IMG submission 66444) | Surface soil microbial communities from Centralia Pennsylvania, which are recovering from an underground coalmine fire - Coalmine... | ecosystem: Environmental > Terrestrial > Soil >...
CGTTCGTCCGGCCCCAGCGTCGCGTTGCTCCGAGTGTCGCTTCGCTCCGTTCACGATCGCTGATCGACGCGTTCATGATGGAGCGAAACGACTGTTCACGATGAGCGAAATCAGCACCTTTGGGCGTTCCGCGGGCCGCCAGGACGACAGCTCGGCGCACCGAATCATCCAGCATTCGAGCTAACACGATGGAGGTGGTGGTGGCGAGACGATCGCGGTCCAGCACCCCGGCCGGGTGATCGGGATGGACCCGAGAGGTGATCGGTATTTACCGGACTGGATGATCAGTATTTACCGGAACACGTGATCAGTTAGAAACCGGAATGGGTGATCAGATTCGCCGGAATCCGCAGTCGATCTGGACAGCTATCGTAATACCAATCACGTTGCGGATCCATATGGACCATCCTCGCGCCCCGCGACCGCAGCCGCTTGTATTTCCGCGTGGCCCACGGCGCTCACCTCATTCGGGTCGGTGGCTGCCGTCCCGCCTCGCTCCCGGGTCGGCCCGCTACCCGCCGCGCTGCGTTCAATCGCGGCCGCGATCTCATCAGTGTGCACGCGAAATGCCATGGCGTCCCTTGCGATCATCACGCTTCCCCCGAATCTACTTCGAGCCCGGCATCTCTGAGATAGACCGTAACTTGCCGTCTGGGGTACTGTCGCCTCAAAGCTGATTAACCAATGCTTGCACCCGACGCTGTATCTCGTCCCGGACACGGCGCACTTCGGATATTGGCATCTCCTTCGGATCGGCAAGCTCCCAGTCGATATAGCGTTTGCCGGGAATGTAAGGGCACTGATCGCCGCACCCCATCGTCACGACCACATCTGCCCATGAGGCCAACTCGTCCGTGAGCTTCCGGGGTGTCCTGCCAGAGAGATCGATGCCCACTTCCCGCATCACCTCCACCACCTCTGGATGCACGCGGTCCGCGGGCGTTGTGCCCGCCGAGCGCGCTTCGTGACGGCTTCCGGCGACCTGCTCGAAGAAAGCCTGGCTCATCTGGGAGCGCCCGGCATTGTGGAGGCAGACGAACAGCACGCGAGCCATCAGCGCGACCCCACCCCTGTCGAAGAGTCCTCCTTCACCGCGCGCGCGGTGACCTGGGCGGGATGAGGAACCACAACGTCTGCGGCCACCTCTGGAATTGCCGGGTAAAGGAGCCTCACAGCGGCGACGGCCAGGAAGGTCGCCACGAGCTGGGCCACGATGAACGGGCCTGCTGAGGTCGGCGCGATCCCTGCGAACGTATTCGACAGGGTACGGGCAATCGTCACCGCAGGGTTGGCAAAGCTGCTAGACGAGGTGAACCAGTACGCTCCTCCGATGTACGCACCCACCCCAAATGGCACCGCAGCACTGCGGCCTGACCGCACACCACCGAAGATCACAAGCAGCAGCCCAAACGTCGCAACGATCTCCCCGACCCAGAGTCCGGTGCCCCAGCGGCCTTTTGTCGAAATCTCGACGACCGGCAACGAGAACATAACATTTGCGAGCATCGCCCCAACGAGCCCGCCGACAATTTGAGAGAGCCCATAGATGAGCGCATCCCGTCTGCTAATCCCGCCCAGGTGCCAGTCCGCAAGTGTCACCGCGGGATTCAAGTGTGCGCCCGAGACAGGGCCAACAGCGAGAATAATGGCGACGAGGGCAGCCGCCGTCGCAGCGGCATTCTCCAAAAGCTGCAAGCCGACGTCATGCGGACTCAACCGCTCGGCCGCAATACCGGATCCGACCACGGCCGCGAGCAGCAACGCCGTGCCCACGAATTCCGCCAGGGCGCGGCGTGATAACGGGGACATCGATATTGGTATTTCGGGCTGCGGCAGACCCCGGGTCATTCTTCATTCAACTTCCACTTGCGGGTCGGCGCTCCCTTGCAGATGCAGGAGGGTCTCGCTCTGGTGCCTCAACGAAAATTTTCCGGGCCTCATACACGATAGTGCGCCGGTGATGCCGCCGGGGTAGGAGTGAGGGTCCCTCGACTAAGCGCTAGTTCAATCCTTAGCGGATTTCCGAGCCTCTGCCCACCGAGCGGGAACGGTTTGCCGGGCCACCTCACTCCGTTCCGCTTTCGTCAGTCCCTTATATCGTGCCAGGATGGCGCGGCGGGCGAGATCTGAGTGTTCCTCGGAAGATAGCGCCTCGCGCCGAGCGTGACCGCCGGCCCGACCATCTTCCCACAGATCTCGTCCTCGTGGCAGCGACGGTGAAGCGACTTGGCGCCATAGGGTAACCAGGGCGTTCTCCAACTCTCGGGCGCGAGCCCGAGGCGCAGTCTTTCCTCGATCCTGGGAGAGTCTACGCTGGTTCTCTGATAAGATGCGTGGCTATGTCATTCGGTCCATTGAAGAACGTGACCTCGTACGCGCCCGGATCAAATGGTGAAGGGAGATCCCGTGAATCGGAAATCCGTACATGGAACGTGTCCGGTCTGCTTGCGCCAAGACGTTCTTGTCCCCCTCGAAAACACCCAGCTCTGTGACGGCTGCGGGATGATTCTCGATGATTGGCGGAAGTGGGGCACGCCCACGACGGCTGCCCACTTGGTTGGTCTGTGCACCAAGGGTCGGCAACGGTGGCCGGGACTTCCGATGTGGAGATGGCCGCTACTGTGGTGGCGGGACCTGGGCTGGACCGAGGGGACGACCGAGCCCGGGAGACCCGAGCGGTCCCGGCGTCCCGGGCAGGGGCAGCCGGTTCGGCCGGTTCGTAGAATCAATTCTGCCTCGGTAAAATTGCCCGCTGTTGCATCGGAGGCCGCGACCGCGTTGCGCTAGTTGTCGGCGGGCGACAGGCCCCGGAGCCCGTTTTCGCCGGATAGCCCGGTAACATCGAACGCCCTCCTTTTGATTAACCGAGACCATGCCGTGAGGTGCAGCCGTGGAGTTCGCTCTTGCATTCGACGTTATCGAAGTCAGTGCAGACTACGCCCGCCAGGGCCTGCCTCGGACAACATACGGGAGCTGCTTAATCGCCCCTTCCTGCCCCTGATCATGGGCGGCGAAGGACCCGTGAGCCTTCGGACCCGAACCCTCCTCCCCAATCTTGGGGCAAAGGGGGGGTGGAGCTTGTCGGGCACCTGTATTGTCCAACGTGGCAATCGGTGGGCAGTCGCTGCGTATGCTGGGCTTGATCCCGAAACAAAGAAACGGCGCTACAGATGGTTTGGCGGCTTCTCGACGCGAAGAGAAGCAGAACAATTCCGAGTCACGCTTGCGCATTCTCCTGCATTCAGTAGCGGCGCTGGTCCGTACGGTTCACCGTAGCTTCGCACAAGAGATTATCTGTTGGCGTGGCACAAGCAGCGGGTCGACCTCGGTGTAATTCGTGAACAGACGGCCGACCGGTACGATGAGCTACTACGGTGCCACATCATTCCGGCCCTAGGGCACATTCCCCTCGCCCGGCTCTCGCCGGCGGCCATTCAGTCGCTCTATGTGACAATGATCTCGGGCAAGCGTGGAGATGTCGAGACGGGACGGCGGGGGGTGAGTTCGACCACAGCGCACCAAGCCGCGGCGATCTTACACAAGGCGCTTCGGGACGCGACTCAGCAAGGGCTCATCGCTCGTAACCCCTGCGACAACACGACACCGCCTCCGGTCGCAGAGTACGAACCAACCGTGTTCACCGTAGAGCAAACGGTGGCCTATCTCAGAGACGCCCTCGAAACCGCAACGCCGACGGTGTATGCCCTGTATGTCACTGCCGCCACCTGCGGCCTGCGCCTCGGAGAACTGCTAGGAGTGCCCGAGACGGCCGTCGATCTTCGACGCTGCCCCGCAATCCTAAGCGTGCAGCAACAGCTTGTTCGCGCAGGACGTCATCCCGTGTATGGACAGCCCAAAACCCAGCGGGGCCGGCGTATCGTCGTGCTTTCCGACATGGCCGCCGATGCGATTCGGGATGCGCTCGTGTGGAAGAAAGCACGCCGCCTCAAGCTTGGCCCGAAGTTCCGGGATGCGGGACTTCTCTTCTGTGGTGCTCGTGGGCGGCCAATCAATCCCGCGAATCTATGGAACCGCGACCACACGCCACCCCTGGAGCGGTTGAATCTGCCGCACAGTCGGATATGATCTTCGCCATTTCCATGGGACACAACTGAACGCAGCCGGCGTGGACGCGCGGACCATCGCAGATCGGCTTGGGCATAGCAAGGTGTCGTTCACGTTGCAGACTTACGTACATCCCGCGCTTCAGGCTCAGGAACACGCCGCAGCGGCCGTCAATAATTTGCTAATAAAAGTCGGGAGTTCCTCGCGGTGAATCCCCGTTCAGTTTGCTTGAAAAATATGGTGCCGGGGGACGGAGTCGAACCGCCGACACGGGGATTTTCAGTCCCCTGCTCTACCACCTGAGCTACCCCGGCAACTGTCGAAACGCTCCGAGTATAGCGAAGGGCCTCGCCTCACGGCAAGGCATAGATCGCGCCACACACGGGGTGTCCGACCGCCGGCCGTCGCGTCAGAGACGATGGCACCAACGCCCAGGGTACCCCGTGACCTGAAGGATACACCGTCGCGTCGCCCGGGTACATATCTGGAAAGGGGAGGTGAGACTATGTCCACGACCAAGGAGCTCAAGCGATACCGGCAGACGATCGAGGAAGCAATCATTGGACTTGGCCGGGACGACGTCGGCGTAGGCGAAGTACACGAAGCGCAGAACGGCATGCTTTCGGTCGAGCTGTCCCGCGGCACGCACTCGACGGTCGAGGAGATCCCGGTGGACGCGCTCCGGGACCGCGGGCAAATGAACCAAGCGATCGTCAAGGCGATTCGCGGTATCAGCAAGGAAGTCTCGCAGGACACGCTCGGCAAGGCGACCTAGACAGCGCTAACCGCACAATCGACGCGGCGCGGCAGGTGAGCCCGTCCGGCTCATCCGCTGCGTCGCGCTTTCATCCCGTCCCCGCGGCGCCACCCGGGCGCTGGTCCCCTATGATCATTGTCGCCGTCGAGCCGATCCCCTATAAATCGAGGACCACCCTCGCTTCCCATGTCGTATCCGTGCGCGTCAGCGACAGGCCGTGATACGTGGCCGCTTTGACCATTCGGCGGACGTCGTGCCGCTCGGGGTCGACGACATCGCCGAACAGCTCCGCCGTGAGCATCGTGTCGCGCAATTCGATCATGCGGCATAGCCGCGGCACAAAGCCCTGCGTGTCGAGGAGATAGAGCAACTCATTGAGCCATGCCACCAGAAGACCTGCGCGGTCCTCGGCCGCGGCAGTCACCTTGAGGTGCACATCCGCGCGGAGTCCCTTCGGGTCGACCATCAAGTCGACCAACCCGGCCGCGGCGTTGCAAAATGCCTCCTCGAGTGTGTGGCCGCGCGCAATGAGGCCGACGTCAGCGGTATGCTCGAACGTCTCGAACGGCCTCACGGCCGCCCGGCGCGCGGACATGGCGTCATCCTTTGATTACGGCGACCGGACACAGTCGCGCCACGCGGCGTGTTAGGCCCGCGCCATCGCTCGCACGGACCACGTCTGCCACGTCCTTGTACGCTTCCGAGGCCTCCTCCGCGAGCAGGCCACGGCTCACGGCGCGCACGATGATACCGCGCGCGGCCAGCGCCTCGGCGATGTCCACCCCCTGAAGCAGGCGCCGCGCGGCGCCGCGGCTCCGCACGCGGCCGGCGCCGTGCGGGGTGGAGCCGAACGTCTCCGCCATGGCCCGCGAGGTGCCGACCAGCACATACGAATACCGCCCCATGTCGCCCGGCAGAAACACCGGGTGCCCGACACCGCGATACGGCGCAGGCACGTCTGGGTGCCCGGCCGGGAACCCCCGTGTCGCGCCCTTCCGGTGCACGCAGAGCCGCACGCGTTCGGTCCCGACCGTGTGCTCCTCGATCTTCGCCATATTATGGGCGACGTCGTAGACGAGATCCAGCGGCGTTGCGGATGCTCCCAGCACGGCGTCCCACGCTTCGCGGATCCGGTGCGTGATGACCTGGCGGTTGGCGAACGCAAAGTTGGCGGCGGCGGCCATGGCCCCCAGGTATGAGCGGCCTTCGGGGGCGCCCAGCGGCACGCACGCCAGTTGCCGATCGGGCAGCGTGATACGGTAGCGCGGCAGCGCACGATCGCACACTGTGAGGAAATCATCGCACACTTGATGTCCGAGCCCCCGGGATCCGGAGTGAATGAGCACGGTGATCTGACCCGCGTGGCGCAACCCGAAGACGGCCGCCGTGGCGGGATCGAAGATCTCATCGACTCGCTGCACTTCCAGGAAGTGGTTGCCCGAGCCGAGGGTGCCAAGCTGCTCGAGCCCGCGCATACGGGCCTTTCGGCTCACGGCGTCCGGCGCAGCGCCGGGGATCGTACCCTCCGATTCGATGCAGGCAAGATCCTCCGGCCGGCCGAACCCTCGGGCGACCGCCCAGGCCGCCCCGTGCGCGAGCACCCCGTCCAGATCAGACTGGGTCAGCCGAAACCGCCCGTGCGTTCCGACCCCCGAGGGCACGTTCTTGAAGAGACGGTCCGCGAGGGTTGAGAGGCGCGGCGCAATCTCCTCGTGCGAAAGCGACGCGGCGAGCAGCCGGACCCCGCAGTTGATGTCATAGCCCACCCCACCCGGGGAAACCACACCGTCGTCGAGCCGCATGGCGGCCACGCCGCCAACCGGAAAGCCGTAACCCCAGTGAATGTCCGGCATCGCGATCGACCGGCCGACGATCCCCGGAAGTGTCGCGACGTTGGCCACCTGCTCGAGCGCGTGGTCGGCCAGAATTTGCGGTAACAGCGCCGCGTCGGCGTAGACCAATCCCGGGACCCGCATGCCGGGTTTGTAGTCGGACGGGATCTCCCACCGGTACGAATCCACAGGATACAGGTTGGGCGACCGGTGGTCTTCAGGCTGCCGCTCGACATCCGCCGACATGCTCGAGCCTCCGTTACGACGCAGTCACTGACTCTGCGCAGGCCCACCGCGCCACCTTCACCCAAATTGTAACTCCTGGCCCGGCGGGGCGTTAAGACGCGGGGCGCGAGATCCTGCTCGTGCGCGGCGATGCGGGACGCGTTCAGCCTCGTGCCGCCCTATCTTCGTACCAACGGCAGCATCGCTGGGGTGGGCGGACCGTGCTGCGGGGACAATTCGCACTCCGGGCGTGCATCATCAACCCCCGGGCATCGCGCGCGGACATCGACGCGCTCGTGGAGCTCGTACGGACGGAGGGTGCACGGGCCATCGGGGCAGCGTGAGTCACGCGGCGCGCCGGTCCTCTCGAAACCTCAGCACCGCTGGTGCGTACCGGCGGACTCGGCCAGCCCCTTATAGGTGAAAGTGAGCGGCCGAGGGCTGCCCTTGTAGCCGCGCTCGATTTCGATGATCTGAAACCCGGCTCGTTCGATCAATCGGTCGACACTGCGGTTGAGATTGCAGCCACCAGCGATGCGTGTCCATATGGGATTGAGCCAGTTCTGCCATGCTTCCACGCGATGATCAGGGGCGCGACCGTGCTCGACGAAGATGAAGATGCCGGACGGTCGCATGACCCGCCGCATCTCCCGGAGCGCTCGGTCTGGATCTGGCACGCTGCACAGAGTCCAAGTGGACACAATGGTGTCGACGCTGCTGTCACGCAGTGGGATCTGCTCCGCCGACGCGGGCAGAAACTCGACCGGGAATCGTACCTTCGCGAGGCGCGGTTTTGCCATGACCCAGAACTCGACCGACGGGTCCACAGCATAGAGACGCTCAACCGCGGCGCCATAGAACGGTAGGTTCAGCCCCGACCCCGCCCCGATCTCGAGCACAGTGCCGGTGGCCCGCGGGACGAGGCGAGCTCGCTCGGCCATGTCGGTCTTCCGCTGCATCGCGCGGTCGAGCAGTCGCGGCAATACATATCGTTCGTAGACATTGGTCACGATCTCGCTCCCCACGCTGCCTGGCTCGATTACAACCCATTGTATCTCGACAGCAGCGTGAGGTTGCAGGCTCGCAAACGGACAGGGGGTCCGCCGGCGGGGAGGCGGAGGAGGCCGGACGGCGGAAACGGGTCCTAGAGGTTCACGTGGAGGTCAAAATCGGCCGCCAGTTGTCGCGCCTTGCTTAGGGGCACGTATGGATCAGTTGAGATGCGGGCCAGCAACACCGGGCGTTTGGACGTAATCGTCATCGCGGGACTGTGCCCGGGCGCGAGTGCCTCGAACGGTACCCGGGCCAGTTCACCGCTGTCCATGAACACGTACGCGCCCGGCTCCTTGATAAGGTTCCACTGCTCGATCAAGGGAGCCGACTTCTCTTCCGTGCCCTCGAACTGCCTTAGGCTCTGGGCCATGGTCCACGCTCCTTTCCACCCCTGGCCAGAAACTACGCCGTTCGCGCCTGACTCCGCTCCCCTTGCAAAGGCTAGAGTCAGTCGTCGGCGCAGCGATTTCGCGTCGCCGCCGCAAGAGATGTCGGTGAATTTCAAAAATAAGCTGGCGGGAGCGACGGGATTTGGCGCGGTCGTCACCTCCCGTTCGTCGGATCCTCGGCGGCGAATTGGCCGAGTGCCTCCACCGAAGGAATGAAGTAAAAGGCGCCGGTCAGCGGCCGCGTGTAGTGCGTCAAGGCATCCCGGATGCCGCCGTTGACCCCCGCCATGCTGTCCAGCATCTTGGTCAGGCGTCGCTGCTCGGCGCTGAAGCCGACGAACACCGTGCCGTGATTCGTAACCGTACCGTATGGCATGTTCCGGCGGAAAATCTGCCCGAACACCTGCTGGTCGGTACGCGCGACGTGGGAGTCCGGCGGCTGCGGATCCAGTTCAACGCTGTCGGCCTTGCGCCGGCCAACGACGCGCTCCTGTGCCGCGACGTCGAGCGATTCCCAACGGGTCGAGTCGTGGACCCACTTCTGAAGCAGCAGGATGGTGCCCCCTGCCCCGGGCGTGCCCTCAGGCACGAGGAGCACAGCCGGCGCTTCGAGCAGGCTCGGATTCTCCGTGCCGTCGATAAAGCCGGTGAGGTCGCGATCATGGCGGTAGGGCCAGCTGGATGTCTCATCGGCCACCGGGGCCACGCCGGCAAGCGCCGCGATTGCTTGGCGGGATTCATCGAACACGACATCGTAAGCGCTGCCCGACAGCCACAGCACGGCGTCGTGCTGCGTCGCTGGCATGACATACCCCTCCGCTCCGCGGATATCCTCGTTGAAGCCGACGAAGTCACGGGGTATCCCGTCGGACGCGACTGCGCGCCACAGCTCCGGCCGGAATCCGGAAACCAGATTGATGCCGCCGATCGTGGTCCGTGGTTCGCGCAGGCCGGCCATCGCGGTGACGAGATCGCGGGGATTCGCCCCGGGCTGGAGGTCGAACTCGAGATACGCGTGAGACGAGGTCCCGAGCGCAAAGATTCCACTTTGAGGAGTCCTCATCGAGTTTCCCGTCCTTGATGTGTAGATCCCTCGGTGCAGGACGAACCGTTCCCAACCTGCCGGCTCGTCATGAACGCGGCCACGGCGTCCGGCCGGGGGTGATCACCTGTCTTTTTTGCGGGATTCGGGCCGGCCATGAACGTCGGAAATGCTTGACTTACAAAGGTTGGCGGGAGCGACGGGATTTGAACCCGCGATCTCCTGCGTGACAGGCAGGTGTGTTAAACCAGGCTACACCACGCCCCCACGTACGGCGGCACTCCCGCCATCATGCAGTCTACGGCCGGGTCCCTACCCTGTCAATACAACCGCGGCGATCCGCGCGCCTACCGTCGCGATAACGGCGGGATCACCGTCGCGGTGACGGCGCGACCGCGTCGCGCCACTGTACCGCGTCGGCACGACGGTGGACAGGCGTCGCGCCCGCGCTCATCGCGCCGCCCGCCGCTACAAGCGCTTGTCCCACTCCCGGGCCGCCCACGACAGCGCCGCCTGCGGGGGCATGCGTCCAAAAAACGCGTCCTCCACCGCTTCGCGGAACACGCGAAAGAGCTCGTCGCTGTGGGGCGTCACAACCGTGAGGTCACGCGCCATCGCGAGCTCGCGCGCCGCGATCGCCCGGCTGCGGTCCACGGGCGTGGTACCCGCTCGTGTGAAGTAGGGATCGGCGGCGGCGGCCCGCGTGGAGGGAAACGCGACGACGATATGGCAGAGACCGAGCTGATTCTCGTCGTCCGCCACGAACTGCGCCAGCTGCACGGCTTCCCGCCGATGGTGGCCGGCGAGCGGTACCGCGACGTCCATTGTGGGAAGGTCGAGGACGCGCCCCCGCCCGGCGGGCATCGGCGCGACCATGGTATCCCGGTAGACGTCGGGGCCGTCCGCGCGCACGCGCAACAGGAACTCCGGACCGGTCACGAGCATCGCCAGTTGGCCGGCGCCGTACCGCTCGGTCGCCCCGAGATACCCGTGCCGTAAGGTGTCGGCGGGAAACATATCGCGTTTGAAGAGGTCCACATACCGGGCCAGCAGCGCCACGTGCGCCGGGCTGTCGAACACCGCGTGCCGCCGGTCCGGGCTGAGCACCGGCAGGCCCTCTTCCTGGAACAGGGTCAGCAGCCGCGTGGTATCTACGTTCGGCATGAACCCGTACACGCCGGTCCGTCGCTTGATCGTCACCGCGTCCTGAATGTACTGGTCCGTGGTGGCGGGCGGCTGCGCGGGATCGAGACCCGCGCGGCGGAAGAGCGTCCGGCTGTAGGCGAGGACGTCGGGCTCCACGTACCAGGGAATCCCGTAGGCCCGCCCATCCACGCGCAGGGAGGCCCAGATGTTCGGGAAGTACCTGGCGCGGACGGCGGCCGGCACGGCCGAGTCCATGTCGACGAGCGCGCCGGCCTGGGCCATCCGAATCGTCATCTCGGTGTTGAGGTTGACGACATCGGGGGCCACGCCGCCCGCGATGGCGGCGAGGAGCTTTTGGTCGAAGGCCTCGAGTTGGAGATCGACCCAGCGCACTCGCAGGCCCGGATGGATGCGTTCATACCGGCCGAGCATGGCCTGCACGTAGGATGTGAGGAGCGGTTGCAGCGAAATGGTCCACAGTTCGAGCTGGGCCTGAGGGGCGGCAAACGCGGCTGTGGGACAGAGCATACACGCCAGCGCGACGAGCGCCGCGAGACATCTCCACGAGCGCGGACCGGACATGCGCTCGGCGTTTCGCCGTGGCGCGCGCCCGTTCCTGGAGCGGAAGAGCCGGACCCGCGGCCGAGCGGACCCTCCGCGATAGGGGACAGGAGGCTGGAGGCGGTGATGCTGGCGGGAATCTATCCGATCGTGCCCACACCCTTCGACGACCAGGGAGCGCTCGATCTCGGGAGCATCCGGTCGCTCACCGAGCGGTTCTCCGGGCTCGGCGTCGACGGGCTCGCCGTCCTCGGCGTGATGGGCGAGGCGGAACGGCTCACGGAGGCGGAACGGGACCGCGTCGTGTCGGCGTTCCGCGAAGCACTGCCGCGAGATCGCGCGCTGATCGCCGGGGCGGGCGGCGCCGGCACGGACGTCGCGATCCACGCGTGCCGGCGTGCGGTCGAATGTGGAGCGGACGCGCTCTTGGTCGCGCCGCCGCGGGTGCAGAACGATACGGTCCTGCTCGGCTATTACGAGCGCATTTCCGGCGCCGTGCCCACGCCCATGATCGTGCACGACTACCCGACCGCGACTGGCGTGCTCTTGTCTCCGACCCTCCTCGCTCGCCTCTACGCGGAGGTGGAGTGGGTCCGGTACGTCAAATTGGAGGACCCGCCGACGGGCCCCAAGATCGACCGCGTGCGAGCGCTCGCGGGCGGGCAGTTCGGGATCTTCGGCGCGCTCGGCGGCCTGTACGCCCTGGAGGAGCTGGAGCGCGGAGCGTGCGGGATCATGACGGGGTTCGCCTATCCCGAGCTCCTGGTCCGGCTCTACCGCCTCCACGGGGCCGGGCGGGCGGACGAGGCCGCCGAGCTGTTCGACGCGATCCTGCCGCTCATCCGCTTCGAGTTCCAACCGGTGCTCGGCGTCGCGCTGCGCAAGGCGCTGCTCGTGCGGCGGGGCGCGATCCGGACGGCCACGGTGCGTCATCCCGGTGGCCCGGCCGACCCGACGACGCTCCGGCAACTGGAGCGCATCGTCGAGCGTCTGACGGCCCGTGGGTACCTCGAGCCGGCGGACGCGGCGCGCCCGCTGGCGCCGGCTGTTGGGGACCCATGACGGACGGCGGGCACCTCGATCTCGTCGTGCAGGGACGCGTCGTCCTGCCGGACCGCGTGCTCGAGGACGGGTTCGTCGGGGCCGCCGCCGGCCGCATCGCCGTGATCGGCGATCTTCGATCGGCCGGGGCGCTGCCGCGCGCGGCGCGCACCGTCCAGGCGGGGCAGGCCTACGTGCTCCCCGGCGTCGTCGATACGCACGTGCACACGCGGAGCGAGCCGGCGGAAGGCATCACGCGTTGCACCGCGGCCGCGGTCGCGGGAGGCGTGACAACGATCGTGGATATGCCCTATGACATGCCGTCGGCCGTCCCCGACGCCGAGACGCTGCGGCGGAAGATCCGCGACGTAAACGCCGAGGCCGTCGGCGACGTGGCGCTCTACGGCACGATCCGCAAGACCGGGGGCCTCGACGAAATCGAGGGCATCGCGGCCGCCGGCGCCTGCGCGTTCAAGGTCTCCACGTACGAATCCGACCCCGTGAGGTTCCCGCAGATCCCGGACGGAGAGCTCCTGGAGGCCTTCCGGACGATCGCGGCGACGGGCCTCCCCGTCGCGGTCCATTGCGAAAACCAGGACATCGTCGACCGGGCGATCGTGCGGGCGCGAGCGGCCGGGGACACGGGACCGCTCGCTCACTGCCGGACGCGCCCGCCGGTGTCCGAGACCGAAGCGGTGGCGCGGGTCCTGGAGCTGGCGCGGGACGCCGGCGCCCACGTGCACATCGTGCACGCCAGCGTCCCACGCTCGTTCGAGCTCGTGGAGCGCTATCGGGCCGAGGGCGTTAGGGCCACCGCCGAGACGTGCGTGCAGTATCTTGTGCTGGACGAGGACGCGATGGAGCGCCTGGGCCCGCTCGGCAAGATCAACCCGCCGCTGCGCGCGCCGGCGCACCGAGCCCGGTTGTGGGAACTGCTCGCGGCCGGCCGGATCGAGCACGTGACGTCGGACCACGCGCCGTGGACGCTCGACCGCAAGAACGATCGCACGGACATCTTCCGGAACGGGTCCGGCGCGCCCGGCGTGGAGACGCTCCTACCCCTGCTCCACGACGCGGGCGTTCACACGGGGCGCATCTCGGTCCTCGATCTCGTGCGCGTGCTGGCCGAGCGTCCCGCACGGACCTTCCACTTGTTCCCGCGCAAAGGGATCCTGGCACCGGGGGCGGACGCGGATCTGGTCGTCTTCGACCCCGACGACGCCTGGACGATCCGCGGCGCCGAGCTGCACAGCGCGGTCGGGTGGACGCCGTACGAGGGCATGCGCGTGCGCGGCCGGGTGCGACAGACCTTTGTCCGCGGCCGCGCGGCATACGAGGACGGTGCGGTCGTGGCCCGGCCCGGCGACGGGCAGTTTGTCCCGGCGCTGGGTCCGCACGCGTAGGAGACGCGAGCCCAGGGAGATCCCGCGCGCCTCTCGAAACAACACCGCTCAGGATACGCGTCTATCTGGCATCATCCCGGAGGTCACCGAATGCAGAGGTCCGTCCGGCGCTGGCTGTGTGCCGCCTGCTCGCTGCTCGCGGTCACCGTCCCCGCGTACCCCGTCACCCTGGCGGCACAAACGCCTGCGCGCGGTGGTACCCTCATCGTGGGCGTTCCCTCGGAGCTGCCCAACCTTGACCCGCACCGCTCGACGCTCACGATCACCTACACGTCGCTCAGCGCCGTGTACCAGCCGCTCGTCGAGCTCGCCGCCAACCTCGCGCTCCGACCGCAGCTGGCGACGTCCTGGAAGGTGTCGCCGGACGGCCTGACGTGGACCTTTGCCCTGCGCCACGGCGTCCTGTTCCACAACGGGCGCGAGCTGACGTCCGCGGACGTCAAGTACAGCATCACGCGCATCCTCGATCCGAAGACCGGCGCCCGCGGGCGCGGCGACTTGAGCTCGATCGACGCGATCACCACCCCCGATCGCTACACGGTGCAGTTCAGGCTCAAGGGCCCGTTCGGCTTCTTCCCGAACAAGCTGGCCACGACGTACCAATCGATCGTGCCCCCGGAGGCGGTCGACGCCGCAACGAACCAGATCACCAAGCCGATCGGGACGGGGCCGTTCCGCTTCGACGACTGGAAGACCAACGACCACCTGGCGCTGAAACGCTGGGACCGGTATTGGGAACCGGGCAAACCTTACTTGGACGGGGTCACGATCAAGCCGATTCCGGACGAGACAGTGCGGCTCACGGCGCTCCAGACGGGCGACATCATGCTCTCCACCGACGTCCCCGAGGCGCGGCTCGAGGAGCTCTTCAAGCATCCATCTGCGGACTACGTCATTCGTCTCGACCGGGGCGGCGCCGGCCAGGGCGTGGTCGCGCTCAACACGCGGCACAAGCCCCTCGACAACGTCAAGGTCCGTCAGGCGATCGCCTATGCCATCAACAAGCAGGAGTTGGTAGAGGCCGCCTACCGCGGCTGGGGTCATCCGGTCAACCAAAACTTCCCGCCGAGCTCGCCGTGGTATCTGCCGGTCAAGGACCGCGCGCAGGACATCGGCCGGGCCAAGCAGCTCCTCGCCGAGGCCGGCATGCCGAACGGATTCAAGGCGACGATGATCGTCGGCAACGGCTACGGGCTCGCGCCGGTGGCGCAGGTATTCCAGGCGCAGGTGCAGCGCATCGGCGTCATCGTCAACCTGCAGCTGTACGATATCCCGACCTGGTCGCAGCGGTTCGTGGCGGGAGACTATGACTTCGTCAACACGGGCTTCTTCGCGAAGGTCGACCCGGACGACGCGTACTATCGCTACCTCCACACGGGCGGCGGCGCGTGGTCGATCGGCGGCTTCATCAGCGATCCCGCGCTGGATCAGGCGCTCGATCAGGCGCGCGCCCAGTCGAATCCCACCGCGCAGCGGGCGCTCTACGTGCGCGTGGTGCAAACCATGCAGGACGATGCATCGATGCTGATCTTCGGCAGCGGGGACTCCGGCGTCGGCTGGCGGTCCACGGTCCACGGTTTCGCGCCGCAGGTCATCGGCGCGCTGTCCTACGCCGGAGGCGGCGTGCAGGACGTCTGGCTCTCGAAGTAGGCGTGCCGGGGGCGGGCGCGAACGCGCCCGCCCCCTCCCCGCTCGGTGCTCCGCTACCTCCAGGCCCGGCTCCTCGCGCTCGCGATCGCCCTCGCGCTGATGTCGGTCATCGTCTTCTCCTTCGTGCACCTGATCCCCGGCGACCCGGTCGATGCGATGCTCGGCACCGAGGTGGACCAGGCCACGAAGCAGGCGCTGCGGCACGCGATGGGCCTGGACCGGCCGGTGCTCGCGCAGTACGGATGGTGGATCGGGCGGGCGTTGCACGGCGACCTGGGACGCTCGGTGCAAACCAACGCGCCCGTCGCCGCCATCCTCAGGGAGAAGCTCCCCGTCACGCTCGAGCTCACGGCCGCCGCGGGGGTGTTCGGCCTCGGCATCGCGCTGCCGGCGGGCATCCTCGCCGCCGTGCGGCGCAACTCCGGCTGGGATCTCGGTGCCATGGGCATCGCGCTCGCGGGCGTGTCGATCCCGTCGTTCTGGCTCGGCGTGCTCCTCATCTTGCTCTTTGCCCTGCACTGGCGCGTGTTCCCCTCGATCGGGTACACGCCGCTGCTGCACGATCCCGCCGATGCACTCCGCCATCTCGTGCTCCCTGCCGCGACGCTCGGGCTCGGCCTCGCCGGGGTGCTCACGCGGATGGTACGCTCCGGCATCCTGGAGGAGCTGGGGCACGATTACGTGCGCACCGCGCGCGCGAAAGGGCTGCGCTTCTCCCGCGTCGTCGCCGGACACGTGCTGCGCAACGCCATCCTACCCACCTTGACGGTGTTGGGCCTGCAGGTCACCGTGCTCCTCGGCGGCGCGGTGATCACGGAGCAAATCTTCGCGTGGCCGGGGGTGGGACAGCTCACGGTGCAGGCCGTCCAGAGCCGGGACTACCCTGTGCTCCAGGGGATCATCCTCGTGGTGGCGGCGCTGGCCACCGTGATTCAAGTCCTGGTCGACGTGGCCTACGCCTTGTTGGACCCCCGCATCCGTTACGACTAATGCGCGCGACGCGACGCTGGAAGGCGCTGTTGCGGCACCGGCTGGGCCTCCTGGGGGCGGTCCTCGTCGCGGCCCTGCTCGCCACGGCGGCCGGCGCGCCGCTCGTCGCCCGTACGGACCCGCTCGGCATGCACATGACCGACGCGCTCCAGCCGCCGTCGGCCGCCCACTGGTTCGGCACCGACCAGTTCGGACGAGACGAGTGGTCGCGGGTCGTCTACGGGGCGCGGCTCTCGTTCCTGGTGGGATTGCTGTCGATGCTGCTCGCCACCGCCGCGGGCCTGCCGATCGGTGCCGCGGCCGGGTTTCTCGGCGGACCGTTCGACGCCATGGCGATGCGGGCGATGGACGCGATCCTGGGCTTCCCCGCGATCCTGCTCGCCATCGGGCTGGTGACCTCGCTCGGACCCGGGACGGCGAGCGGTGTCATCGCCATCGGCGTGGTCTACGTCCCGGTTGTGGCCCGCGTCGTCCGCGGCGCCGTGCTCGCGCGCCGCCGCGAGGAGTACGTCGACGCCGCGCGGGCCCTGGGCCGCACGGACTGGGGGATTTTGTGGCGGCATGTGCTCCCGAACAGCGTCGCGCCGATTCTCGTGCAGGTCACCGTCGGGTTTGCGAGCGCGATCGTCATCGAAGCCGGCTTGTCGTTCCTCGGCGCCGGCACGCCGCCGCCGACGCCGGAGTGGGGCAGCATGCTGAACGAGGCGCGCCAATTCATGGTCGCCGCACCCTTCACCGCGATCTTTCCCGGGGTCGCGATCTCCCTCGCCGTGCTGGGGTTCAACTTGCTGGGCGACGGCATGCGCGACGTCCTGGACCCGCGGCTGCCCCGGTAGTCAGCCGTCGCGCCCGCGCCGGCGGATCTGCCGCGGACGCCGCCACCGAGAGCGCGTCTTCTCATCCGAGAACGACGAGAAGGGCGAGAAGGGCGAGCGCGGCATCAGCCCGACCGGCCGGCCGCGTCGAGCCTCCGGTTCAGGTCGTAGGCGGCGGTGATGAGCGCGAGGTGCGTAAACGCCTGCGGAAAGTTTCCGAGGTGCTCGCCCCGTGGACCGAGCTGCTCGGCGTAGAGCCCCAGGTGATTCGCGTAGCCCAGCATCTTCTCGAAGATCAGCCGCGCCTGCTCGACGTCGCCCATGCGCGCGAGGCACTGCACGTACCAAAACGAGCAGATGCAAAACGCCCCCTCGTGACCGCTGAGCCCGTCGGGCGCCTGCTCGACGCGGTAGCGGTGCACGAACGAGTCGTCGATGAGGTCCTCTTCGATCGCCCTGAGCGTCGATCGCCAGCGCGGATCCGTCGCGCTGATGAACCCGACAAGGGGCATGCGGAGCGTCGCCGCGCCCATCGCCGTCGACCCTTTGGATTGCACGAAGGCCCGGCGGTGCGGGTTCCAAAACTGCTCGTGAATGTCTCGGGCGATCTCCGCGCGGACCCGCCGCCACCGGTCCACGTCCGCCGGCAGCCCGTCGCCGGTGGCGAGCCGCAGCGCCCGGTCGAGCGCCACCCAGCACATCAGCCGGGAGTACAAGAATTCCTGCGGCCCACCCCGCACCTCCCAGATCCCCTCGTCGGGCTCCATCCAGTGCGCGCACACCCACTCGATGATCCGCCGGAGCGCCGCCCAGAGGTCACGGGAGATGCGCGCCCGGTGGCGGTGAAAGATCCACACGGCGTCGAGCAACTCACCGTAGAGGTCGAGTTGCCGCTGCGCGTGGGCGTCGTTGCCGATCCGCACCGGGACGGAGCGACGGTAGCCTTCGAGGTGCGGCAGGGTTTCTTCATCCAGCTGCGCGCCGCCGTCTACGCGATAGAGCGGTTGAAGCGGCTCGGGGCCGCCGGCCTCGCGGCAGCGGGCCTCGATCCACCGCAGGAAGGCGTCGGCATCATCGATCCGATGGCCGGCCTGGACCAGCGTGGAGAGAATGAACGAGGCGTCACGAATCCACGTGTACCGATAGTCCCAGTTGCGCTCGCCCCCAACGCGCTCCGGCAGCCCGAACGTGGCCGCGGCCACGGGCGCGCCGTGCGGGTCCGAGACCAGGAGGCGCAGGACGAGATCGGATCGGTACACCATCTCGCGCCACCGCCCGTGGTAGGTGGAGCGTCCCGTCCACCCGCGCCAGAAGTTGAGCGTGCGCTTGAACGCCTCCGACACGTACGCGGGCCTCGCGGTCGGACGGTCCGGCCCCAGCGACGCGTCTTCGAGCACAAACGCGGCGGTCTCGCCGGCGCGCAGCGAAAACTCCGCGGCCACGGCGCCGTCCCGCACCTCCAGGGGGACGGCGCTGCGGAGCCGGAGCGGCGGGTGGCCGCCGTCGGGCGTAAACAGCGCCTCGCATCCCGCGGCCTCGACGTGGTGGTGCGCACGCGCGTAGTCGAAGCGCGGCGCGCAGACGAGCCGGAAGCGGATGTCGCCGCGGATCGTTTTGACCCGCCGCACCAGCGCCCGGACATCCGCCCCATCCCGCACGGGCATGAAGTCCGAGATCTCAGCCACGCCGTACTCGGACAGGAACCGCGTCAATAACACGTTGGAGTCGGGCAGGTACAGCTGGCGCGGCTGCGCATCGCCGAGCACGGGCTGGATCGCGAAACGGCCGCCGCACTGGTCGTCCAGGAGCGCGCAGAAAACGGTTGGCGAATCGAACCGCGGGAAGCACATGAAATCGACCGACCCGTCCATGCCGATCAGCGCGACGGTGCGGAGATCGCCGACCACGCCGTAGTGCTCAATGGGCGCGTACCCCATTGATCCTTCCTCAGCCCGCGCGGAACGCGGAGGCCCTACCGATCCGAACCACTCGGCACAGGCGCAGAGGAAGCGGCCCCCTGGCCCCCGCCCGGGACGGGCGGCGCCGGCGTGGACGCCGGCGGCCGGCGGGGCGCGAAGAACACGAGATAGAGGATCTCGAGAATGCCCACGGTGTTGACGATGAGCAGCACCACGAACCACACCGGCTGGTCCGCCCGCGCGGAGCGCCACAACGCGAGGCCCTTCCAGACGAGGGTCCACACCACGAGCACGAGCAGCGTCCCGGGCGGCAGCCCCAGGAGGCGCTGCGCGAAGGGGTGAAAGATGGCGGGCCACGGCCCCCCCAGCGGCGTCATGGACGCCGGCGCTCTCCGGGTAGCGCGCGCACACCGTTGGCGCCGGCCACGTAGACAACGTCGGCGAGGCCGACAAACAGGCCATGATCCACGATCCCCGATACGCCGTCCAGGACCACGGCGCCCGCGGCCGGATCCGCGATCGGCCCGCACTGGAGATCCATGAGCAGGTTGCCGTTGTCGGACCGCATCGGCCGCCCGTCCCGCAGCCGAACCCGCGCCACGCCGCCGGGCCAACGGTCCGGGAGGGCGCGCGTCACCCACGGTTCGGCGAAGGGCAATACCTCGAGGGGAATCGGACCGTGCAACTGCTCCACCAGCTTGTGGCAATCGGCCACGATCGCGACGCGACGGGCAGCGAGCGCGAGCAGCTTCTCGCGAACGTGCGCGCCGCCCCCGCCCTTGACCAGATTAAGCGCCGGGTCCACCTGGTCGGCCCCGTCGATCACCACGTCCGGCGTTTCGTCCAGCGTGGTCAAGACAATGCCCATACGCCGGCCGAGGGCCGCGGCCTGCTCGGAGGTCGGCACGCCGCGGATGCGCCACCCGCGCTCGCGCACGAGCCGCCCGAGCTCCTCGATGGCGAACGCGGTGGTGGTGCCGGTCCCCAGGCCCACGACCATACCGTCGCGGACCTCCACCGCGACCGCGTGGATCGCTGCGTCGCGTTTCAGGCGGTCGCGCGGATCGGTGTCCGAGACCGTCACGCCCGGCGCCACGTCGCCCGGGTCCGAACGGGTCACAGCTTGTACCCCATCTTGCGGAGCAATTGATGGCGGGCGGCGATGTCGTCGGGTCCCTCGACGCCGAGTGGCGGCTGGCCGTCGATGACGCCGAGAATACCCCGGCCCTGTTCGGTCTCGCCGACAATCACCTGCAATGGGTTCGCGGTGGCGCAGTACACGCGGCAGACTTCCGGGACGCGACGCACGGCGTCCAGCACGTTGACCGGGTAGGCGTTGCCCAACATGATCAGAAACGCATGGCCGCACCCGACCGCCTGCATGTTGCGCGCCGCCAGCTGCGTGAGCTCGGGATCGGTACCGGTCGTACGCACGAGACGCTCGCCGCTGGCTTCGCAGAACGCGGCGCCAAATCGGATGCCCGGCACGGTCCCCACGAGCGCTTCGTGGAGGTCCTCGACGGTCTTAATGAAGTGCGATTGTCCCAGGATCAAGTTGAGACCGCCGGGGTTCTCGATGCCCACGACATGAATCTCCATGCGCGCCTCCTCACGCGTGCCCGCGTCCCTCCTTCACCCGCGGGAAAGCCCTTTCCTGGTACACTCGGAGGGCGGACGCCCCCGCCGACGAACCCGCGCACGGCGCCACGGCCCACTCCGCGGGGCGCGGATTCGAATCGAAGGCGAGCGTTTACGAGCGTTCTCATGGGAGGGATCGATGCAGGCAACCATACGCTGGAACCGAGGGCTGACCTTCGGCGCCACGGCCGGGTCCGGCGGCACCGTCACCTTGGACACGACCCCGGAGCATGGCGGCGCGGGACCTTCGCCGATGGAGACCGTCCTCATCGCGCTCGGCGGCTGCACCGGCATTGACGTCGTGTCAATTTTGGAGAAGATGCGCGCGCCGCTCGAAGGCCTGGAGATCCGCGTCTCCGGTGAGCGTGCGGACGAGCATCCCCGGGTATTCACCCGCATCGCCCTGGAGTACGTGTTCACCGGTCAGGGACTCAAGCCGGAGCAGGTTCGGCGCGCCGTGGAACTCAGCCAGGATCGCTATTGCTCCGTGTCGGCCATGCTGCGCAAGGCGGCCGAGCTTACCTACACCTGGCGGATCGTCGACGGGGCCACGCCCGGGTAGCGCGCAGCGCGCGCGGAGGCGGTGCACACGGCTACGCGGCACGCGCGGACACCGCCACGTGCGGATACGTGGACGCGCGCGCGGGCGTGAAGGCGTCGCTTCACGGTCGTGGAAGGTACAGCCCATGGAGCTCGGCCACGCGCTCGACCTGTTGCTGGCGGAAGCGGTCCCGGTCCCGGCGGAGTGGGCGCCGGCGCGCGAGGCGGCCGGCCGCGTTGCGGCGGAAGACGTCGCGGCGAGGGTTCCGGTGCCGCATTTCCGGCGTGCGGCCATGGACGGGTACGTCTGCCATGATGACGATCTCCGCGACGCGTCGGTCGAGCGCCCGGTATCGCTGCGCGTCTCCGGAGCCGTACGCATGGGCGCTCCCCCGGGGGCGGGACCGGCGAGGGGAGAAGCCTGGAGCGTCACGACCGGCGGGCCGATGCCCGCGCGTGGCGATCGCGTCCTCCCCATCGAGGCGGTGCGGCCGCAAGGCGCCGCGATACGCATCGACCATTCCCCGGCGGGCCGCCGCAACATCGCCGAGCCCGGCGAAGACATCCGGGGCGGCGCTCCGCTGGTGGTCGCCGGCGCCGTGATCACGCCCGAGGCGGCGGCGGCGCTTGCGGCCTCCGGCGTGGAGACCATCGCCGTGCGCCGCCGGTTGCGCGTCGGCGTCGTCGCGACCGGCACGGAGTTGGAGGACGCCGCCCCGGACGCCGCCGCACTCGCGCCCGGGCGCGTGATCAACAGCAACTCGATCGCGCTCTGCGGCGCGCTCGCCGGCCTGGGATGCGACGTGACCTATCGCGGGGTCGTCCGAGACGATCCGGACGCCCTGCGCTCCGCGCTCGCGGGCGCGGTCGCGCGCGATGACGTGGTGGTCTCGACCGGCGGCGTGTCCGTCGGGCGGTACGATGCCGTCCATCGAACGTGGCTCGATCTGGGGGCGCGTCGGATCGTGGGCCGCGTCGATCTCAAGCCGGGCGGACCGTTCTTCGCGGCCCGCCTCGACGATCGGTGGGTCCTCGGCCTCTCCGGGACGCCGGTGGCCTGCTTCGCCGCGTACCACCTGCTCGGTCGCCCCGCGGTCCTGCGCCTTGCGGGGCGGCGCTTCGCGGTCCGGCCGGTGCGCCTGGTCACGCTGACCACGCCGCTGCATCGCGCGGCGGACCGTCAGCGGGCGTTGTGGGGCAAGGTCCGTGAGCCCGCGGAGGGCCCGCCCGAGATCTCGATCCTCGACGGGAGCAGCGTCGGCAACTACGCGGCGATCCTCGACGCCAACGCGCTCGCCCTGCTCGCGCCCGGCACCCCGCCGCTCCCATCGGGGTCGCGCGTGCCGGCGTTGCTGCTCGATCAGCCGGAGACCGCGAACGCGCTTGCCGTGCCTCGCTCGGAGCCGGCGCCGCTCGTCATCGGGGTGGTGGGAGAGTCCGGTAGTGGAAAGACGACCGTCCTGGACGGCGTGCTGCGCCGTCTCAACGCGTGGGGCATCACGGCCGCCGCCGTCAAGCACGCGGCACACGGCTTCTCAGCCGACCGGCCGGGAAGCGACAGCGGGCGCCTGTGGGACGCGGGGCCGATGCTCGTGGCCGTCGTGGGGCCGGAAGAAACAATGCTCCGGATCGCCGGCGAGATCGCCGGTCCGGACCGCGCGGTACGCCTCGTGATCGAGCTCTGCCGCAGCGCACGGGGCGCCCCGCCCGACTGCGTCTTCCTCGAGGGCTACGACCACCCCGACCGGCCCGTCGTCCAGGTTGGCGCTTCCAAACCGGGCGCGGTCGCGCGCGACGTGTGGGTGTCGGTGCCGGCCGTCGCCGGCCTCGATGCCGGCGAGCTTGCCGGCGAGCTGGAGCGGGTGGCCGGGGTCGTGCGTGCGCGCTTGGGAAAGGCACCCAGAAACGCTTGACCTGTTGGCTATAATATACAGCGTGATCTTGAGTGCGGAAGCGTGATCTTGAGTGTGGAAGCGTGATCTCAGGTGTGGAGGTGATGGCATGACCCGGAAGACGGCGTCACGCGGGCGCAAGGCGGGCGCCCCGCGCGCGGCAAAGTCGACGTCGCGCGCGGGGACCCGGACTGGGAAAAAGACGGCCAGCGCCCGCGCGGCCAAGCCGGCGAGCCGGGGAACCGTCGAACGGAAGCGTCCGGAGACGCGCGAGACGGCGAACCCGGGCATCGCACACGGGCCGGACCCGGAGGAGCTGCGCCGCGAAGACCTGCCTGCCGTGCGCGCGGAGGACGACGAGGATCTCGACTGGCTGGAAGAGGACGAGGATCCGCGCAGCCAGATCGTCGAGGACGACGACGACGATTGGGGAACGCCGGGCGACGACGAGTGGTAGCCGCGATTCGCGGTCGCCTCTACAGATAGCAGGCGCGACGAGGGACGCCGCCCGCGGCAGCGCGGGCCGCGTCCCTCGTTGTTGTGCGACCGCCTAGGAGTCTCGTCCCGCGCGATCCTGGCTCCGGCGCTCGGCCCACACGCGACGCACCCGCTCCAAGTCGTCCGGGGTATCCACGTCTTCCATCGCCGGTCCTGGACCGAGGTCGACATCGGTGACGAGGTCCGGATGGCGCTGAAACAGCACGCGGCCGCCCACATCGCCGCCGAGTTGCTTCGCTTCCTCGAACAGCACGTGGCCCACAAGCGTCGGCGCGCCGCGGACGCCGCCGTAGCGTGACGTCACCAACGGGCGTCGCGTGGTGCGGTACACGGCGATGAGCGCGTCGATCATCGCCGGCGTCACAAACGGCTGATCTCCGAGGAGCACGACGGCGGCGTCGCAGTCCGCCGGGAGCGCGGTGATCCCGGCCGCCAGCGAGGTGCCCATGCCCTCGCGATACCGCGGGTTGAGCACGGTGCGGGCATCCGCCCGCACCGCGACCGCGGTGACATCATCCGCCTGAGCCCCGACCACGACGACCACATCGTCGCATCGGGCCGCGCGCGCGGCCGCGATGACCCAGTACACGAGCGGGCGGCCGTCAAGCGTCGCCAGCAGCTTCGGCGATCCCATGCGCGCCGCCCGGCCCGCGGCGAGCACAAGTGCGGCGATCATGATGCGGCGCGGCGCCTGCTATTCCTGGCAGACGACCGCGTTTCGCACCGGAGCGCGGGCACCGGTGTTCACACCGGTCTCGTGGATGGGTCCGCGCCGGTCACGCAGCCTCAGCGCGCTCCGCCCGTTCCGGACGGCGAGCACCTCGGCCAGCAGGCTCAGGGCGATCTCCTCGGGAGATTCCGCGCCGAGATCCAGACCCACCGGCGCAAACAGGCGCTCCCGCGCCGCGTCGTCGAGGGTGATCCCCTCCTTGGCGAGGTCGGCCAGCAATCGCTCCGTCCGCCGCCTCGGTCCGAGCATGCCCACGTATCGCGCGGGCGACCCAAGCAAACCGCGCAGCAGCGCCAAGTCGTGCAGGTAGTTGTGCGTCATAAGGATGACGAACGTGTCGCCGTCGATCCGGACCTTCTGCGGAACCTCGGCATCCGCGGCGAGCACGACCTCGTCCGCTTCGGGAAACCGCTCGCGCGTCGCAAACGCCGGACGGCTGTCGGCGACCATCACCCACCAGCCGAGTTGGTGCGCCATCCGCACCACGGGGGCCACGTCGTGGCCCGCGCCGCAGATCAAGAGCGGCAACGGCGGTGCGACGACCTCCACGAACACCTCGGCAGTGCCCGCCGCCGTCTCGAGCGCCACGACCGCGGAGCGGCGGTCCGCGAGCTGCCGGCGCGCCGCCCCGAGCGCCCGCGCGTCGAGCCCCGGATCGCCGAGCGTACCCCGCAGGCGATCGTCGTTGCCGGCGAGCACGAGTCGCGCTCCGACGGCGGGGCCGCCGGCCGGCGCGGTCAGCACGGTCACGAGCACGGTCGTCCGCCGCTGCTCGACGCCGTCGCGGAGCACGGCCACGGTTTCGTCGGCGCGGGCATCGGCCACCGCCTCGATGAACACATCGATCGCGCCGTTGCAGCCCAACCCAAGCCCCCAGACGGCGTCGTCGTCCGACGTCAGGTCGTAGCTGACGAGGCGCGGCCGGCCGGTCGCAAGCACCTCCCGCGCGATCTCAGCAACGTCACCCTCCAGGCATCCCCCGCTGATCGATCCTTCGGTGCTGCCGTCCGGCAGGATCAACAGTCGCGCGCCCTCGCGCCGGTACGTGGATCCCCGCACGCGGACCACCGTGCCCATCGCAGCCGATCCGCCGCGGGCGCGCAGCGATGCGACGCGACTCAAGATGTCCCGCAGCTCTCTCATGGCCGGTCTCCTCCAGCATCTCTCGCCCATGCCGCGGCCCGCGCCCGTGACGACGGGCGGGGACCCCGCAGGTGGCGCTCCAATTCGCGCAGGCTGCGCACGCTGTGCGCGGACGCAAAGACGTCGACGTAGGGCAACGCCGCACTCATCCCCTGGGTCACCGGCTCGTAGCCCGGGCTGCCGAGGAGCGGGTTGAGCCAGATCACCTTGCCGGCGCGCGCCCGCAGCGCGCGCATGGCGTCGACCAGGATCTCGAGGTCGCCGGTGTCCCACCCGTCGCTGCAGATAACGACGATCGTGCGCGGATCGAGCAGGCGCGCCCCGTAACGCTCATTGAACGTTTTGAGGCTCGCGCCGATCTTGGTGCCGCCGGACCAGTCGGGCACGCGCCGGGAGGCCTCCGCGAGCGCGCTCTGGATGTCCCGGCGGTCCAGGGCGTCCGTGACGCGCGTCAGCGACGTGCTGAACAAAAACGACTCCACCCGTCCGAGCGCGTCCTGGAGCGCGTAGACGAACTGCACGAGAAAGCGGCTGTAGATGTCCATGGAGCCGCTGACGTCGCAGAGCAGCACGAGCTTCGCCTTGCGCACCCGCCGGCGCCGCCACAACAGCTCGACCGCGTCGCCGCCGAACTGCAGGCTGCGCCGCATCGTCCGCCGCAGGTCGACGAGCGTGCCGCGACGCGCCGATCGCATGCGGCGCGACAGCCGGGTGGCGATGCGCCGCGCGATGAGCATGATGAGCTGCGAGATGGCCGCGAGGTCGTCGGCGGAAAACGCGCTGAAGTCCTTGCGGGCCTTGACCTCCGCGGGACTGTAGGCCGGCACGGACCGCTCTTCGTCCGGCGACTGCTCCTCGCCCGACCACTCGGTGACGCTCAGTTCGGCGCGCTCCGTCTCGCCCGGGGCGCCCTCCGGACCCTGCGCGCCGTCGTCGTCTGCGTTCGGCAGCGGGGGCGTCTCCGTCGCGGCAGCCTCCGCAAAGAAGCGCCTGAACTCCTCGTCGAACACAGGCAGGTCCGCCGCGGACGACGCGAAGACGGTGCGCAGCGCGACGCGCACCTCCTCGCGGTCGGCGATGTTCACGGCCGTCAGCGCGCGCAGCGCGTCGCCGATCTCGGCGGCCCCCACGAGCAGGCCGCGGTCCCGCAGGCGGCGTCCAAACAGCGTGACGTTCGCGCCGAGATTCCCGGGGCGCATCCGCTGCGCCCGGGACGGCGCGCCGCCCGCGTCAGCGGGTCTTGGGGAGTTGGGCGGCCAGGGACGCGATTCGCTCGGGGTTCCAGCCATCGGTCGCGAGACCGGCCGTGCGCACCGTGTCGAGGATGGGCGCAAGATACTGCGTGCGCACGCGCACGAGGTCCTCCTGATCCTTACACAGACAACCCAGGGTCTCCTCGACGGCCTGCGCGTCCAGGTGGTCCCGATGCAGCGCCAGCAGCGCGGCGCTCCAGTCGATGGTCTCCGCGATGCCGGGCACCTTGGACAGCGGGACGGTCCGGACCAGCTGCATGAACGCGCAGATCTGCTCCGCCAGCCGGTCGTTGATCGCCGGCACCTTGGAGTGCACGATGCGCAGCTCCTTGTCGAACGACGGGTAATCGATCCAGAGGTAAAGACACCGCCGCCTGAGCGCGTCGCTCAACTCCCGCGTCCGGTTGCTGGTCAGCACGACGTAGGGGATCTGGCGCGCCGTGATGGTCCCGATCTCGGGAATGCTCACCTGAAAGTCGGAGAGCACCTCGAGGAGGAACGCCTCAAACTCCTCGTCCGCGCGGTCCACCTCGTCGATGAGCAGCACCGGGGCTCGCTCGGCGGTGATCGCCTGAAGCAGGGGCCGCTTCAGCAGGAACGGCTCGCTGAAGATGACGTGCTCCTTGTCCTCAACCGGCCGGAGGCTCGCCTCCTCGAGCTTGATGCGCAGCATCTGGCGCTGATAGTTCCACTCGTAGAGCGCCGTGTGGACGTCCAGGCCCTCGTAACACTGCAGCCGGATGAGATCCGTGCCCAGGGCCCGGGCCATCACCTTCGCGACCTCCGTCTTGCCGACGCCCGCCTCGCCCTCGATCAAGAGCGGCTTGTTCAACACGATGCTGAGATGCACGGACGTGGCGAGCGCGCGATCCGCGATGTACCCCTGCTCCTTGAGCACGTCGAGGATCTGCGGGATGCCGCCGAACGTCGCCGGCCGGGGTGCGGACGCCATCCGGAACCTTCACCTCACCTTTGGGAATGCGGCACGCACAACGCCGCAGCGCCGCGGTAAAATGAGCCGCGCCGATGTCACGCGCTCATGGCCCTGAAATTCTCAAACTTCTACATTTTAGCATAACGAGCAGACGCGCCCGCGGAGTCCCGGGCGGGCGGACGCGCCTTGCGCCACACGCGGCCGCCGCGGGAACGACGCGGCCGAGCGGCGCGCCGCCGGCCAGGCGCAGGCGCCCCGCCCGGTCGAGCCGCTTCAGCAGACGCTCGAGCCGCAGCGCGGCGCCGGCGGTGTCGCACCGCCACGCCGCGGCAAACTCCCACGGTCCCCGGCCGCGCGTGTACCGGGCGGCCCGTCCCCCCCGGTGGGCGGCGAGCCGGCGGGCAAGGTCCCGCGTATACCCCGCGTACAGCGTCCCGTCGCCGCAGCGCAGAAGATACACAAAGTGCGCCGTCCGCGGCGCCCGGCGCGCCGCGGGGCGAGCGGCGGCGCACCAGCGTGGTATAGGAATCGTCTTGCGGATCATCGAAACGTACACCCTCCTATGAGCACGCGCTACGTCGGCGCTCCCGTGCCGCGCAACGAGGACCCTTCGCTGCTCACCGGACGTGGTCTCTTCGTTGACGACGTGCATCTCCCCGCCATGGCGCACGCGGCCGTGCTGCGGAGTCCGCACGCGCACGCGCGCATCCGGCGCGTCGACGCGGGCCGCGCCCGTACCGCCCCCGGCGTGGTCGCCGTGCTGACACACCCCGACCTCGGGGCGCTCGGCGGGCCGCTGCCCAGACTCATCCCGCATCCCGCCCTTCTGCACCACAAGACCCAGAGCGCGCTCGCCGGGGACACGGTCCGGTTCGTCGGCGAGCCCGTCGCTTTTGTCGTGGCAGAGAGCCGGTACCTTGCCGAGGACGCCTGCGACCTGATCGAGGTCGAGTACGATCCCCTGCCCGTGGCGGCGTCGCTCGAGGCGGCCGCCGCGCCGGACGCGCCGCGGGTCCACGCGGACATGGACTCCAACGTGTGCGCGCACTACACCCAACGCGTGGGGAACGTGGAGCAGGCATTCGCGATGGCGTCCCACCGGGTACGCGAGCGGTTCCGGATCGATCGCGGTGCGGCGTGCCCCCTGGAGACGCGCGGCGTCGTGGCCGCGTGGGACGCCCGCGCGCGGCGCCTGGATGTGTGGGACAGCACCCAGGCGCCGATCCCGATCCGCAACGGGTTGGCCGCGATGTTCGGCCTGGCGGAGCAGAACGTCCGCGTGGTCGCGCCGGACGTCGGCGGCGGGTTTGGATCGAAGGTGATGATGTTCTATCCCGAGGAGATCCTCGTCCCGCTCGCGGCGATGCGGCTCGGGCGCCCGGTGAAATGGATCGAGGACCGCCGCGAGCACTTCGTCGCCACGAACCAGGAGCGGGAACAGATCCACGACGCGGAGATCGCGCTGGACGCCGAGGGGCGCATCCTCGGCGTGCGTACCGTCTTTCTCTACGACGCGGGCGCCTACATCCCGTACGGCATCATCGTGCCGATCGTGGCGAGCACCACGCTGCCCGGGCCGTACCGCATCCCCAACTATCACTGCGAGTTCCGCGCGGTGTTTACCAACAAGACGACGGTGAGCCCCTATCGCGGCGCCGGCCGGCCGCACGGCGTCTTCGTCATGGAGCGGCTGCTCGACCGCGCGGCGCGGGAACTGGGCCTGGATCGCGCGGACGTGCGGCGCCGCAATTTCATCCAGCCGGACGAGTTCCCGTACGAGGTGGGGCTGATCTACCAGGACAACGCGCCGCTCCGATACGACAGCGGCAACTACCCGGCGTGCTTCGAGCGGGCGCTCGACCGTATCGGGTACGCCGGCTGGCCGGCGGCGCAGGCGGCGGCCCGTGCCCGCGGCCGGTGGCTCGGCTGCGGCATTGCCTGCTACGTGGAGGGCACCGGCATCGGCCCCTACGAGGGGGCGCGCGTGACGGTCGAGCCCTCGGGGCGCGTGTTTATTGCCACCGGCGTCGGCACCCAGGGACAGGGGCACATGACCTCCCTGGCGCAGATCGCCGCCGACGTGCTCGGCGTGCCGCCGCAGAATATCACCGTCCACACCGGGGACACCGCCCTGTTCGGATGGGGCACCGGCACATTCGCGAGCCGCGCGGCGACGGTCGCCGGCAACGCCGTCGCCCTGGCCGCCCAGGCCGTCGCGGCCAAGGCGCGCTTGGTCGCGGCGTCCCTGCTCGAGGCGCCGCCCGAGGAGATTGAGCTCGGGGAGGGCACGGCGTTCGTGCGCGGCGTGCCCGGGCGATCTGTCACATTGGGCGAACTCGCCCGCGCGGCCAATCCGCTGCGTTTCACGATGCCCAAGGAGTGGGAGGGGCCTGGCCTCGAAGCCGCGCGCTACTTTGCGCCTTCCCAAGGGGCGTTCAGCAACGGCGTCCACGCGTGCATCGTCGCCGTCGACGTGGAGACGGGCCTCCTCCGCGTGGAGCGCTACGTCGTCGTCCACGACTGCGGCCGGGTGATCAACCCCGTGATCCTGGACGGCCAGATCCAGGGGGGCGTGGCGCAGGGGCTCGGCGGCGCGTTTTGGGAGAAGCTCGCGTACGACGACGAGGCGCAGCCGCTCAGCACCACGTTCATGGACTATCTCCTCCCCACCGCCGTGGAGGTGCCGCCGCTCGAGATCGAGCACGTGGAGACGCCGTCGCCGCTCAATTCCCTCGGGGTCAAGGGCGCGGGCGAGGCGGGCGTGATCCCGGTGCCCGCGGTCATCGTGCAGGCGGTGGAGGACGCGCTGGCTCCGCTCGGAATTCATATCACGGAGGCGCCGCTCAGCCCGAGCCGGCTGCGGCAGCTCATCGTCGAGGCCCGGAGGGATCGATGAAACTCGAAGGGACCAACACGCTTCCCGCTCCGATCGAGACCGTGTGGAAGATGCTCAACGACCCCGAGGCGCTTCGCCGTTGTACGCCGGGGCTGCACGAGCTCAAGGAGCTGGAGCCGGACAGGTACGAAGCCACGCTGACGATCGGGATCGCCGCGGTCCGAGGCAGCTACAAAGGCACGCTGTCCATCACGGACAAGCAGGCACCGTCGCACTACAAGCTCCTGCTGGAGGGTAGCGGCGGCAGCGGTTTCATGAAAGGCGAAGGGATCGTCGATCTCGAGGCGCAGGGCGAGAATACCGTGCTCAAGTGGGTGGGAGACATGCAGATCGGCGGCATCATCGCCGGGGTCGGGCAGCGGATGCTGGGCGGCGTCGGCAAGATGCTGATCGGGCAGTTCTTCAAGTGCCTCGAGCAGCAGCTCACCCGTAGCCCATGACGTCCCTCCGCGCGCGCCCGGGCCGCGGAGGCGTCCCATGACCGCGCAGGGCACGGGCGAACGCGAGCGCGACCGCGGCGGGGTCGTGCATCGCGGTCGCTCGCATGCCATAATAGGTGCACGTATGGCGCACGAGTTCGAAGCTGTGTCGATGAGTTGGCGGGTGGCCCGCGTCATGCGCGAGCCCGGCTGGAGCGGCGAGGTGCTCGCGGCGCACCCGCGGAGCTGCTATGTCCTGGACGAGGACGGCACCGTGTACGTCGTCGTGCAGCAACCGCTCGGCAACGGCCCGTTCAGCATCGTGATCCCGGCCGGGCCGGCCTCGATGTTTCAGGACCTGGCGGCCGGCACACCGGTCACCGGGGACGGCGCGCGACTCAACCTCGGCGACGCGGTCCGCATCGGCCTCGGCGCCGGGACACTGTGGGATCCCAAGGCGTACCCGGGCCTCGCCGCGGATGACCTCGTCCTGTCGGGCGGCCTCGCCGCGGTGTACCATGCGGCGGTCGACGCGGCGTCGCCCGCCAGCCTCGCGCGGCTACTCCCGTACCTCGGGGAGGAAGACCTGCCCGAGAACATGCACGATGTTGCGCACTTTCCGCGAAGCCACGCGCTCATCGCCGGCCTGGTCGACGGGCTCGCGCAGCGCAACCGCCGGCGTCTGAAGGTTGTCACGGCGTCACTCGCGGGGCTCGGTCCGGGGCTGACCCCGTCCGGGGATGACTTTCTCGCGGGTGTGCTGCTCGCGCTCGCGCTGGCGCAGGAGCGGCGCCCGGACGCCGCGTTGCGGGAGATCGCCGAGCAGGTCGTCGAAACCGCCGCGCCGCGGACGCACGAGATCAGCGCGGCCTACCTGCGGGCCGCGCACGCGGGCGAGGTTGCGGAGCGGTGGCAGCCGCTGCTCACGGCGCTGGGTGGGAGCGACACCGAGGCCGCGGCCACGGCGGCGCGGGCCGTGACCCAGGTGGGCGAGACGTCGGGAGCGGACATGCTGGCGGGGTTCCTCGGCGCGCTCAGCGCCATCTATCGGTTCCCACCGCTCGCCGAGGCGGCGCTGCCGAACATGGATGCGCGGCCGTCCAGTCCGCCCGCGGCCGACAGCGCCCGCGCCTGACCGCGTCAGCGTCGCATGAGTTCGGCACAGCGTCGGTCCAGCTCGCGCGTGCGCCGGCGGTGGGCGAGCTCGAGGCCGACCACATCGCGCACGTAGCCGAGAACGGCGTCCTCCCGGCCGGCGGCCCCCGCCATTACGAACTCGGCGAAACCGCGGACGAGCCCTCTGAGCACCGACGGTTCCGCGGCGCGCACATCCTTGCGCGCGGGCGCCGTGGGCCGGACCGGCCGCGGCTCCGCCACGCGGGCCGCGAACCGGCGCCGCTCGCTCTCAATGCGGGGGCGGAGTTGCTCGATGGCCGCGTCGAGGTCCACGAGCCGTTGCCGGTAGTCGGCCAGCATCGCGGCCCGCGAGGCGGACCAGCCCGAGGTCTCGCCGAGCGACGCCGCGATCGCGTCCACGAAGCGTCGCTCGATCTCCAAGGCCACCAACTCGCGTAGCTCGGGCGCATCGAAGAGTTCCCGCTCCACGGGGCCGGACGTCGCGACCAGCGCCTCCGGCCGGAGGAACAGCTTGCGATGAATCTCCCGCACGTGGCGTTTCACGGCGGCCACCGGCTGGCCGAGTCGCGCCGCGATGCCGCGATCGCCCAGCCCCTCCACCAACCCGCACAGAACGCCGACCTCGAGCGGCGTGAGCCCCGGTCCCTCCGCGCGTCCGGCCTCGATGCCCTCGTGCATGCCACGCCTGCCTTCCCGCGCACGGGCGCGCCCTAGACGTGCTTGCTCGTGAGCAGCACCCGGCGGAGCGTTTCCATCTGCTCCAGCACCTTCCCCGTCCCGACCACGACGTCGCAGAGCGGGCTGTCGGTCGGGCGGATCGGGATCCGAAGGTCGTCGGCGAGCAACGTGCCGAGCCCGCGCAGCAGCGACCCGCCGCCGGTCAGCAGCACGCCGCGGTCCATCACGTCCGCCGCGAGCTCCGGCGGGGTCTGCTCCAGCGTCATGCGCACCGCTTCGATGATCGTCTGCACCGGCGGGACCAAGGCCTCCCGGACTTCCGCACTCGTGAGCACGAGGGTGCGCGGGAGGCCGGAGATGAGATCGCGCCCCCGCGCCTTGATCGTCGGCTCCTCGTCCTGCGGGCAGGCGGAGCCGATCGTGATTTTGATCTCCTCCGCCGTGCGCTCGCCGATCAGGAGGTTGTAGGCCTTGCGCACGTACTGAATGATCGTATCGTCCATCTCATCACCCGCCACGCGGATGCTGCGGGCGGTAACGATGCCCCCGAGGGCGATCGTGGCCACCTCCGTGGTCCCGCCGCCGATGTCGACGACCATGGTGCCGACGGGCTCCCCTACCGGCAGTCCCGCGCCGATCGCCGCGGCAAGGGGTTGCTCGATCAGGTAGGCTTCCCGCGCCCCGGCTTGAATCGTCGCGTCGAGCACCGCCCGCTTCTCGACCTCGGTCACCCCGTACGGGATCCCGACGATGACCCGCGGGCGGCGGGAGGTGTGGCCCGCGAGCCCGCGGCGGATGAAGTAGCCGAGCATCGACGCCGTAATGTCGAAGTCGGCGATCACGCCGTGGCGAAGCGGCCGCGTTGCCACGATCTCCGCAGGGGTGCGGCCGATCATGCGCTTGGCTTCGTCGCCGACCGCGAGCACCCGCTTCCGATCGGTCCGGTGGGCGATGACGGAGGGCTCTTGCACCACGATCCCCTCGCCGCGCAGGTAGACGAGGGTATTGGCCGTCCCCAGATCGATCCCCAGCTCCCGGGTCAACCGCCCGAGTAGGCTCCGCACGGCCGTCATCGCGTGCGCCGGCATGGAGACTTTACCCTCGCTGCGCGCTAGTCCGGCGCGACGGTCCCTCGCCCCTCGGCAGGCGCCGCGCGATGGCGTCCAGAACGTCCTGCATCTCGGCGCGCACGATCTCGCGCCAGTAGACGCCGGTGCGGCCGATGTGGCGGTACTTGGCGTAGCGTCCCGCGAGGAGCCGTTCCCGCGGCACGCGCCGGAGCGCCATGAGCGACGCGACCACGTGCCGGCGCAACGCCGCGGCCGCGGCGGCGTGATCGAGATGTGCGCCGCCCTCGGGCTCCGGCACGACCACGTCGATGACCCCCAGCCGGCGGAGGTCGTGCGCGGTCAGCTTGAGCGCCTCAGACAGTGAGGCCGCCTGCGCGGCGTCGCGGTACAGGATCGCCGCCGCGCCCTCCGGCGAGATCACCGAGTAAATGGCATGCTCGAGCATCAGTACGCGGTCCGCGACGCCGAGAGCGAGCGCCCCCCCGCTGCCCCCTTCACCGATAATCGCAGATACAATGGGCGTCGGCAACACCGTCATGGCGGCCAGCGAGCGCGCCAGCACCTGCGCGATCCCCTGCCGCTCGGCCTCATAGGTGGAGTCGGCGCCCGGCGTGTCGATCAGCGTCACCACCGGGATGTGGAACTTCGCGGCGAGCTGCATCAGCCTGAGCGCCTTGCGGTAACCGGCGGGACCGGCGGCGCCGCGGTGGTGGGCTTCCAGCGCCTCCGGCGTGCCGCCGCGCTCGTGGCCGATGATCATGACGGGCAACCCGTCGATCTCCGCGAGTCCGCCCACGATCGCCGGATCATCGCCGCCCTCGCGATCCCCGTGCAACTCGACGAACCCGGTCGTCACGCGCTCGATATAGTCGAGCGCCGTGGGGCGCGCGGTGTGCCGCGCCAGGCGCACTTCCTCCCAGGCCGGCAGCGCTTGGCGTTCGACGCCCGCCGGCAGCCGTCCCGCGCGCCCGCGCGCGGGGGGCAACGGCCTGAGATGCCCGACGAGGTACGCGATGGTCTTGCGCAGTTGCGGGCGCGGCACGACGAGGTCCAGCAACCCATTGCGGCACAGCGTTTCGGCCCGATGGGAATTGGGAGGCGGCGCCTGCCCGCTCGTCTGCTGGATAACCCGCGGCCCCACGAAGCCGATCTGCGCGCCGGGCTCGGCGAGGATCACGTCGCCGAGGGAGGCCACACTCGCGGTCACCCCGCCGAACGTGGGATCCGTGAGCACGGAGATAAAGGCCAGCCCGGCGCGGTCGTGCCGCGCTGCGGCGGCGGACACCTTTGCCATCTGCATGAGGGACAGCATGCCCTCTTGCATGCGCGCGCCGCCGCTCGCCGCGACACAGACGATCGGAACGCGCCGGCGCGTAGCATGCTCGAACGCGTTCGCCACCTTCTCCCCCACGACCGAGCCCATCGTGCCGCCCAGAAACTCGAAGTCGAACACCGCGAGCATCGCTGGGCGGCCGCCGATACGGCAGAATCCGGTCGTCACGGCCTCGCGCAGCCCGGTCTGCCGCTGCGCCTCCTGCAGCCGCTCGCGATACGGGCGGCGGTCGATGAAGCTCAGCGGGTCGACCGAGATGAGATGGCGGTCAACCTCGCGAAACGTCCTGGGATCCGCGAGCAACGCGGTCCGGGCCGCGGACGGCATCGCCAGCAACCGCCCGCAGCCGGCGCACGCGTACTGGCGCTCTTCGAGCGCCGCGCGCGTGTGCTCGAGGCCGCAGGAAGGGCAGGCGACCGGGTGCGCGGCGGCGCGGCGGCGGAACATGATTAAATCACCCCTTCCGTGCGGAGCGCTGCGATCTCCTCGTCGCCCACGCCGAGCTCGCGCAGCACGGCGTGGGTATGCTCGCCCAGCGCCGGCGGCGGGGTCCGGACCGCGCCCGGCGTCGCCGAGAGCTTCACGGGGACGCCCGTGACCCGCACGCGCCCGGCGCGCGGATGCTCGACCTCGACCACCATGTCGCGCGCCTGCACCTGCGGGTCCGTCATCACCTCATGCATCCGCGAGATCGGGCCGGCCGGCACGCCGGCCTCCAGCAGCCGGGTCACCCACTCCGCGGTCGCGCGGGTGCGAAACACCGGCGCGAGCAGCGCGATGAGCTCGGCCCGGTGCGCGACCCGGTCCGCGTTCGTGGCAAACCGCGGATCGGCGGCGAGGGGCTGTTCCAGGGCCCCGCAGCACCGCTGCCACTGCGCATCGTTGCCCACGGCTACGTTGACAAAGCCGTCCCGGGTCGCAAACGGCTGGTACGGGACGAGGTTCGTGTGGGCCGACCCTACCCGTGGGGGATCCCGGTCGGTGGCGAAGTAGTTGGCTGCCATGTAGGTCATCCACGCGACCTGGCCGTCGAGCATCGCCGCGTCCACCCATTGGCCCGCGCCGGTCCGCTCGCGCGCGCGGAGCGCGGCCAGGATGGCGAACGCGGCGAACATCCCCGCGCAGATGTCCGCCACCGCCACGCCGACGCGCATCGGGGCGCCGTCCGGCTCGCCGGTGATCCCCATCAGCCCGCCCATGCCCTGCACGATGAGATCGTAGGCCGGCCGTTCGCGGTACGGCCCGGTCTGGCCGAACCCGGAGATCGAGCAGTACACGAGCCGGGGCAGCGCGGCGTGGACGGCCTCGTAGCCGAAGCCGAGGCGATCCATCGTGCCCGGACGGAAGTTTTCCACGAGCACGTCCGCGCCGGCGAGCAGCTTCCACAGCAACGTCCGTCCCCGGTCCGCCTTGAGGTTGAGCGTGACGCTCCGTTTGTTGCGATTGACGCTCATGAAGTAGGCGCTCTCCCCGCGGACAAACGGCGGCCCCCAGCCGCGCGTGTCGTCGCCGGCGCCCGGGGTCTCGATCTTGATCACGCGCGCTCCGAGATCGGCGAGCATCATCGTGCAGTACGGCCCCGCCAGGGCGCGTGTCATGTCGATCACCGTCAGATCGTCGAGCGGATGCACCGACGCGCCTACTTCTGCACGAAGGCGAAGCAGCGGCAGAACGCGGCTTCCCCGCCCTTGAAGCGGAACGGAAACGCGCCGAACCACACGCGCATGTTGAGGACCTCGTCGATCATCCCACCCACGTTTTCCACGTGAAACACGCCTTTCGGGAAGAGGTACGTGTGCGTGGCTTGATAGGCGTGGGGCCACGGAAACGCCTGGTCGATCGGCATGCCGAGCTTCCGCTCCACCTCCGGGATCAGATCGGGACGCGCCCGCCGCACATTGGTATTGAACGGATGGTCGGTCGAGATCGCGTCGACGGCCAGCCAGCGGATACCCCGGTCGAGCACCCAGTCGCAAAACTCCGCCTGCGGTCCCGGATGGCGGAGGAAGGCCCGCGGAAGGTTGGGCTTGTCGCGGTTGCGGACCTTGTACCAGTCCTCGTTGTAGTAGTGGTGGTAGCCCGTGTGGATCACGAGGATGTCGCCCCGTTGGATGCGGGTTTTGTACCGCTTCTCCCAGCGCTCCATGTGCTCCGGACCGTAGATGTCGTAGTCGCCCACACCGAACTGGGTGAGGTCAACGATGCACGCGGGGCCGAGCAACTCGGTGAGCGGAATGCCCGCCACGTCCGGACCGGGGTCGTTGAAGTGCAGCGGGGAATCGAGATGCGTCGCGATGTGGTTTGTGCTGCTGATGAGTTGCGCGTTGACCCCCTCGAACGCCATCTTCTTGACCCACTTCACCGTGGGGCCCTCGTAGAACGCAAACGGAGGCGAGTCCACGCTGAAGTTCTGCGAGAGATCGAGCACACGCATCCGGCTGAGATCGGCCGGCTTCAACGCCACGAGCCACCCCCCACCGGCTGCCCGGGCCGGCCCCATGCCGCCTGCCTCACGGCTCCCTCCCACAACGTCGCTGGTGCCTCGCGCGGCAACATCGTATCCCGCTTCGCCCTCGGCACGCCCATCCCTCGCGGTCCGACGCCGGAAGGACTCCTGTCCGCACGATAGGAAGGCACGCCTGGACATCTATTGCGCGAGGAGGTACGCCGTGCCCGACTCGGGCGCGCCCGAACACACGCTTCCCGGGATCCTCCGCATCCACCACGTGGGGGTCGTCGTGCGCGACGCGTCGCTGGCGGCGGACACCTACGAACGGGGACTGGGCCTCGCCCCGGTCGCCGTGGAAGAGCGACCCGGGGCCTGGCGCGTCGCGTTCATGGATGCCGGCGAGACCCGGCTCGAATTGATCGAGCCCCTCGATCCGTATTCGCCCTTTGCCGAGGCACTGCGGCGTCACGGCGAGGGGGCCCACCATGTCGCCCTGGAGGTCGCGGATCTGGCTCAGACGATCGCCGCGCTGGACGCCCGGGGCGTCGCCCTGCTGGACCGCCGGCCGCGCCGTGAGGCCGGCAGCGTGCTCAGCGTCTTCCTAGATCCCCGCGGCACCGGCGGGACGCTTATCGAGCTCGTGCAGCAGATCCGTTCCGGGGCGTGAGCCGTCCCCCGGCCCGCCGGGCCCGCCCGTTCGACGGGGCTTGTGCGAGGAGCGCCTCGCCGCGGAGACCGTCGATAAACTGACGCGCGGTCCGGCACGACAAGCCGTTGTGCCACTGCGACCATACGAGCGCCCGCCGGCGCAATTCGCCGCTCGGAACCCGGAGGCCGTGGCGCACCGCCAGCTCCGCGACGATGCGCAGATACCGTTCCTGATCGGGGACGAGAAACGGCGCGTGAATTCCAAACCGGTCCGCGAGGGAGAGCTTTTCCTGGGCCGTGTCCTCGGGATGCACCTCGTCGTCGGTCGAGGCACGGTGACGGTCCGCGAATCGTTCAGTCACTACATGCCGTCGATTGCTCGTCGCGTACAGGATGACGTTCGGGGCGCGCGCCTCCAGGCCACCTTCCAACGCGGCCTTCAACGCCTTGTACTGCGTCTCATGTTCCTCGAACGACAGGTCGTCGACAAAGAGCACGAAGCGCTCCCGCCGTCCCCGCAGCGCGCCGAGGATCGCCGCGTAATCGCCAAGGTCCTCCTTCGCGACCTCGATCAGGCGCAGCCCGAGGTCGCCGTACTCATTCAGCAGGGCCTTCACGGTCGATGACTTGCCGGTCCCGCGGTCGCCGTAGAGGAGCACGTTGTTCGCGGGACCGCCCGCGACGAACTGCCTCGTGTTGTCCACGACCGGCTGGCGCTCGACTTCGTATCCGACGAGGTCGTCAAGACCCACCGGGTCGGGATGCCGGATTCCCTCAAGCCGGCCGCCGCGGCCCCCGACCCACCGAAAGGCGCGGTAGCGCCCGAACATCCCCGCCCCGTGCTCGGCAACGTGGTCCGCGAGCGCCTGCGCCAGGCGGTCCCATCCGCGCGTCGCGTGAAATCGCCGCATGAGCCCAAGACGCGGGCTGGCGGCCGGTCCGCCGCCCAGCGGACGGAACTGATCCCACGGTGTCACCGGCACGCCGGCGATCCGCGCGACCGCGGCCGCCAGCGTCGCCCCGGTCAATCGGTAGCAACGCTCGAGCGCCGCGAGGTCCGCACGCGCCTGCGTCGCGAGCGCCGGTCCCATCGCGCTCCAACCGCCGGCTTCCGCCTTGCGGGTAAACGGCGTGTCCGCGTCGAGCAGGCGCGACAGCAGGTGGTGTTGCCAGGCGTCTCCGATGAGCGGGGTCGTGGACAATTCCGCCTCGTCGGCGAGCAGCGAAAATAACAGTGCGTACGCGGTGGTGACCGCCACCGCGCGCTCCGGCCCGCCGCTCATGGCGGTGACGAGGTCCCGCCACGCGGAGCCTGCTCGATCCTCGAGCACGGCGCAGAACACCACGAGCGACGCCGCGGCCCGCCGTGCACTGTCCCACGGCGGGGCCTGCGTCGACCGTCGCGGCGCCCGTTCGCGATGCGCGGCCGCGCGCCGCGTCACCGGCCGCGCGCCACCACGATCGGGTGGTCCGCGTCGACGATCGGCAGTTCGGGGCGCAGCAGGTCCACGTACTTCAGCCCGGCGCCGGTGTTGAACAGCACCACCCGCTCCGCGGGGCCGATCTTGCCGTCACGCACCATTGCCTTGAGCGCGCCGTAGGTCGCCGCGCCCTCGGGACAGGCAAAAAGACCTTCGGTCGTGGCGAGGTCGCGCATGTCCGCGAGGATCTCGTCGTCGGTCACGGTGTACGCGTCGCCCCCGCTCTCGCGGACGGCCCCGAGGATCAGATAGTCGCCGATGGCGAGCGGCACCCGCAGCCCCGCCGCAATCGTCTCCGCCCGTTCCCAGGGCTCGGCGTGGTCGGTGCCCGCTCGATAGGCACGGATCATCGGCGCGCACCCCGCGGCTTGAACAATGACCATGCGCGGCCGGTGGGCGCCGATCCAGCCGAGCGCCTCCATCTCGGCAAAGGCCTTCCACATGCCGACGATGCCGGTGCCGCCTCCCGTGGGGTAGATGATGACATCGGGCAGGCTCCAACCCAGCTGTTCGGCGAGCTCATAACCGAGGGTCTTCTTGCCCTCGACCCGGTACGGCTCCTTGAGCGTCGACATGTCGAACCACCCGTGCTCCCGGCTGCCGTCCCGGATCACCTTGCCCGCATCATTGATCAGTCCGCGAATCAGATACGTGTGGGACCCGTAGACGTCGCCCTCGGCCTTGTTCGTATGGGGTGCGTCCACCGGCATGACGATGTAGCAGTCCAATCCGGCCCGCGCGCAGTACGCCGCGGCCGCGGACGCGGCATTGCCCGCCGACGGCAGCGCCGCGGCGCGGGCGCCCAGCTCCTTGGCTCTGCTGACGGCGGCGGAGAGCCCGCGGGCCTTGAACGACCCCGTCGGATTGAGGCCCTCCTCCTTGACCCACACCTGGCGGAGGCCCAGACGTTGCGCGACGCGCGGCAGTGGGAGCAACGGTGTCATCCCCTCGCCGAGCGTCACGATGTGGCCGGGGTCCGAGACCGGCATCAGCTCGTGATACCGCCACATCGTCGGCGCCCGGCCGGCGATCGCCGCGCGTGAGACGGCGGACTTGGCTCGTTCGAGATCGTAGCGGGGGAAGAGCACTTTGCCGCAGGCCTTGCAGACCGTGTGGAGCTCGTTCGCGGAGTACGTTGCCCCGCATGCTGTGCACTCGAGATGACTGAGGTATCCCATATGGTTACTTTCAACAAAAAACGGCCCGCGCCTCCGATGCGCGAACCCCGCAATTATTGTAGCTCGTCCGGTGGCGCATGACCCACCGCAGAGTCAATCTGCCGCCACGCGGGACAGATTCTGTGCCACCCGGGCTCGATCAGACGGGGGCGTGCGCGATGAACTGCAGCCAGTATCGTGGCACGCCGCCCGTGAGGTTGGCGTCCGCCATTGCCACCCGCACGGATTCGCGCAGCGCCTCGGCGCCGCACTCGAGTGGCACGCCGGGCAGCGCGCCCTGGATGAACATCGAAAACTGCCCGATATCCTCGAGACTCTCCGGCGAGAGCGTGGCTTCATGGAGCTGCCACGACGCCCCGACGAAACCCGAGGACGCCGCGAGCGCGCCGTACTCCTCCGGGCTGAACCATCGCATCGCGGGCGTCTTCGCGGCCCGCAGCACGGGGATGCCGCGGTCGCGCAGGTACTGTGCCGCGCGAAGCGCCCAGTACCGCCAAAACCGCTCCGTCCCCGGTACGTAGCATCCCTTGAAGTAGGTGGTGTTGAAGGCGAGGGTCCCGCCCGGCCCCAAGACCTGGCGGATCTCACCGAGGGCCCGGCTCTTGTCCGCCACGAGATGGATCGCATTGCAAAAGATGACCACGTCGACCTGCGGAACCAGACGGCTGAGGTTCTCCGCGCCACCCTGGATAAATCGAACCAGGCCCGACGCGATCCGGCGGCGGGCCCGGTCCAGTTCGGTCAACGATGGATCCACGGCGTAGATCAGCAGGCGGCTCCGCTCTTTGACGGTCGCCAGGATAAGCTCGGTGATGGCGCCCGGGCCGCACGCGAGATCGACAACGCGCGGACCCAGCAGCGCGACCTGTTGGACGAGCCACCGGTTGATCTCGGTGAAAAATGCGTGGCGGGCGAACCGCCAGAACCCGAAGCGATCGCCCTCCGAGACCAGTTCATCCACTCTTGACGTGCGGCTCCTCCCCGCTCCCGCCCCGGAGCGATCAGGTAGCCCCATTATAGGGGCGGGTGGAACCGGCCCGCAACCGTCGGTCTTACGACACGGCCGTGCGCGGGTTTCGCCGCTGCGCGTCCTGAAAGAGCGCGCCGTTCGCGGGACCAGGCGTCACCCAGATCGGATTGCGCAGATACCGGCCGACCATGGCGCGGATCGGGTCCGGGAGGGTGGCCGAAAACAGGGCGGTCTGCCGCGTGGATGGCGTCCGGACGAGGATCTGCTCGACCTCGGATCGCAGCCCCATCTTGAGCATCCGGTCCGCGTCGTCGAGCACGAGCATGTGCACGCTGCGAAGCGTCAGCGTCCCCTTGCCCAGGTGCTCCAGCACGCGCGCCGGGGTCCCCACCACGATGTGCGGCTTTTCGCGCAGGCGCTGCGTCTGGCGCGCCATAGGCTCGCCGCCGTAGACGGCGACGATTCGCAGCCGGGTGTGGACCCCCAGCTTGGACAGGTCGCTCGTCACGCGCCTGGCCTGCTCCCGTGTCGGGGCTAGCACCAGGCCTTGGACCGCCTTGCTCCGCGGGTCGAGGCGCTGCAGCATGGGGATCCCAAATGCCGCCGTCGTGCGCGAGCCAGGGTCGGCCTGACCGACGAGGTCTCTCCCGATCGTAAGGCTCGGGATCACCTGCGCCTCGATCGGGGTCGGTGCCGCCCATCCAATCTCCTGGATGGCCCGCTGAATCCGTGCATCCACCAGACCGGAAAATCCGGCCGTGCGAGACTCCACCGCCATGTGATCACACGCCCCTCGTGGGTTTTGCGTCGTGCGCCCGCAGCGATCTGGGCGGCACGCAGAACGGGAGAGCGCGTCGCCCTCCCGCCGTCAAAGGACGCGATTGAACATGCTTTCTGCTAATATCTTACCATACAACGCCAACGGGTTCAATTTGTCGGTTAGAGGAGCCGGACCGTGCCCGACGTGCCAGAGGAATCCCGCATCGCCGTAGCCCACGGCCCCGCGGCGGAGGCCGGCACCGACCGGCCAGACCTCGAGATCCGGCCACCGTCGTCGGTGCGGCCCGACGTCCTGGAAACGTTCCCCTATGAGTATCCCGGTTCTCCGGCCACGATCGAAATCTCAACCGACGAGTTCACCGCCGTCTGCCCGTGGTCCGGCCTGCCCGACTTCGGGACCATCCGCATACGCTATCTCCCGATCGATCGGGTCCTGGAGCTGCGCTCGTTCAAATACTACCTGCTCACCTACCGGAACGTCGGCATCTACCAGGAGCATGCGGCGAATCGCATCATGGGGGATCTCGTGACCGCCTGCGCCCCCTCGTGGATGGAGTTGGAGCTCGACTACCGCGTCCGCGGAGGGGTCCACACCGTCGTCAAGATCCGGTGGCCGGGCGTGACCTCGTGAGGCGGCCGGCGGTCAAAGTTGCCTACGTCGGGGTCGTCGCGGCGGCTTACGCGGCGACCACGTTAGCGCTCGCCCCGGCCTCCTACGGCCCGCTGCAACTGCGGTTCGCGGAGACGCTGAAGCCGCTCGTGATCTGGGAACCCGATCTCATCCCGGCGTTTGTCCTCGGCAATCTGCTGGGCAACCTCGGCAGCCCGTGGCCGTGGTACTGGGAGCTCGTCTGGATGCCGTGCGCCAACCTGGTGGGCGCGTGGCTCTGCTGGCGGGCCGGCCGGGTCAACGCCTATCTCGGCGCCGCCGTCTACGCGGTCGTGACGGCCGCCGCGGTCTCGACGATGTTGTCCTCGGTCCTGCACGCGCCGTTGGAGCCGATCGCGCTGCCGATCCTCGCCAGCGAGCTCCTGCTGATCGTCCTGGGCGTCCCCGTGATGTGGCCCGTCCACCTCGCGCTCCGCCGGGTCGCAGGCTACCCCGCAGAGAACGCGCGCGCCCGCTAGCGCGTCATCGCATTAATTCGGCAAGGGCTGGCGCCGGGCGGCCCCGTCTACCCTCGTCGCACATACCAGATGAAGCACCAGCGCTATCGTCGGTCGGTTCAGACGCGCGCGCGGGCCTGGCCTCGGTGCGCCCGTTTCCAGGGGAGCAGCACCGCCACCGAGAGGATCACCGCGACGACGACCTCGGGGATCCCGTGGGTGATCCCAACCACCCACGCCACCTTGGCCGGCAGATAGTGCCGCGCCACTCCGAAGCCCAGGACCAGCACGGTGTTCGTCGCGGTGCCGACGATCGCGGCCAGCACGATGGCCCACAACTCGCTCATGCGCCGCAGCGACCAGTACGTCCACGCGGCGAAGATGCCGATGAAGATGCGCGGCGCGATCGCGACGATGGGGTCTTTGAACATCGGCACGGTCGCGTAGAAGAAACTGTAGACGCCGAAGATCGTGCCGATGATCGCGCCCACGACCGGGCCCTCCAGGACGCCGCCGATGATCGCCGGCACGTGCATGATCGTCGCCGCGATGCCCGTCGGTGTCGGGATAAATCCGACCCGCGTCGCGCCGAGAAGGATCGCGACGGCCGCGAGCACCGCGGAGATCACGATCCCTCGGATGGAGAGAGCACCCCGTCCCGCGTCCTGCATGGATCGCCCCCCTTTTTCGCCCGGCCGATGCGTTCCGAACGCAAACCGCACCACGGGATTCCCCGGACGCTGGCGGCCCCCCTGCCCCGGTCACGCGGGAAACGGCGCCAGCAGCATAGCCGCGAGAAAGGCGGCCGCGATGCAGACGGCGAGCCAGTCGCCGGGCCCGCTCGCCAGGACGGTGTAGGCCGTCCGCCCCGTGCCGCCTGTGTACGCCCGCGCCTCCATGGCGACGATGAGCTCTTCGCCGCGCCGAAGCGCGTAGGTCACCAACGGCACGAGAATGGGCAGCAGCTGGCGCACGCGGGTAACGAAATGCCACCGGCCGCCGCCGAACCGGCCGCCCCGGGAAGCCTGGGCCTTCATCAGCCGCTCTGCCTCGAGCGCGAGGGTCGGCACGAATCGCACGGCGATCGTTACGACGAGGGCAAGCTCGTGCGCAGGCACGCGCAGCCGCCGGAACGGGCGCAGCAGGCTCTCGATGCCCAGCGTCAACTCGGTCGTCTTCGTGGACAGCGTGAACACGCTGGTCACGAGCAGCAACTCGATGAAACGCGCGGCCGACACGACCACCAGCTTGAGGACCGCCGCCGTGACGACGATCGTGACGGCAAGCCAGCGCCACTGAAACACCACGGAGCTCGTCGGGTCGTAGTTGCGGCCGAAGAACAAGAGCTGCATCACGGCGAGGAGGACGAGGAGCGGCACCGCCGGCACGAGACCCCGCAGCGCGTACGCGAGCGGGATGCGGCCGACCCGCACGAGCGCCAGGGCCGCCGCGAGCAGGCACGCGTTCCCGACGAGGCTCGGCGTGAAGGTGACCGCTGCGATCACCAAGATCGCGGCGAGGATCTTCGCCCGGGGATCCAGCCGGTGGAGATACGAATCGGCCGGCAGATATTGACCGATCGTGATGTTGCGCAGCAGCTCGAACTCGTTCACCGGGTTGCCCGAAGCGCCGCCGCGATCGCCGCTCCGGCTTCCTCGATTGTCAGCGCGTCGCCGCGCACCGGGATGCCGCGCGCCCGGAGCCGCATGCACACCTGGGTAGGATACGGCGGGAGCAGGCCGTACGGAGCGAGCGCGTCGGGGCGCGCGAATACCTCCCGCGGCGGGCCGGAGGCGACCACCGCGCCGGCGTGCAGCACGTAGACGCGGTCGGCGAGGCCGGCGATCTCGTCCATATCGTGTGACACGAGCACCAGCGTCAACCCGTCCCGGCGGCACAGGGTCAGGAGCCGCTCCCTCACATCCGAGCGCGTCACGGGATCGAGGCCGGCGGTCGGTTCGTCCAGCACGAGCACCCGCGGCCGCATCGCCAGCACGCCGGCAAGCGCCGTCCTGCGCAGCTCGCCACCGCTCAGCGTATAGGTGTAGCGGTCCTTGAACGCGTCGAACGGCAGCCCGACCGCCTCCATCGCCCATCGGACGCGCGCCCGGAGCTCGTCCACCGCGAGGCCGAGCTGGCGCGGCCCGTACGCGACGTCGTCGCCGACGAGCGGCTCGAACACCTGGTCCTCAGGGTCCTGAAACGCGACCCCGACGAGCCGCCGGACCGCCTCGATGCCGGAGTTCGAGCGCCCCACCTCGTACCCGGCCACCACGACGCGGCCGCGGCTCGGACGGAGCAGCCCATTGAGGTATTGAATCAGGGTGGACTTCCCGGACCCGGTGTGCCCGATCACGCCCACAACCTCGCCCGGGCACACGTACATCGTCACGCCGCGGAGCGCAGCCTGCGCAAACGGGGTGCCGGCCATGTACGTGTGCCACAGGTCCTCGACGCGGATGAGCGCCTCGTCCGCCCGGCCGGTCGCGGCGCGCGCGCCGACGGCGGACGTCACCCCGTGGGACGCCGTCATGAGGCGGCGCGGCCGGCCACGGCATCGACGATCTCGTCGACGCTCATGAGATCTACCGGAAAATCGGGAATCTCACGCCGCACGCGAAGCGCGAGCGCGGTCGCCGCCGGCAGGTCCAGGCCGAGCACGGCGAGGCGTTCGGCGTCCCCGAACACGTCGCGCGGGGGCCCTGCCGCGACGACCAATCCGCCCCCGAGCACGACGACGCGGTCGGCGACGGCGGCCTCGTCCATGAGATGCGTGATCGACACGATGGCCGTCCCCTGGCGCCGCAGGCCGGCAACGAGACGCCCCAGATCCGCGCGGCCGCGGGGATCGAGCAGCGAGGTGGCTTCGTCCAAGACGATGCACGCCGGCCGCATGGCCAGCACCGCCGCGATGGCCACGCGCTGCTTTTGGCCGGCCGAGAGCAGGTGCGGCGGCCGGTCGCGATAGTCCCACATCTCCACAAACTCCAGCGCCTCGCGAACCCGCGTGTGGAGCTCGGCGTGTGGCACGCCGAGATTTTCGGGACCAAAGGCGACGTCTTCCTCGACGACGGTCGCCACCATCTGACTGTCGGGATGCTGAAAGACCATGCCCACCGTCTGGCGGATGTAGCGGGTGTGCGCCGGATCGCGCGTGTCCATCCCCCGGATCCGCACCGTGCCGGCGCACGGGCGCAGGAGGCCGTTGAGGTGGCGGGCGAGCGTGGATTTGCCCGAACCGTTCGGACCGATGATGGCAACGTGCTCGCCGGCCGAAACCTGCAGCGAGACGCCCCGCAGGGCGAGGCCGTCCTGGGCCTCGCCGTAGCCGTATTCCACGCCGTCGCAGACGATGAGCGGCTCGCCGATCACGGCCGGATGCCGAGGCAATAGCACGCGGCGGCCGCGTAGATGCGCGCGGCTTCGCCGAGCGCGTCCAGCCCCACGAACTCATCCACCTGGTGCGGGATCGTCACGTCGCCCGGCCCGATCGTCACGATCGGTACGCCGGCCCAGGCGTGAAGAAACGTGCCGTCCGTGGCCCCCGGCACGCCCCCGGGATCCGGACGGCGACCCTGCACCCGTTCGCACGCCCGCTCGACCGCGCGGGCCACGGCTGCGTCGGGCGACGTTTCCGTCCAGGGCCGCTCCTCGACGATCTCCACGGTACCGCGGCAGCCCGGCACCCTCGCGACGGCGCGCTCGACCGCATCGCTCAAATCGGCGCGGATCGTCTCGTGTACTTGGCCCGGAATCGTCCGGATGTCCAGCGCCACGAGCGCGTCGGCGTGCACGACGTTGAGTTGCGCGAGATCGCCGGCGCGGCACACGGTCGGCGTCACGCTGGGTTCGCCGAGCAGCGGGTGCGCTCCGTGCCGCGCGACGTACGCCCGTTGGAGCTCCGCCGCTTCCCCGATCAGGGCGGCCGCCGCCGGGATCGGGTTGATCCCGCTCCGCGGCATCGCGCCGTGCGCCATACGGCCATGAAACCGAACCGCCGCCCGGACGGCGCCCTTTTGCACGAGACACGGCCGGTTGGCCTCGGGCTCGCAGATGATGGCGCCGAGCGCACCGTTCGCCCAGCCGTTCCGGACGAACGCCTTGATGCCGAGCATCATGCCTTCCTCGTCAGCGACCAAGGCGAGCCGCACCACTCCCCCGAGCCGCACCCCCGCCTCCCGGAGCGCGCGCACCGCCGTGATCGCCGCCGCGATGCCGCCCTTCATGTCCGCCGCCCCGCGCCCGTGGAGCCGGCCGTCGCGAACGATGCCGGCGAACGGCGGCACGGACCACTGCGCGGGATCGCCCTCGGTGACGACGTCGGTGTGCCCTTCGAAGATGAGCACCGGAGCGGCCACGGAGCCCTGCCAGTCCGCGACGACGTTGGGGCGGCCGGGCGCAGCCTCCTCGACGGTCACGTGGAGGTCGAGCGCGCGCAGTTCGCGCTCGACGAGGGCCGCCGCCGGCGCTTCGCCGGGCTCGCCCGGGCGAAACACACTCGGCACCGCAACGAGGCGCCGCGCCAGGTCTATGAGATACCGGTCGTCGATCGCGGCCAGCGCCGCGTCGACGGCGCGCTCCACCCCGCGGTCCACGCCTCCCTCGCCGGCCGTCGCCATCGCCTGCCGCACCGGGGCGTCAGTAGATATTGGTTGCGCGCGCGCGCCCTGTGTAGTCGAAGAAAACGCTCTTGAGCTCGGTGAAGAACTCGAGGCCTTCCTCGGCCATCTCCCGGCCCCCAACCCCGCTCCACTTCACGCCGCCGAACGGGATCTGCGCCTCGCCGCCGACCGTCGGCGAGTTGACGTGCACCATCCCGGTCTCGACGTCGTCCACGAACCGCATGATCGTGTTGGCGTCGCCCGCGTAGATCGACGACGTCAGGCCGTAGCGCAGGCCGTTCACGACCTCGAGGGCTTCCTCGAGGGACCGGACCTCGACGAGGGAGAGCACGGGTCCGAAGATCTCTTCCTGCGCGATCCGGTGGGACGGCCCGACGTCGCCAAACACGGTCGGCTCCACGAAAAACCCGCGCGCGCACGGTCCGTCGTCCAGCCGGTGGCCGCCGGTCAGGAGGCGCGCCCCTTCGTGCCGGCCCCGCTCGATGTATCCAAGCACGGTACGCAGTTGCCCGCCGTCCACAAGCGGCCCCATCGTGACGCCGTCCTCGAGCCCGTTGCCTATCCGGAGCGCCCGCGCCCGGTCGACGACGAGATCGCCCACTCGAACCGCCACGTCGCGATGCAGCACGCCAAGGCTCGTCGCGGTGCACCGCTGGCCGGTGCTTCCAAACGCTCCCTGTGCGATCCCAGCCGCGGCGAGATCCAAATCCGCATCGGGCATGACGACGACGGCGTTCTTGCCGCCCATCTCGCATGTCACCTTGGCAAGCCGGCCGGCCGCGCGCGCATAGACGCCGCCGCCTACGTCGCAGGAACCCGTGAACGATACCGCCCGGACCTCGGGATGATCGACGAGCGCCGTGCCCACGTCGCCGCCGGCGCCGACGAGCACGGTCAGGACGCCGTCCGGCAGTCCCGCTTCCGCGAGGATCTCCACAAAGCGCTGCGCCACGAGCGGCGTCAACGACGCGGGCTTGAGCAACACGGCGTTGCCGGCCACGAGCGCCGGGGCGACCTTCCACGCCGGCTCCGCCCAGGGGAAGTTCCAGGGCGTGATGACGGCGACGACCCCGAGCGGTTGGCGCATCGACCACAACAAGGTCGTCGGCATCTCGGAGGGGCGCGTCCGGCCGCCGAGCCGAAACCCCTCGCCCGAGTACCACTCGAGCAGATTGATGCCTTTGAGCACTTCGCCCCGGGCCTCGCTCAAAATCTTGCCTTCCTCGCGAGTGAGAAGACGCGCCAGGTCGTCGAGCCGCTCACGCGCGAGCGCCGCCGCGCGCGCCAGCACACGTCCGCGCTCCGGAGGCGGCGTGGCGCGCCATCCGGGATAGGCGCGCTTGGCCCGTTCCACCGCGCGCTCCACGTCCCCACGCGTCTGCGGGGCCAGTTCCGCCAGCACGTCGGTTGTGTCGGCCGGGTTGGTGTCGACGATCACACGCGCGCCGCGTGCATCCTGCGTCGTGCTCATGGGCGAGGCTTTCCGCTCGCCAAAATGAAAGTCCTCCTGGAAGCCCGCCGCGTTGCGCGGCGTTATCGCTAGTGGGTTGGTAGGCTCTGCAACGGAATCCTATGGCAGCTCGGGGAGCGTGGGATGCACGGACAATCGCTTGACGAAGCCAACGCCGCGGGCTTTCGCACCCCGCCACCGCATAAAGTGCCCGGACCGATCGTGGACATACACACGCACATGACCGAAGCGGCGGTCAATCACGAACTCATCGAGGCGGCGCGGATCTACGGCGTCGGTCCGATCGTCGCGATCACGACGCTCGAGGAGGGGAGCGAGCTTCGCGAGCGCTATCCGAACGAAATCGTCATCGCCGCGCGCGAGCAATGGCAGTCGCCGGTCCCCTTCGAGCGGCGAATGCTGCGTCTGATTCCCCGGGCGCACGCGTCCGGTGCACCGCTCATCAAGTTCTGGTTCGCTCCCCGCGTCCGGGATCGCCTGCCGCTCCTGCTCGACGATCCACGGCTCGACCCGGTCTTTCAGGCCATCGCGGATCGCGGATTGGGCGTCTTGGTACACGTGAGCGATCCGGACCGGTGGTTCGAGCGCAAGTACGACCCGGCAAAATACGGCACGAAGCTGGAGCAGTACCCGATGCTGGAGACGCGCCTCCGGCAGTTCCCGCGCACGCCGTTTTTGGCGGCGCACATGGGCGGGGATCCGGAACACCTCGATCACCTCGGCGACCTCCTCGGACGCTACCCAAATCTCTATCTCGACACCAGCGCGACCAAGTGGATCGTGCGGGAGCTCGGCAGGCAGCGGGAGGCGGCGCGGGCGTTCTTCAGGCGCTGGGCCGACCGGATCTGCTTTGGCACCGACCAGGTCGTGCTGAAGGAGTCCGATCCCGTGCGGTACACCGTGCGCTACTGGGTGCATCAGATGTTCTGGGAAACGGACCTGGTGTGCCCCTCGCCGATTCCCGATCCCGACGCGGACGGGATCCCGATGCTGCGAGGCCTCGACTTACCGGAGGATGTGCTCGAACAGATCTACTGGAAAAGCGCGGAGCGGGCGTTTGGCATCAGCGCCCGCTCCGCGTTGCAGCCCAAACCGTCCGAGACCGCTCTAGATCACACGTCCCCACCGTGATCCGGAGACCGCCGGCCGTCTCCGGGGGCCGGTTACTACCGCAGAATCAAATGCCCGGTCGCCCAGAGCGCGATCCCGAGCAGCACCAGGAGTCCCGCCAGGAACATGCCCCCCACCTCCTACCCTCGCCAATCGCGCCGACGTTTTACCCTCTTGCGCCCGGCGGCCAAACCTGCGGCCTAGCGGCGTGGGGGAGCGGCTACGGCGCGCCGAGGCGGCGCGGTGAGGTTATGCTTCGATTGCCTTTTGGATATCGTCCCGGCTCAACTCCTCTCCGAGTTCCCCGGACCAGCGCATCAGCACGTCCACGATCTCGTCATGCGACATCCCGAGCGTGGATGTCATCTCCTGTACGCACATCTCCACGACGTACTCGAGCCGCCCGCTCCACCCGGCTTCCTTGGCTTCGGCGATCAGCGATACCACGACCCCGGCGAGGAGCGGCTCGGCCCAAGCACGGCGCTCCTGCGCGGCCCCGGCGCTGTCCTCCGATCGTGCCTCATTTTCCACGCGACACCTCCAGCTACTCCTACAATCCCCGCGCAGGGCCGACGTAATCGAAGTAATCACCGCTGAATACCTCGCCGAGTTTCGGGACCGCGCTGGTTCACTCCTGCGGAGATTTCGCCGTTTGCGCCGAAAAGACGGAAAATCTACGCGCCGGGATGCGTCCAGCGACGCCACGCGACGCGCGGCGCGTCCGGGCGAATTAAGCGGCCGGTGTGTAGGTGCCCTGCGAGTACCTGGGATGCCGGTGGAAGATCGCGCCGAACTCGTACCGCACGTATCCCCAGAACCGTCCCAGCACGCCCGCGCGGGCGACGGCCTGCCCGGCGACGAGCGGCGCGGTGACGAGCGCCCGCCCGTCGAGCGCGACGGTGAGCATCCCCACCTGCTGCGCCCGCGCGAGCGGCGCAAAGGGGCGTGCGGTGATCCTCTCTGAGATCGAGAACGAGGGGCGGCCGCCCCTCGTCACGAGCACGGTCACGGGATGCGGCGTCGCGAGCGGGACGTTGGCGACGGTGCCGCCGTAGATTCGAAACGATGAGGGAACGACTCGCTCCCACGGCACGGAGACGAGCGCATAGCGGTTGAACCCCTGCGCAAACAATCCTTCCGCGACCGCCGTACGGCGCTGGAGCGTCGACGCGTCCATCACGACCGCGAGCAGGCGCATCCCGTCTTGCTGGGCCGTTGCCGCGATGCAGTAGCCGGCGGCGCTCGTGTGCCCGGTCTTCAGCCCGTCGACGCGCGGATCCCTGAATACGAGGTTGTTCCAGTTGGCCTGCTTGATCCCGCCGTAGGTTTCGTAGCGCGCAGCGGTGATCGACACGACCTCCGGAAAATCGAGCAGGATGCGCCGGCTCAGCAGCGCCACGTCCCACGCGCTCGTGTACTCGTCCGGCGCCGGCAGCCCGTGCGGACTGGCGTAGTGCGTGTCGTGCAGGCCGAGCCGTGCCGCCTCCGCATTCATCATGGCCACAAACTCTTCCGCGGATCCGCCTACGACCTCCGCGAGCGCTTCCGCCGCGTCGTTGCCGGAGGCCACCATGAGCCCGCTCAGCAACTCCCGCACGGTCACACGGTCGCCGACGTTCAGAAACATCCGGCTGCTCTCCGCGGTCCGGCCGATGCGCCAGGCGTCGGCGCTGATCGTGACCACGGTATCGAGCGTCGTCCGATGGTCTCGAATCGCCTGCAGCGCCAGGTAGAGCGTCATGAGCTTGTCGAGGCTTGCGGGCGGCAGGCGGCGATGCGCGCCGCTCGAGGCGAGCACCTGCCCCGTCGAGACCTCCATGAGGACGGACGCCGGCGCCGGCGCGGCGCGAGATTCGCCCGCGGCGCTGGGCGGCCGCAGGGGATGCCGGCCCGCGGCCGCGCGCGCCGGTTGCCCGGGGGCCAGCGCGAGGGCGAGCGCGAACCACAGAAGCGCGAACCGCATCATGCCGCGGACATCTGAAGAATACTGCGGAGCCCGTCGCCACGGTCGAGCGTCTCGACCGCCTCGTTCACGCGCTCCAGCGGGTACGACGCGGTCACGAGCTCGTCGAGCATCAGCCGGCCGGCGCCATAGAGGGACAGCAGCCTCGGGATGTCGTCGCGCAGGCGCGCCGACCCATAGAAGCACGCCCGCAGCGTTTTTTCGTTCAGGACAAAGGATGGACCCGGCAACACCAGTTCCTCGCGCGCCGGCGGGAGCCCGACGGCAACCGCAACACCGCCCCGCGCGACGCTGTCGACGGCCTGCCGCACGGCGGCCGCGCGGCCGATCACCTCGAAGGCGTAGTCCGCGCCGCCGTTCGTTAGATCCAGCACCGCCTGCACGGCGTCGCCGGCGCGGGCGTTGATCGTATGCGTGGCGCCGAAGCGACGCGCGGCCTCCAATCGATGGTCGAGCAGATCCACCCCCACGATCGTCACCGCGCCCGCGATCCTGGCGCCCTGCACGACGTTCAATCCCACACCGCCGAGCCCAAACACCGCCACGCTGGTCCCCGGGCGTACGCGGGCCGTGTTGACGACGGCACCCACGCCGGTCGTCACGGCGCACCCCAGCAGCGCCGCGATCGTGAGCGGCACGTCTTTTGGAATCGGCAGCACGCCCGACTCCGGCACGACGGCCTGCTCGGCCCACGACGACACACAGGTAAAGTGATGCAGCTCCTGGTCGCCGAGCCGGAGGCGCGACGTGCCGTCCGGCATCTTGCCGCGGACCCGGTACCGCATCTCGCAGAGATGAGGGCGCCCGCCGTCACAGTAGCGGCAATGCCCGCACGCGGGCGCAAACAGGAGCACGACGTGATCGCCGGGCCGCGCCGACTCGACACCGGGCCCCACCGTCTCCACCACCCCCGCCGCCTCGTGTCCGAGCACCACGGGCAGCGGCATCGCGAGGTCGCCCTTAATGTAGTGAAGGTCGCTATGGCACACGCCGGTCGCGGCGATCCGCACGAGCACCTCACCGCCGCGCGGCGGAGCCAGTTCTACCTCCTCCACCGCCAGCGGCTTCCCGACCTCATAGAAGACCGCCGCTCGCACTGCGCGTGCCTCCTCACTACAGCAGCGTGCGCGAAGGCATTCCTCTCGACCGGCGCGGAATCCTTGTGCAGAACCCGAATCACCGCGCTCAGCGCGCAGCCGCGGCGCGGCCACCGGGGGAGCGCCCCGCCGCTTCGTGCTCGCGTCGCAGCAGCGCGCGCTTCCGCTCGGCGCCCCACCGATACCCCCCGGGCTCACCGCTCGACCGCACGACGCGGTGACAGGGCACGATCAGCGCCACGGGATTGGACGCGCACGCGCGGGCGACCGCGCGGGCAGCGGATGGCCGGCCCAGCGCGCGGGCGACGTCGGCGTAGGACCGCGTTTCCCCGTAGGGAATCTTCTGCAGCTCCGTCCACACGCGCCGCTGAAACGCCGTTGCCTGAATGTCGACCGGCAACGCAAGGTGCGGCCGCCTGCCGGCGAGATGGTCGACGATCGCCGCGACCCGCTCCCGCAGGCCGGCGTCGTCCCGCCGGCGCCCCGCCATGGGGTACTCGGCGGCCAGCGCCGCCTCCAGCGTCCGATCGTCTGCCGCCAGGCAGACCGCGCAGATCCCCCGGGAGGTGGCTCCGACCAGCAGGTGTCCGAGCGGCGTCGGCACGATCGTGTACGCGATCTGCATCCCGTGCCCGCCGCGGCGGTACGCTCCCGGCGTCATACCGAGATCTCGTCGCGCGCGCTCGTAGAGGCGGCTGCTGGATCCAAAGCCCGATGCGTACAGCGCGGCGGCGATCGCCTCCTGCGCCCGCAACCGCGCGCGCACCAGGTCGAGGCGGCACGCGTCCGCGTACTCCCGCGGGGTAATCCCCACGAGGCGTGAGAACACGCGCTGCAACGTGTGCGGGCTTCGCCCCAGATGACCCGCCAGCGCCGCGAGGCGAACGCCGCCGTCACCGGCCTGTGCTTCGATGTACCGGCAGGCGTCTTTGACCATCCGCAGCTGCATCGACGCCGGCTCGGCGTCCTGCGGCCGGCATCGCCGGCACGCGCGGAACCCCGCCCGTTCGGCTTCCGCGGGGCTGCCAAAAAATGCCACCCGGTCACGGCCGGGGCGCCGCGCGGGGCACGTCGGACGGCAGTAAATTCCCGTGGACCGCACCGCAAATACAAACGCGCCATCGGCACGAGGGTCCCGTGACAGTACGGCCTGCCACCTCGAATCCGTCGTTGTTGCGAGTGTCATCGTCATCGCCATCTCCCTCCACCTCCGATCCCATGCTACGGCCGCAGGCGGTAGCGTGCTATCCGTTTCTTGCGATCGAATTCCGGGAGCGGACCCCGATGGGTCGATCCGGGCGTGACCGGCATCGCTCGACGCTCAATGTAACGGCCCGCGCGGATCGTTGCACGAGCAGCCGCACGCCTCAAGCATCTCGTGAGTGGGCCGCCGGGAGCACGCCGGCGCGGCGCATGACGTACGGCACCGACAGTGCCTGGACCAGCAGGGTGAACACGACAAGCCCGAAGGCGGCGGCGACGATCTCATCCCGGCCGGGAAATCCGGCGTCCACGCTGAGCGCCAGCGCGATGGCGACGCCGCCCCGAAGTCCGCCCCACACGAGCACGGGGCGCCACGCATTCGGCAGCAGGCGTGTCTGCGTCTGCCCCACGGCCACGGCACCGTACACGATCAGCCACCGCGCCGCCAGGGCGGCGACGACGACGACCGCGATGAGCGTCCAGTAGCGTGCAAGGAGCGCCGCCGGCACTTCGAGCCCGATGACCAGAAACAAGATCGAGTTGGCGAGAAACGCGATCATGTCCCAGATAACGCTCACGGTCTCCCGGCCGATGTCCGTTATGTGCCGGATGCCCTGGCTCGCAAACACCACCCCGGCGGTGACGACGGCGATCACGCCGCTGGCGCCCACCGCGCCCGCGGCAAGCAGCGCCCCGAGCGCGGCGATGAGGCTCCCGAGGGCCTCCACGAGCGGACGCCGCGTGCGGCCCATCGCGTACGCGGTCGCCAGGGCCACGAGCGCGCCGACCGCGATGCCGCCGCACAACAGCCACAGGAACCGCACGACGGCGCCGGCCGGTTCCACGGCGGTGCGGGCACCGAGAATCATGAATAAGATGATCGCGACGCCGTCGTTGAGCACCGCTTCGCCATCCAGCACCGTGCCGAGACGCAGCCCCAACCCGGCTTCCCGGAGCAGCACCTGGACGCTCACCGGATCCGTGGCCGCGATGATCGAACCCAGTACGACCGCGCTGCGCCAATCGAGGTGAAACACCGCCACGGCGGCGGCACCGACCGCTACCGCGGTCAGCACGGTGCCGGGGACCGCCAGCAACGCGATGACGCCCCAGTAGGTCCTGAGATGCCGGGGCGGCAGACGCAGGCCGCCCTCGAACAGAAGCGGCGGGATCAATAAGGTCAGCAGCACCTCGGGCGTCACCGGAACGGGCGGGGCGAGATGCATGTTGCCGATCACCAGGCCGGCGACGACCAGCGCCGTCGTATAGGGCACCCGGAGCGACTCGGTCAGAATGGAAACCGCCGCCGCCACCAGCATGAAGACGAGCGCGAGATCGAGCGCGGTCATGAGGTGACGATCAGTTCCGTGGCGCAAACGACGACGCCTGCTCCTGGGCCCGAGAGGCGACGTCCCTCAGCGACTAAACGGCAGTCACGGCGGCGCGAGGCCTGACTGCGGTGCGGCCGTTCGCGACCCGGGTACCGACGCTGCGCCGCGGGGAACAATCCGTACCGGGGTGCGACGGCGTTCCGGCGCGGACGGCCGGACGTGGCGCCCGCTCACGTCTACACCGGGAGAAGCGCCGTGCGTGCCATGCCGGGGATTGCCGCTGCCATCACCGCCGTTGGGATCCTGGTCGCGCTGGGCGCGGCAGGGAGGACCCTGGCGCAGATGCGGAGGACCGCGCTTCGCGCTGCGGCGATGCAGGGGCGTATCGCGACATCCGTCGCCGGGCTCGCCGCCGAGCTACGGGTGTTCGCCACGAGCCTCGACCGCATCGCCGACAGCCTCGGCACCATTGCCGCGGCCACGCAGCGTCTTGCGGACTGCGGCGAAACGGCTGCGCGGGCCGGCCGGGAGGGCTGGGACGGCGTCCGGCAGAAGATACGGCGCGCCGCGATTGCTGTGACGGCGACCGCCGCCGGGGCAGCGTCCGTCTCGCGCGAAGCGCTCCGCCTGGCCGGGATCGCGCACCGGCCGGAGCCGAAGAGGGACGATATCGATGCCGACGCGTTGTGGCTGGGCCACGGGTGATCCCCTCATGACGGCGTACCATGACAGCGAATGGGGCACCCCGGTACACGACGATCGCACGTTGTTCGAGTTTTTGGTGCTGGAGGGGGCGCAGGCCGGCTTGAGCTGGCTCACCATCCTGCGGCGACGCCCCCACTACCGCGCCGCGTTCGAGGGGTTTGATCCGGCGACCGTCGCGCGGTTCGACGCGCGCCGGCGCGGGGCGCTCATGCGTGACGCCGGGTTAATCCGCAACTCCCTCAAGATCGTGTCGGCGATTACGAACGCGCGGGCCGTCCTCACGGTCCAGGATGCCTTTGGGAGCTTCGACGCCTACCTGTGGCGGTTCGTGAACGGCGCACCGATTCGAAAGCGCCGGCGCTCACTCAGGGACATCCCCGCGGAGACGCCGGAGTCACGTGCGCTCAGCAAGGACCTGAAGCGGCGGGGTTTCACGTTTGTGGGTCCAACGATATGCTACGCGTTCATGCAGGCGGTGGGTCTGGTGGACGATCACCTCGTCACGTGCTTCCGAAGCCGTGACCGGGCCCGCGCCGCTCAGTAACTGCTGGTCGTCGCGCTGCCCGACGGGTGGGCCGGCTTGGCGCTGGAGTAATCCCGGGTCGTTGCCGCGGACGGAGGACACGAGGGACAGACGAACGTCACGGGCGGCGGCGTCGACGCCGGGCCGACCTCGAGCCGGAGTGGATGCCACTCCCGCCGGAACGTCATGTGAATGCTGACGGCGCCGGTGACCGCGCGGGGCGCCGCCTGCCGAACGCGCACCGCCGCCGCGCGGGGTGCGGTTTGGGGGGCGGCGACGGGACGATACGGCGCCGACGGATAGACCGCGGTACTCTGAGGCCACCCGCTCCGCGATTGGGGCTGTGCACCGGGCGAGACTTGCGGTGCCGTCCCCGCGGCTCGTTGGTGAGCCGGCGCCTGCGGCGCGCCGGGCGAACGCAACGGGATGGGTGCGGCCCCGCGCGGTGTCGGGGGATGCGCCGAGCCCGCTCCACGCGGCGATGGGCGCGCCGGAGCCGTGCGCGCCGTCACATCACCCGTCCCGCCGGGAGCTGCCTGGGGACCTGACGATGTGGCCGGCCCGTGCGCGGTGCGGGTGGCCCAGGGGTGCCACGGCCCCGCGACGACCGCGCCGGCCGCGAGCACCACAGCAACGACGGCAGCGACCACCTTGGCATTCGGCCTCGGCATGACGGCACCCTCGGAACTGGCGTGCAAATCTACCTTCATTTATTCCCCCCTGCCCGGCCGCACGTCAACGGTACCCGGCGGCGGACCCTGCCGCCGCGGGTTTGGAGACGCGGGGGATCGGATCCGGCGCCGCGAATCCGTACGAGGCCATGGCCTCCCTCGTCGACCAAGCCCGCGCTGCGGGCGTTGTGCTCGTGCGCGTCGCGTACTGCGACAACGCGAACCTGGTGCGGGCCAAAGCCGTCCCTCTCCATGGCGTGGAGGACGCGCTCCGGTACGGCGTCGGCTTCACGGTCGCGCAGCAGGCGCTCCCGCTCATGGCCGATACCGTCCTCTCTGCGAGCGGCCTGGCGCCCGTCGGCGAAGTGTGGCTTGTGCCGGATCCGGCGACCTTCACGGTGCTGCCCTACAGTCCCGGCTGCGCCACGCTGCTCGGCGATTTCGTGACGGCGACGGGGGCGCCGTGGGAGCATTGCCCGCGCGCCTGCCTGCGGCGCGCGGTTGCTGCGGCCGCCGCGGACGGCGTCGAGGTCCGCGCGGCGTACGAACCGGAATTCTATCTGTTCCGGCGCGCGGGCACCGAGTACGAACCCCTGGACCGGACCAACTTCGCGATGACCGCCGCGCACGATCTGGCCCATGACCTGCTGCGCGACCTCGTGGAGACGCTGGGCGCCATGCGGCTCGACGCGGCCCTCGTCCATCCCGAATCGGGCCCCGGCCAGTTCGAGTTGTCGATCGGGCATGCCCCGGCGCTCGCCGCGGCGGACCGGCATGTGTTGCTCCGGGATGCGGTGCGCGGCGTCGCGTTCCGGCACGGCATCTTCGCGTCGTTCGCGCCGAAGCCGCTCGCCGGCGCCGCCGGGAGCGGGTGCCACCTGCACGTCAGCCTGTGGCGCGGCGATCAAAACCTCCTGTATGACGAGCGGCACCCGGCGCGGCTCTCGCGAACCGCATCGGCCTGGATCGCGGGCGTGCTCGCCCACCTGCCCGGCTTGTGCGCGCTCGCCACGCCGTCCGTGAACTCATACGCGCGCCTCCAGCCGCGCGCCTGGGCGGGGGCGTATGCCTGCTGGGGGATCGATCACCGGGAGGCCGCCCTGCGCGTGATCACACCCCGCCGCGGCCCGTCGTCGCTCAACCTGGAGCTCAAGACGGTCGACGGCAGCGCCAATCCCTACCTCGCGCTGGCCGGGGTCATCGCGGCGGGCCTCGACGGCCTGCGCCGCGGCCTGTCGTGCGGCGACCCGACGGAGGGAGACCCGGCGGTCCTGTCGGACGCCGAGCGGGCCGCCCGCGGGGTGCGCGCCTTACCGCGAAGCCTGGACGAGGCCGTCGACGCGCTCCACGACGACGCCGTGCTGCTCGATGTGCTCGGGGCGCCGCTGGCGCAATCGTTTGTAGCGGTGCGCCGCGCGGAGTCGAACGCGCTGCGCGACCTGCCGTACGACGCGCAGGTCCGGGCCCACCTACTCGCGTACTGACGTGCCCGTGCCGTTTGCCGAGATCCCGCTCCTGGACCAGCACGCGCACTCCCTGTTGCGCGCCCAGCCCGCCACGCCACGCGAGTTTCGCGCCTGCTTCACCGAAAGCGACGCCGGCGAGATCATCGACCGCCACGTGCCGTGGAGCTTGTTCTACCGCCGGGCGATCAGAGACCTCGCGGATTTCTTTGGGTGCGCGCCCGCCGAGGAAGCGGTGTTCGAGGCCCGCCGGGAGCGGCCGCTCGGCCAGTTGGCGCGCGACATGTTCACCGACGCGGCGATCGCCGGGGTGCTGGTCGATCTCGGCCTGCGGGCGCACGCGCACTTCGATCTGGAGTCGCTGCGGAGGCTCCTCCCCTGTCCCGCGTTTCCCGTGCTGCGGCTGGAGGCGCTGGCGGAGCGGCTCATACCCGAGGCGTCGAGTTGGCCGGATCTGGAGGACCGCTTCGTGGCGGAGGTCGAGACCGCCGCGAACGGCGATCTGCGCGCGCTCAAATCGATCATTGCGTACCGCACGGGGCTGGCGCTCGAGCACTGGGACGGGGACGCGCTCGAGCGGGCGTTTCACAACACACAGGGCGTCTTTCGCGCGGGGCGGCGCCGCCTGGAGTCCAAACCGCTCCTGGATGTGCTGTTGGGCCGGGCGCTCCAGGTGGCCGCGCGGCGGCGCCTGCCGGTGCAGATTCACACCGGCTTCGGGGACCGTGACTTGGACCTGCGGCTCGCCAACCCCGCGTGGCTGCGGCCGGTCGTCGAGGATCCGGCGCTCCGCGGCGTCTCGTTCGTCCTGTTGCACTGCCACCCGTACGTAAGCGAAGCCGCCTGGCTCGCGGCGGTGTATCCTCACGTGTATCTCGACCTGTCGCTGACCGTGCCGTTTCTCGCGCACGGCGCGCCCGACGCGTTTGCCGAGGCGCTGGCGATGGCGCCCGCAACCAAGATCCTGGCGGCCACGGACGCGTTCTCGATCCCGGAGCTGTTTTGGCTGGGGGCGCGCCACGCGCGCGAGGCGCTCAATGCCGCCGCCGATCTCATCGGCGCACGCGGGTTTCTCCCGGCGGTGGAGCGCCGGGACGTGGCCAGGCTCCTGCTGCACGACAACGCGGCGGCGCTCTACGGGATCGCGCCGACCTCGTAGAGGTTGGGTCCGCACGGGGCGTCACAACACGGCGACCGCGCGTTACAATGGACGCGGCGGCTCACCGGGACGGCAGTACCCGGCAGGTGGACTGCCGAGACACACTCTGGAGGCCAGGCCGTGGAGCACGCACATACCAACGAGGTCATTACGCTCGGCGGGGGTTGCTTTTGGTGCACCGAGGCGGTGTTTTCGGACCTGCGGGGCGTGGAGAAAGTGGAGTCGGGGTACTCCGGCGGCACCGTTCCAAACCCGAGCTACGAACAGGTCTGCACCGGAACCACCGGCCACGCCGAGGTCGTGCAGGTCACATTCGCCCCGTCCGTGATCTCGCTCAAGGAGATCCTCCAGGTGTTCTTTACGACCCACGACCCCACGACGCCGAACCGGCAGGGCCCGGACGTCGGGACGCAGTACCGCTCCGCGATCTTCTACCGTACGCCGGAGCAGCAGGCGACGGCGCAGCAGGTCATCCAGGAGCTCACCCGCGCCGAGCTGTGGCGCGCGCCGGTCGTGACCGAGGTCAAGCCGTTTACCGCGTTCTACCAGGCCGAGGACTACCACCAGGAGTATTTCGCGCACAACGGCAACCAACCGTATTGCCGCGCCGTGATCGCACCGAAGGTGGCGAAGTTCCGCCAGCAGTACCGGGAGAAGCTCAAGCGCGCCTAGTACTTCGTCGCTAATGTGCGACGAAGAACCCTTATGGACGGATTTGCCAGGCGTCGTGCGTGGAGCGAAGGTTGGGGCCGCCAGCTCCAACCCTTGCCGGAAAACCGCAACGGCGCACTCTAGGTAGGCGGTCTGCGCGCCGCTAGGCGCCCCAGGTCTCCCTCAGCACGCGAACCCAGTTGCCGTGGAGGAGCTTTCGCAGATCCTCCCCGGTGAAGCCGCGCTCCTCGAGCGCCCGGACGAGCTTCGGCAGCCCCGCCGCGTCCCCGAGATCCGCCGGCATCGTCGCGCCGTCGAAGTCGGACCCCATCGCCACGTGATCGATACCCATCCGCTCGACCATGTACGCGACGTGATCCACCATCGTCGCGAGCGGGGTATTGGCGTCGCGCCCGCCGTCGCGGCGCAGGAAGCCGACGTGAAAGTTGAGCCCCGCCACGCCGCCGGAGTCCCGGATCGCGTCGAGCTGCCGGTCCGTCAGGTTCCGAGGGGTCGCCGAAAGCGCATGCGCGTTGGAGTGCGTCGCGACGAGCGGGGCCGTGCTCAGCTTCGCGACGTCCCAGAATCCCTGCTCGTTCAGGTGCGAGAGATCGATCATGACCCGCCGGGCATTGAGCTGGCGGACGAGCACCCGACCCTCGTCGGTCAAGCCCGGCCCGAGATCCGGCGTGCTGGGAAACTTGAACGGGACCCCCTGGCAGTAGCGGTTGCGGCGGCTGTGTGTGAGGCCCACGGATCGGACGCCCGCGGCATAAAACGCCTCGAGCGCGTGGCCGTCCGGATCCAGCGGTTCCGCGCCCTCGAAGTGCAGCAGCATCGCGAAGATCCCGCGGTCCAAACAGTGCTGCAGATCCGCGGCCGCCCGGACGACGGCGACTTGCCCGTCCGAGGCGTTGGCGACTCTCAGCAACCGCCCCAAGAGATTGAGCGCCATCGACTGGGCGTACTCGAGCGGCATCGGCTCGGGCCACGTTCGCTCGTCGCCGTAGATATTCATGACGGTATCGAGCCGTTGGGGATCGACGGCGATGGGGTCCCGGATGTACACGGCGAAGATTCCGCCGCCGAGCCCGCCGGCGCGCGCGCGGGGCAGATCGATGTGGCCCTCCGGGGACCGCTCGAAGAATGAGCGCCCCGTGCGCTCGAGGCTGAGCACGGTATCATTGTGGCCGTCGAACACCGCGGGATGCGTAGAGGTAGGCGCCATGCCCGTAGCTTCCATCGCGCGCGGCGTTCCCCCTGCTGCAGGCCCAGTGCCTCATCTCGCATGTGCGACGCCCGCGATCCTCACAGCTGCGTGGCATCACTTTACTTGCGCTGCGGATGAAGCGAAGGCACGGCATTGGCCAGGCGTCGGGCGCTTTGGCTCGCGCCGCAGGCCCAGTGGAGCGGAGGACAGGTCCGCCCGGCACCAGTCGTTGCCGAAGTAATGCGATGACGCTAGCGGTCCGGTCGCCGCCGAGCGGCTCGGCCGACTATTGCCCGGGCGTCGATCGGCCCCGCCCGGCTACGGGCGGAGGTCCCACGACCGGAACCACGAACTCACCAGCGGATGCGTTCGCGGCGCGCGCGGTGAGGCGCGCGCACAAGGGGGGACGCACAATGGCGACAGCAGTGGGTGCCCGCGCTCTCGTCCGCGAAGAGCCCATCTACTACCCCGAGGATCGTCTGCCCTGGGGCCAGACCGTCCTGATGGGCATCCAGCACGTGATGGCGATGTTCGGCGCCACCGTCGTCGTACCGCTGATCCTCGGGTTCAACGTCAATACGGTGCTGTTGTTCAGCGGCATCGCGACGTTGATCTTCCTTGTCGTGACGGCGGGGAACGTGCCGAGCTACCTCGGCTCGTCGTTCTCGTTCATCGGCTCCATCCTGGCGATCCAGGGCGGCGCCGGCCACAATCAGCCGCTGGCGTTCGGCGGCATCTTCATTGCGGGCCTGCTCTATTTCATCGCCGGGTTCGTGGTGCACCGGGCCGGCACGCGCGTCGTGCGATTTTTCATGCCGCCGGTGGTCACGGGGGCGGTGGTCGCCGTGATCGGGCTGGCCCTCGCGCCGGTGGCCTGGAGCAGCTACTCCAAGGACCTCGTCACGGCCACGATCACCGTGCTCGCCGCCGTGCTCGCGAGCGTGTACCTCCACGGATTCCTGCGGCTGCTGCCTATTCTCATCGGGATCATCGTCGGGTACATCGCGGCCCTGATCGATCCGGCATGCGCGCCCGCCACGGCCGGATGCCACGTCAACTGGGGGCTCGTCAGCGGGGCCGCCTGGCTCGGCCATCCGCAGCTGAGCTTTCCGCCGCAGTTCACCTGGCGGGCGCTGAGCCTGTTCTGGTTCGTCCCGATCCTGCTGATCGCCGAGAACACGGGCCACGTGTACGCGATCAGCGGTCTGATGAAGCGCGACCTGAGCGGATACCTCGGGCGAACCTTCATGGGGGACGGGATCGGCACGATGGTGAGCGCCCTGTTCGGGGGCACCGGGGAAACGACATACGCGGAGAACATCGGCGTCATGGGCATCACGCGCGTATTTGCGATCACGGTGTACGTCACCGCCGCGATCGTCGCCATCCTCCTCGGGTTCGTGCCGAAGTTCGGCGGCCTGGTCGGGAGCATTCCGCTCAGCGTGCTCGGCGGCATCGAGCTGTACCTCTTCGGCTTGATCGCCGCGATCGGCGGCAAGATCTGGGTCGATGGCCGCGTGGACTTCTCCAACCGCGCGAACCTCGCGACGGCGGCGATCCCTTTGATTCTGGCGGCGAGCGGGGCGGACATCAAAGCGGGCGCGTTCGAGATCAACAACCTCGGCCTGGGAGCCCTCGGCGCCATCGTCCTGTATCAATTGCTCCGGGAGGGCGCGGGCACCGCCACGGACACCGGCGCGAGCGAGCAGCCGGGCGCGTAACGGCGCACCCGCGCCGGGGAGGTGTACCATGTCCGAGTTCGTCGCCACACGCCGCATCGGCGAAGCGACCGTCACCGTGATCTCGGACGGCACGCTGGAATGGCTTCCGCGGTTTGCGATCACCGAGGCGGAACGCCGGCGCGCCATGCCGGACGCCGGGGCGGACGGGAAGGTCCGGCTCGGGTTGAACGCGATGCACCTGCGCATCCGCGACGCGTCGATCGTGATCGATCCGGGGCTCGACGACCCCTCGTCGGCGTGGCAGCGCGCGTTCGCGCAGAAGTGGCCCGGGCTCACACGATCGCCGGGCCTCGCGGCGGCCCTCGAGCGGATCGGGGAGCGTCCGGAGTCGGTCTCGCACGTCGTGATTACGCACGCGCACGCCGACCACTTTGCCGGGGTCGCGCTGGAACGCGACGGTTCGCTGGTCGCGAGATTCCCGCGGGCCCGCCACCTCATCGGCCTGGCCGACTGGGAGGGCAACCCCGCACGCGCGGACGCCGGGTCCGACCACGCCGCGCGCCTCGGGCTGATCGACGATCTCGGTCTCCTCGATCCCGTGGAGGACGCGCGCGAGCTTGTCCCGGGCGTGCTGCTGGTGCCGACGCCGGGCGAATCTCCCGGCCACTTGGCCGTCCATGTGCAGACCGGCGGCCGCGAGTTCTACTATCTGGGTGATCTATTTCACCATCCGTGCGAGGTCGAGCACCTCGACTGGACTCCGCCGAATCGAGACGCCGTGGCGCTCGAGGCGTCGCGCGACCGCATCATCGCGGACGTCACCGACCGCCCGGCGTTGCTCGTGTTCTCCCACGACCAATTCCCGGCATGGGGACGGATCGTCCGTACGGCGTCCGGAGGACAGCGCTGGGAACCCGCCTAGCGACGGCCCGATCGATCACCGGGCCGCGGCGCCGGCGCGCAGGTACCGCAGCACCGACGGCGCCAAGGCGGCCGGGCGCCGCCCGCCGATCGTCAGGCACTGCGCCGCGGCGAGCACCCGGGCAAAGCCGCTAAACGCCTCCTCGAGACGGTGCCGGCGGGACAGCGAGGACGTGTGCTGCGCCAGCGCGAGCAGCGCCTGGCCTCTCGTGAGCGGGCGCACCCCCGGTAGCCCGCCGCGTCCCACGAACACGAAGGCCGCGGCCCGGGCGGGGGTGTGGGCGCGCGCGTCCGGGAGCCAATAGCGCGTCCCCCCCTCGCACGCGACTTCCCGGCCGGCCGGGAGCGTGCCCGCGGCCCGCGCCGTCCATGCCTTCACGCCGAGAGGGATGATCACCGGGAGAATCGTCCCGTGCTCCGGATCGAGCAAGACGAGGTCGTCCGCCATGGATGTCGCGCCGGCCCGGGTCAGCGACGCGACCAACGACGTCTTGCCGGCCCCGCTCTCGCCGACGATCACGCAGCCCCGCCCGTCCGCGGCGACCGCGCCGGCGTGAATGAACAGCAGCCGCGTCAGCACATTTGCGAGCGTCGCGACGGCCTGCCCGACCACGGCGCCGAGCCACCCGGACGGCGGCAGCGCGAGCGTCCAGAGCGTCCGCGTCCCGATGGCACCGGTCGCTGATCGTAGATCGGACGACAGCGCGATGGTCACGGCGGGCGGCGCCTCGCCGTCCACGCGAAGCCCGGACAGCACCGCGCCAACCGCCGGCAGCGCCGACGGGGGGCCGGCGAGATGCAGCGTCCAGCTTCCGAGCGCGAGCCGCATCTTCGCCGCCTTGCGGCCGCCGGCATCGAGCGGCGGCACGGGGGTCAGATCCATCGGACGCGGGCCTGCACCCACCGGTGGCCGTCGTGACGCACCACGGCACCGGCCCGCGCCAGGCGGCGCAGGATGCCCATGGTGCGCCGTTCCGGACGCGTGCCGGCAGCCTCCGGGGTGCCGCAGGCGCGCCACACCCGCGCCGCCGCGCGGTCGAGCAGAACCAGCTGTCCCCGCGCCAGATCGAGCAGCACGATCTCGTCGTCGAGCGCCGCCGCGAGGAACGCCGCGTCGGGCGCGTGAACCGGATTACTGGCTGTCACGGGGTCGGGACGGGTTGGGCGCCGGCGTCCCTAGGGCGCGGTGCGGCCCCGCGCAAGGGCCGTCACCTGGGACAGGTCGGCAAAGACGACGAGGCGAAACGCGGCGCTGTACCAGGGGGTGCACGACACGAGCGCGACCTCGTGCTGAAGCGGGCTGCTGTCGAGCACGTCCGACTGCTCCGGCAGGACCGTGACCTGCCGCACCACGTCGTAGGCGTAGCGCTTGCCGTGGTAGTCGAGCAAAATGGAATCTCCCGGTTGGAGCCGGTTGATCCAGAAGAACGGCGCGCCGTACGTCGTGCGGTGTCCCGCGATCCCCACCAACCCGCCCCGGTCGGGCCAGCTGGTCCACGAGATCCGCCCCACGCCGTATTTCCGAAGATGATCCGGCGTCGCACCGTCCGGGACGTATCGGCGCACGTGCAGCCTCGGGATTTCGATCACGAGCGCGTCGGCGGGGGAAGCATGAAACGCTCCGCCATCCTGGTCCCAACCCGCGAGCGCGGTGATCTGCGCGCCGCCGACGCCGAGACCCGTACCCGCGATCCACAGGCCCGGCAGAAACACGAGGGCAACGCCTGCCGCCAGGCAGACTATGGAGAGAATGCCGAGGAGTCTAGCCTGACGTCGGTGTGCGCGGGTCATCATCGGGCGCGACGACACCCCGAGTGAGGAGACCCCGCCGGAGCACTCGCATGCAGATCCCGGCCCAGATCAGCAACGCACCGGCCATGAACGGCAGCCACAGGTTCGCGCCGGTAAACGGCAGCACCCGCGGCGCCGGACGGCTCGGGCTCGCAACCGCGGCAACCGGCCTGTGGGGAGGCGCGACGCTTCGCGGTCCCTGGGCCAGCACAACCGGACTTGCGGCCGCAGGCGGCGTGGTCGCGGACGCGGCATCGGCAACCGGTGCCGCCTGTCCGGCAGCGGGCACCGGTGCAATAACAGCCGCCACGGGAGCCGTGGTCTGGGGCGCACTGGCGAGCAATGGGAGCAACCCACCGAGGAGCAACGGCAACAGTCCGGCAGCGACCGGGAAGCTCGAACCGCCGCCGCCCCCTCCCCCACCACCGCCACCCCCACCGCCGCCACCCCCACCGCCGCTTGGCGGGCCCGGTGGTGTAGGCGGCGGGCCGGGTGGTGCGGGCGAGAACGACGACACGACCCCGAGGTCGAATGGGATTGGTTGAACCGTTACCCCGCCACGAAAACCCAGCATCCCTCGGTCTCCCCCGTCCCCCTTACGGCGGCGTGGGCCGCACGGTTCGCGCCTCGACTGTGCCAAACATCGCCGTACAATTGGATTTTACACACACCCGGCAGTTGTCCTGCTCATTCAAAGGACCAGGCACCGCTTATCTGTTTGACACTTCCCATCATTCCCCAGATCAATCGGCCGGGATTGGCGCCGCCTGGTATCATTTGACTGCCGGCGGACGGTCATGCGGTCGGCAGCGCGACCCGCCGCACGGCCATTATGATCGATGTTCGTAACCTCGGCAAAGTCTTCCGCCGACCAGCGTGGGCGCTTGCCGCTCGGCCGCGGACCGGAGCCCGATCGGTTCGAGCGCTGAGGGGCATTACCCTCGCCGTGGGGCGCGGTGAAGTTTTGGCGCTCGTCGGCCCGAACGGCGCAGGCAAGACCACCCTTCTGAGGATCCTCGCCACGCTCCTGCTCCCTACTGAGGGCTCGGCGCTCATCGGTGGATTCGATGTCGCACGGGAGAGCGCTCGGGTAAAGCGCCTGATCGGGCGCGCGGCCGGCGACGACCAGGGATTCTACTGGCGGCTCAGCGGGCTCGAAAATCTGGAGTTCTTCGCCGGCCTGCTCGGAATGCACGCCGCGGCAGGCCGGCGCCGGGCGACGGAGGCTCTCGAGCGCGTGGACCTGCTTCCCATGGCGCGGGAACCGGTCGGGCGGTATTCGACCGGTTTGCGGCAGCGACTGGCGATCGCAAGAGCGTTGTTGGGCGACCCGCCGGTGCTCTTGTTCGACGAGCCGACGCGCAGCCTCGATCCCGTCGCCGCGGCGGGGTTCCGCACGCTTGTGGCTCAGCTCGCCCGCGAACACCATCGGACCGTGGTGATGGCGACGCACAACTTGGAGGAGGCCGAGGTGCTCGCCGACCGTGCCGCGATCCTCACCGGGGGGACCGTGCGGGAAGCCGTGTCGATGGACGGCCCGGGGGACCTCACGCGCCGCTACCATACGCTCCTCGGGAGACCGCAATGACGGCCTCCATCCTGGCGTGCCTGAGGCGTGATTACCTGCTCGCGAGCGGCTCGCGCCTCGCGCTCGCCTGGCAAGTGGTCGCGGTCGGGTTCGCGGTTCCCACGCTGTACTATCTCGGGCGCCTGATCCACCTCGGTGCCGTGCCGGCACTAAGCGCGCCGGGCGGCGATTACTTCACGTTCGTCGTCGTGGGGGTTGCCGCCGCCACGTTCTTCTCGGCGATGATGGGCGCGTGCGCCGCCGCGGTGCGCAACGAACAATTGGGCGGCACCATCGAAACGCTGCTCGTCATGCCGGCCTCGTTTCCGGCCATGGCGCTCGGTGTTTCGCTGTGGGCGATCCTCGTCGCCGCCGGGCAGGCGTGCGTCTACTTTGCCCTGGCCAGCATCGTCTTCCCGACCCATCTTGCCCACGCGAACCCGGTCGGCGTTCTGTGCGCCGCCGGGCTGACCGCTGCGGCTCAGGTGCCGCTCGGCATGCTGGCCGCGGCGTTCGTATTGCTCTTTAGGCGCCCTGACCTGTTGACCGGAACGCTGGCCAGCGTCTCGGTGCTGCTGGCCGGTGTGTTCTATCCGACGTCCGTGCTGCCGCCGGCGCTCAGGCGCGCGGCGGAATACCTCCCGCTCACGCACGGCCTGCGCGCGCTCCGGTTGGCCGCGATCCAGGGCGCCGGCCCGGCCGAGCTGACGGGCGACCTGGCGGCCCTGCTGGCGTTCGCCGTGGGGCTCTTTCCGGTTGCGGTGCTCGTGTGCCGGTTCGCGCTCCACGAAATCCGGCGCTCCGGCGCCTTCAGCGCGTGATCGCCCGCGATCCGCTGCGGCAGGCCGAACGCGATCTGCTCGCCATCCTGCGAACGGGGAGGCCGTCCGGCCCGCCGGCGGCGGCGGAATGGAACGCGGTTCTGCGCCTGGCGCTCCGCGAAGGCGTCGCGTCCCTCGTCGGCGACCGGCTGTGCGCCGATCCAGCGGCCCCGGAAGCCCTGACGCCGACGTTCGAGCGGTTGCGCCGCGAGGGCGCCGATCGTACCGCGGCGGCGTACACTCAACTCGAGGCGCTTCTCCAAACGCTGGCGGCGGCCGGCATCGACGCGGTGCTGCTGAAAGGCGCGGCGCTGGCCCGGTTCACGTACGAGGACGGGGCGCTGCGCCCGTTTACGGATCTCGACCTGCTCGTCCGTCCCGGCGACGTCCAGGCAGTCGCCGGGGTGATGCAGGCGGCCGGGTACGCGGCCGTGGGCCCGGCGCTCAGGACCCACGCCTACGAGCATTGCTATTTCACGCCGTCATGGAGCAAGCTCCCCGTGGATGTTCACTGGCAGTACGCGGAGCCGTTTCACGCGATCGAGCTCGACTATGGCGCCGTCTTTGGGCGCGCCTCGCGCGTCGCCGTCGGGGCCGCCGTTGCGTTGGTGCCGGCGCCCGAGGACCTGCTCGTGGCTTCGAGCGTCGAAGTGGTCCGCGAGGCTTGGGAGAGCAAGCCCATGCTTCGCTACCTGTGCGACATCGCGGAGATCGTCCGCCGCAAGCCCGTGGACTGGGATCGCGTCATCGCCTGCGCCGGCGGCGGCCGTCACCTCCGCGGGCCGCTCCGGCTCAGCTTCGGCGCGGCCCGCGCGCTGCTCGGCGTTCGCGTCCCGCAGCGGGTCATCGAAGCGCTCCGTCCCAGGCGAGGCGCCGCGGTGGACCGCTTGGTGCAACGGCGGATTCGCGCGACGCTGTTCCGGCGTCCATCCCCGCTCGAGGCGCTGGCACGGCAGACGTTGCTCTGGTGGACCGACGGGGAGGCGTCGCCGGGTTACGGCGCGCTCGTCGCGGAACGCATAGAGGTGCAGTGGACGCGCGTCAGGCGGCGCTTCGGGCGGCGCGGCCGCGTACGGGACGCCCTCGCGCGGTAGCGATTACGGCGGCGTCACCGCGACCGTGGCGCGATCCGTCCACCACTTTTGCAGCGGGTGGGACACGCTGTCATCGGTGAAGTCCTCGACGACGATCACCCCGTCGGAGCCCCCGTCGAGCACCGCGACTCCGACGAACCGGTAGGCCGGATACAAGATGTTGGCCCGGTGCGGCGCGCTCGCCATGAGGGCGTCGTGCGCCGCCGTCACGTCGTCGGCGTAGGCGAGATTTTCGCCGACGATCCGCACGCGCACGCCCGCCCCCACGATGCGGTCTCGCGGCGTCTTACCATCCAGCGATGTGTGCGTGAGCGTGCCGCGCGCAAACAGATCCTCGCCGTACGCCTCAGCAACGCGTTGAAGGGTATCGTGGGGCATCAACGGCACGAGCCCAGCCGCAACGCGCGTCTCGTTGAGCAAGTTGAGCACGGTCATGGCGAGATCGGCGCGAAACGGCGCCGCTTGGACATGATACGGAAGCACGTATGCGAGCGGCTCCCCCCCCAGCACCCGCGGCGCCGAATCCGGCCCGGCCCGCGGCGCCCGCGCCGCGGGCGCGCCGGCGAGTATGGCGAGCGCGCAGACAAACAACGACCAGCCGCGAATGACGGTACTCCTCCATTCGGGGCTGGTTCCGGCTCTTCGGCGGCCCGGCCGACTTCGGTGGAAGTCCCGCGGCTTTGCGTCCCCGCCTCACGGCGGGTTTGCCCGTTCGGAAGCCCCGCACACTATCGTATGCCCACGTTGAACCCGGCGTAGCCGGCGTTCACTGCCCTGCACAAGCCGGGGCGGACGGACTGCGCCCTCCTACACAACGGGGTCAGTGCGAGCGGAGCGACTGATTCGTGACCGCCGGGCACACCCGAGCCGGTCGCTAATCGGTCGCAGGAGACGCGCGGCCCGGCTTTGCGGTGCGCGACCCGGCGGCGTTGCCTTGCGACGGGGCATCCTTTGGCACGGCGATAGGGGCCGGGTTATCGTCGGCGTCCGGCCGCGGCCACGCAGTCTGCGGCTGAAGGAGGTTCTTTTCGATGGCCCACGCCGCTGCATGGGCGCGGTTTCTAAGGCCCAACCGGCGGTAGATCGAGCGAAGGTGGCTCTTCACGGTCGACTCCGAGAGAAAGAGCTTGGCGGCGATCTCTTTGTCCGCGAGACCGCGGGCCACCTCGACGAGGACTTCGAGGTCGCGGTCGGTCAGGCCATGGAGGCCCCGCCTGACCGGCTCGGTGCCGAATCCATTGCTCGCCAGGTCCTCCAGCAGTTGCCGGGCGATATTCGTGTTGATCATGGTGCGGCCCTGATGCACCGCCCGAATCGCGCGGATCATGTTCTCCGGCGAGATGTCCTTGAGCACGTACCCTACCGCGCCCGCGGCGATCGCCTTGCGAAACAACCCCGGTTCGCTGTAGACGGTCAAGATCAGCACCTGGGTCGCCGGGCACTCCTGTCTGATCGCGCGTGTCGCCTCGATGCCGTCACCGCCAGGCATCTTGAGATCCATGAGCACGACGTTTGGGTTGAGCTGCGCCGCGAGCCGGACTGCCTCCGGACCGCTCTCCGCTTCGCCCACCACTTCGACATCCGCGGCTTCTTGGAGCACGACCCGCAGGCCCACGCGGGTCAGGCTCTGATCGTCGACGATCAAGAGACGAATCGTCATCAAATGGCCCCCGTTTCGGGAGAAGGTCTCACGCGGAGGCGGCGCGCCGCATCCGCCGTCCCGGCGCGCCCAGCCGCTCCGGCAGCGGAATGGTCGCCCTGACCAGCGTGCCCTCGACCGGACCCTTCCGAATGTGCAGCGTGCCGCCCAGCAGGCGCACCTGGTCGTGCATGAGCGCGAGCCCAAACCCGCCGGGACGGCCGCCCTCGAATCCATTGCCGTCGTCCTTGACCTCCAGCACGACGGCGTGGCGGGCGCGCTGCACGCGCACCGAGATGTGCCTCGCCGCGGCATGGCGCGCGGCATTCGCGAGCGCCTCGCGCCCCACCTCCGCAAGCCCCGTCACAATCGCGCTCGGCACGTCATCCAGCGGCGGCACGTCGAGTGACAGCGCCGCCTGCGTGTGCGGACGAACCTCATCGAGCGCGTCCTGCAGGTGCGACGCCAGCGACGCCCGCGCGCGGTCCGGGCGTGAGGCACGGAGCATTCCAATGGCCCGGCGGGTCGATTCCAAGGCGGTCTCGGTGCTGCCGATGGTCGCCCGCAGCGATTCGCGCGCTTCGGTCATCTCGGGCGGCAGGCGGCGATCGAGCGCGCGCAGCAGCGCGAGCGCGGTTGCCAGGCACTGGGCCGGACCGTTGTGGATTTCAAAGGCAACCCGGAGCAAACGCTCCTCCGTGCTCGATGAGGCTTCGACCCGGCCGTCAGATCCCGCTCGGTCGTCCGAACGATGGTTGCGGGTAGATCGTGCGCCGTTGCGTCCCATTATCAGCCCCATTATGACATACCCGTTTTGGGGAACATGGTGACCATGATGGTGAGCTTTTCCGGCGACAAGCGCTCACAGTCCGGCACGAGCGTGTTCCTGTTGTGCATCAGAAGAATGACCATTCGGCCATGGCGCGCAGGCATTGGCGAGGAGAGAATATCCCGCAGGCGATACGTGGTATTCGTCATCAAATGATGGCGATGCCGGTACGACGTCCTCCCTCCGGCCGCGGGTGAACATCGACTTTCGGCCGACACATTCAACACATTATAGCACGGAGCGACACGTGCCGATTGAGAAACCGCTACATGGCATGATTGTTTAGCAATACAAAATAAATGAATCCGTCTCATGATCGCGGATGCCGTCATCGGTGTTCCCGTTCAAAAGAGAACCATTTTCCCAATGACGGCAACGTATGTTCGCATCCAAATGTGGGACGCTTCCTTCAAAAAACCTACCAGGACTCTCCAACAGAACGTGGGTGCGGCGGTAGATGCCCGCCAATGGCTCCTCCATTAGAAGCAAATCTCCCAGAGCCAATACCATGGGACAAAGGACGGTTCCCAGTGGAGACCAGCAGGACGGCATCCAAAGTGCGCGTGCTCGTGGTAGACGATACGACCCTGATGCGTCAGGGCATCAAGAGCTTTTTGGAAAAACGCAGCACCATTGAGTTCGTGGGGGAGGCCTCGAGCGCCGAAGAGGCCACGGAGCTCGCCGCAACGCTCCAGCCCGATGTGATCCTGCTCGACCAGGACATGCCCGGGCTCGACAGCATCGAGGCGATCAAGCTCATCAAGGCCCGGCACCCCAAGTCCGAGATCATCGTGCTGGCGGAGGGCGCGGACGACGAGAAGCCGTTCCGGACGCTCGAGGCCGGCGCGACCGGCTACGTGCTTAAGGACATCACGCCGGAAAATCTGGCCCGGGCCGTGGAGGGCGTGTGCAACGGCCGCACCCTGATCCACCCGCACGTGACCCGCCAGCTCGTCGAGCGATTCCGCACGCTGGCCCGCGAACAGACCAAGACCGACGGCACGCATCTCGGCGGCCTCACGACCCGCGAGTTCGAAATCCTGCTCGAGATGACCAAGGGCGCGACGGATCGCGAGATCGCGAACAAGATCTTCGTCAGCACCACCACGGTCAAGAGCCACATTCGCTCCATCTTCCGCAAGATCGGCGCCCGAAACCGCACGCAAGCGGTCGTGTACGTGCTCAAGAACCGCCTGATCACCTAGGCGGCCGCATCCCCGGTAAGGCAGAGCACGCGACCAGGCGCGTCTGCGACACGCAGAACGGAGGGGACGATGGCGGAACGACACGTCAAGCTGAACGAGAAGCACGGCGGGGCACAGCATCCGCAATGGCCGATCGGTTCGGCGTTCGCGTATCAGTCGTCGATCTGGCGCGTGCAGGGTTTGTATCTCGCGCCCACGTCCTCGGGCAGCCGGGAACTGTGGTGGATCTTAGACGAGCAGAAGCCGGAGGCTTCGGATCTCGACAGTGGAGGCGAGTGATCATGAAGCACGTACGACAACTGTTGCGGAGGCACGCCGCGCCGGGATTGGCGCTTGTGGTGATGCTTGCGGCCGCGGGCCCCGCGGCCTCGGCGCCGGTCTATATGGGGCCGCCGCCGCCGCAGGTCGGCGCCCCCCCATCCGGACAGCAACCGGCGACACCCCCATCCGGACAGCAACCGGGGACGCCTCCGTCCGGCGAGCAGTCCGTGCCGCCGTCCTCCCCCGGCGCAGCGACTCAGGCGCCCGTCGGTCCAGGGCCGCAGTCCGGCCAAGCCGGCCAGCCGTACACGGTGCAGCCGGGGGACGTGCTCCAAATCTCGGTGGTCGGGGAACCGGAGGTCACCGGCGCCGTCACCGTGAGCCCGGATGGCGCGATCCAGATGCCGCTCGTGGGGCGCATCCCCGCGGCCGGCGCCACCCTGCCGCAGCTCACGGACCGCGTGACCCAGGCGCTCAAGACCTACATTCGTGAGCCGCAGGTCTCGATCACGATTTCCCAGACCGCGTCGCGCCAGCAGTTTGTGTACGTGCTGGGGCAGGTGGGGCGGCCCGGCGCGTACCAGATGCAGGACGGCCTCACGATCGCCGGCGCCGTCGCCGCGGCCGGCGGTCCGACTCCAAGCGCGGAACTGACGCACGCCTTCATCATGCGGAAGTCGCAGACCATTCCAATCGACCTCCAGAGCCTGCTCGTCGACGGGAACACCCAGGCGAACACGCAGGTGCAGCCGGGCGACGTCATCATGGTGCCCCAGGGACGCGATCGCGTGCTGCTCATGGGCGCCGTGGCGCGGCCGGGCGCGTACGTAATCAACCCCGGCGACCGCCTGGTGGACCTGCTCTCCGCGGCCGGCGGTTCGGCGCAGGGCGCACAGCTCAAAGACGTCGGCATCATCCGGCACCCCGTCCAGGCGAACACCGCGGCCGCCCCAAACAAGCCGACCGTGACCCAGGTCGACCTGACCAAGTTCTACATGAAGGGCGACATGACGCAGAACGTCGAGCTGCAGCCGGGGGACATCGTCTACGTGCCGGAGCAGGGACAGCATCCCATCTGGAACGCGTTCCTCAACACGCTCGGAGGCCTGGGCTGGCTCGTGTGGTTCGTGAAGTGAGACGAGCCGACCGTCGAGGACCCGCGGCGCGGTCGGTGCGCCGCGGTGAAACGATCGAGGAGGGTTAGACGCATGGAATTCTGGCGATACTACCGGGTGCTCCGTCAGCGCTGGGTGGTCATTGTGGTGGCCATGGCCGCGGCGATCGGTGTGGGGCTCGTCGGCGCGCGGCCCGGCACCGATGACTACGCGGCGGTCGCGACGATGTCGGTACCGGCCACGTCCCAGTTCCTCTTCATCGCGAACGTGGGCTCCGGCCCCATGCCGACGTCCGATCAACTTATCCAGCTCGCGATCAACCTCGTGCGGAGCCGGGACGTCGCGACACGCGCCATCCAGCAGCTCCAGCTCGGATTCACTCCCGAGGACCTCACCACCCGCGTCGCCGTGCAGCAGGACCCGAGCGGCGATATGCTTCGAGTCACCGCCAAGGGACCAACGCCGGCCGCGGCCGTGATGCTCGCAAACGCCATCGTCGACAACGCCGCGGCGTTCAGCCAGGATGTCCAGCGCCGCGAATCCACGCTCGGCCGCGAGTTCATCGAGAAGCAGCTCGCCGACGCGCAGACCAACCTTCGCGCGGCGGAGGACGCCCTGCTCGCGTACCAGCAGAGGAACGGCGTGGCGCTCGCGTCCGGCCAGAGCGCCCAGATCGGCGCGCTCCAGGCCGAGGCGCAGCAAAACGACTTCGCGCTGCAGGAAGCCAACGCGAAGATCGCGTCGTACACCTCGCAGATGCAGGCGGCGGGGAGCGCGCCCGCGCAGCTCCAGGACAACGCCGTCACGCAGCAACTTCGCGCCGAGCTCGTGCAGCTCGAAGTGCAGCTCGCGGCCCAGCTGTCGGTGCACACGGACGCCTATCCCGCGGTCGTCGCCCTGAAGGCGCAGATCGACGCGGTCAAAGGCCGCCTCAACACGGAACTGCAGAAAATCGCGGCCACGAACCAGGGGCAGCACACCCCGATGTACGAGGCGCTGGCGATGAACCGGATCGCCGCGCAAACCGATCAGATCGCGCTCGAGGCGCGCAAACAGGCGATCCAGCAGGCCATCACCGAGGCCACGCAGCACCTGCCCACGGTCGCGCAGACTCAACTCGACGCGGCGCGGCTAAACCGCACCGCGGAGATCCTGACGACCCAGGTGGCGAACCTTGAAGGCCAGCTTGCCCAGGCCCGCGTGCGCGAGCAGGAGATGCAGAGCCTCGGGGCCCTGACGGTCCTGGATCACGCCAGCCACGCGTTCGCCTCACCGTTCTCCGGGAAGCCGTTCAAACTCACGCTGGCGGGTGTGCTCGGGCTGCTCGGCGGGATCGGGCTCGCGTTCTTCCTGGAGTATGTGGATACCAGCATCAAGACGCCGGAGATGGCGGAGCGCCTGCTCGGGGTACCGGCCCTCGTCGCCATCCCCCGGCACAACCCGCCGTTCGACGAGGCCTACCGCCTGCTGACCGTCAATCTCCTGGCGCGCGAGCCGGCGGACGGCGGCGGCGTCGTGATCGCGGTCACGAGCCCCCAGCCGCGCTCGGGAACGTCGACGGTCGTCTCCAACCTGGCGCAGGCGTTCGCTGCAGCGGGACAACGCACGGTGGTCGTCGACGCCGCGCTGCGCGAGCCGGTGCAGCACGCCCTGTTCAACGTCGCCAACGAGAAAGGGGTCGCCGAGGTCCTGGCCGGAACCGCCACACTCCCGGAGATCCTGATGCCGGTGAAGCCGAACCTGTGGCTGGTCACAAGCGGCGCGGAGCGCACGTCCGACATGGGCATGCAGCTGGGGTCCGCGGCGATGGCGTCGGTGCTGGCAGACCTGCGCCAGCGCGCCGACGTCATCCTCGTCGACACGTCGTCCGCGGGCGCGTTCGCGGATGTGTACGCGCTGGCCCCGCTGGCATCCGGCGCGCTGATCGTCCTGGACGGCAGCCGCGCGCCGCGCGGCATCGAGGAGCAAGTGAAGCTGCAGTTCGACCGGCTCGGCACGCCGGTCATCGGTTCGGTCCTAAGCAAGGTGCGGCCGGACCTCGTCGACAGCTATTACTACCAGGAGTACTTCTACAGGAATCGCGCCGTGGCCCGGATCGCGCCGGCGGCCGCCACCACGAGCCTCGCGCTGCTCGTCGCCGCCGGCGGGCTCACGGTCGGCCTGTGGTTGTGGTTCCACTCGAGCGGGGCCGCGGACCGGGCGCTGGCGCAGCCGGCTTCCAACGCACCGTCGCTGGTGAATCTCACGCGGAGGTAAGACGTTTCGTGGACGCAGTAACAACGCAGGAGCACGTCACGGGGCTGGACTCGAAAATTCGCATGCGCACGGCGCGCGTCGGAGTGATCGGCCTCGGGTACGTCGGCCTTGCCCTCGCGGTCGAGACCGCCGAGGCCGGGTTCCCCGTCGTGGGCATCGAGATCGATGAGGACAAGGCCGCGATGGTCAACGGCCGCCGGTCCTACATCGGCGACGTCACCGAGGAGGCGCTGGACCGCGTCGTCGGCGCCGAGCGGCTCCGCGCGACGACGGACTACGGCGCGCTGCGGGACGCGGACGTCATCATCATCTGCGTGCCGACGCCGCTCACGAAAAGCAAGGAACCGGACCTGTCCCACGTGATCGCCGCCGCTCACGCGTGCGTGCCGGCGATGCGGCGCGACACGCTCGTCGTCCTGGAGAGCACCACGTATCCGGGCACGACGGTGGAGGTCGTGAAGCCGATTCTGGAGACGAGCGGGCTCCAGGCCGGACCGGATTTCGCACTGGCATTTTCGCCTGAGCGGATCGATCCCGGCAACCGGCGGTACAGCCTGCGCTCGATCCCCAAAGTGGTGGGCGGTGTCACGCCGGCGTCAACGCAGGTCGCGCGGACCTTTTACGAGCAGATCGCGAACACGGTTGTGCCCGTGTCCTCTCCTACGGTCGCCGAAATGGTGAAGGTGTACGAGAACGTGTTCCGCAACGTCAACATCGCGCTCGTGAACGAGCTGACGCTGCTCTGCGATCGCATGTCGCTCGACGTTTGGGAGATCATCGAGACCGCGGCGACGAAGCCGTACGGGTTCATGCCCTTCTATCCCGGGCCCGGCGTCGGCGGGCATTGCATTCCCGTCGATCCGTACTATCTGTCGGCGAAGGCCCGCGAGTACGACTTCCACGCCCGCTTCATCGAGCTCGCCGCCACGGTCAACGACAGCATGCCGTACTATGTCGTCTCGCGGACGACGGGGGCGCTGGAGGCCAAGGGCAAGACGTTGTGGGGCTCACGGGTGCTGCTGCTCGGCGTGGCCTACAAGCGCGACATCCCGGATGTGCGGATGTCGCCCGCGCTCAAGGTCCTGGGACTGCTCCACAAGCGCGGCGCGTCGGTATCCTATCACGACCCGCACGTGCCGGAGATCACGCTGGCCAACCCGGGAACGATCCGGTCGCAGCCGCTCACGGACGAGATGCTCGCGGACGTGGACTGCGTCATCCTCACGACGGATCACAGCGGGATCGACTACGACCGCATCGTCGCGCGCGCTCCGCTGATCATCGACACGCGCAACCGGCTGCACGACTACCGGGCGTCGCACGTGGTCCGGCTCTGATGATCGCCCAGAGGGACGTCGGGGGATCACCGGGCCGCGCCGGACCTGCCCAGAGACGGCGATGAGGGCACACGCTTCGGCCGCGCGGGCGACGCTGCTGCTCGCCCTGGGGCTTGGTGCCGCCGTGGCCTTCGGCAGCATCGTCCTCCCGGGGTCGCGCGCGCTGCTTGGACTCGTCGCGGCGGGCGTGGCGGTCGTGACGCTCTTCAACCCCAAGATCGCGCTGTACCTCATCGTGCCGGCCATGATCTTGTCGCCGGAGCTCCCGCTCCACGGCGTCGCGGTGCGCATCGAGGACCTGATGATGGTGCCGCTGACCGTCGGATGGCTGGCGCACCTGTGCGTCGCCAGGACCCGCCGGGCGACGCCGTTCGACCGCATCCTGCTCGCCTACGTCCTCGTCAGCATCGCGGCCACGATCTGGGGCGCCGCGCTCGGGACCGTGCATCTCACCGCTGTGAGCAAGTACGAGAGCTCACCGCTACACGTCCTCAAGCGGATCGAGTTCGTCATGCTCTTCCTCATCGTCGCGGACACCGTGGAGTCGCTCGCCGATGTCAGCCGGATCACGTACGTGCTCCTCGGCTCCATGGTCGCGCTCAGTCTGTATTCTGCCTGGCAGTTTCACACCAACCAGGCGATCGCGCTGGGTCCCGAGGGCGCGCCGGTGCACGAACCCGGCATGGCCTCGATGGTGACCGTCGGGCTCGCGCTTGGGCTGATGCGGAGCGCCGCCACCCCGCGCGCGCGTTTCGCGCTCACGCTCATCGTGTTGTTTGCCGTGGCGACGCTGCCGCTCGCGCTTGGCCGAAACTACATCGCCGCCACGTTGATCGTCCTGCTGTACGTCGGCATCCGGGAACAGCGGTGGATCCTCTTCACCGTGCCGGCGCTCGCGGCCCTGGCGTTCCTCGTCTACCCCGAGGGGGTGGCCCACCGGATTCTGACGCTCGGCAACGTGTTCTCGCCCGACCTGAGCACGCTCAACCAGACGTCGACGGCGCCGACGTCGATTTTTTACCGGGCCCAGGCGCCGCTCTACTACACGATGTGGGCGCTCGGAGCCTCGCCGCTCCTGGGCCTTGGGATGGGGAGCGTACCGCTCGGCTTCATCGACAGCGAGTACGTGATCCAGCTCTTCTATACCGGGCTGATCGGGTTGGCGATCTTTCTGTTCTTCGGCGCCAGGCTGTTCGGGGTGATGCGGGCCATGGCGCGAGCGACGACCGATCCCGGGACCGCCGGCCTGGTCCAGGGGGGCCTGCTCGTGACCCTTGGGTACGCCGTCTATAGCCTCTTCGCCGCTTCGGTCTCGGCCACGCACACGGGCGGGCCGTTCTTCGTGCTGGCGGCGATCGTTGGCTCCCTGTCGCGCATCATCCTACCAGGGCCGGCGGCTCAGGCGGCGCCCGCGCCCGGGCGCGCGCTTGCCCCGGCTCGGACGGCGCGGCTGCTCCTCGCGCGGACCGCCGACAACCCGTGGAAACGCCTCGCCGTCAAGCGGCACGCCGCGGCGCCGCGGCGCACCGCAGTCCGGCCGCGGCGAGAGCTGTGGTCGCCAATCGGAGACCGCCGGACTGCGAGCCTGCCGCCGGCCGTGTCCGATCCGCGTTCCTGATCCCGGCCGCCGGTGCCGCGGAGCGTGACTGCGGCAAGCATATCGAGCGGACAAAGGGCAATTGATCCAACGATCCCGGGAGGTCGCGCCCCTGACCGCGCGGCACGCGATATGATGGCATGGGAGGAGTGATCTCGCACGCATGGCCGCCACCGCAATCGAGCTCGTCATCGAGTCGACCAACTACACGCGTCCCCGTGACCGCGCACGCGAGCTGTGGGCGTTTCGCGAGGTCGTCCTCGCGTTCGCGGAGCGCAATATTCGCGTCAAGTACAAGCAAGCCGTGCTCGGGATCCTGTGGGCCGTGCTGCAGCCCCTGATCTTTCTCGGCATCTTCATGGTCGTGTTCGGCCGCATGGGCAATATCTCGGGCGGAGGCACCTCCTACCCCGCGTTTGCGCTCGCCGCCCTGGTCCCCTGGTTTTTCGTGCAGACGGCCGTCACGTTCGGCGCGCAGGCGCTGCTCATGGACGGTGCGCTCCTGCGCAAGGTCTACTTTCCACGCGAGACCCCCGTGCTCGGCGCGGTGCTGAGCGCGGGACTCGACTTCGCCGTCGGCTTCGTCCTGCTGCTCGTACTGGAACCGGTGCTCGGCGGTCATCTGTCGTGGAACCTGCTCATGGTGGTCCCGCTGTGGCTGATCCTCGCGGTGCTCACGACCGGGGTCTCGTTGATCCTCGGGGCGCTGAATGTGTACTACCGGGATTTTCGGTTCGTCCTCCCGGTGGTGTTGCAACTGTGGATGTTCGGCAGCCCTGTCGCGTACCCGCTGAGCACCGTGCACGCGGAGTGGCGCGGCGCGTACATCCTGCTCAACCCTGCCGCCGGCGTGCTCGACGGGTTTCGCCGCGCGCTCGCAGAGGGGCGTCTGCCGGACCTGGGGCTCTTGGCGCTCAGCACGGCGGTGTCGTGCCTGGTGGCGTGGTTCGGGTACTGGATGTTCAAACGCATGGAGCCCGGGTTCGCGGATGTGGTGTGACCGATGAGCTGGGCCATCCGATTCGAGGACGTCAGCAAAAAATACCCGGGCGCCGGCTGGGGCTACCCGTCGCTGCGTGGCGACCTGAGTCGTTTGGGACGCTCCGTCGCGGCGCGGCTCACACGCAGGAAGCGGGATCCCGAAGACCCGTTTGCGCTGCGCGACGTCTCCTTTGACGTCAAGGAAGGCGAGGCATTCGCCATCGTCGGACCCAACGGTGCAGGCAAGACCACCGCGCTCAAGCTCCTGACCAGGATCTCGTTCCCGACACGGGGCCGCATTCGTGTGCGCGGCCGCATCGGCGCGCTGATCGAAGTGGGATCGGGCATCCACCCCGAGCTGACCGGGCGCGAGAACATCTGGCTGTACGGCCGCATCATGGGCATGTCACGGCAGGAGATCAACCGCCGGTTCGACGAGATCGTTGAGTTCGCCGAGCTCGGCGATGTGCTCGATCGAACAGTGAAGCGGTACTCTTCCGGGATGCAGCTCCGGTTGGGGTTCTCGATCGCGAGCCACCTGGACCCCGACATCTTCGTCGTGGACGAAGCCCTCGCCGTTGGGGACGCCGGCTTCCAGGCGAAGTGCGTCGAGCGGATGATGCGCCTCGTCGCCGAGGGGCGAACGCTCCTGTTTGTCTCGCACAACCTCACCGCCGTCGAGGCGATCTGCCGGCGCGGCATCTTTCTGCTGAACGGGCAGATCGAGCACGACGGCGCGATCCGCGAGGTCCTCCAATCGTACGTCGATTGGATTGACGCCCGCCAGCAGGAGCGATGGAATTCCACGGGCGCCCCGCGTGGACGGGGGCTCGCGGTCGAGCGCGTCTCGTTCCACGACGCGGCGGGAGCGGAATGCGCGGCGTTCCGGACCGGCGATACCATCGAGATCCGCATTGCGGTGCGGCCGTCGCGGCCCATCGTGCAGCCGGCCTTCGCGTTCGGGATCACCGACGGGCGTCCCGGGAGCCTGATCATTTGTTCAATGGCGGTGGACGGGCACGTCCCGCCCGTCATCGACCGGCCGACCGTGGTGTCGTGCCGGATCCACAACCTCCCGTTGCTGCCCCGAGTGTACCAGACGTGGTGCAGCGTAGTCGGCGACCACGCCTACGGCGACCTCGTGGACTGGCAGATCGTGGGCACGTTTCGCGTCATGGAGGGGCCCGGCGGCGCGGACACCCCGGCGCCGCTGAGCGCGCTTCGCACGAGCGGCGTGATCCATGTCGCGCATGCCTGGGATGTCGCAACGACCGGCGACCCGGACGTCGTCACCGCGGTGGAGGGATACTCGCCGTGACCCGGGCGCTCGTCAGCGTCGTGATCCCAGCGTACAACGCCGGCCCGTTCATCACGGAGGCGCTGCAGAGCGTTCTGGGCCAGACCTACTCCAACCTGGAGGTCATCGTCGTCGACGACGGGTCGACCGACGACACGCGCGAGCGCGTCGCGGCGTTCGGCGGGCGCGTCACGCTCATCCCCCAAGCGAACTCCGGCGCCGCCGTCGCCAGGAACACCGGCATCCGGTACAGCCACGGCACGTATCTCGCGTTTCTCGATGCCGACGACGTCTGGCTTCCAAACAAGGTGGCGCGCCTCGTCGAGGCGTTGGAGCGTAGCGCGGACGCGGGCGCGGCGTACCACGGGTACGTGGCGATGGAAGAGACCGGCGCCGTCGTGGGGCAACCGGTCATCCCCGCGCACGACGGCGACGTGCTGCAGCCGCTGCTCCTGGGGTGCTTTTTCGGGCCGCCCATGGTCATGATCCCACGGGCATGCCTGAACCGCGTCGGCGGATTCGATCCAGATCTCAAGCTCGGGGAGGATTGGGATCTCTTCCTGCGCATCGCGCTGGCGGGTCTGCCGATCCGGCGCGTCCCGGAGGTTCTCGTACGGTGCCGCGCGCATCGCATGAACACGACCCGGGATCTGGCCCGCACCGCCGTGTTCGGCCGGATCGTTTTGGACCGGACCTTTGCCGATCCTCGGCTGCCCGCGCGCCTCCTGACTCAGCGCTTCCGCATCGCGGCGTACAAGACGCATGCCATCTTCCAGGCGGGACGGTGTCTCCGGGCCGGCCTCTGGCCGGACGGTGTCGAGCTGTTTCTCGAGGCGGCGCGGCTGGATCCGCGCATGCTGTCACATCCCAGCTCGTATCTGGACCTGGCGCTACGGACCCTGCCGCTGGCGGACCAGACGTGGCCGGCGCTGGCGCGGCACGCGGATCAGGCGACGGCGCTGCTGACGAACGTGCTCGACGGCGTGTTCCGGTCGTCTGGTCTTCCGGTGGAACTGGCGCGGCAAAAGCGGCCGGCCTGGAGCGCCTTGTGGATGACCATCGCGGTCGTCCAGGCGCTGGCGCGCCGGTACTCCGTGGCTACCGCGACCTCGGGGCGGGCGTTTGTTACGGATCCGCTGACCGTGGCGGCGGCGCTGGCCCGCGCAGGAACCGGGCGGTGGATGTCCATCCCGTGCTTGTGGCGGCCCGTCCGCGCCGCGGCCACGGAGCGCACCTGATGATTGCGCCGACCGTCAGCGTGATCACCGCGGCCTACAATGCGGGGCGCTTCGTGGAGGAGACGCTCACCAGCATCGTGGCCCAAACATACCAGGACTTCGAGATGATCGTCGTCGACGACGGGTCGACAGACGACACCCGAGAGCGCGTTCTTGGCTTCGCACCCCGGGTCACGCTCCTCAGCCAGGCCAACGGCGGCGTCGCCGCCGCGCTGAACGCGGGAATCCGTCGCGCGCGGGGCGCTTATGTGACATTCCTCGACGCGGACGACGTGTGGGTGCCGTGGCGCCTCGAACGCGTGGTGCGCGCGTTCGAGGACGACCGCGCCATCGGCGCCGTCTACCACGGATACGCGGGAATCGACGAAGCGGGAGCCCCGCTGGGGGAGGCCTTCGTGCCTCCACCGCGTGGCGACGTCCTGGAGCCGCTGCTCTGCGGACTCTTCATCGGGCAATCGATGATCGCGCTGCGGCGCGCCTGCTTCGACCGCGCCGGCATCTTCGACACGACGCTTCGAACGTGCCCCGACTGGGATCTTTTTCTGCGTGTGGCGCTGTCCGGCGAGCGGTTCGGCTGCGTACCCGAGGCGCTGGTCCGCTACCGCATCCACGGGCACAATCTGACGCGCAACTTCACCCGCCTCGTGCGGGAGGGCCGGATCGTCCTCGACCGGGCGTTTGCCGATCCCCGTCTCCCGCGGGCACTTCAGAGTAGCGCCGTCCGGGCCCGGGCGTACGGGCAATTATCGGTGTCGGTCGCGGCCCGGTGCGTTCAGGCGGGCCAGTGGTCCGACGGGCTAGCGTTGCTGCTGGACGGCGTCCGGACCCAACCGCGCGTGCTTGTTCGCCCGAGCTTCTACCTGGATTTCGCCGAGCGTGCCCTGCCGCTCGCCCGCTCCGAGCGGCACCCGGCCGCACGAAGCGATCGCGCGATCGCGCTCCTCACGGACGTGCTGACGAAGCTGTTGCAGATGCCCAACCTGCCGCCCGAGGTGGCGAGGCGCAGGCGCCGTGCCTGGAGCGCGCTCTGGGTCGCCGCGGCCGCACTGCAGAACGCCGCGGGGCGGCGCCCGCTCATGATGTCGAGCCTGGCGCGCGCGCTGCTGGTCCATCCGGCCACCGCGGCGGCGGCTCTTGTGCGCGCGGGTACCGCCCAGGGGGCCGGCGCACGTCCGGCATGGAGCCGGCCGTCCGAGTAGCATGCGCATCCTGTTTGTGACGCGAGAAGATCCGCACAAGGCGCTGACCGGCGTCGCGACCTACGTGCGCGACCTCGCGGCGGCACTCGGCCGCGCGGGCCACGAGATCGCACACCTGCACGTGAGTCCCCATCCGGCCTGGAGGGGGCCCAGGCTGCGCTGGTCCCGGCAGGGTCACACGCTCACGGGCGTCGTGGCCGTCCCCGCGGCCGGGCGCACCGAAGAGGAGCGCCTCCGCGCGGACGTCACGTGGATGGAAGTGGAGGAGCTCCTTGCCGAGGCGCTGCGACGGGTCCGGCCCGCCGTGCTCCACGTTCACGATCTGTCAGGGATCCCGGCAAGCCTCGTCCAAACGGCCCGGGAGGCCGGGCTCCCGGTCGTGGTCACCATGCACGACTTCTGGCCGTTCTGCCGGCAGTTTCTCCTCGTGAGACCGGGGCTCACGCCGTGCTCCGGATCCGCCGGCGGACGGAACTGCGCGACGTATTGCGCGACGAGGCCCGCTCCCGTGGGGCGCCGCTTCGCCCGGTGGGCGGACGAGTCGCTCCCCCGCGGCGTGCGTGACGGCGTGCGGTGGGCGCGTGCGTTGTACCGGCGGCGGGGCGGCGGAAGCGGTTCGCAGTTCGTCGTCGTGAACCCGCCGATGCCTGATCGTGTCCCGGACCCGCGCATCGCTACGGCGTACGCAAAGCGGGAAATGCGGATGCGCGAAACGCTGCTCGCGGCCGACCGGCTCTTCACGGTCTCGCAATCGGCCAAAGCGATGTATGTCCTGCACGGGTATCCGGAGGACCGCATTCACGTCCTGCCGCTCTCGCTCGAGAGCGCGGAGCTGGCGAGGCGACGCCTCCGGACGTTCACGCAGTACCCGATCCGGTTCGGTTTCCTGGGACGCGTGACGCCCTGGAAAGGAGCCCACCTGCTCGCCGAGGCGGCCCGGGCCGTGCCGGCGGAGCGCGCGCGGTTCACGTTCTACGGCGTCGTCGCGGCGGAAGACCGCGCCCACCTCGCGGCCTTGAGCGGCCATCATCCCGGCCTGTACTTCGCGGGCCGCTACACACGGCAGGACCTGATCCGGCACCTCGACGCCATCGACGTCGCGGTGTTCCCCTCGATCATGACCGAGACCCTGGGTCTCGTCGGCCTGGAGGCCCAGGCTGCCGGGATCCCGATCATCGGCGCCGCGCACGGCGCGATCGCCGAGTACGTGCGGGACGGCCAGAACGGCTTGCTGTTTCCGCCGGGCGACGCCGGCGCGCTGCGCGAGCGGATCCTCCGCGTGGTGGACCATCCGGAACTGATCGCACAGCTGTCCTCCGCGGTAGGCATCCCGCCCCGCATGGGGGACCACGTGGAGACCGTGCTGGCGGCCTACAACGATGTCGTGCACCGCCGCCGTCAGGCGGCCGCCCCGCCAGCCGACCCCGCCGCGCCGCTGGCCGGCGCGGGGAGCGCGCCGGCGGGCCCGCGAGAGGAAACTACGGCATGACCGAGCGGATGATGGGGATCGTACCGGCTGGGGGCCGCGGAACGCGCCTGGCGCCATATCCCGGACCGAAAGAACTGTTCCCGGTCGGCTGGCAGCCGTATCAGATCAACGGCGAAGTGCACCGGCGTCCCAAAGTCGTCAGCCAGTATGTCCTGGAGAGCATGGCGCAGGCCGGCGTTCGTCACGTGCTCATGATCGTCGGCGAGCACAAGTACGATCTACTGCGCTATTACGCCGGCGGCGATCGCGTCGGCCTCCACCTCTCATACCTCTATCAAGACGAGCCGCTGGGAATGATGCATGCGATCGACCTCGCGTACCCCTGGACCCGGGACGCGCGCCTCCTGTTCGGGATGCCGGACACGATCACGCATCCCCCGGACGCGTTCGAACGGCTCCTGCACGCCCACCGCCAGGGCGGCGCCGATCTCACGCTCGGGCTGTTCGAGACGGCGCGTCCATGGAAGTTCGGCATGGTCGACATGGATGCGGCCGGCCGCATTGTCGCGCACGTCGACAAGCCCCGGGAAACGGCCCTCCGGCACATGTGGGGCATGGCCGTGTGGGAGCCGTCGTTCACCGAGCTCATCCACGAAGTGAGCGCCCGTCCCGCCGAGCTCCGCGCGCGCGAGCCGGTCCTTGGCGACGCGATCGACGAGGCGCTGGCGCGCGGTTACCACGTCCGCGGGCATGCGTTCCCCGAGGGCTTCTACGTCGACATCGGCACGTACGATGAGATCCTGGAGGCCCAGGCGAAGATCGCGGAGGTGCTCCGCTGACTCCGCCCCGCGTGTCAGTGGTCATCACCACGGCCAACGCGCGCGCGGTCGTCGGGCCGTGCCTCCACTCGCTGCTCGCGGACCTGCGGAGCGCGGGCGTGTCCTACGAGGTCATCGTCGTCGACGATGCCTCGGCCGACGGCACGGCCGAGTTCGTCGCGGCGGGGTTCCCGGACGTCACGCTCATCCGCGCGGACGCTCCGAGCGGCTACGCCGGCGCCAACAACATCGGCATCCGCGCCGCGACCGGGGAGGCGGTATTCCTGCTCAACGCCGACACCGTCGTGCGGCCGGGGGCGGTGGCGGCGCTGCTCGCGGCCCTGGACCGCTATACCAGCGCGGCGGCGGTCGGGCCGACGCTCCTCAACCCGGACGGGTCGATTCAGCGGTCGTGCTGGCGCTTCCCCCTCCGTACCGTGGTCGGCAACACGCTGTGGCTGTTCCGCGCCGGGGTGTGGGACGATTACCGGGCGTGGGATCACCGAACGGACCGTCCCGTGGATTGGATCAGCTCCGCGGCGCTCATGATCCGCCGCGCGGCGTTTGCGACCGTTGGTCTCCTCGACGAGCGCTTTTGGGTCTACGGCGTGGATATCGATTGGGGCCTGCGCGCCCGCCGCGCCGGGTACGAGATCGTGTCCGTCGCCAACGCCCGGATCGTGCACCTCGGCGGACGATCGTGGGGCAACGCCACGGATCGACAGTACGAGGATCACATGCGGTCGCAGGCGCTGCTCTTTCGCCTCCACCACGGGCGCGCCGGGTTGATCTTGTTCCACACGCTGGTGCTGTGCAACAGCGTCGCGCGGGTGGCCCTGTGGGGCCCGGCGTCGCTGCTCGGCCTCGAAACGGCCAGGGGCAAGACCGCGGAGTTTCTCCGGCTCGCCCGCTGGAGCCTGACCGGCCGTGTCGGCGTCCACTCGCCCGCGGAACGGAAGATGCCGTCGTGAGGCTGCTCGTCGCGGCCCCGTTTGTGCCCTATCCGCTCGACTTCGGCGGAGCGATTCGCATCTACGAGCTGCTCCGCCACATGGCGGCCCGGCACGAGGTCGTTCTACTGTGCCCCGAACCGATCGGCCGCGAGGCGTCCGCGGCCCTGAGCTTTTGCGCCGCCGTGGAGGGCTTTCCAGCACCGGCCTCCCGGCCGTGGCACGAGCATGCGCGCCGCCTGCTTGGGCCGCTGCCGGCGTCGGTCAGCCTGACCGCGGATGCGCTGCTCTCGCGCGTGCACCGCCTCGTGCGGGGGCGGCGGTTCGATGTGGCGCAGATCGAGTTTCTCGGTCTCGCGCATCTTCGGGACGCCGTCCCCGACGGGGTGCCCACCGCGCTGGTGGAACACTGCCTCGCCACGGAGTCCAGGGCGCGGCAACTCGGGCTCATGCCCTGGGGACCGCGGCGCCTGTACTACGCGTTCGACTCGCTCAAGCTCCGCCGGTACGAGCCGGCCGCGATCCGTGCGTTCGATGCCTGCATCGCGGTCTCCGAACGCGATGCGGAGCAGATTCGCGCATGGGCACCGCGCGTGCGGACGACGACCGTCCCGAACGGAGTCGACACCGAGTTTTTCCAGCCGGCCGAGGACGCGGGCGATACGGAGCTGCTGTTTTTGGGGTCGTTCCATCTCGACGCCGCGAACGTCGACGCCGCGGTCCGGTTGGCGCGCGAGATCCTGCCCCGCGTGCGCCGGCGCGTGGCAGACGCGCGGCTCACCATCGTGGGGACGCAGCCGCCGGTCTCGGTGGCGCGGCTGGCCGGCCTCCCGGGCGTCAGGGTCGCCGGAGGCGTGTCGGACGTGCGCCCCTACCTTGCGCGCGCGGCGGCGGTGGCACTCCCGTTGCGCGCGGGTGCCGGGACGAAGGTGCGCATCGCCACCGCCATGGCCGCGCAACGTACGGTCCTGGCGTCCCCGCTCGCCGCGGAGGGGCTGGACGCGGTCCCCGGCGAGGAGATCGTGATCGCGCGGGGCGCGGAGGAGTTCGTCGAGGAAGCGACGGCGCTGCTGCGCGACGCGCGGCGGAGGATGCGGATCGGGCGGGCGGCCCGGGCGCGGGCGGTTCGTGACTACGACTGGCGGGTACTCGCGCGCCGGTTGGAGACGTTCCACACCTCGCTCGCCGACGGCCGCGGGGCGCCGGGAGCGCTCACGGAAGTCGGATAGCGAGGACACCGGCGAGGGAGCATCGGCATGTGCGGGATTTGCGGACTCGTGACCAACGGGGCGCTGACGGAGCACGAGCGATCGTGTCTGGGGCGTATGACGGACGCCCTCGTACACCGGGGGCCGGATGACCAGGGGTGGTACGTGGGGGCGTCCGCCGCGCTCGGCAGCCGCCGGCTCAGCATTATCGACCTCGCGGGCGGGCACCAGCCCATCGGCAACGAGGACGGCACGGTGTGGGTCGTCCAGAACGGCGAGATCTTCAATTATCGCGAGCTCCGCGGCGATCTCGCGGCCCGGGGACACCGTTTTGCCACGGCGAGCGACACCGAGGTCATTCTGCACCTCTACGAGGAGTATGGCCTCGACTGCGCGGCGCCGCTGCGCGGGATGTTCGCGCTCGCGATTTGGGACGGCCCCCGTGGCCGCCTGATCCTGGCACGCGACCGCCTCGGCATCAAACCGCTCTACTATCATGAGAGCGGCGGCCGCCTGGCGTTTGCCTCGGAACTCAGCGGTCTCCGCCTCGCACTCCCGTCGGCGCCCGATCTCGACCTGCACGCGCTCGACGAGTACATCACCCTGGGCTACGTTCCGGCCCCGCGCACCATCTGGGATGGATGCCGCAAACTCCCGCCCGCCCACGTCCTGGAATGGACCCGAGGCGGGAGCCGGCTCCATCGCTACTGGGCCGCCAGCTACGAGAGCGACGGGCGGCCCACGGAGGCCGACGCGGTCGACGGCCTACGAGCGCAACTCGAGGACGCCGTGCGCGCGTGGATGATCAGTGACGTCCCGGTCGGCGCCTTTCTCAGCGGCGGGCTCGACTCCTCGGCGGTGACGGCGCTGATGTGCCGCACGACGCCCCAGCGCGTCAAGACCTTCTCGATCGGGTTCGACGACCCGGCGTACAACGAACTGGGGTACGCGCGGCAGGCGGCGGACCGGTGGGGCACGGACCACCATGAGGTCGTGCTCGACGATCGGGAGATCCTGCGCCTGCCGCAACTCGCCTGGTACCTCGACGAGCCCATGGCCGACGACTCCACGGTGCCGATGTTCGCCGTGTCGCGGCTTGCGCGGCAACACGTCAAGGTCGTCCTGTCGGGCGATGGCGGCGACGAGCTGTTCGGCGGTTACGGGTGGACGACGCGCGACCAGCTCCGCCGCGCCTCCGCGTGGCTGCCCTCGCCGCTCCGGCGCACGCTTGCCCGTGTCGCGGCGGACACGCGCCCGGTGCCCGCCCGGGGCTGGGCCGGGCGTGTGCGCACGGGCCTGAGCGACATCGCCGGCACCATGGAAGACGGGTATCTCCGACGCACCACGGTCACGGCCCCGTTTCGCGCATCGCTGTACGGTGATGCGCTGCGCGCGCGCCTCAACGGACATGACGGAGCCGCCGCGCTCCGGGAGCTGCTGGCGACGGCCGAGGTCAAGGATGCCCGCGAGCGCATGCTACATGCGGATCAATCCGCCTACCTGCCGGACGACATCCTGTTCAAGGTGGACCGGATGAGCATGGCACACTCGCTCGAGGCGCGCACGCCGCTTCTGGATCACCACTTGGTCGAGTACGCGGCGACGCTGCCGTACGACCTCAAGGTCCGCGGCCTGACGTCCAAGTATCTGTTCAAGCGCGCGGTACAGGATCTCGTGCCGGCGCCGCTGCTGCGCCAGCGCAAGCACGGCTTCAGCATGCCGATCGGCCGGTGGCTGCGCGGCTCCGCCGGCGCGCACGTGCGCCGGATCCTGCTCGCCGGCATCGCGGAGCGGCGCGGGTTGTGGACGCCCCGGTTCGTGCGGTGGATGCTGGACGAACACCAATCTGGCCGGCAGGACTTCGGCCGCCGGCTCTGGAGCTTACTCGTGTTCGAGGTGTGGGCGCGACTGCGCTTGGACGCGGCGCCGGTCGCCCCGCCCGCCGAGCTCGGGGATCTGGTGTAGGATGGCCTCGCGGTGACGGTCGCGGCGGACGGCAGCGGACCGTGAAACCTGTCAGCGCGCTGCCAAGCGGCGCCACGACGCAGGCGTCGGCGGCGGCGATCCGCAGGACGTTCGTCCGCTACCTGCGCGAAGGCCCGGCGCCGACGGTGCGCGTGCTGCCGCCCCCGGACCACTCCGCGCCGCCGGTCCTCAGCGTCATCATCCCCACGGCCGACGGCACGCGCGGCGGCAACCTCGCCCGGCTCCTCGAGGAGCTTCGCCGGCAGACGCTCTTGCGATTCGAGGTCATCGTGGTGGAGGGCGACCGCCGGCAGGGACGGGCGATCAACACGGGCGCGGCGATTGCGCGTGGCGATGTCTTGGTCACCATGGACGACGACACGAGGCTTGGGCACGGCGATCTCCTGGAGCGCATCATGACCGTGTTTGCGGGGGATGCCTCGATCGGGATCGTTGGCGTCAGCAACGTGGTGCCCCATGATGCGCCCTGGATCGTGCGCCGGGCGATGCGTGAGCTTCCGCGCCGTTCGTCCCGCGTCGTCGATCGGGTGACCGACAGCGACATGGCCGAGCATCCGTGCCTGGCGATCCGCAAGGACGTTTTCTATCGCATCGGCGGCGAGCACGAATGGATCTCGCGAGGCCTGGACCCGTACCTGCGGCAGGAAGTGCGCCGTCTCGGGTACCGCGTGGTCGTCGCGCCCCATGCGTGGATCCACCATCTCCTGCCGCCGTCCCTGCGCGGCATCCTCCGACAGTACTATCGCAACGGGGTCGGGGCGGCGTACGTGGCCAAGTTCTATCCGGAGTTCGTCATCGATCAGACGCTGGACCACCGGGCGAGGCCGAGGAAGCCCGGCAGCCGCGCCACGCGTGGCATCCGCTATGCGGGACGGGTGCTGGCATCCGTCGTGACGATGCGGTGGATCTACCTCGCAACCCTGGCCTCATACGCCGCCGGGTACGCGTGGGGCATCCGGCGGCTCCGAGACGATTCGCTGTGACCGCGCCGGTCGCGAGGGGCGCTACCCTCCAGTTGCGCCACACGGGCCTCCGCCTGCTGCTTCGCAGGTGGGGCAACGAGGCGCAGGCGCTCCACACCGAGGCGCAATGGTGGGCTGCCGACATCCTGCGGGCCCGCCAATGGGGATGGTTGCAGGACATTTTGCGCGCCGCCTGGGATACGGACGAATTCTACGCCACGCGCATGGCGCAGAGCGGCCCTCCGCCGCTAGATCCGGCGCGGTTTCGCCGCATACCGCCCCTCACACGCCGCGACCTCGCGGACCAGCTCCGGCGGACGGCGGCGGCGCGGCGGGGCGGCCTCACACGAACGTCCGGCGGAAGCGGCGGCGCCGCGGTCTCGATCCCGCTCGACCGCGAGACCTACGCATGGTACGTTGCGGGGACGTGGCGGGGGTTTCAGTGGTGGGGGGTCGAGCCGGGCGATCCCGTTGCGCTCCTGCTCGGCCGCTCCCAGGTCTCGCCGGTGCACGCGCTCCTCGCGCGGGCCAAGGACCGCGTGATCAATTGGCACCGTTTCCCGGTTGACCCCGCGTTCGACGACCGTGCCGTCGGGATCATACGCGCGATGGAGCGGTTGCGGCCCGCCCTGCTCTACGGGTATCCGTCGGCGGTGCACCGCCTCGTGCGGGCGATCCGTACCGAGGGACTCCGGCTTCGCGCGCGGCCAAAGGTCGTGGTCCTCACGGGCGAACCTCTCTACGTGTTTCAGCGCCAGGCGCTCGCGGAGACGTTCGGCTGCCCGGTCGTGGAGGAGTACGGCTCCGGCGAGCTCGGCTCGGTCGCGTTCGAGTGCCCGCACGGCGCGCTCCACGTCACCGCGGAGAACGTGTATCTCGAGACCGTCCCCGCTGAGAGCGGCGGCGACCGCGTACTCGCTACGCAGCTGCGCAACCGCCTGGCCCCGCTCCTCCGGTACGAGATCGGCGACATCGGCGTCATCGACGCGGAGTCGTGCGCCTGCGGCCGGGGGCTGCCGACGCTCAGGGTCCTCGGCCGGGACCGTGATCGCCTGGAGCGTGCCGGGTCGCGCAGCCTGGCGCGGCCGCTCGTCGAGCGGTTCCTCGGCGCGCTGCCGGAAGCGCTGCACGGGCGGGTCCGGATCGTCCACCCTGCCGCCGGCGTGCTCGTCGTCGAGGTGGAGGCGGCTCCGGACGCGGCGGAGCGCCTGGGTCGCCTCGTCGAAGCGGCGCGGGAGACCTTCAACGCCGCGTGGCGGATCGAGGTACGACCCGTAAAGCGGTTCGACCGGCTTCCTTCCGGCAAGCTCCCCTATTTCGCGCTCGGCGCACAGGTCTCCACATGAGAGCGCTCCTCATCACAAACGACTTCCCCCCCATGCCGGGGGGAGAAGCGACGCTGTACGCGCGCATCTGCGCAACGGTGCCGCCACAGGCTGTCCTCGTGCTCGCGCCGCACGTGGCCGGCGATCGCGGCTCCGACGCGCGTCAGCCGTACCGCATCATCCGGCGGCACGCGCCCGTGCACCCGCATCCGATCGCGCGGCTGTGTCAACTTGTGATCCTGGGGTTGTGCGCCGCGCGCCTTGTTCGCCGCGAGGGGGTGACGGCCGTCCACGTCGCCCACCTGTATCTCGGGCCGATCGCGCTCGTGCTCCGGCGGGTCCTCGGAGTCCCTTACGTGCTCTACCTACACGGCGGGGAAATGGCGCCGTACATGCGCTGGCGTCCGATCCGGCGCCTCGCGGACGCCGTGGTGCGCGGCGCTGGGCGGATCGTCGTCAACAGCGAGTTCACGCGCCGGCACTATGCGGCGCTCGGTATGGCGCACCCGTCCACGGACGTGCTGGCACCCGGCGTCGATGTCGTGCGCTTTCGTCCGGACGCGGGCGTGGAGGCCGCCCGGGCTCGCTATCGGGTCAACGGAGCACGCACGATCCTGACGGTGGGCCGCCTCATCGAGCGAAAGGGCCACGACATGGTCATCGCGGCCCTGCCCGCGATCCGGCGGGCTACCGGCGCGGTACGCTACGTCATCGCGGGGGCCGGCCCCGAGGAACCGCGCCTTCGCGAGCTCGCGCATCGGGCGGGGTGCGCGGAGGACGTCGTATTCGCCGGACACGTCGCCGATGACGAACTGCCGGCGCTCTACGCCGCGTGCGATGTGTTCGTGATGCCGAGTCGTGCACTGGCACAGCGCGACGGCATTGAAGGCTTTGGCATTGTCTTCCTGGAGGCCGGCGCGTGCGGCAAGCCTGTTGTGGGAGGAAAGAGCGGCGGGATTGCCGATGCCGTAGCGGACGGGGTGACCGGCATCCTCGTCGACCCTGAGAACGTCGAAGAGATCGTCCGCGCGATCATTGGGCTCCTCCGCGACCGCGATGCGGCCGGCCGGATGGGGGCCGAGGGACGCCGCCGCGCCGAAGCGCTCGAGACAGCGTGGCGGCGCACGGTGCTCGCGATCTGGACCGCGGCTACAGGCCCGGCACCAAGCCTCACGGCGGCGGGCGATTCGCCGGGACGGGGGGCGTCACATCCCCTGGAGCGAGCCAAATGACGCGTTCCGAGATGTACGCCGCGACGGGCCCGTCCGTCACGAACGCCGCGCCGGCCCCATCCATCTCGAACGCCGCGACGGGCACGGCGCGAGGGCGCGGCCGCGTCCGGGTTCTCCACGTGATTACCCGCATGGTGCTGGGAGGCGCGCAGGAGAACACGCTCCTCACGGTCACGCGCCTCGATCGTGCACGCTACGACGTCACGCTGGCCAGCGGGCCGACGACCGGACCCGAGGGCACCTTGGAACCCCGGATCCCGAACACCCTATCGTTCGTCCGCGTGCCGGAACTGGCGCGTGATCCGCACCCGGCGAAGGATCCGGTGGCGCTGGCCCGTCTCTACCGGCTGATGCGGCACGGGCGGTTCGACATCGTGCACACGCACACCACCAAGGCGGGCCTGCTCGGGCGGATCGCCGCCGCGTGGGCGCGCGTCCCCGTGATCGTACACACGCCGCACGGGCATGCGTTCCACGACTATCTCGGCGCGCGGGGCTCCGCCGCCCTTTGCGTAGTTGAGCGTGCGCTGGCGCGGCGCACCACGCGCATCATCTGTCTCACGGACGCGGAGCGCGATGATCATCTGCGCCTGCGCATCGGCCCGCCGGAGCGGTTTTGCATCATCCACAGCGGCGTCGATCTCGATCGTTTTCACATGGGGCACGGCGACGGCGAGCACGCGCGACAAAAGCTCGGTCTGTCCTCCGACGTGCCGCTCGTCGGCTGTGTGGCGCGTCTCGTGCCGGTGAAAGGTGTGCAATATCTACTCGAGGCCATGCCCGCGGTGCGCGCGGCGATGCCGGGCGCGACCGTCGTGTTCGTGGGTGACGGGCCGCTTCGGCCGGCGCTCGCGGCGCAGGCGGCGGCGCGGGGGCTCCAGCGCGGCGCCGTGTTTCTCGGCCTCCGGGACGACGTGGCGGAGATCATGCCGGCATTTGACGTCGTCGTCCTGCCCTCGCTCAACGAGGGCATGGGCCGCGCCGCGGTGGAGGCGCTCGCGGCCGGCCGCGCCGTGGTTGCGTCGCGCATCAGCGGCATCCAGGACGTCGTGGCGCACGAGGAAACGGGACTGCTCGTCCCGCCACGGGATCCGGCGGCGCTCGCAGACGCCATAGTCCGTTGTCTCCGCGATCCCGGGCTCCGGGCGGCGTTTGGAGCGCGGGGACGGGACAGCGTCAGCCGGTTTGGGGTCCAGGCCATGCTCGACGACATCGACGGACTGTATCGAGAGCTGCTCGGCGCGCGCTCGGACGAACCATCCATTTCGCTCGGATGAGTGCTGTCAGCGGGCACCCCTCCTGTGTTAGAAGGGAACGGAGATCACTCTACCTATCGCGGACCTGCAAAGAACGGAGGAAGCGCGTGCCATGCGAGTGCTTGTGACGGGGGGCGCCGGCTTCATCGGATCGCATCTGGTCGACCGGTTGATCGCACGCGGCGACGACGTTTGCGTGCTCGATCACCTTTCCACCGGACGGATCGAGAACGTGCGGCCGTACGTCGACCATCCCCGGTTCACCTTGGTAAAGGACAGCATCCTCAACACCGATGTGGTGAACCGGCTGGTGGAATCCTGTGACTTGGTGTTCCATCTGGCGGCGGCGGTCGGCGTCTGGCATATCGTGGAGAATCCGCTGGCCGCGATCAGCGTGAACGTCGAGGGCACGGAAAACGTGCTGCGGGCGGCGTTTCGCTTCTGGCGCAAGGTCCTGATCGCGTCCTCCTCGGAAGTGTACGGGAAATCGACGAAGGCGCCGCTCAGCGAGGACGACGACCGCGTGCTGGGCCCCACCACGATCTCCCGGTGGTCGTATTCCTCCGCCAAGGCTATCGACGAGCACTTCGCGTACGCGTACGCGGCCCGGGGTCTGCCCGTCGCGATTCTGAGGTTTTTCAACGTGTACGGACCGCGGATCCACGAGAATGGGTACGGCACCGTTGTGGCCCGGTTTATTCATCAGGCCCTAAACGGCCGGCCGTTGACGGTGCACGGGGACGGACGCCAGACGAGATGCTTCTGCCATGTCGGGGATACGGTGCGGGGGATCCTGCTGGCTTCCGAGGTCGAGGCCGCGGAAGGGCAGGTCTTCAACATCGGCAACGACGTCGAGATCACGATGCATGACCTTGCGCTCCTCATCAAACGGCTGGCCGGGTCCAGCTCCGAGGTCCGGTTCGTAGCGTACCAGGACTATTACGGCCAGCGCTTCGAGGACACGCCGCGGCGCGTGCCGGACTTGCGCAAGGCCGAGCGCGTCCTCGGATACCGGCCGGAGATTGGCCTAGAGGAAGGGCTGGCCCGCACGATCGACTGGTGCCGGCAGCATCGCTTCGTGGGGGCCCCGGAGGCGCGTCTCGGCGTCGAGCCATGATCGTCGCCATTCACCAGCCGCACTACCTGCCGTGGCTCCGGTACGTCCAGAAGATCGCGCGCAGCGATGTGTTCGTCCTCTTCGACGACGTGCAGTTCACGAAGAATGGCTGGCAAAACCGGACCAGGATCAAGAACGCGCAGGGATGGATGTACCTGACGGTGCCGGTGCTCGACGCGTTCGGCAAGGCCATCAAGGACGTGACGATCAACAATCAAGAGCGGTGGCGCCCCAAGCACTGGCAGGCGCTCCGGACGAACTACAGCAGGGCGCCGTACTTCGACCGCTACGAGGCTCTGGTGCGGCCGGTGTACGAGCGCCCGTGGGATTCTGTGTGCGAGCTCAGCATCCACCTGCTCACCCTCCTGCTGCCGGCCCTGGGTATCCGTACGCGATTGGTGCGGAGCTCCGAGCTGGGAGTGGCGGGCACCGGCACGGCCAGAGTCGTCGACATCTGCCGACGGCTCCGTGCGACGATCTATCTGACGGGAGACTACGCCGCGACGAACCATCTCGACGTCGAGGCATTTGCGCCGCACGGCATCGCCGTACGGCCGCAGGGATGGCACAGTCCCGTCTACCGGCAGCAGTTTCCCGCGGCCTCGTTCGTCGCGGATCTCTCCATCGTGGACCTGCTGTTCAACGAAGGCGATCGGAGCCTGGGCGTGCTGGGCGCCGGTGAGCGTGAATCTGCGCCGGCGTGACGAGCGCGGGGCTAAGTTGAGCGGCGAGCGAAAAACTGCGTTGTGGTCCTGCTTCATTGGAGTATGAGCCCGAAGAACATGGAAGAACCGCTTACCGCCTCGCCAGACAGGACGCGGGCTCCGGCGGTGTTGGCCAGATGACCCAACGATCGCGCGGCGGCAGCAGCCCGCGCGGCCGCGGCTTGTCCCGGCGTGCCTTCATCGCAGCCGTTCCGGGGATTGCCGCAGGCGCCCTGCTTCTCGAGCGGTCAGGACGGCCGCTCCTCGGCAGTGCGGCGGCCGCTCCGGCGAGCCAACCAAGCGGGCCCGCGCTGCGCCGCGTAGGAATCCTCGATACTCCGCAGGGATTCGGCGGCCCCTGCGCGTTCGTGTCGGCGGGCGGCAGAACAATACTCGTCATGGCGAACGGCGAAAGTGCGTACATGAACCAGATCGCGATCGACGTGACATCCCCGGCATCGCCACGGATACTCGCCCAGGCCGCGGCGTTCCCTTATCTGTGGGGAATGACTGCCGCTGGCGACATGGCGTTGTTCGCTTCCTCCGTCAACCCGGGCATCGGCGCGTACCGCTCCACGACGCTCACACGGATCTGGCAGCGGTCGCTTCCCGCGACGACCCATGCGGTGGCGACCGATGGGACCAACGTTTTCGTTCCCCAGGAAGGGATGGGGGAACTGCTCGTTCTTGACGGCAACACTGGTGCCACGCGCAGCACCGCGCGGCTCCCACCCGGGGCTGCCTTCGGCAAGATATATGCAACAGTCTACCAGAGCGGCCTAGTCTATGTGGCCGACCCGGCGCTCGGCGTGGTGGTCTTTGACGTGGCGAAGCCGGCGTCGCCATCCTACGTCACGAGATTCGGACGTGGCACGAGCAACATCGCGGTCATGAGAACGCGCGCATGGGTTGTGCCGACATCATTCGGAGGAGGCGGCAATACACTGGAGTGCTGGGACATGAGCCGGCCCAGCGCTCCGTCTCGCGTCGGTGAGTACTCGCTGCCTGCGGCACGCGCGAATGGTAACACTGTGCGTCCCACGTTGTTCGCGCCCGCGGTGACCGCCAATGGAACACGTCTCTACGTGATATTCAACGATTTGAACCAGGACGGCAATAACAGCGTCGAAAACGCATCAGGGTTCTATGGGTTTGACGTCACCGGAGCTTCGCCGCGCCCGCTCGGTCGGTTCTCCTACGCCATTCCGCCCACGCGAGGCTACGCCTATCCGGTCGCGATCGCCGTCGATGCATCCGGCAAGGTCATCGCGTTGACGAGCTATTACTACGGGCTTCAGATCTGGCAGCGGAGCGGTGCCGACGACTGGACCGTCGCCAGCACTGTGCCGACGGTCGGGGAGTGCCGCGATGTCTACGTGGACACCTCCGGGAATCAGACGGCCCTCGCACGATGGGTCGTAACGAGCAAGACGAGCAGTGGGCGGGTGTCAAATTACACTGAGGTCGGCTCCCTGTTCGAAGGGTGGCGCGCGATCACGCCGGGCGCGATCCTGGTCATGGACCCGATATCAGGAAGCGGGTTCCCGCGTGCCTACTCCGTGACTGGGGGTCAACTATCGCCGCTCGGCACGGTCAAGCTGAGCGGCGGACTGGTGACGGATGCGGCGTACGATGGCTCCGCGTACCTGTACGTCTGCAGCGGGACGACCGGTTTCACGGCGGGGCGTCTTGACCCCAGCCGCGTCACCAACGTCACGCAGGTCGGCACCGCACCGGCGTACGCTGAGCGGCTCGCCCTAAACGGCAGAGTGCAGGCGTGGGTGGTTTCCCCCAAGGATGGTGTCACCTGCATCGACATTCGCGATCCTTCGTCCATGTCGATCGTCGCGCGAGATCCGACGCCCTTCACCGAAAACGGCATGTGCGGGATTTGTGTAACCGCCGGTCGCGTCTACGCGGCGTGCGGAAGCAGCGGCGTTCGAATCTACAATCCCGTGACGCTGAAGTGGACAGGTGTGCTCACGGACGACCCGCGATCCGGCAAGATTTTCCCAACATGGGTCGAGGCATTCACGAGTCCCGCGACGGGCAGACCTTACCTCGTCGTCTGCCACTACGGCGACGGCATATCTTATCACCCGCCTGAGGGTCTGAGGATTTACAGCCTCGCTAATCCCGATGCACCCCGGTTAGTCGCAGACTATCCAGCCCGCGGCGACGCAAACTTTCGGTGTCGCTCCGCCAACGGCTATCTCTACCGTTGCGCATTGTGGGGCGTCGAACAGCTAGCCGTGAGCAGCTTGTAGTAGGTGACAGTGGATGTGCGACCCGCGCGAACGTAATCCGTTGATCAGTGTGATCGTTCCAACGCACAATTACGGGCGGTTCATTGGCGACGCCCTACAAAGTGCGTGCGCGCAGACCTACGCAAACACGGAGTTGATCGTCGTTGACGACGGATCCACCGATGACACGAAAGCTCGCCTTGCGCCGTTCGAAACCCGTGTCCAATATATCTATCAACCGAACCGCGGGCCGGCCGCCGCGCGGAACACCGGAATCCAAGCGGCGCGGGGAGCATATCTCGCGTTCCTCGACGCCGACGACGTGTGGTTGCCACACAAACTCGAGCGCCAACTCGACGCGCTCGGGCACAGCGTTGCGGTCGGCGGAGCTTATTGTTGGTGCGGGTTTATGGACGAACGGGGCCAGACCTTGCCGCAGATCATTCGCTCGGCTCACGACGGTCCCGTCCTCGAAGCGCTTCTGCTCGGCCATTTTTTCTACTTTGACACATCACTCGTCCGCCGCGAATGCTTCGATCGCGCCGGTTTGATGGACGCGACGCTCAAGAACTTCGAGGATTGGGACATGGCGTTGCGTATCGCTCAGGCAGGCCATGAATTCGTCGCCGTGCCGGAGGTTCTGGTTAGAAAGCGAGTCCACGCCTACAGCATTACGCACAATCGGATGCGACTCACTCACTACGAGCGGCGCGTCTTGGATCGAGCCGTCAAATCTTTGCCGCCCGCGAAAAAGTGGCAGGATATCACGACGGCGGCGTACCGTCGCTACTTCATCGGCAACGCCATCATGCATTTTCGGGATCAAAACTGGCGCGAGGGGTTGGCGCTGCTCGGTGCGGGTGCCTCACTTCAGCCGCAAGTGCTGACATATCCAGGACTGTACCTGCGCCTCCTGGAGGGGCTCCTGCCCTGGGGGTATCAGAGCCCCGAAGCGGCAATTGGACAGTTGAACTCCGTTGCGCCGAGGGCGATGCAGTTGGTCCGCCAGTTCCTAAGCAGCCCCGATCAACCGCCGGCGATTCGGCGTCGACGACGCCTGGCCTGGAGCAGCTGCATGCTGGCATTCGCGATCGCTCACGCTCGAGCGCGACACTGGAGCAAAGCGACAGGGTTTCTGGCCAAAGCTGTGGCCGCACAGCCGCTTGGGCCATTTATCGCCGCACTGGTGAAGCTGCGCCACGCGTGGTCTGCGCACCACCGGGACCATGGGTGGCGCCGCACGGCGTAAGCACGACCATTAGACGACTGGGGCACATGTGCGCCGCGCGGTAATCAGCGATGCGCGGGCCGCGCTCCTCGTGCGGACGCAGAACGCCGGCACGGCCTATAGGTGAGCGTCCAGGGCGTCACGCCGAGCGTGGCCTCGACCGCTCGAGCAGTGGCCAACGGTAGCGTAAGAGCTCCACGAAAACCCACCCAAGGCAAAGGCCCCCGAGCACCTCGGAGAGCCAATGGTCGCCAAGGTAGACGAGGGATACCATCATGACGGCGACGACGAGAGCGCCAAGCAGCGGAACGCGGCGCAGCACCGCACTGACGAGTACGGTCGTCCGCGCGACATGCCCGGAGGGGTAACCATAAGTTACATATCCATTCACCCACTCCGCCAGCGCAGGCGGCAGACCGGTCACGACATGCCGCAGGCCGAGCGCGACAACGCCAATGCCGATCGCAATCGCCAGTGGCAGCCAGGCCACTACGCTCCGCCCAGCCGGGGTCAGCAACAGTACGACCGACCGGACGATGACCAACGCTACAATGAGCCACGCTACATGCCCGATGGACACGAGCGATATCAACGGATAGTCCGCTTCGCGCGGGAAATGGAGCTTCAGCGCTTCGGGCGGGCCTGGGTGGGCAATCACGTGCTCGAGCAACGCCGCACTGAGGCTCGCGCACAGCATCGCCGCGGTCAGTACCAGCGTCGCGATGCCACGCCGCGTGTTGCCGGCCAGCCACAGGCCGAGCCCGATCACGGTCATGGTCGGGATCATGACGCCGGCATTCCCAAGATAGACCACTCCTGCCGCCACATGAGCGGTACGAGCATGGGGCATGGCGTGCTGAAGCCCGATCGTGACCGCCTGGTCAAGGAAGACGGCCGGGCGGAGCGTGGAGGCCACCGCGGTGAGGACGAAGGTCGCCCCGGCGGCAACCAGACGAGGAGATGGTTCGCGATGCTGCTGCGTCGCAACGCTCCGTTGCCCGCCGGTCACACGAAGTCCGCGACCGACGCGTGTCACGGTCGAGAGAATGCCGATTGAATCATTGTGATGCTCTCGCGATAGCGTCGTCACGCATCGGCGGTCTGGTACTCGGTGACTTCCGCGGAGCCGAAACGCTCCCTCCCGCACAACGCGGCTCCTGAGCCCTCGATGTCATACGATCCCCACCACGGCTACTCGGTCCCAGACTCTGAACGGCCTATAGTGGCGAACGTATGATCGAATTTCAACAGGAATACGGGCATTTTTCTCATAACTTCCTCCAAACGATCCAGGTGTCCAAAGGACAAGAAGGGTTTCGTTCAATTGGTTGACCGCGGGTATGAGGCGTCCTCCATATACTGTGAACACTGGGGCTCAAGGTGGATATCCTGTGACGAAATTCTGGGCCGGCCAGCGTCTGCTGGTCGTGGCGCCTCATGCCGACGATGAGGCGTATGGATGTGCGGGGACGATCGCCAAGATCAAGAGCATGGGTGGCGAGGTCTTCGTCATCGTAGGATCCGTCGGAACCCTCCAGCACTATAACGAAGAACATCAGACGGTGGCCGGTGAGACGCGCGCGGAAGAGCTGCGCGCATCCATGGCGGTGCTCGGCGTGGACGGCTACGAGATCTTGTTCACGGAGTCGGAACGACATCTCCGGCTGGACGCGATTCCCCAGCGGGACCTCATCAGCTTACTCGAGCGGGATGCAACATACGCGATCGACAAGATCCGGCCGACGGCGGTCGTCCTGCCCGCCTCGTCGTTCAACCAGGACCACACGGCGCTGTTTCGAGCAGGATTTGCAGCGTGCCGTCCGCACAGCCGCACTCAGAAAGCGTTTGTCGACCACGTGCTCTCGTGCGACGCCGTGCAGCTCGGCTGGCGCGAGGCGCCGTTCCATCCTGACCTTTACGTGGACATCAGCGAGTATCTCGACATCAAGCTTCGAGCGCTTCGCTGCCACCGTTCCCAACTGCGCCCGAACCCCGATTTCGGGAGCCTCGACAACGCCGAACGGCTGGCGCGCCTGCGCGGCGCGGAGATCGGCGTTGAGGCCGCGGAGGCGTTCGAGTGCCACCGGATCGTGCTGTGATCAGGCATTCTCGGCCGACGATCTCGGCGGAAGACATCGCCGCGGTGGGCGCGGTCCTCGAGACGGGACAGATCGCGCAGGGGGAACACGTGCGGCAATTCGAGGACGCTATGGCGGCGTACATGGGCCGCCGCGGTGCCGTCGCCACGAACTCCGGGACCAGCGCGCTTCACCTGGCCCTGCTCGCGCTCGGCGTGGGGCCGGGCGACGAGGTGCTGATGCCGTCCTACACGTGCGTGGCGGTCACAAACGCCGTGCGCTACGTCGGCGCCAGACCGAGGCTCGCGGACATCGATCCCCACACGTACAATCTCGATCCAGACGACGCGCGCCGTCGCCTCACGACCGCCACCCGGGCCGTGATCGTGCCGCACATGTTTGGGTTGCCGGCGGACATGGACCCGCTTATCGAATGGGGTATCCCCGTGATCGAAGACTGCGCGCAGACGCTGGGAGCGACCTACCGCGGCCGGCGGGTCGGCGGGCTCGGCACTGTCAGCGTCTGTTCATTCTATGCCACCAAGCTACTTACGACGGGCGAAGGCGGCATGCTCCTGTCGGACTCGGACACCCTCGTGCGGCGCGCGCGCGATCTGCGCGACTACGACGGCCGTCCGGACGCGGCGCTGCGGTACAACTACAAAACGACCGATTTCCAGGCCGCGCTCGGCGTGAACCAGCTCGGACGCCTGCCCCAGTTTCTCGCGCGCCGCGAGGCGCTGGCCGCGCGCTACGGGGCTGCCCTCCGCGGCCTGCCCGTCCGGCTCCCCGTGCAGCCTTCGGACCGGACGCACATCTTCTACCGGTATGTAGTGTGCGTTCGAAACGCGGCCGAATATGCCGACCGGCTGGTGGCACGTGGGGTGGAATGCAAGTCACCGGTGGGCCGTCCGCTTCACGAATACTTTGGCGCGGATGGATTCCAGCATACGGACACCGCGACGCGCACGGCGTTGTCGCTTCCTCTCTACCCGTTGCTTTCGGACGACGAATGCGACACCGTCGTGCGAACGCTTGAGGCTACACTCGCCGAACAGGAGGACGGACTCCCATCAACCCTCTCTACTCCTTCGTAGTCGCCTGTTGCTTGGCATTGGTGCTCACGCCGGTCTGCGGCGTGCTCGCACGCCGGTGGGGTGTCTTGGACTTCCCGGCGCCGCGCAAGCTGCACGCTCAGCCAACGCCCCTGCTCGGCGGTCTCGCAACATTCGTGGCATTTGCGACGGCGGCCACGCTGTTCTTGCGCCCGGTCGTCCCCGGCCAAATGACCCTGCTCCTCGTTGGCGCCGCGGCGTTCGGGTTCCTGGGTCTGCTCGACGACCTCTGGGACGCGGGAGCGTGGAAGCTGGTCGCCGAGGCGGCCGTGGTGACGGCCATCGTTTGGCTCGGGGGCTTTCAGATCAATCTACCGTGGCCGGGGAGCGGGGCCATCCTGGCCATCCTCTGGATCCTCGGCGTGGCGAACGCGGTAAACTGCCTGGATTGCTCGGACGGAATCGCCCCCGGCGTAACGGTCGTCGGAGGGCTTGCGTTGACGGGGCTCGCGATCGCGCTCGACCGGTGGGGTGTGGCGGTCGCCGCAGCCGCCGTCGCCGGGGCGGCCCTCGGATTCCTCCGGTACAACTTCCCGCCTGCCAGGATCTTCCTCGGCGACGCCGGCAGCCTGATGATGGGATTTTTGCTCGCGTCGCTGAGCGCGACGCTCGCGGCGCCGGAAGTGACCAACGTATGGCCCGCGCCGCTGCTGATTCTGGGCATTCCCGTCCTCGATTTTCTCTTCGTCCACGTGAGGCGGTACCAGCAGGGCGTCCGGAACCCGCTCAAGCTCGTGACGTCCACGGGCAAAGACCACCTGCCTCACCGACTCCTCCAGGGAGGCCTCTCGAAGCGCGAGGCCGCCGTGCGGGTCTACGTCCTCTCCGCCGTCACAGGGCTGATCGGCGTTACGCTCGCGCTGTGGGGCCCGATCGGCGCGGCGCTCCTGGCGGCGCCGCTCGTGGTCACTGGATTGATCTCGTCGTCGTGGTTCGGCGGCCGGCCGGCCAGGCGCCTCGATAGCCTGGAGAACCCGGAGCAGCTGTGAACGCGGCGGCGCGGTTCGCGCGCGAAGCCGGCCGGGGTTCGGCTGTGGCGGGGTTGCTGTTGCGGGGTCGCCAAGCGATCAACCATGATGAGGGATGGGTATCATGCGGACTGGCCAGGGAATAGGCCGCACCCTGGATCGGCTCTTACAACATGCCGGACTCAAGTCCACGCTCCGGATCGTGGCCCCCGTGCTGGACCGGCTGACTCCGGCCTGGGCTCTCGGCGGCGGCTCGTGTCTTGGCTTCATCCGGAATGGACGGCCTCTTCCGGGTGATCTGGATATCGGCATCTACGACCCCGAGTTTGACCTGCGCCGGCTCGCTCGAGAGCTTCCCGTGATACGGTATCTTGGGATTCGTGAGCGCTGGGTGACCCAGACCGTGGTCGCGCTGGAAACAAAGACAGACATTTATATCCTGTTTCACCACGAGGGGCAGGTGGCAGGGACGCTCTTTAACGACGATCGCAACGAGGTCAAATTTCTCCTCTATCCGAAGGCCATTTTCGAAGCCGGCGTGGAACGCGTGGTTATCGGCGGGGTGGAGTGCAATGTGCTCAAACGGGCGCACGACTACTGCCGCGCGCAGTACGGCGACGCGTACGTCGCGCCGGAGCCCGGCTACAATTGGTGGGACAGCCCGCGAAGCGGCGTCCTCATGACGGGCGAAACCATGTTCGTGGAGGATGTCCCGCGCGCCGCGGTGCCGCGCAGGCTTCGCTGGGCGTTTCAACCCACACGAGCCGCGCGGAAGGTATTGGGGCGTGTCAGCCGTCTCGCGCACCGCTAGAGCGTCCTGGTCGATGGGCACGCGCCGGGCGGGACGGGCCGCGCCGTGAAGGTCGTGATCCTCGCCGGTGGTTTCGGCACGCGCCTCGCGGAGGAGACGGACGTCCGGCCAAAGCCGATGGTCGAGGTCGGCGGCCATCCGATGCTCTGGCACATCATGAAAATGTACGCGGCGGCGGGCTACAACGAGTTCGTCATCGCGCTCGGCTACAAGAGTGACGTCATCAAGAGCTACTTCCTCAACTATTACTACCTGCGCAACGACATCACGCTGCGCCTCGCGAACGGGCGCGTCGACGTGCACGACGGGAATCGGGAAGACTGGACCGTGCACCTCGTTGACACCGGCCTGCACACGCAGACCGGCGGGCGGCTCAAGCGGCTCGCGGGCGTGCTCGGCCGCCGCCGGTTCATGATGACGTACGGCGACGGGGTTGCCGATCTGGACATCCGCAAACTGGTCGCCTTTCACGAGGCGCACGGCAAGCTGGCCACCGTGACCGCGGTGCGTCCCCCGGCGCGCTTTGGAGAGCTCCGCTTCGACGGCGGGCTCGTGCGGAACTTTCGCGAGAAGCCGCAGGTGGGCGAAGGGTGGATCAACGGCGGCTTTTTCGTCCTCGAACCTGAGGTCCTGGACTACATCGACGGAGACGACACGGTGTTTGAGCAGGCCCCGCTGGAGCGTCTGGCGCGCGACGGCCATCTGTCGGCGTATCCGCACGAGACGTTTTGGCAGTGCATGGATACCCTGCGCGACGTCCGCCTCCTGGAACGCCTGTGGGCGACCGAGGCGCCCTGGAAGACCTGGTTAGACTAGTTCGCCATGAAAAATGATGGCGCAACCCGGCATAAAATCTGGGTTTCTTCGCTGCGCGCGCGACAAAACGATAGGATTCCCATCCGACGAATCGAACTGATGCAGCGGCCAA
>Ga0070734_10000340_pt1 | contig 107636 bp, 87 predicted proteins | sample Coa_R1_8_FD_66444 | JGI IMG/M metagenome (GOLD analysis project Ga0070734, IMG submission 66444) | Surface soil microbial communities from Centralia Pennsylvania, which are recovering from an underground coalmine fire - Coalmine... | ecosystem: Environmental > Terrestrial > Soil > Unclassified...
GAGCACAAGCAGCAACACGCCTACCACCCAGTTGAATTCCCGCGGCTTCTTGTAAGAGCCCGTCAGGAAGACGCGGAACATGTGCAACTCCACCATGATCACCATCAGGTGGGCGCCCCAGCGATGCATGTTGCGCAGCAGCTTGCCGAAGGGGACATCGCTCTCCAGGTACAAGATGTCCCGGAATGCCACGACCTTCGACGGGTGATAGTAAAACATCAACAACGTGCCGGTAAACACGAGCGTGATGTAGACGTAGAACGTCATGCCGCCCATGCCCCAGGTGTAGTTGTACGCGACCGCATCGCGATTGATTTTGGCGGGATGGAGATGCAGGAAGACGTTGCTGAGTACGCCGAGCGCCCGGCTGCGCGGAGTTTCGTCGTGCTTGACGCGCAGTACCGATTTCCAGACGTCCGTCTTCTCGGGAGCCTTGATGGTCTCCTTCAGTTCTTCGACGGCCTTGGATTGCACGGCTTTGGCATTGGCGACGACGGTGGCCAGCTTGCCTCCGCCGTTTCCGCCGGAACCGTTACCGCCGCCGTTGCCGCCCGCAGGCGCACCCGTGGGCGCCGGATTTCCGTTGTGTCCGTTTGTTTCTGGCATGGTTCAGAACCTCACACCCGGAGGATGGCACCGGGGTCGCCGAATTGAGACCGCTCGCCCTTCGGCCAGGAATAGAGATGGCTCAGATCTACTTGAATCTGGCCGTCTGGGGCGAGTTCTACGTGTGCGCGATCCATCGGGCGGGGCGCCGGACCCTCGAAGTTGATGCCTTCGGGGTCGTAGCCGCTGCCGTGGCATGGGCACTTGAACTTGTTTTCACTGGGTTTCCAGTCGGGCGTGCAGCCCAAATGAGTGCAGATCGCCGAGATCACGAAGATGCCCTCGGTGTTGCGCACCACCCAGATGCGATGGTCTTTTTGAAACTTCGTGTCCACGCCGAAACCGAAGTCGGAAGGAAATCCGATCTTGAACTGGCTCTTCGGTTCATAGAGTGCGCGTGGAAAGAAAAAGCGCAGGAACATCAATAAATTGAGAGTTAACGTACCAAGCACCGCCGCCATCACAAAGCGGCGGCGGCCGGCAATCGATTTCTCTTCGCTGGTGTCTGCGCTCTTGGAAAATATGACTTTGAAGGCTTGTGCAATGGACGGCTTAGACTTCGGCTTGGCCGCCGCGGGGGGCTCTACAGTTGGATTCGCCATCTCGTCCCAAAAGGCCGGAGGTCCGGCCACATCTCCTCTGAGACACCCGTGGGCGCAGTTACAGCCGGGGTGCCGGATGGCGGTGCAGGGCGAAGTTACAGGCTCCCTAAATACACCAGAAAATCAAAAAAACTTAAAGCAAATGAGTGGCCCGTTCAAGAAAAAAATTAGCTGAGCCTTAAACCACAACCTGGTGCCAGTTCAGCATCCCATGCGTCACTGGATGTTAATTTTATCCAGAGGATATATTACACCCCGCTACTACCCCCCGCAATGGGGGTTGCAAAAGGCCTCAAAAAGGGGGGACGGTTAATATATAGGAGATTCGGATCTCATCCACTCATTTATGTGGCTTGCTACGATGGAAATTAGCCCCCAACTCAAAGTTATGCCCGAAAAGCCGTACGACCATAGCCATATCGAATTGAAGTGGCACGAGCGCTGGCAGAACGCCAGCTTTTACCAGGCGGATGAGCACTCCGACAAGCCGAAATACTACGTCCTGGAGATGCTTCCGTATCCCAGCGGAACCCTTCATATCGGCCACATCCGCAACTATTCGATTGGCGATGCCCTGGCGCGTTACAAGTGGATGCGCGGCTTCAACGTGTTGCATCCCATGGGTTGGGATGCATTCGGACTGCCCGCGGAGAATGCCGCAATCGCCAACAAACGGCCTCCGCGCGACTGGACGCTGCAGAACATCGCGGCGATGAAGAAGACGCATCGGCGCTTCGCCTTCAGCTACGACTGGAATCGCGAAGTCTCCACTTGCGAACCGGAATACTACCGCTGGAACCAGTGGTTCTTCCTGAAGATGCTGGAGCGCGGATTGGCCTATCGAAAGCGGGCGCTGCTGAACTGGTGCTCCAAATGCGCTACGGTGCTGGCCAACGAACAGGTGGTGGAAGGATGCTGCTGGCGGCATGAGGACACCCCGGTCGAACAGCGCGCGCTGGAGCAATGGTTCCTCAAGATCACCGATTACGCAGACCAGTTGCTCGACGAAATCAAGGGCCTGGAGGGCGGGTGGCCGGAGCGCGTCCTCACCATGCAGCGCAACTGGATCGGCCGCTCTGAAGGCGCCGAGATCGATTTCCGCCTGGAAGGCGCCGAGACGCGGATTCGTGTGTTCACGACGCGCGTGGACACGATCTACGGCGCCACCTGCGTCATCCTGGCCCCGGAACATCCCTTGAACGAGACGCTGCTGGATGATGCGGGAAAGGCCCGCGCCAAGGCCATGGTGGACTCGCGCGCCAATCGCGATCCTGGCGATATCGAGAAGGAAGGATTCTTCAGCGGCCACTACGCCGTGAATCCTTACAGTGGCGAACGTGTGCCCATCTGGGTCGGGAATTTCGTGCTCATGGGATACGGCACCGGCGCCATTATGGCTGTGCCGGCCCACGATGAACGCGACCACGAGTTCTGCCAAAAGTACGGCATCCACATCCGCCCGGTGATTCGGCCGGTGGACGGAACTCTCGCCACGGATACATCCAAGCCGGCATTCACAGACGATGGGGTCCTGGAAAACTCTGGCCCATGGTCGGATCTCGGCAGTGAAGAAGCGCGGGCCAAGATGTCCGCCTACGCGCAGGAGAAGGGATTCGGAAAGGCGGCGATCACCTACCGGATCAAGGACTGGGGCATCTCCCGCCAGCGATACTGGGGGACGCCGATTCCGGTGATTCACTGCCCCTCGTGCGGCGTGGTGCCGGTGCCGGAAGACCAGTTGCCGGTGGTTTTGCCCGAACGGATCGAGATCACCGGCTCGGGTCGATCGCCGCTCGAGAATGTCCCCGAATTCGTGAACGTGAAGTGCCCGCACTGCGGCGAGCCGGCCAAGCGCGAAACCGACACCATGGACACGTTCATGGACAGTTCCTGGTACTTCTATCGTTACTGCGATCCGCACAACGATCGCATGCCGTTCGATCCTGCGAAGGTGGCGTATTGGTTTGAGATCGACCAGTACATCGGCGGCGTGGAGCATGCGATTCTGCATCTGATCTACTCGCGCTTCTTTACCAAGGTGATGCGCGACATCGGATTGGTGAAAAACAGCGAACCGGCGCGTCGTCTGTTCACCCAGGGGATGGTGATTGCCGAAGGCGCCAAGATGTCGAAGTCGAAGGGCAATGTCGTCGGCGCGGACATGCTGGCCGAGAAGTTCGGTGCCGATACCGCGCGCATGTTCGTGCTCTTTGCGGCCCCTCCGGAGAAGGAAGTAGACTGGCGCTCGGAAGGCGCTGAGGGGATCTACCGATTTCTGGGGCGTGTATACCGCTTCGCCACGAGAAATGTGGGCCAAACCGGAGACGGCTCCGTCACGGGTTCGGCGGACCGGAAGGTGTTGCGCAAGCTGCATCAGACCGTCCAGAAGATCACCGAGGACTTTGAGACACGCTGGCACTTTAATACGTGCATCGCCGGCATCATGGAGCTGATGAACGTGCTGTATGCCGAGGAGGCCAACCTCTCGGCGAGCGTGAAACCGGAGATTCTGGAGAAGCTGGCGCTGCTGCTGGCGCCCTTTGCGCCCTACGTCTCCCAGGAGATTTGGGAGGAGTTGGGCAAGGAAGGGCCAGTGTTCCGGCAGTGCTGGCCGTCATTCGATCCCGAACTGGCGAAGGAGGAGGAAGCCGAGATTCCGGTACAGGTGAACGGCAAGCTGCGGAGCAAGATCTACGCTGCCTTCGGAACACCGAAGGAGGAATTGGAGCGGCGTGCCCTGGCGGACGAGAAGGTGCGCCCGTTTCTGGCTGGCAAGCAGTTGAAGAAGGTCATCGTCATTCCGGACAAACTGGTGAATCTGGTAGCGGGGTGATGACGATGTGGCGCAAAGACTCTTCTTTGCCGCGTCGAGACTCCTCTCGACGCTTCTTCGGCGAGCGGCCCCCCAGATCTTAGAAAGATTGCGCCAGAGATATTTATCTTCTCTCCGGACAAGCTGGTGAATCTGGTGGCAGGGTGATGACGATGTGGCGCAAAGACTCTTCTTTGCCGCGTCGAGACTCCTCTCGACGCTTTTTCGGCGAGCGGCCCCCCAGATCTTAGAAGATTGCGCCAGAGATATTTATCTTCTCTCCGGACAAGCTGGTGAATCTGGTAGCGGGTGATGACGATGTGGCGCAAAGACTCTTCTTTGCCGCGTCGAGACTCCTCTCGACGCTTTTCGGGAGCGCTCCGACGCCACGGATGCCTTTCAGAACGGCGCGAATAGCCTCGACAGAGAATCGCCCCCCCAAAAAATCGTAGAAAGATTCCACAGAAATATTTATAGACAAGAAGCTCTTAAACTGCTAATCTTAGATCAACACAGACAGCATCCCAGGCGGTGAGTCCCCTCCCACCGCCACTCTCTGAGTGCAGGCCCCGAGTACCCAGCTCGGGGCCATTACTTTTTTAGATCACCTTTCCAACACCCGGAATTCTCCTGATGGCCGCAGCCGTTCCCCAACTCAATAACAGCGCAGCCACGAACACTGCGCTACCTTTCACTAAAGCCGGCAACGCCACCCCGAGCATCCGATACTGCAGCCAGCTCACGAACGCATAGTGGAGCAGGTAAATGCCATAGGCATTGTCCCTAAGACTGTCGAAAACTGCGACGCTCGAACCAGCGAACCGCACGAAGATCGCCAAAAACATCAGACTCGACGTCGCGCAGGAGACCACAAACGCGAACGATCCGATGAAAGTCAGCGCCGGCGACCCGCCCTTTGCCGAAATCGCAATCACCGTAATCACGATCACCGAGGCGAAAGCAATCAGCGCCCCGAGGGTCCACACGGGCCAACGGCGAGCCAGCTTTCCACCCCGCTCCAGCAATCCGCGATCGATGCCCCACGCGCCGAGCGCCGTCGCGATCAGGAAATATGCCAGGTAGTGGAAGATGCGGCTCGTCTGGAAAGTAAACGGCCCAACCGCAGTCCAACGCAGTGAATTGAAGATCACGGCCATCGGAATGTAGACTGCCGCCGTTACCGCCACCAGAAACAGGAAGAATCGCGCGGGGCTCGCCGAGATCGACGACAAGCGCTCGCCCAGGCGCGGCGCCCACGTGGGCGCGATCCGGTACGAAAGCGCGGCCACACATCCGAACGCCAGCAGCACCCAGACGAACCACGCCGGGCCGGCCGGCCAATCGCCCAGCGATAACCACTGTCGCCAGAACTCCATGACACTGGGACGCGCCGACACCTGCAGATACGCGGGGTAGTATGCCAGCGGCGCCAGCACTGCCGCGGCGAACACAAACGGAAGCCCCAGCCTCAGGACCCGGTCGCGCACAAATGAGCCCGCCCCTTTGCGTCGCAGGCTCTTCCAGACAAACAGGCCGGAGAGAAAGAACATCAGCGACATGAAGAACACGTCGTTGAACGCCACCAAGAGGGCAAACAGGGTGGATCGTTGCGAGTCCAATACCGGAAACGCACGCCACCACGGCTGCGCGTTGAGCGAGCCGGCCGGAGGCGGCGCATATGGATGGTAGGCAAGAACCGCGTGATGCGCCACCACCAATACGGTAATGAAAGCGCGGAGATATCCGAGCGATACGTTATAGGAAGGGCTGGCCACAGTTCGCGATTCGGCCCGCGACGATATCATGGTTCCCGTCATAAATATTTCCTTTCCTCAATTGCTTCAGCCGACTCTTGCCAGACGCCGGACTGCCAGTGCGGTCATCACCAGCGTCAGTCCGGTCAGGATGAGTGCATGCACCAGCGGCGCGCCCTGGCTCGGCGATCCGATGGCAGCGAGTGCCAGTTGGTGCAGGTGATAAGCGGGTGACAGGCGCTCGACCCACTGCATCGATTTCGGCAGCGGGATGAGGAAGCCCGAAAGATAAATCATCGGCAAATACAGCAGATTCACGAAGGCCGGTGCGCTCTTCCCGCTGGCCCATGTGCCGATGAAAAGGCCGAGCGCGCAGAAGGGTGCAGCCCCCAGGATGTTCACCACCGTGAGACTCAGCAAGTGCCCCGCCGAGATCCGCAGGTGCCCGGCCGGTGCTGCGGCTATCATCGTGATCATCACGATTGCCACGAACAACATCGCCATCAGCATCTTGGCGAGTAATGGAGCCGCAGGCGGCATAGGCAAGGCACGCTTGAGCCGCAGGAGACCCTGGTCGCGTTCCACAGCGATCGATACGCCGAAGCCGAACATGCCCGGGCCCATCACCCCGAATACCGCGAATCCCATGAACATGAACAATGCCCCGTTAGGGTCTTTGGAAAGCGCATCGCCAAACAGAACTACGCCGAACAAGAGGTACAGGCATACCGGAAGGGCCAGAAACGGACCTGCAAACGCCGGCGTACGCAGCATCCGCAGCGACTCATACCGTGTTTCGCTCCAATAAGCTTGTGCCAGACGGCTGCCAGACATGGTGCTAGTCATCTTGCGGCCACCTCCGCAGTGAGTTCTGTGAATGCCTCCGCAAGCCCGGCCCGCTCCACTTCCAAATCCTGCAGGTCTTCGTCGGCATCCAGGAGACGCCTCACGACGTTCTCGGCATTGGTAGTGGTGATCTGAAGTCCGGTATGATCGCTGCTGGCGCTTTGGACGTCAGGCCAAAGTTTCACTTGCTCCAGGCGCAATGCAGTGCGGCACCGAACCCGTTTGCGGACCACCAGCGAGCGCATGTCGCTCACTGTGCCGGCCGCGATCTTACGGCCCTGCGACAGCACTACAACACGATCCGCCAGCGCCTCCGCCTCCTCCAGATAGTGAGTGGTCAGCACGATCGAAGCACCGTCATTCACCAGTTCGCGCAACGTTTCCCAGACCATTTCGCGCGACTGAATATCGAGGCCGACGGTCGGCTCGTCGAGAAACAGCAGTTTGGGCCGGCCGCAAATCGCGATCCCGAACTGGACCTGCCGTTTCTGCCCAGGCGAGAGTTTGCCGTAGGGCCGCCGCGCCAACGCGGTGGTGCCAGTCATCTCCATCACCGCCTCGGGGGTCAGCGGATCCGGGTAATAGCGGGTGATCAGGTCGATTTGCTCGCACACGCGCAATTCGCTTGCGAGCGCCGCCTCCTGCATCATCACGCCGATCATGCGCCGCGTCTCAATCCGTTCGGGCGATTCGCCGAAAAGGCGAACGGAACCCACGTCCGGGCGCTGTAATCCGAGCATTAACGAAATTGAAGTGGTCTTGCCGGCTCCGTTCGGCCCCAGAAGTGCCAGAAGTTCGCCGCGCTCGACTTCGAGATCGACTCCGTCCAACGCGACGACCTTGCCGAATCGTTTGCTTACGCCGGCCATTTCTGCCAGGCAATGATTGCTCACAACTCGGATTGTGCGCCCGGATGCCGTCCGCAGAAAGCAGATTTTGACCAAGTGGCCGAAAGCGATGGCAAACAGGCTGGCCGGTCAGAAAGGGTTGGCCGAGAGCGTCCGCAGCTTCTCGTTGTACATGCGGCCGGACTGCAGGCGAACCCCGTTTTCCAGAGTGACGACGTACTCTCCATGCATCGCCGGCTGCAGTTCCTTGATGCGCCGGAGGTTCACGATGACAGATCGATGAATGCGTAGAAACAGGCTTGGATCGAGCGACTTCTCGAGCGTGTTCATGGCCACGTGCAGAAGGTGGGCGGAGCGCCCGGCGTGCAACTGCACGTAGTTCTCGGCGGCCTCCATCCACTCGATGTCTTCGACGTCGACGAATACCGTCTTGCCCCCGGTACGGACCGCCAGGCGCTTGAGATACTTATGCGGCGAGGCGATGGTCTCGAGCAGCGAGAGGATCTGGCGTCCGGCTTCTTCTGCCGGCTTGAGGCTCAAGCGCAATTTGGCCCGCTCCATGGCTTTTCGGAATCGCGCCTCGGTGATGGGCTTGAGGAGGTAGTCGATGGCGTTGATCTCAAATGCCTCGATCGCATATTGATCATGCGCGGTCACGAAAACGACAGGCGGCATCAGGCTGGCCCCGACTTCGCGCACCACCGAAAAGCCGTCCATCTCGGGCATCTGGACGTCGAGAAGCACCAGGTCGGGGCGAGACTCGCGGATGCAAGCGACGGCATGAAGGCCGTCCCGGGCCTCCTGAATGTCAGACACCTCGGAGTCCTGGGAGAGCAGCAGGCGCAGTCCTTCGCGCGCCAGCGGCTCATCATCCACGATCAGCGTCGTTAACGGCATGCACCTCCATGATCTCTTCGGAATGCCCCTCGGCGATATGGAACGGCAGGCGCATGGTCACGGCGGTGCCGCGCGGCTCTTCATTCTCGACTGCCAATTGTCCGGCCTCTCCGTACAGTTGTTGGAGGCGCGCGCGCGTGTTCGCTAGACCGATCCCATGCCCGGTCGGGACGCCGGATGGCGGAAGTCCCGGCCCGTCGTCGCGCACGGTGAGGACGAGTGCTTCGTGGTCGCGCACCGCTTCGATGCGGATGCGGCCCGCGGACGAACTGCGCCCGATGCCGTGGCGGATGGCGTTCTCGACGATCGGCTGGAGGCCCATGTGAGGCACGGCGGCCTCCAGGATGGCGGGCTCGGCCGAGATCTCGATGCGCAGCCGGTCTTGAAAGCGCACCTGCTCGATAGAGAGGTAGAGTTCCAGATAGTGCAACTCGCGGCGGAGCGGTACCTCTTGCGCCTCCACGTCGTCCAGGACACAGCGCAGCAGGTCGCCCAGCAGGCCCAGCGTCTCCTCCGCCTCGCGTCCCCGCTGCTGGCGTACCAGCACCATGATGGCGTTGAGGGTGTTGAAGAGAAAATGCGGCTGTAGCTGCATCTTTAAGGCGCTCAACTGCGCGCGCGTGAGCCGCTCCTTCAGCTCCGCGGCGTCGCGTTCCAGGCGCAGGGCTTGCTTCTCACGTTCCTGGTACTTGCGATAGTAGGCGGTGCCATAGTGGATCGCGAGAATCGCCCAGTAGGTGAGCACGTTCTGGTGGAAGCCAATCGTGAGCAGGACGATGAACGTGATCAGCGGCGTCTTCATCAGATCGGGGAACACGTGCATCATCGGAAGGACAAAGCTTTCCACGGCGAGCGACAGGAGAGAGAAGACGATGCTGAGCAGCAGGTGCAGTACCGCGGGGCGAACCCAATTCCTTCGGCTGATGGGAACGCGAGCCGCGAGCCACAAAATGACCGGTGTGAGCAGTGCGGAGATATACGCACCTGCGAGCCAGCTCAGCAGATAATGCCACCATGGATTGGGATCGTGCGAGGCGGCCTTCTGCACCAGCCCCTGGCTGAAGAAGTAGATCGCTACGAGCGTCCATACCAGGAAGTACCACCCCAGATTGCGAAGGCGCCGCTGGAGCGTTGTGCTCATTCGATTCGTAGAGTATCAAAAGGCGGGGTCCATGTGGTCGCTACGCTCTGGTTTTTCCTCACGAGCAGCCGCGTGGCGCTCCACTGAAGGGAATCGAGAATCTCCCTGGGCGGGTCGTGGCGCAAACACCCCCTGTTTGCCGTCTCGGCACTCATTTCGAGACTTTTCAGACTTTCTGACCAAGTCGCGTCCAGCGCCACCATCCCCGACTCAGCGCACCCGCGGACTTGGTCGACAGTCGAAAAGCGTCGAGATGAGTCTCGACGCGGCAAACACGAGTGTTCGCGCCACTATTGCAGATGCTGCCTGGCGGCGTCGGCGCGCGCTTCTTTCTCCAGCGTCTTGCGGGCCGCATCGGGAACTATCCGCCAATTTCCATCCGCACGCGTGGGGAGCGGCTTACCCTCCGAGTAGTAGCGCACTATCATGTCGCGGATCTCTTCCTGAGAGCGCCACACTACCTTTGCCCCAATGAACATGTCGAACCCCGCGCTGCCCGCCGCACGATAATTGTTGATCGCGATGCGCAGCTTTTGATCGGGCGCCAGAGGCTTCCCATGCCAGCGCAAATCGCGTACCCGGTCGCCCTCGGGATGGGTCAGATCCACCTCGTACTCCACACCTTGGGCCATGTCATAGTTGTACCCGAGCACGTTCGGATTGGTGAGCGGCGACTGCTCGCAGCGTTCGCCCTGGCACGAAAGGAAGTAGCGCGCCGAATTTTCCAGCGCGTCCTTCACCATCTTGCCGTCGCCTTCGATTACATACAATTCGTTGTCGTACGGATAAAGCGCCGCGATTTGCCGTACCGTCACCCGTCCCTTGGGCACATGCACGCTCGGATTGAAGACCGAAGCGAATGCCACGTCCGCCTTGGAATAGAACAACTCTACTTCCTCGACTGCATCCACCACCGGGGTGTCTTCCACCCGGCCCAGCGCCGATTCCAGAGCCACCGGCGAGCTGGCCGCAGGCATATCGAGATGGTGTTCGGCCAGCTCATGATACGGTTTCGCAATCTCCAGGATGTCCGCGGCGGCAGGTGTCTCCGCCGTAACGGGAATCAGTGTGCCCTGCTTGCCGGCAAGCTTCCAAGCTCCGCTTGGTTGGCGCTCCAGCGTGAAGTCCAGCTTCGCCAGAGAAATCCCCCAATTCTTCGGCTGTATGACGAGCACCTGGCCGATCGAACGCGCCGCCAGTTCGCGGTGACTATGCCCGAACACGATCGCATCGACTTCGGGGACGTGCGTGGCCAGCGAGTAAACGACATCTTCTTTGGAAGACTCCTCGGTGTTGGTGGCCAGATTCCGCCCCATACCGGAGTGCGCCGCCACTAGAATGATGTCCGGATGTTCCTTCGCGCGCAATTCCACAACCGCCTTGCGCAGCGCCTCCACCGGCGGCAGGAAGCGATAGGCTCCCAGATTCTCCGCCTTCTCCCACGTTGGGACCGCGGGAGTCGTGATCCCGACGATCGCGACCTTCACTCCCGCTACCGTCTTGACGATGTATGGAGCATACGGACGCTCCTTCCCACCTGGAGCGACCGCTGTGTTAGCCGAAATCCAGGGAAATTGCGCTTCGGATCGCGCGCGGTCCAGGTTCTTGAGACCGAAGTTGTACTCGTGGTTACCCACTGTCATCGAATCGTACGCCAGTCGATTCATGGCCATCATCATCGGGTCATGCGAGATGCCGGCGGGCGGTTTGAGTCCCATCGGACCTTTGCCTGTGCGGACGATGGTCTGGTAAACGAATTCCAGCGGCGATCCCTGAATGGTGTCGCCACAATCGATCAGCAGATGGTTGGGATTTTCGGCCTCTGCCGCGCGGATCAGCGTGGCGATTTTCGCCAAGCCGCGTGGCGCCGGCTGGTCGGTCCCATAATCGATGGGATAGAGATTACCGTGGAGATCGGTGGTCGCGAGCACGGTCACGACCACCGGCTGAGAATCGGCGATTCCGGCAACCACCCCGGCAACAGCGAGGAGCCGGACCAACAGATATGGTCGCATCACCGAGGAGCCGAACCTACTGCTTCTTGGTCGCGGCAGGCGGGGTGGCCGACTTGGGAGCCGGCGTCGCCGATTTGGTAGCCGGCGCGGCCGTCTTGGCCGGTGTCGCAGTCGCCTCCGGGAAGATCACGGTCGCGGACTTGATGGAGTCGAGCTGGGGAAAGTTCTTATCGAGATACGGTTTGCCCTGTTCCGCCAAAGTGCTCTGGCTAGGCCCGCGTCCGCCCATCTCTTTCATGTCGCCGTACCCGCTATACAAGCCCTCCACGATATCCATGCCTTCGGTCACCATGCCGACCGGACGGAAGCCAGGCGGCGTTGTGTCGAGCGGGGCATTGTCTCGCAGGTTGAAGAAGAGCTCGGTAGTTCGGCTGTCGGGACCGCTGGTGGCAAAGGTCAGAGTTCCCTTCTTGTTGCTCTCCTTCAGTGGATCGTCTTTGATCTTAGCGTTCTCCCACGCTTTGGTCACCTGCGGCCAGGCGGACGACCCAAACTGTACGATGAAACCGGGTACGTAGCGGTAGAACGAGCAATCTGTGAAGTATTTGTTCTTCACCAGATTGTAAAGGCGATCTGCACCCAGGGGCGCCCAATCGCGGTGGACTTCCACCGTGATATCGCCTTTCGTGGTCACGAACTTCACGCGATACAGATCCGGCGCCTTGGCCTTCAGAGCGGCGGGATTCAGCAACGCCGGAGGCGGAGGCCCCAACTTGGGCGCAGCCGGTGCCGCCGTGCTTGCGGGGGCGGTCTTGGCAGGCGCAGTCTTCGCGGGCGCCTGCTTGGCCGGAGGCGGCGTCTGAGCCATGACCACTCCGGCAATACACACAATCCACAGTGCTTTCATCAGGCCCGATTATAATCAAAATGCAACCTCATACGCATCCGGTTATACAATGAGACGGCTATCGGTTTTTCTCGGGGTCGCATCCATCGCCGCCCTGGCTTTCGGGCAGGCGCAGCGCAAACCCGGGCTATACGCAATTTTCAACACTTCCGTGGGTGTCATCACGGCGCAACTTTACGAAAAGGACACTCCCAACACCGTGAAGAACTTCGTGGGTTTGGCGATGGGCACTCAGCCATGGCTCGATCCTGAAACTCGCCAGGTGGTAAAGCGCCCGCTTTACAACAACATCACCTTCCACCGGGTGGTGTCGGGAGAGATGATCCAGTCGGGCGACCCCACCGGCAAAGGCACGCACAATTGCGGCTTCACTATCAAAGACGAATTCCTTCCCGGCTTGCGATTCGACCGCGCCGGCAGGCTTGCCATGGCCAATACCGGCAGTCCCGACTCGGGTGGCTGCCAGTTCTTCATTACGGTCGGTCCCATGTCGCAATGGACCAACAAATACACCATCTTCGGCCAGGTAGTGGAGGGCGAGGAGGTAGTGGAGAAGATCAATCACGCCAAGGCCCGCGAGGAGAAGCCACTCGATCCCGTGAAGCTGCTCAGCGTCTCGATTGAACGGATCGGCCCGCCGCCGGGCAAGAAGAAATAGATGGGCGGACTGCTCTACGTAGTTGCGACGCCGATCGGGAACCTGGAAGACATTACCTATCGTGCCGTGCGCGTGCTGGGCGAGGCCGACGTGATTGCCTGCGAGGACACACGGCAGACCCGCAAGCTGCTCGATCACTATGGCATCCAGAAGCCGACCATCAGCTATCACGAACATAATGAGCTCGACCGGACTACGGAGCTCGTGTCGCGGCTGGCGGCGGGCGCGGTTGTCGCCCTGGTCTCGGATGCGGGCACGCCGCTGGTGTCGGATCCCGGCTACCGGCTGGTTCATGCGGCTGTCGAGATGGGAATCGCCGTGCAGACGATTCCAGGTCCGTCAGCCGTGCTCGCCGCCCTGGCGGCATCGGGACTGCCCACCGACTCGTTCTATTTCGGCGGCTTTCTGCCGGCCAAACCTGGGCAGCGTGCCAAGGCGCTCGAAGCTTTGGCAGAAGCGCACGCCACGCTGATCTTCTACGAAGCGCCTCACCGCATCGTCGAAGCTCTGGAGACAGTGGAGCAGGTGCTGGGGAGCCGGCCGGTGGTGGTGGCGCGCGAATTGACCAAACTGCACGAAGAATTCCTGCGCGGCTCGGCAGCCGGGATTCGCGCACAATTGGCCGCGCGCGATTCGGTGAAGGGCGAGATTACCTTGCTCATCGGCAAAGCCACCGCGCCGCCGGTTGACGATACACCGCTCGATGAGGCGGTTGACGCCCTGATGCGCTCAGGGCTGCCGCGGATGGACGCCATCAAGCAGGTGGCCCGGCGCCGCGGCCTTTCCAAAAGAGAAGTCTATGACCAACTACTGCGGGAGAGCTAAAACGATGTCCTTGATTCTGGCGTCTGCCGGTCTCTGCGTGGCTCAACCCGACCTCGACCGGGTAGTGGAGAACGCGCGGAAAGAGTTCGACGTTCCTGGGATTGCCGTGGCCATCGTGAAGGACGGCCACGTGGTGCTGCTCAAAGGTTACGGCGTAAGGAAGCTCGGCGACCCCGCGCCCGTGACACCCCAGTCGCTCTTCCGGATCGCCTCGAATACCAAGGCATTCACCGTCGCATCGCTGGCAATGCTGGTGGACGAAGGCAAGATCCGTTGGGACGATCGCGTCATCGATCACATGCCCGGCTTCCAGATGTACGACCCGTACGTGACACGCGAGCTGATGATTCGCGACCTGCTCTGCCATCGCAGTGGCCTGGGACTGGGCGCCGGCGACCTGATGTTCTGGCCTTCCACCGACCTCACGCGCGACCAGATCGTCAGCCGCATTCGTTTTCTGAAGCCCGCCTCAAGTTTCCGCAGCCGCTACGCCTACGACAACCTGCTCTACCTGGTGGCCGGGCAGATGATCCCCTTGATTACCGGAAAGAGCTGGGACGATTTCGTAAAGGAGCGCATCTTCACTCCGCTCGGCATGGACTCGACCAACGTCAGCACGTCTGCGTTGCTGGCCGCGCACGATGTCACCAGCCCGCATGCACGCGGCAATGACAAATTAGTGCCGATTGCCCAGGCCGATCACGACAACAATGCTCCCGCCGGTTCCATGAACTCTTCCGTCGCGGACCTCGCCAAGTGGCTCGTCGTGCAATTGAATCAGGGCGAATTGCCGGATGGACGGCGATTGTTCAGCGCAGCGCAATCGAAGGAGATGTGGACGCCGCAGACCATCCTGCCGGTCGAGGATCTGCCCGCCGGCGCACCCACGGCACTGCAGGCAATGCAGCCGAACTTCGCCGCGTACGGCTTGGGCTGGATGCTTCGCGATTATCGCGGGAAGAAGCTGGTGTTCCATACGGGCACACTCGCCGGCTACGTTTCGCGCATCACCATGCTGCCCGAACTGAAGCTCGGGATTGCCGTGCTGACCAACCAGGAAGAGGCTGGCGCGCACACGGCGATCACCTGGACCATTCTCGACCACTATCTCGGAGCACCCGCCACCGACTGGGTGACGGCGTATCATGACCTCGCTAAAGTGCAGGCCGCGCAAGCCGCGGAGGAAGAGAAGAAGGCTGCTGGGAAGCGCAATGCATCATCGCATCCCTCGCTGGCCCTGGCTTCTTATGCTGGGCGATATCGTGACGCCTGGTATGGAGACGTCGTCATTGAGGAGCACGCCGGAAAGCTGTCCATTGCATTTACGCACACGCGGCAACTGGCGGGGGAACTGGAGCATTGGCAGTACGATACGTTCGTGGCGCACTGGAAGGAACGAACCTTGAATGCGGACGCTTTCCTCACATTTCAATTGGGCGCGGATGGATCCATCGAGGCCGTCAAAATGACCCCTGTCTCGCCGCTCACGGACTTCAGTTACGATTTCCAGGATCTTGCCCTGCGCCCGGTGGTTGACGGCGCATCGCGGCCACACTAACGAGGCCCGCCTATGCTGGCGGTCGTTCCGCCGGCTCCGCCGCCGTGCAGGTCGCACTGGGAGAGTGGTTGCGTACCGCTGATGAAAACTTCCCAGTGAGTGTTGGGGCAATCGTCGCCGGCGCGTTTTCCGGAATCTTCGCAGATCGATTCCGACACGATTCCTGGAGGCGCCTGGAAGGGTTTCGCATCATGGTACTCCCGCAATTTGGCGGCGCGATTCATGAACTCGGTCCAGACGGGCAGCGCAGAGCGCGCGCCCTCCAGGTTTAATTCGCGATTGTCGTCGAAGCCCACCCACACCACGCACAGCAGTTCGCTGGTGAAGCCCGCGAACCAGCCGTCACGCGAGGTTCCGGTTTTGCCCGCGGCCGGTTGCGTGAATCCCATCGAGCGAACTGCCGCTCCCGTACCGCTGCGCAGCACTTCTTGCATCAGGTTGACCATCAGGTAATTCACACGCGGATCGAGCACCGGATACGGGTCGGTCTGGTGCTGATAGAGCAGCGTGCCGTCGGCGGCGCGAACTTCTGCGATCGTGCTGGGCGTCATACGGATTCCCTGATTCGCAAACATCGTGTAAGCGCCAGCGATTTCGAGCGGGGTGGTCTCGTACGCCCCAAGCGCCACCGCGGGGGTCGCTTGAATCGCTTTGTTCAAGCCGGCGCGGCGTGCCAGCGCCACTACCCGGTTGTAACCAATCGCCTGCGCGACCTCGACGGCAGGCACATTCAGCGACCTTGCCAGGGCGGTACGCAAGGTGACGTCTCCCGAAAAGTCGTGGTCAAAATTACCGGGCTGGTAAGAAACGTGGTTGAACAGAAAGGTAGTGGGAACGTCGTTTAAAACTGTGGCCGGAGTGTAGACCTGCGATCCGCCGCCCGCGATGCCCGTATCTAGCGCCGCTGCGTAGACGAATGGCTTGAAGACCGAGCCCGGCTGGCGCATGGCGAGCGCGTGATTCAACTGGCTGACGTTGTAACTGCGGCCGCCCACCAACGCTCGAATCGCTCCCGTCCTCGGATCGAGAGCAATCAGCGCGACCTGCGGCTGATCCGGTGGAATCTGGGCGCCCTTCACGTGCACCAGGCGGTCCACCGTCTTCATGCCTGCCTCGACTGCCGCCTGCGCCGCCTCTTGCAGATCCGGATCGATCGTGGTGTACACGTAGCGTGCCTGCTGCTCCCGCGCGTCCAACCGGTTTTGCAATTCGTCATTCATCATGTCGACGAAGTACTGCGTCGCCGGATTCTCAGACGAATCCGACGCAACCCGGACCGGAGTGGCGACGGCTTGCTGATATTGCGTGTCATTCAGATATCCGTTTCGGCGCATCATCGCAAGCACCGTGTCCCGGCGCTCGCGCGCGCGCTCCGGGTATCGGACCGGATTGAAGTAGCTCGGCCGTTGTACCATCCCTGCCAGAAGTGCCGCTTCGGGAATGGTGAGCTGCGACAGGCTCTTGCTGAAATAGGCGTGCGCCGCGACTCCGAATCCGCTGATGCTGAAGGTTCCATGCCGCCCAAGGTAGACTTCGTTGGCATAGTCCTCAAAGATCTGCTGCTTCGTGAGCTTCTCTTCGAGATGGAGCGTGATGAAGAACTCCTCCACTTTACGCTTCCAACGCTTCTCCGGCTCCAGCCAGAAGGCACGCGCCAACTGCATGGTGAGGGTGGAGGCGCCCTGCTCCTTGCGCCCTGACTTCATATCGAGCCAGCCAGCCTTCAGGATGCGAAAGAAATCGATACCCGAATGATGAAAGAAGTGCTTGTCTTCCGCCGAAACCACAGCTTGCACCAGCGTCTGAGGAATGTCCGAAAAGCGCACGAGGTCGCGCTGTTCCCGGTTCAGCGAAATGCCGGTGACCAGCCGCGGCTCCAGGTCAAAGGACTGGTGATCGGAGTGATCGTCCGGATAGCGGATGTGAGCGAGCTTACCTCCGGAGAATTCAAGGATCGCGGGCTGCCCACCGGAGTAAGAATCTGGCCCCGGGAAAATCTCTACAACTCCGGGCTTTGCCTCGTAGCGGCCTTGCGGGGACCCTGGGGAGGTGGTGTACCCGGATTGGCGCAACCGCGCTACCACAGCCTCTGGAGCGAGCGTGTCGCCCACCCGTACTGTCTTGGGCTCACTGTAGACGCTGAGAGTGCCCGAGAATTCACCGGCAGCCAGACGCCGGTCAATCACACGGGCAAATCGCAGATAGAAGAATCCGAACGACACCACGCACGCGACGAGGATCCCGATGATGCAACCTGCCGCATTTCGCACTGCCGGACGGTCAAGAAATCCAGGAACTGATTTCGTTCCCGTTACGGGCGACTCTACTTCGCTTTCCAGTTCCTGCATTCGGGGTACCTGCCAAAGTGACAAGCAACTCCGTGGCCAAGCCGAACTGGTGCGTAAGATTACATCACGTGGCGGGCGTGCAGTTTTTGCACTGAGTGACTCGCCATACGTAAGTGGAAACCTTTGAAACCGGTTGGATGTTGAAAGAAAAGAGACGGGCTATGCTACTTTTTGCACTTTGCCGGAACGGATGCAGGACGCGCAGACCCGGATCCTTTTTCCCGCGCCATTTACCAGGGCCCGCACTGCCTGCAGGTTCACGTTCCAGCGGCGCTTGGTAACATTGTGGGCGTGGCTGATGCGGTTGCCGAACTGGGGCCCGCGTCCGCAGACTTCACAAACTCTTGCCATAAAACAGAAATCTCCCTGTAATTGAATACCGATTATACCAACCGCGCCATCGGGTAGGCAACTTTCTGCTTTGGCGACGCCTCATTAGCCCAAAAGAGCTATGCTCGACAGCTTGTAACGCTTTGAAAATATTTGATTTGTTAGTTTGGCGAGCGATTTGCATCACAGTCCGGCCTGGAGGGGAAAATGGAACCGGATGCTCGTCAGGGGACAATTCTCGTTGTTGATGACGTCCCCAATGTGCGCAAAATGGTTTGCGCGATGCTGGCGCAGACGGGCTACACCTGTCTGGAAGCGTGCGATGGGGCCGAAGCACTCCGCGTATTGCAAGATACGGATGATGTGCAGCTAGTTCTGACCGACGTGGTCATGCCGAATATGGACGGCCCCCAATTAGCGCGCGAACTATCCCGAACCCGCCCCAACCTGCGCATCCTCTTCATGTCCGGCTATACCGACGATGAGTTAGTCCGCTCACTCGGCAGAGCCTCCTCGCTTTTCCTGCCGAAGCCATTTACTGCTTCCATCCTGATGGAAAGAGTTCGCCAGGCGCTCGGGCGCCCGTGGTATGGTATCGAGGAACGGGGCAGGCTCAGTTCCGCATGAAGAGCAATTTTTGGCGATCGTTGATTGCGGTGCTTGCGGGTAATGCGATCTATTTCGCGATCGTCAAATGGTTACCGCCCAGAGCTCAGCATGAGCCGTTCAAAATCGATTGGGGACTCGCCGTAGACTTCTGGCTCTGCCTTTTCTGCTGGGGTTTGCTCCGCTTCATCCGCTAGAGCCCTTGTCGGGGAGTGGCAGCGAAAAGCGACTCCACAACGGGCAGTAGTTGAGCATATCCAAGATAACCTCCGCCGCCCGAGGATCCGGCATCGCTTGCTTACGCGCGGCTCGCAACGAGCCACGACCGTAAGGGAGTGTTTTTCGGGCGATCCGGCATCGCTTGCTTACGCGCGCGGCTCGTAAGCGCATATCGCATGGAACAGTAGTTTACGAGCCGCGACCGTGAGGGAGCGTTGCCGCCACGCCGCTAAAGCAGTCAAGATCGCATGCTCAGACTCACGCGCACGTATCGCGCGAACGTATTTGGGTAGCTTACGAGCCGCGACCGTGAGGGAGCGTTGCCGCCACGCCGCTAAAGCAGTCAAGATCGCTTGCTTACGCGCACGTATCGCGCGAACGTATTTGGGTAGCTTACGAGCCGCGACCGTAAGGGAGCGAACTGATACCCAGAATGAAACATTAGCCTTGGTCGCCCTCGCCAGAATCTACCCCGCACTACAGCGATCGCACGTGAATCGAGCCGTCACCCGTGCGCACTGAGAAGACTGCCCCGCCGCTGCCGAGGCGCGCGTGCATGTCTTTTTCGTGCTTCCCGCCCGTCGACCGCAGCGCTGGCATATCCAGGGCGATGCTCCCGTCCCCAGTGTGCAATTCGAGGTCTGCTCCGAAGCTGTCCGGCAGCTTCAGAGTCACACTGCCATCTCCCGTTTCCACACGCCAGCCGCTACTCATCCTCGATCCCGGTAAGACCTCGGCCTCCACGCTGCCGTCGCCGGTGTGGAGCGTGAGTCCTTCCAGGCGTCCCTGCACACGCACGTGGCCGTCCCCGCTCTCGGCATTCACCGACCCCTCCAGTTGCAGCGCTTCGATGTGCCCGTCTCCCGTCCGCAGCCGCGTCTCCCCAGAAATTCCGTCCATATCGATATTCCCGTCGCCCGTGCGAATGTCGGTGTGAATCTGCCGCGGCACGCGCAAATCGACATGAATTGACCGGCCTCTTCCGCTGAATGTGAAGGGCCGGTGCGGAATCTTTACGGTCAATTCTACCCGGTCCCCGCTCTGCGATTCGTGAATCTCCACCTCGCCCGGCGCGATCTTCCACACCGTCGTGGTGACATGGGCTTCAATCCGCCGTCCATCGCCGGGACGAATGGTGACCGAGCCGTCGTCCGTCTCCACCCGGAGGTCGGGACGGCCGGCTACGGAGTAAGTTTTCGACCAATCATCGGCAGTGGCGGCGCCCGCTGCGAGGACGGCCACAAAAGCTACCTGCGTGAGTCTGAGCATGAGTCTGTACTCCCTCCACTCTCTACGGAGAGCGCTGTTGAATTGTTCCGGCCCGACCTTTATTCATACCGCAGCGCGATCATGGGATCCAAACGAGCCGCCCTTCGAGCTGGAATGTAACAGGCCGCGAGCGCCACCGCCACCAATAACGCCGCCGTCACTGCGAAGATCATCGGGTCGCCTGGCTTCACCTCGTGCAGCATGCTGGCCAGTAAACGCCCCACCGCCAGCGAACCGGCGATCCCCAAAATCAGGCCGAACGCCGCCAGTTGAATTCCTTCGCGCAGTATATCGGTGAGAACTCGCGCCCGGCTCGCGCCCAACGACATGCGAATGCCGATCTCGCGGGTCCGCTGCGTCACCAGATACGAGATCACGCCATAGATACCGATCGCCGCCAGGATAGCGGCCAGTGCCGCAAACGAGCCCACCAGTATGCTGAGGAACTGCTGCCCCTGCGCCTGTCCCGCCACGACGTCGTCCATCGAACGAACGTTGTAGAGCGGCAGCGTGGGATCGATCTGACCTAGCACGCTGCGCACTTGTGGTGTAATCGTCGCCGGCGGCAGCGATGTATGCAGCACGAGGAACTGACGGCCGCTCCCATCGAACGCGTTGTATGCCTCCGGTACGGCCTTCTGGGTGAGATTCCACTGTCGGACGTCGTTGACCACTCCGATCACCTGCTTCCATGGCCCGTTGTCGCTGCCCGAGGAGAACATCTTCCCCAGCGCATCCTCATTGGGCCAGAAGAAGCGCGCCATACGCTGGTTGATCACAACCGGATAGACGATGCTGTTGGTCTGGTCGGCCGAGGGCTTGGCATCGCCCTCATAAAGGCGGTTGAGCAGTGTATCGTTCTCCAGCGCCTTCTGAATATCGGCGGACGTGAAGAGACGTCCTTGCAACAAGCGCACGCCCATGGCGCTGAAGTACTCGGGTGACGCCGAATGGGTCTCCACCAGTTGATTGCTCATCTCCGCCGTCTGACCGCGCAGTTTCACATAGTAGTTGCTGCCGCCCTCCAAGGGCAGATGGTCGGTAAGAGCGACAGCATCCACCCCGGCAATGCGGCGGGAGTGTTCGATCAGCGTCTCGCCGAAATCGAACTTCTGGCGGTCGGTCTTATAGTTGGATTCGGGAAGTTGGATGGCTGCCGTCCAGACCCCTTCGCGCCTCACGCCGATATCTAACGCTCGCAGACGCGCCAGGTCGCGCAAGAGAAGCCCCGCCGAGACTAGAAGAATCAGCGAGAGGGCAATTTCGGAGACCACCAGCGCATTGCTGGTGAAGCGGCGCCGCCGCGAGGGGCTGACGGAACTGCCGGCTCCGCCCTTCAGTTCCTCGTGTAGATCGGGCCGCGACATCTGAAAGGCGGGAAACGCGCCGAATAACAAGCCCGTGGCGACGGCCAGACCGAGCGCGAATGCCAGCACCGTGACGTTCAGTTCGACGCTGTTGAATTGAGGCAGGCTGTAGCTTTTCGCCGCGGAAAATAAGCTCACCGCGACGCGCGCCAGCACCAGTCCCAAAACGCATCCCGCCAACGAGAGGAGCAGGCTCTCGGTGAGCAGTTGGCGCAGCAGCCGGACCCGGGACGCCCCCAGCGCGCTGCGGATCGCCACCTCTTTGTGGCGGGCAACGGCCCGCGAGAGCAGCAGGTTAGCCACGTTCGCACAGGCGATCAACAACACCAGCCCGACGGCTCCGAGCATCAGGTATAGGGATCCGCGAGAGTCGCCGACCATGTCGTCGCGAAGCGAGGTGACCGCTGCACCCACTTTGCCGTTCGGACCGGGATACTGCTGTTCCAGCCGGGAAGCCACCGCCTTCAGATCGGCGCGAGCGGCACTGATCGTGACCCCGGGCTTCATCCGGCCAAGCGCGTTGGCCCAGTGGCTTCCGCGGGCTCCCAGACTCTTGGTGTCCATCAACTGCGGAATCCACAACTGCGACTTCCAGGGAAATCGAAAGCTGGCCGGCATCACGCCAATCACCGTGTATTTGCGGGAATTCAATTCGATGAACTGGCCGACTGCTTTCGGGTCGGCGGCGAACCGGGTTTGCCACAGACCGTAACTCAGGATCGCCACACCGTCTCTGCCTGGCTGGTCCTCGCCGTCAGCCCAAGTCCGCCCCAGGAGCGGATCGGCACCGAGGAGTGAGAAGAAGTTGGCGGCAGTCGGCAGCGCCAGGACGTGTTCCGGGGTGCCCTGAGCGTTCAGATTCATATCGTGGGGCCAGGCGAAGAGCGTCATGTCCTGGAAAGTGTGGTTTTGGGCCTTCCAGTCTACGAAATCGGGTCCCGCGAAAGGGTAACGTCCTGGCGCCGACTCGGTTTCGTTCAGGCGAACCAGTTCCGACGGATTCCGGTACGGCAAGGGCCGCAGCAGAATCGTGTCGATAATGCTGAAAATAGCGGTGTTAGCGCCAATTCCGATGGCCAGCGTGACAGCCGCCACGAACGCGAATCCCCGGGCGTTCCGCAGGTTTCGAAACGCATAACTTAAATCCTGCCATAAGGTTCGCATAGCTTTTAGGGTTAGACGTGCGGGGACGTGCGCAGTTTGCCTGACATTCGCGCCACGACGAAAGCCAGAACGGTACCAGGTTGCCTTTTTTGAGTATTCCTGGCCTCGAAATACGCTTATTCTTATGGATGGGGTAAGCTGGAAAAGCCCTGCCCCAGGAAGATGGAATGATGCAGCAAACCAGAGTGATCGTATCTTTACTCATGGCTCAACCGTTGGGAGCTCTCTTGTTTGGGGCGCCCCAGAACCTGAGGCCCGAGGTGGAGCAGCAGATCAAGGCGCAGTACCCGATTTCACGGGTTGGCGTCAACGGAACGGTGCTGCAAGGCGGCCAGGTATTGACGGTACAGATCGACGGGATGAAGGCCTATCTGGCGTCGCTCAATCAAAACTACTACCCCAATGACTTCAAGAAGGACGGCAAGAAGGTGACCCAGTCTCTCGGGGGGTCGATGTTGCGCATGCCAGTCGGCGGCCCGACGGCAATCCCCAAGATCGAGGCAGGCGCCAAAGTCTATCTGATGGGTATCGAGTTCAAGAAAGAGGAGATCGTCTTTTTGGTTCAGTCTTATGGCGGCGTGCCGATGCGAGCCGGACTGACCTTCCACTTCCCTAAGGGCTTCCTGGAAACAGCGAATTACGATGCGGTGAAGGAAACGATCTCTAACGTTTTCGCGGTCGACAACGCGCCCCCGCCGCCGCAGTCCATCGCCCCGCCACCAGATACCCAACAACAGCAGTTGCAGGATGCTCAGCAGCAGCAACAGGTACAGCCGCCGCAACAGCAGCAACAGCAGCAGCCACCGGTTACCGATCAGCCCGATCCGAACAAACCGCAGCCGACGGTTTCTATGGGAGACACCATCGACCAGGTGATCGCCAATATGGGGCAGCCAGACCGGAAAGCCAAGATCGGCAACAAAGACATCTTCTCTTACAAAGACTTGAAGATCACGTTCATCGATGGCAAGGTGACCGACGTTCAGTGAGCCGCGCCCGACGGCCTTAGTGAAAGCCCGAGTGTCCTAAAGGGAGAATGCAATGAAGAATGGATTCATATCGAAGCGCGGCGGTACCGCACTGCTCGCAGTGTTCCTACTTTCCTGTGGAATCGCGTTGGCACAATCCGACAAGGAGAAGGAAAAGAAGAAAATCACTCCTCCTTCCAAATCCACAGCCGGCAAAGCTGAGAAGGGCGGCGCCGAAAAGCCGGCCGCCGTTCCCGAAAAGGTCGGGTCGAAAATACCCGGCGTGAACCACTTGCCGGGCTTGGGACACAAAGAACCAGCACCCGAGAGGGCGCCGGCGAATGTGTCTGCACCCCGGAATGTGACGCCTGGCGGAGAGAGGAACGTCAACCGGCCACCCTCGAACCCGATTGGCAGAGGGGCAGGATCTCCTCCTGCCGGCCGGCCGGCACCGCGGCCTGAGTTTCATGGCGCCAACGGCTCATCCGTTCACTACGGTGCGGCGGGCAGGCCGACCGTGGTCCGAACTCAGAACGCCACCGTGTATCATGCCCCTGGCGGCGCGCGAACCGCGGTCGTTACTCGACCGGGTGGACGCGTAGTGGTGACGAATGCCAGAGGCCATGGGTATGTGCAGAGGCCAGTCACCGTCCGCGGACGCACGATCGTGGAACGCACCTATGTGGTTCGCGGCAGGCCGTATGCGCGGTATTACCGACCTGTGACTTATGGCGGCGTCGCTTTCGCCGTGTACACGCCAGTGCGCTTCTACACTCCCCGGTTCTATGTCTGGGCCGTGACGCCCTGGGCGTCGCCAGTTTACTTCAGCTTTGGATGGGGTCCGGCGACTCCCTGGTATGGCTACTACGGCGGATACTTCGCCCCATACCCCGCTTATGCCGGTCCCAACTACTGGCTCACGGATTATCTGATCGCCAACTCGCTGGATGCTTCGTATCAGGAGCGCCTCGACGCGGCCAATGGAGCGGTGGCAGCCTACGATCCGGGCGGTCAGGTAGCTCTCACTCCGCAAGTCAAGGACATGATTGCCCAGGAGGTCCGCTCCCAACTGGCCCAGGAGAACATGGATAGCCAGACCCAGAACGTGGCGCCGTCCGACGATGCCGCGCCTCCGGTGCTCGACGGGGCGTCCCATGTTTTTGTGGCCTACAACAACCTCGTGGTGAACGCTGGCGGCCAGGATTGCAGTCTCACCGGCGGCGACGTGGTCCAGGTGCAACCGGGGAGCTCGCAGGATCCCTCCTATGCCAACGCCAGGGTATTGGCGAGCAAAGGTCAGGACTGCCCGACCGGCGAGGTCGTGGCCATCCAGTTGACTGACCTGCAGGAAATGCAGAATCACATGCGCGAGGCACTCGATCAGGGCTTGGGCGACCTGCAGGCGAAGCAGGGACAGAATAATCTACCGGCCATCGATCCTGCATTGCGGGCACAGACTCCCGCCCCGTATGCTGCCGAATTGCCGCCGCCGGAGCCGAGCGCCGAGAGCGAACTCCAGCAGAATGCCCGCGAGATCACCGCTCAGGACGACGCTCTGGTGCAACAGGCCGGGGCCGGAGCGCCGCCTGCCGACAATAATGCTGGCGGCAATCCGCCTGCAGGCACCGATCCACCTACCGTTGCGGAAGGGCAGACCATCGACGAAGTGATTTCTCTCATGGGCCAGCCACTGCGCAAGGCTAAGGTCGGCGATAAGGACATCTATATCTACAAAGATATGAAGATCACCTTCGTCGCCGGCAAGGTGACCGACATCCAATAAACGCGGACATCACGATTCGAGACGTGGCGCGGCCGGCATAGCTGTCCGCGCCACGTTATTGTATTGGGATGGCAATTCGTGCGTTTCTGCCGCTCCTGATTGTCGGTGCGAGTCTGGCGGCGCTCGCCCAACCAGTGCGAACCGTCATCCTGGTTCGCCATGCCGAGCGCGCGGGCGGCACCGGTCCCGAGGTGGGAATCAGCGATGCCGGGCGATGCCGCGCGGAGGTCCTCGCCGGAATGTTGGCGGATGCGGGAATCGGGCACATCTTTACTACTGAAGTGGGACGCACCCAGCAGACCGCTTCGCCACTCGCGAAACGGCTGAATCTGAAGCCGGAAGTGGTTCCGGCGAAGCAGACGGAGGTACTTGTCGCGAAATTGCGGAGTCTCACTGGCGGCGCGGCACTGGTGGTCGGCCACTCGAACACGGTTCCCGAAATCATTGAGGGTCTCGGCGCCGGCACGGTGGCGCCAATTGGCGATGCCGACTACGATCGGCTGTTCATCGCGACCGTCACCGGACCAAAAGAGGCCAGCGTCATCACGCTGCATTACAAGGGATGCGGCCAATGAACAGAGTTGTGATTCTGGCGCTTCTGGGCGCAGCCACTCTGGCGGCACAGAATAAACCGGAACGCCTGGAATGGTTTCGCGACCAGGGCTTCGGACTCTTTATCCATTGGAGCGTCGACAGCCAGCTCGGTGTGGTGATCAGTCACTCGCTGGTGGGCGCGTCCGACGACTACACCACCCGATTCTTCGACGATCTTCCCAGGAGCTTCAATCCCCGTAAGTTTCACCCGGAGGATTGGGCCGCGCTGGCCCGCCTGGCGGGTGTGAAGTACGTCGTCTTCACCACCAAGCACCACTCGGGATTTGCCATGTGGGACACCGCCACCACCGATTTCGGCATCATGCACACTCCCTTCCGGCGCGACATCTTCGCGGACGTACTGGCCGCCTTTCGGGAGCAGGGCATAGCTCCCGGCGTCTACTTTTCTCCCGACGATTTTCATTGGCTCTATGCCAATCACGTGCTGGTGGACCGCCGCCGCCCGGAAGTGGCGCCCGCGAGTAATCCCGGCCTGATGGCTCTTGACCAGGCCCAGATCCGCGAACTGCTGACGAAGTACGGTCCCATCTCGATGATCTTCCTCGACGGGCCTCCCGAGGGCTTACGCGAGGCGTCTTGGAAACTCCAGCCGGACATCGTCGTGACCCGCGGCGCGATCACCACGCCCGAGCAGAATATTCCCGGGGTACCGCTGGACGGCCCGTGGGAAGCCTGCATCACCATGGGCACCGCGTGGCAGTATCAGCCGCAGAACGAGCATTACAAGTCGGGCGGCGAGTTGATCGCACTGCTCGTGGAGACGCGCGCCAAGGGCGGCAATCTGCTCCTGAACGTGGGGCCGAAGCCTGATGGCGAACTGCCGATCGAGCAGGAGGAGCGGCTGCGCGAGCTGGCGTTGTGGATGTTCGTCAATGGCGAAGCGATCTACGACGTGCGGCCGTGGGTCATCAGCAACGAGCAGAATACCTGGTTCACCAAGAAGAAGGACGCGGACACGTTATATGCCGTGGTGAAGGATCACTGGCGGCGCGGCGAGTGGAAGGAGATCGTACTGCACTCTGTGAAGGCAACTGCATCCACGCAGGTGAGCGTGCTCGGGCAGAACGACCGCACCCTCGAATATCAGGAGAAGGTCGATCCCAGGACCACCTTCCATCAGGAGTCGGACGGCCTCCACATCCGCGCGATCCGGACGCAGCGTTTGCAGGACAACAGCCAGTGGCCAAATCCCGCCGTGTTGAAGATCAGCAAGGCAAAGCCGGCGCTTACGCCTCCTCACGTAGAGACGGGCCGCGTGTCGCGTGAGGGGGCGAACGTCTCTCTAACGGCCAATCTCATGGCATTGGGCGATGCGCCAGCGGTCGAAGTGGGGTTCGAGTACCGCTCGCTGAAAGGGCTCGATGTGAACGAGCGTAGCGGGGAGTGGCGGCAAACCCCACGGCAACGCATGACGGCTCCCGGAGCTTTTTCGGGGCGTGTGCCGGCATGGGCTCCCGGTGAGCGGTACGAGTTTCGCGCCGTGGTACAACATCCGGTGCTGACGATGTACGGCGAGGCCAAGACCGTGACGCTGCCGTAGGGCAGGCAAAGCATGCGAAACCGAACAGATCTGAAGGTGCTGCCGCCATGGCGCGAGAGGTGCACTCCCATTCCCGAGGCAGAGGGTCTGGTAACCTGTGAGCACCTGTTTCCGATCGAAGCGGCGATGCGCGCCGCGGGAATTCGCCTGCGGCATACAGCCGGCGGCTCGCCGCGAGTGGCGCTCTGCGAATGCTGGTTTCACGAGGAGTCCTTGCGCCGCCACTTCCCGCTGCCCACGGTAGTGCGCTTTCTCGCTTACGGTGACCACTTCGGAGACGGCCAGCAGAGCATCGAGTGCACCGCGTGCCGCAGCGCGATCTGCGTCTTCGACCCGGCCATGAAAACTCAGCGATTCCCGGCGGAGAGTTGATTCCATCTCAATGAGGCGACCATGAAGATTCCCGGCATGCGGTGGGTGATCGCGGCCATGCTGTTCCTCGCGACCACGGTCAACTACTGCGACCGCCTGGCGCTCTCGGTGGTGTCGACCGATATCCGTCACGAGTTCCACATGAACGAGCAGGACTACTCGGAAGTGGTCTCGATCTTCCTGATCGCTTATGCCGTGATGTACGCGGGATCGGGCTACGTGGTGGACCGCTTGGGGACTCGGCGCGGCTTTGCGGTCTTCATCTTCGTCTGGTCGGCGGCGGCAATGCTGCACGGGTTGGCGTTTGGGATGTGGTCGCTGGCGGCATGCCGGTTTCTCCTAGGGCTGGCGGAACCAGGCAACTGGCCTGCTGCTGCCAAAGCCGTCGCCGAATGGTTCCCCGCGCGGCAGCGGGCGCTCGGCGTGGGAATCTTCAATGCGGGCTCGTCGCTGGGGTCGGCGATCGCGCCGCCGGTGGTGACGTTCATGACCCTGCATTACGGCTGGCGTTCGGCCTTCTACTTCACCGGTGCGTTCGGAGTGGTGTGGCTGATCTTCTGGCTAATCCTCTACCAGCCGCCCTTTCTCAATCGCTGGCTCCGGGCCGACGAATACGCCGCCATGAAGGACGAGGTCGAGGCACCTTCCGAAGCAGTTGCCGCGCCCGCCACGCGCGTCAGTTGGTGGAAGGTGCTCGGGATGCGCGAGTGCTACACGTTGATCCTGGCGCGCTTTTTTACCGACCCCGTGATCTACTTCGTGATCTTCTGGCTGCCCGAATATCTGCGCAAGGAACGCCACTTCGACCTCGCCATGCTGGGCACCTACGCTTCGGTGCCGTTCATTTTCGGCGGCATCGGATACGTCACCGGCGGGTGGCTGTCGGGCCGGCTGATGCGTGCCGGATGGAGTCTGCCGCGCGCGCGGAAATTCGTGATGCTGCTGGGCGCCGCGGTGATGCCGGCTGCGATTCTAGCGCCCGGCGTCCCGGCCGCATGGATGGCGATCCTGGCGACGTGCTTCATCACGCTGGGCCACGCCTTCTGGACGGCCAATCTGCAAGCGATTCCCACCGACCTCTTCCGCGGCGGGGAGATGGGCACGGCGACGGGCTTCTCGGGCATGGGAGGCGCGCTCGGCGGCATCCTGGCGAACTATGGAACGGGATGGGTAGTTGCGCACTTTTCCTATGCGCCCGTCTTCCTGATGGCCGGATTGATGCATCCGCTGGCGATCGGGATTGTCTACAAGCTGTTGCCGGACTCTCGTTTTGCTCGCGCTACTCGTGCTTGAGTTGGCTCCTACCGGGTGCTTGCTCATTGATCCGTTGGACCTGATCCGGTTCCTGCGTGAGAAGGCAGACACAGCCGTTGGAGGCTTGGGCGGACCGATATCGAGCCGCGTTGCCCAGCCTATCAGGAAGGGCTCCACCCAAGGCAGAGCCCGGCACTGATCGCCCCACCGAAATGTGGTTGTGAGTCATTCCGATTTTTGTATTTCTATCGCCCCCTATTCGATCTCATCTGCGCGGCCGCGCGCAAAACGCTCGCACCCTACGGACAGCAAATGGGAAGTCCACGCCTGATGCCGCTACGAATCTCGTAAACAAGGTCAGTTGTTGTGCCCAGGCTCCTGCGATACGCTAAGAGCAGGACTACATTCATGAGTCTCGACCTCTCTTTGGAAACTGAAGCCCGCATCGAAGCGAGAGCCAAGGAGCAGGGCATGTCCATTGACGCCTACCTGGAGCGCCTCATGACTCCACCCGTGGGAGTACCCGGGCTTGAAATCCTGAAGCAGGCCGGCATTCAGCCACGGACCACGGCGAACGGCGATCCGGTACTGCCTGCAAGATATCTAGGCGTGCGCGGCAGCCTCCATCGCCGGGACATCTATGACGATGTCGATTGAACCGGGACTGGTGGATGCCAACATCCTGGTCTACGCCGCGGACACCGGCGCTCCGCAATACGTAGCTTCGAACGGTCTGCTGCAGGCCGCCCGCGACCCCGCGACACTCCTCTGTTTGACCTCGCAGGTCCTTTGCGAGTTCTATTCCATCGTCACCAATCCCCGACGGATCGCCGCCCCTTATTCCTCTAGCGAGGCTCTTCAGGCTATATCCGATTTACTCGCATTGCCCGGCATCCGTGTACTGCCCATAACTGAGCAGGCCGTGGCGGGCTGGACGATATGCGCGTGGTGCAGGCGGTTTACGATTCGGCGAAGCGTGGCATGGCGGTGGAGGTGCGATGCAGTTGAACCTCGGGATCGTCTCCGATGAGATCTGCCGCGATTTCCCCAGTGCCGTATCCATCGGCAAACGCGCCGGCCTGCTGCGTTACGAGGTCCGCAATCTGCGGGGCGTGAGGGTTCCGAATTGCGACGCTGCCGACCTGCGAACGGTGGAAGAGACCATCGAGCGCGAAAACATCAAGGTCACTGCGATCTCGCCCGGCCTCTTCAAGTACACAGAAGATACCGCTGCGTTTCACAAGGAGATGAGCGAGATCTATCCGCGGGCAGCGGAACTGGTATCGCGATGGGGCCTGACTGGGATGATCGTCTTCGGCTTTCACAAGCCCGGCGCCAGCGAAGCGAACGCGGGTTCGATTCCGAGTGACAACCCGCCGGGTGAAATCATTGAGTGGCTCACCGAGGCGGCAGAACGTGCCGCGGCGGACCACTTGAACTTGATCATTGAGCCGGAGCCGATCTGTTGGGCGGACACCTGCCAGGCCACCGTCGATCTGATTCGCAGGGCCGGCGCGAAGAGCATTCGCATCAACTACGACCCGGGCAACGTCGCGTGGCTCCAGAATCGCGATCCGCTCGACGATTTCTCAGCCGCGGCTCCATGGATCGCGAACGTGCACATCAAGGATCTGCGTCCCCTCACTCGCGGGGCCGGCAATCCGGAGTGGGTGCCGGCGGGCGCAGGGATGATCGATTATCGTGCGCATTTTCGGGTGTTGCAGGAGGCAGGGTACCAGGGGCCAGTCTCTCTGGAACCGCACATGAATGGTAGCGAGGAGACGACGCGGGCGTGCGCAGAAGCCGTACGCCGGTTGTGGAGGGAGTCCTTCGAATGAAAATTACCAGGCGAAAAGCGATGGGAGTTTTGGCCAGTACGGCCGCCGCGGCGGCTGCCGAACAGCAGGCGTCCGCGCAGTCCGCTCCCAACGGGACGGCATCTGTTGGATGGTTGGGGGGCGCGCCTCCCGCCATCGAAACCGGCGTCAGTTGGGGAGTGCCCTGGCCGCGCGGGACCGTGCGCAAGGAACAGTCCTTCACCCTGATTGCCGGAGACCGCGCTCTTCCGCTGCAGAGTTGGACCCTCGCCTATTGGCCGGACGGATCCATCAAATGGACCGGCTTTGCGACAGTGGCAGGTGCGAACGCTGCCGGTGCGTTCAGACTGGCAGCGGGCAACTCCGCTGCTCCTTCCACTGCGTTGCGTGTCAATACGGCTGGTGGGGCGATCGCGATCGATACAGGTCGCATGCAATGCCGCATTCCGCAGAGCGGCCCGTTCCTCATCGAATCGATGAGCATGGAGGGCAGAGTGGTCGCGGAGAAGGCACGCCTGCTGTGCCGGCTCGATGGCGGCGAGAGCTTCACCAGCCGCGTCAATAAGGTCACCGCCGAGCAGACCGGCCCGGTGCGCGCCGTCGTCAAAATCGAGGGCGTACACAAGGGCGATCAAGGCTCGCGTGAGTGGCTCCCGTTTGTCGTGCGCCTTTACTTCTATGCCGGATCCGAACAGGTGCGCATGGTCCACACCATCATCTTCGATGGCGACGATCGGAAGGACTTCATCAAAGGCCTCGGCGTAGCGTTCTCTGTGCCCATGCGCGAACAGACGCACAATCGGCACGTCCATTTCGCGGGTGAAGGCGATGGGCTGTGGGCCGAAGCGATTCAGCCCGCGACGGGACGCCGGCTGCTGGCCGCTCCCGGCGGGCAGGGCAGCATGTTTGCGGACCAGATCGCCGGAAAGCGTCTCCCCAACATGGACGCTTTCAACGCGGCCGGCCAGAAATTGCTCACCGATTGGGCCGTATGGGATTCGTACAAGCTGGTGCAGCCCACGGCCGACGGATTCATTATCCAGAAGCGCACCAATCCGCAGAGCTGCTGGCTGGACGCGGCGGGTGGCAAGCGTGCTTCCGGACTGGTGTTCGCAGGCGATGTCTCCGGTGGCTTGACGGTCGGACTCAAGAACTTCTGGCAGTCGTATCCCAGCGCGCTCGAAGTGCAGGGCGCCTCCGGAGCGGCTGCCGATCTCCATGTGTGGATGTGGTCGCCCGATGCGCCGGCGATGGACTTGCGGCATTACGACACGAAGGCGCACGACCTGGACTCCAGCTACGAAGACGTACAGCCGGGCTTCAGCACACCGCACGGCGTCGCGCGCACCAGTGAGCTGATGTTGATCCCGAGCGCGGCCGTTCCGGCTCGCGAAGAAGTGCCGCATCAGGCGAGCCTCGTCCGCGAGCCGCCGCTGCTGGTGGCGCCTCCCGCGCACCTCCATTCGGCAGGTGTTTTCGGCGTCTGGAGCCTGCCCGACCGCTCGAATCCTGCCAAGGCCGCTTACGAAGATCAACTCGATGCGGCGTTCGCTCTCTATCATCGCGAGGTCGAACAGCGTCACTGGTACGGCTTCTGGAACTACGGCGACGTGATGCATCAGCACGATGGTCCGCGCCACATGTGGCGCTACGACGTCGGAGGCTTCGCCTGGGACAACAGCGAACTCGGCACCGATATGTGGTTGTGGTATAACTTCCTTCGCACCGGGCGCGCCGACATGTTCCGCATGGCGGAGGCGATGACGCGGCACACGGGCGAGGTGGACGTCTATCACCTGGGGCGCTTTGCGATGCTGGGCTCGCGGCACAATGTGCGGCACTGGGGATGCGGCGCCAAAGAGGCCCGCATCAGCCAGGCAGCCTACCGCCGCTTCTACTACTACCTCAGCACCGATGAGCGCATCGGCGACCTCATGCATGAAGTTGCCGACGCGGATACGCAGTCGACGAAAATCGACGCCATGCGACTGGCCGCGCCGCTGACGGCCCCTCTCCCCTACCCGGCACGTGTTCGCGGAGGTCCGGATTGGCTGGCATTCGCGGGCAACTGGATGACGGAGTGGGAGCGCACGGGCAATACGAAGTACCGCGACAAGATCATCGCGGGCATGGATTCCATCGCCAGGATGCCGTTCGGTTTTCTCACGGGAGGTCCCAACCAGCTCTACGGATACGACCCGGCCACGAGTAAGCTGTACGTGTTGGAGGATCGCGTGGGCACCTACAATCTGGCCACGATCATGGGCGGCGGCGAGGTGGTGTTCGAATTAAACACGCTCATCGATCACGCGGGATGGAAGAAAGCCTGGGATCAGTACTGCCGTCTGCACACCGCTCCCCAACCGGTGGTGGCGCAGGACAACACATCGGGGACGGAAGGAAGCGATGGACGATACGCGCGGCCGGGACGCCTTTCCGGATATCTTTACATGCAATCCAAGAATCCGGCGTTCGCGCAAAAGGCGTGGGCCGGCGTGACGGGCGGTCCGAATCGTCCGCGCGGCGGGCGATACACCATCACGAATCTGAAGGGTCCGGACGTGCTGGCTCCCCTCGAAGAAGTGACCGGCGTCTCGACCAACAGCGTCGCGCAGAATTGCCTCGAACTGATCGAGGTGTTGGAGATGTGCGGCGACCGAATGGGATAGAAGTTACACCATTCGGGCCCGGGGCAGGTCCTTTATGTGACGGCCCCGGCCTCAACCCGATGGCCGGCGCCGGACCACGGTATCGCGACTTGCAAATATTTTCTCTCCTGTCTTCTCAATCGACTGTAGGAGATTCGCACCTCTTTTATACTCATAATTCCTTGACGCGCCTGCTATTCTCAGGACAAGAGGCGAGGCGCTCTCATCGGCGTCCTGGCCCACGGGGACGCAGAGTCCTAGGCAAATCTGCGGCCACCGTCAAAACGATGGGACTCCCGCCATTCGACTTTGGTGATGGCCCCGCACTGTTCCCGGGAGATGAACAGTCCCTCACCGTCAAGGGTCAATTGAAGACGGTACAGGGCGCCCCCAGAACGCACAATTGAGCAAGATCGAACGCCACACAGACTGCTGATTCTCTACTATTCGCAGCCTATTCGTCGTGTGGGCCGATCCTTTCGCATCGGTGCGTATTCAACCGGCCGATACGCACCGATTACTCTGGCCGCGGCTGGCGATTGACCGGCCCCGCCACGGAGGGCCGATTTCTACCTGAACTTCAGGTCATCGTAACGGGGGCGCGCCAGATCGACAGCGCGCCCACTTGACGCGGCCATCTACGCGGACGGAGACTGTCTGCATGGCTGTCTCCCTCACCTCATCCCTGCGGTTCGTGCTGATTGGCGCGCTGGCCGTGTCGGTCAACCTGATCGCCGCCGACAATAAAGCGCCCAAGGCCGGCGAGAAATCCACGGCAAACTACAACATCCCGCTTTGGGAAGAAGGCAAGGTGCCGCTCGCCCAGGGAACCGGTCCCTTGGACAGCCCGTTTCTTACCGTTTTTCAGCCGCCCGAAGGCAAGCGCAATGGCGCCTCGGTGGTCATCGCCCCAGGCGGATCCAACATCATGTTGATGTATGGCGTGGAAGGCATGGATGTCGCCGAGCGTTACAACACCTGGGGTGTCACGGCGTTTGTGCTCACCTATCGCCTTTCGCCGCGATATGCCGAGAACGTTCGCATCATGGAAGGCAAGCGCGCCGTGCAACTCGTCCGCGCGCGTGCCGCCGAATTCAAGCTCGATCCCAACAAGGTCGGCTATATCGGATTCTCCGCGGGGTCGAACACGGCGCGTACTGTCGTCGCCACGTCGGGTCCTGGCGATCCGAGCGCGGTCGATCCTATCGATCGCGTGAGTTCGCGGCCGGACTATCTGGTGCTGGTGTATGGTCCCGGTCGCGCCACTCCGAACGAGTCGTTAAAGAGCTTCCCGCCGACATTCCTGGTGTCTGCGGCCGCTGATACGGGCCCGGCACTCGGCAACGCGCAGTTGTTCGCGGATCTGATCCGCGCGGGCGCCACCGCTGAAATTCACGTCTATCAGAAAGGGCGGCACGGATTCGGAAGCGGCTTCGGCAGTCCGGAATTCTCCGACTGGATGGGCCGATTGGAGCTGTTCCTCAAACTTGGCGGCTTCCTGCCGGAGGGCAACTGACATGCACCGCTTAGCATCCGTCGTGATGGGTGCGGCCGCGCTTCTGGTGCTGGCTTCGGCACTCCTGTCGTCTCCCGCGGGCTCAGCGCCGGTCGTGAATGACGGTCACGGCGATTACGTTTACGTGCCCGCCGGTGCGTTCAAGATGGGTGACAATTTCGGAGACGGCGATCCTCGCGAGCGCCCCGTGCACACCGTCGAACTCGACGCGTTCTACATCGCCAGGTTCGAGATGACCAACGGCGAGTGGAAGAAATTCCGCGACGATCCCGGCTACGACGATCCCAAAATTTGGCCCAATAGCTGGGTGGTGCCGAAGAACCAGGTGCCGTATTGGACCGATGCACGCAATCACGGCGGCGGCACGCCCAATTCCGACGATTACCCGCTGCTCGGCGTCAATTGGGATTCGGCGGTGGCCTACTGCAATTGGCTGAGCGCCAAGACCGGCAAGAAGTATCGTTTGCCCACGGAAGCGGAATGGGAGAAGGCCGCTCGCGGAACCGATCAGCGGCGCTATCCGTGGGGGAACAATATCGATCGATCGTATGCCAACTACGTCGGCGCACAGCCGTTCGACACCGGCCAATTGGTGGGATTCTACGATGGCGGCAAGCATGGCGATTTGCAGACACACAGCAACGCATCGCCTTATGGCGCGTTCGATATGGCGGGCAACGTGATGGAGTGGTGCTCTGACTGGTACAGCCGCGACTATTACTCCGTCTCGCCGCGCAAGAATCCCAAGGGACCCGCGGAAGGCGCCTATCGCGTGGTGCGCGGCGGAACATTCTTCATGGAGCAGTTCGAACTGCGGTCATATGCACGGTCGGCTTCGTGGCCGTCGTTCCAGGGGCATCGCATGACAGGCTTTCGCGCCGTGCGTGAGCCCTGAAAAAATCCCGCTCCTTGAAGGCGCACCTGAAGTCGACCCGCGCGCGTCACGGTCGCGGCTCGTAACCTACCCCAATCCGTTCGTGCGATACGTGGGCTTGCGAGCCGCGCGCGTAAGCAAGCGATGCCCGATCGGATTTTTCACAGCTTCTCACACTCACCTCACACTCAGAACTCAGCAAGCGTTGACGCTGCTAAAGCGTGATCCCCATGTGGCGAGTACGCCGCGTCGCGCCTAGGTCGTTGATCGTCCCAAGCCCGTTGCTCATGCCCCACCGATGCCCTACCGATGAATCCAAGAGATGCCGCCTACTATGCCCGCGCAGTCGAAACATCTCAAGCAAGGCATCGAGTCGGCATTTAACTGCCTTGCGTGAATCAACAAGATCTGCGGAATCTCGCGCCCAACCACTTCCCGCGATCGTTGTTCGAAGAAAGACGTAATGCTCTCATGTAGGGCACGTATTCGCGCCTGACCCTCTCTTTCTATTCCGGGCCAATTCATAATCGCCGTTATCGACCGTCACGTGCGAACGCGGTAACCGCGGCCGATAGCGCGACGCCGCAGAGCAGTAGGGCAAAGACTCCATCCGTGGACGAGAGCAGGATAGCGTATGCGGCAGACGCTGTGGCTGCGGCACGGAGGTAAGAGGTGGTGATACACTTCCCCCGAAGGCGGAATCCAGGATGACTTCCGGACGGGCCGCAATTGCGGCACTCATGATCTTGAATGCGGTGGGTGGGCGCGTACTCGCGCAGGGAAGGGGAGGGCGCGGAATCCCCAATGCCACCGCCCAGCAATCGACGGCGATTGCGGCCATGAACGCCGACCTGGCACCGGCGTCGCAGAAGGTGGCAGCGGCACGTGCGGATCTCACGGCCGCGACTCTCAGCGCCGCACCAGACGCCGGAATCCAGACGAAGGTAGAGGCGATTCGCGCCGCGGAACTGGCCCTGGCGAATTCACGTGCCGAGGCGTTCGCGAAGTTGCAGGCGTCTCCGGCGAAGTTGAGTGCGGAACAGGTGCGCGCCTTGGCATCCATCGGAGGAGGGCGCGCGGGCGGAGCCACCGGCGGCACTCGCAGCAGCATGCCCCACGTCACCGCAAAACAGGCCAACGTGCTCACCGACATGACCGGCGCCTTGGGATCGGAGACACAGGCGCTCAATGCGGCGCGCGCCGAAGTGATACAGGCCTCTCTGGCCGAGCCGCGGGACGATGGCGCGATCCGCGCGAGGGTCGATCGGGTCGCGGCGGCGGAGTTGGCGCTGGCCAAGGCGCGGGCCGCTGCCATGTCGAAGTTGCAAGTATCGGCCGACCGTTTGGATTCGGAGCAACTGGCGTGGCTCGCTGCGGCGGGCGGGTCCTATGGGACCGTCGGTTTCACGGAGCCCGAGCCGATGAGCTTCAACGATCATCGCGGCTATATCCCGCTGTTTGACGGCGTGAGCCTGAAAGGTTGGGACGGCAACGCCAAGTTCTGGCGGGTAGAGGATGGCGCGATTGTCGGTCAGTCCACGCCTGAGAATCCGAGCGGCAATACCTACATCGCTTATCGAGGTGTGGAGGCCAAGGACTTCACGTTGAAGTTCGAGATCAAGATCGAAGGCGATGGCGGCAGCGGGATCCAGTATCGCAGCAAGACAGGCATTCCGTGGTCGCGGCCCATTCCGGCGAACGTCACCGCCAACGTGGGACCGGTGAATCTGAACTGGATGATGACCGGTCCCCAGGCCGATTTCTGGCCGAGCCGCGTCTACACCGGGCAGTTCTATTCGGAGAATACGCCGATGGGGATCATGGCATGGCGCGGCCAGGTCGTGGAAGGTGCGGGGATGGGCGCGAAACGCCTGATGGGCAACATCGGCGACCGCACACAATTAGGCACGCTCGTCAAGATGAACGATTGGAACGAGTACACCGTGATCGCGCGCGGCGGGACCTTTCTGCATATCGTGAACGGGCAATTGATGGCGGTGATGGTGGACGACGATCCCGATTCCAGCAACAACCAGTCAGGGATTTTCGGGATCGAAATCGAGGCTACCACGAAGGTCTCGGTGCGGAACATCTGGTTGAAAAAGATCAACTGAACGGAGTGGAAGAGATGAGGAAGATTGTTTTGATCGCGGGAGGACTCGCGGCATTCGTGTTGGTGATGGCCCGGGCACAGCAGCAGGCGCCGCCGGCCGGCCAGCCTCCCGCTACGCCTGGTGCGCCAGGCACCCCTGCGGGTGCACCGGCAGGACGAGGTGGCTTCGGCCGGGGAGCAACACCGTTCGACTATGCCGACAATGACGGCTGGCTCTCGTTGTTTGACGGCCAGACGCTCAACGGCTGGGACGGCGACATGCGCTATTGGAGCGTCAAGGACGGAGCCATCTATGTGGAGCCGACTTGCGAGAAGCCGACGGGCACCATCTACCTGGTGTGGCAGGGCGGAGAGTTGTCGGACTTCATGCTGAAGTTCGAATCGAAGGGTACAGTCAACGTGAACGGCGGCGTGCAGTTTCGCAGCTATCTGACCGCCGACAACACCGTCCTGCTGAAGTATCCGGGCCGCGGCGGTGGTGGCACGCCGGCTCCCGCACCGGGTGCCGCAGCCAGGGGCGCTGGCGGACCGGGCGGTGGACCCGGAGGAGGTCCCCCAGGCGGCCGTCGCGGCGGCGGCGGTCGAGGTCCGCAATGCGAGAATCCCGGTACGCCGCCGACACGCGAAGAGCGCGCCAGGTTCGATATGGCGGGACCGCAATTCGATTTTGACGCGAACAACATGTATCCCGGACAGTATTACGAGCAGCTATCGAGCCGTGGAATTGCGGCGAGCCCGGGAACGGTCGTGCTCGCCGAGCCCGGACAGCGCCGTCTGCTGGCAACCATCGCGGACAAAGCGACGCGCGACTCGTGGTTCAAGAAGGACGACTACAATCAGTTCCTCCTGGTGGCCAAAGGGAACACCAGTTCGATGTACATGAACGGCCACCTGATCTCGGTGTTTATCGACAACGATCCGGGATATTTTCGGCCCAGCGGAAAGCTCGGCTTGGAGGTCGAAAGTTTCGGCGCCTACTTTACCCGGAATATCTGGCTGAAGCGCATGTGAAGACGGTCGCGAATACTGGCGTGTAGACGCGCTAGCATAAGCGATTGATCTCCGTCGTGGTGGTGAACTGGAACCGGAAGGAGCTTCTGCGCGCGTGCCTGGCATCGTTGTCGCGACAGACCGGCGTCAGCCTCGAAGTCATCGTGGTGGACAACGGTTCGAGCGATGGCTCGGCCGACGTGGCGGAACAGGAATTTCGCACGCGAGTCATTCGAAACCCCGACAATCGCGGATTCTGCGCGGCGAATAATCAGGGGATTGCCGCCGCGCGAGGCGAGTTTATCGCGCTGCTCAACAACGATGCAGAGGCCGAGCCCGGCTGGCTCGCAGCGCTGCATCGGGCCTGCATGCAAGCGGCCGACATCGGCATGGCCGCCAGCAAGATCCTGGTGTGGGAAGACCCGCACCGCATCGATAAGGTGGGACACCTGATTTTTCCAGATGGGCAGAATCGCGGGCGAGGCAGTGGAGCACTGGACTGCGGCCAATTCGATCGCGCCGAAGAAGTTCTCTGGCCCGATGGGTGCGCGGCGATTTACCGCAAGGAGATGTTGGATCAGATTGGAGGCTTCGACGAAGATTTCTTTGCGTACGGGGATGATGCGGAGTTAGGTTTGCGCGCGCGCATTGCGGGATGGAGGTGCTGGTACACGCCGGAAGCAGTGGTGCGGCATCATAGAGGCTCGACGCTGGGGAAGAGTTCGGCGCGGCGGCTGGAGTTGATCGAGAGGAATCGGGTTTTGCTGGCGTTGAAGCTTTTTCCCTGGACACTGCTGGTGCTCAATCCGATCTTCTTCGCCATGCGCGTGGTGGCTGGGCTGGCAGCAGCGAGCCAGGGTTCGGGAGATACGGCGTATTTCCCCGGCATTCGCGGGAAGTGGACCATGACCAAGGCGCTGATCCGCGGCGATCTCGGCGCGCTCCGGTTGGCTCCGCGGATTCTGCGCAAACGCGCGGCCATTGGGCGCATGCGGCGGCTTTCTCCGGCGGAAGTTCGGCGGTTGATTTTGAGCAACCGGCTGAGCTTGCGGGAGGTGGTGTGACGGTCTGCCTCCTCTGCGGATCGCAAAAGGCGATCCCGATGTTCGAATCGACTGACCGCCTGTACGGAACGACGACGCGGCAGTTTGGCGTGGTGCGTTGCGGCGAATGCGGGCTGTTGCGGCTGGATCCGCAGCCGGCGCCGGCGGAGTTGCCTCAGTATTATCCCGACAGCTACTGGTTCGCGCCCGATCAAAGCGCGGCCAGCCGCATGGAGGAGCGTTACCGCCGGATGGTGCTGCGCGATCATGTGCGCTTCGTGGTGCAGGCATTGCGGGGATCGCCGGCTCGCGGGCCGCTGCTCGACGTAGGTTCAGGTGGCGGGCTCTTTGCGGCAATGATGCGGGAGCGCGGCGTTCCTGCGATGGGCCTGGACTTCTCGCGCGAAGCGGCGGCGATCTGTTGGCGCCAGCAAGGCGTCCCGGCGGTTTGCGCGATGCTGGAGAACGCACCTTTTCGCGAGGGCACTTTGGGCGCTTTGACGATGTTCCACGTTCTGGAGCACCTGCCCGATCCCCGCGCCTATCTGCGCATTGCGCGCAATCTGCTGGCACAGGACGGGCGTCTGGTAGTGCAGGTGCCGAATGCGGATTGCTGGCAGTTCCGCCTGCTGGGGCGCGCCTGGAACGGCGTGGACGTGCCGCGTCACCTCTTCGATTTCGAATCGCGACACGTGTCGCAATTGCTGGAGCAATGCGGATTCGAGGTGCTGCGGCGCAAGTATTTTTCCTTGCGTGACAATCCCGCCGGGCTCGCGAGCAGCCTGGCGCCGCGGCTGGATCCGATGGCGCGGCGCGTGCGGCGCGTGAAGGAAGGCGGCGGCACGCGGATCACGCGCGACCTGCTGTACTTCGCGCTGGTCGTGGCCAGCCTGCCGTTCACGGCGTTGGAGGCAGCATTCCACGCCGGGTCGACAGTCATGATCGAGGCGCGGCGGCGATGAGTTATACCGATCTGGCATACCGGCTGCCGCGGCCCCTGCGCCGGCACATCCTGCATTTCGAAGTGGAGATTGAAGGCGCCGTGGCGGCGTTCGCGAACTCGCTGCCTCAGGGCGCGCGTGTGCTGGACGCGGGTGCGGGAGAAGCGAAGTACGCTCCCTATTTCGGGAAGCAGCGATACTTCGCGATCGACCTCGGGGTCGGGGACAATGCGTGGGATTACGGGCGGCTGGACGCGATCGGCGATCTGGGAGCGCTGCCGTTTCGCGACGGAGCGTTCCACGCCACGCTGCACATCGTGACCATCGAGCATTTATGCGAGCCCGCACGCGCCCTCGCTGAGATGGCGCGGTGCATGGTTCCGGGTGCGATGCTGCTGGTGGCGGCCCCGCACGAGTGGGAGGTCCACCAGGCGCCGCATGACTATTTCCGGTACACGCGGCATGGCTTGGCATACCTGCTGGAGAAGAGCGGATTCGAGGTAGTGGAGATGCGTCCGGCCGGCGGGTACTTCCGGCTGCTGGCGAGGCGATTGCTCAACGGATTACAATTCTTTACAGGGGGTTTTCGCTGGCTGTGGTTTGTCCCGGCCGCGATGCTGCTGGTCCCGCCGGCACTGCTTCTGCCGTTCTTGGATTTCCTCGACCGGGACCGCAATTTTACATTGGGATACATCTGTAAGGCCCGCGTGCGCGCTCCCGGAGAGCCGCGCCGTTAGGACCTCGTGGTAGCGAAAGGATCGTGGTGGACGGAGTAATCGTAGTCGACAAGCCGGCAGGGTGGACCTCGCACGATGTCGTGGGTAAGATGCGCCGTGTCGCGAAGACCAAGAAGGTCGGCCACATGGGGACGCTCGACCCGATGGCTACGGGTGTGCTGCCTCTGGTGATTGGACGAGCAACCCGCCTCGCGCAGTTCTATACGCGCAGCGACAAGATTTACGAGGGCGTGGTGCGCTTCGGGTGGGCGACCTCCACCTGCGATCGTGAGGGCGAGCCTGAGGGTCCGAAGCAGGAGGTCGCGATCACAGCCGAAGAACTGGAGCCCTTATTGACGCGATTCCGCGGCGAATTTTTGCAGACTCCGCCACAAGTGTCGGCCAAGCGTGTGGATGGCAAACGGGCCTACGAGCTGGCGCGGCAGTCGGTAGTGGTGGAACTGGAGCCGGTCCAGGTGCAGGTGTACGAGTTGCGGATTCTGGAGACTCACGGCGCGGACGTACGGCTGCGGGCCCACTGTTCCGGCGGCACGTACATGCGGTCGATCGCTCACGACTTGGGCCAGTTGCTGGGATGCGGCGCGCATTTGCAGGAATTGCGCAGAATGGCGAGCGGAGAGTTCGATGTGGGGCAGGCCCGCACCATCGCGCAATTGGAAGAGATGTCGGCGGAAGATCGGCTGGCGGAGGCGTTGGTTCCCGCGGCACAGATGATGCCGGCGTTTCCGAATGTGTTTGTGGATGAATTGACGGCGACGCAGATTCGGCACGGAAGGAATTTTCCGGCGTCTCCATTCCGGCTACAGCCGGCATCGCGATATGTGAAGGCTGTGACGCGGCAGGGCGAGTTGGTCGCAATCGGCGAGGCGGTGCTGCCGAATCTGTATCATCCTACGGTCGTCCTGTAAGCGATACGGACCAGGTAAATCGCCCTGTTCGGTCCGAAAGCGCTTCGTGTGGCAGACTTGGTGGACACCCGAAAATCGTCGACAAGAGTCTCGACGCGCCAAAGAAGAGTCTTTGCGCCACAACGTCACAGCATAGCGTCGAGAAGATTCTTGCCTCGCCAATGCGACTCGGCGATCACCTTGCCGGCGGAGTTGAAAAGCTTCCAGGTCCACGTTCCGTCGGGGGAGTGATTCTTTTCCCAGAGCCGTCGCCCGTCTTCGCTCCACCATGCCTCTATCCCGATCGGCCGCCCGTTCTGCAGCGTCCTCTGCCATTGCTTCTGGCCGTTCGCGTAGGAGAACGTCTGCGGACCGCTGAGCAGGCCGGGCGCCGCCGTTTCGGGTCCGCCTTGCTGTACCCATGTCTCGTTCAGCTCGATGTGGAGATCGGGCGCGTTCTTCGACGTGACGATGTGGATCACGCCGTTGGGCGCCTGCGTAGCAGTCGTGTATCCAACCGTCACGATGCCGGGAAGTTGCCGCGTCTGCCAGGTCTCACCGTCGTCGTCGCTGACGGCCACGAATGCGCCAGCGCCGTCGGCACCGAGTTTCTTCTTGTCGAAGAGATCGGCCACGAAGAAGAACCGCCCCGATGCGAGGCGGATGATGCTGGGCCGCTGTCCGCTGCCGAGCGGACGGAAAGGCGTCTTCGACTTGACGTACGTCTTACCTCCATCGCGGCTGATGGCTTTGGGCTGAAGCCGTCGATGGCGGTATTCTTGCCGCCGAATCCGATCAGCGCGCCGTCCTTGCCAACGACGAGCGTGGTGTGACGTCCCGCGGTGCGGCCGCCCGTATCGCTCCAGGTTTGCCCGTCGTCTTTCGAGGCAAAGAGGACGGACTCGCCTCCTGCACCATCCACCGGCAGATAGATGATGTTCTGCGGGCCGCGCACGACGCTGTTGATCGGCTGCGGCGTGAACTTACCGACCGGCCCTGTAAGTTTCGGAAAGCTCACCGCGCTCCACGTCGCGCCGCTATCCAGCGAGGTGAGGTATTGGAATGGAGGTCCGCCGAGCAGGCGCGGTGAGCCGAAGAAGAACCAGAGCTTGCCGTGGTCGTTCCAGAATACGGGCGCGGCGTCGGCGGCATCGGCGAAGTCGGGCCAGGGTTCGGGCATGTCCCAGACGTCGGTGCCATAGCGAAGACGCATGGTGAGGATGGTCTGGTCAGGATCGTTCTCCTCTTTGGGAGTGTTGTAGTAGGCGGCGACGAGGTCGCCATTCGCGCAGACTTGCAGCGCAGAGTTGTGGTACGCGATGCCCAGTCCGGGCGTGAGTCCGATCTTCCAGCCGATATCGCGCATGCTGCGATTGCCCAGGTTCGGGAACAGCGGTCGCGTGTGGTAATAGGGCTTGGAAGCGTCTGGACCGATGCTGAGATCTGGGACGGATTGCTTCACGGCGGACTGAAAGAGAGGCGCCTGGTAAGGGAGCGGCTTGCTGTGTGGCAGGTCCGCCTGCACGATGCGGAATCCGATGCCGTGCTCGGGGGACACGAAATCGGGGGCGATCGCGGCGCGATTGGCGGAGCGGGCGTAATACGGCATCTCTGCGGGCAGGCGCTTGCCGCCGTCGGTCTTTGAGGATTTGTAGTCGAGGCCGCCGCCGCGGACGACTTTCGCGATGCCGGAGGCGGGACCCACGGGGTCGGTCTGCGCTTCGCGCGGATAGAGGCCGTGCCAGTCGAGGACCCACTCCGCGACGCCCGAGTGCATATTGCGCAGGCCCCATGGATTGGGCGTCTCGGGTAGTGGCGGTTGAGTGCCGGAGGAGAATAACGTGCGCGTTCCGGCACGGCAGGCGAATTCCCATTCGGCCTCGGTGGGGAGTCGGTAGGTCTTGCCTTCCTTTGCGGAGAGCCATCGCGTGAAGGCGGCGGCATCATGCCAACTCACTCCGGACAGGTAAGGCGCGTAGTATGGATTGGCTTGGAAATCGGGGCGAAAGAGGCGGTATTGATCGGCTGTGACCTCGGTGACGCCGATCCAGAAGGGCTGCGTGATGGTGACCTTGTGGACGGGAGTTTCGTCATAATCGCCGGCGTCGGAGGGGCGATCGAAAATGACCCCGGACGGGCCTTTGAGGAGCACGGCAGGCAGCGGTGTGGAGTCAACTCCCATCTCGAAGCTGCCGGCCGGAACACGGACGAGTGCCATTCCGATGGAGTTAACACTGCCGGCGGGCGGCAACGCGGTGAGGGCGGCGGCAAGCCCGATCAATGCCGCGAGAACGAAGACAAAAGCGTAGCTCCGGGGCATGGCATCTACAATATACTCCCGGCCAGACGGCGCATGACGCCGGGAGAGAGATTGCGTCCGCAGAGCAGGATGACGACCGTTTTGCCCGCATAGCGGTGCGCTTCCTTGCGAAACGCGGCGACGGCGACTCCCGCCGCGCCTTCCACCACCCAATGCTCGGCTTCCACAATGTGGCGCATGCCGTCGAGGATCTCGTCTTCCGAAACGAGCACGCTCTGGTCGATGACGCCGCGGCAGACGTCGAGCGTGACGGAGCCAGGTTCCAGTCCCCCCGCGGTGCTTTCAGAGAGTGTGGGCTGTTCCGCGACATCAATGATGCTGCCGGCGCGCAGACACTCGTGGAGCACCGGAGACGTTTCGGGCCAGCAGCCTACGATCTCGGTTTCGGGTGAAACGGCCTTGAGGTAGGAGCCGATGCCGCCGATCAGCCCGCCTCCGCCGACGGCGACGAAGACTGCATCGATGCGCGGCAGCTGGCGCTCGAGTTCCACGGCGATGGTGCCCTGTCCGGCGATCACGTCGACATCGTTGTAGGGAGAGATGAAAACCTTGCCGGCCTCTTCTGCGGCGCGGCGGGCGGCGACTTCCGCCGCGAGCGGATCGTCTCCCGCGACCACGATGGTCGCGCCGTGGCGTTCGATGCGTTGCGCTTTAGCGGGCGAGACTTGCGAGGAGACGAAGACTTCGGCCGCGATCCCGCGCATCTGGGCAGCGGCGGCTACCCCGAGTCCGTGATTGCCGTTGGAGGCGGCGATGACGCCGGCAGCGGCTTGTGCCGGAGTCAGCAGGGCGATCTTATTCGAAGCGCCGCGAAATTTGAACGAACCGGTGTGTTGCAAGTGTTCGAGCTTAAGAAAGACGCCTCGTCCGAGAGAGGGCGATTCCTCGAGCGGAGTCTCGCGGACGAACGGCTGTATGCGCGCGTAGGCGGCGGTGATCGCATCGTGCATGAGCAGACATCAGTCTACCAGCGGCGACCAGGCCGGTGAGGCACGTAAGTGGAAGGGACCGGCGGGAAATCAGGACCGCGACTTCTCTGCGTGCTCGGCGCCCTCTGCGGGCATGCCCGGCAATTCGACCAGCTACACCCGTTGATCCCGCATCCGTGTTTTGCGTTGCAAACCAAAGCCCTCTTCTCTCGGCGCCTCAGCGTCTCCGCCATCTCGGCGATTCAATTCCCGATTCCAACTGATCTCTGTCCCTTCCACCCTCCAGGCAATTGGTGAAATGGGTTGAAATGGGTCACTCCGAACGGGACTCAAGTGAAACCGACCGGCGGGAAATCAGCCGACCGCGACTTCTCTGCGTTCTCGGCCCCCTCTGCGCACGTGCCCGGTAAATTCGACCAGCTACACCCGTTGATCCCACATCCGTGTTTTTGCGTTTCCGGGCGAGCCCTTCTTCTCTCTGCGTCTCAGCGTCTCCGCCATCTCGGCGATTCAATTCCCGATTCCCACTGATCTCTGTCCCTTCCACCCTCCAGGCAATTGGTAAAATAAGTCACTCCGAAAGGACCTCAAGTGAAACCGACCTGCGAGAGACCAGCCGACCGCCCCGCCACTTCTCTCTGCGTTCTCGGCCCCTCTGCGCACGTGCCCGGTAATTCGACCAGCGACACGCTAATTCCAAATCCGTTTGTTGCGTTGCAAACCCAAAGCCCTTCTTCTCTCGGCGCCTCAGCGTCTCGGCCATCTCGGCGATTCAATCACGATTCCAACTGATCTCTGTCCCTTCCACCCTCCAGGCAATTGGTAAAATAGGTCACTCCGAAAGGACCTCAAGTGGAAGCGACCGGCGGGAAATTAGTCGACCGCGTGACGAAGGCGTTCGATGAGCTGCAGAAATCGGGCAAGTCGAGCGAGGAGATCTTCGCGACCCTCTACTACGACCTCAAACAACTGGCGCGGATGAAGGTCGCGCAGAAGCCGGCCGGCCCCAGTATGAGCGCATCGCGGCTGTTGAGCGATCTGTATGTGCGGCTCTTCGAAAATCACGCCGAGGGATTCCAGTGGGAATCGGGTCCGCATTTTTTCAATACCATGGCGCGGGTGATGGAGCACATCCTGATCGATCGCGCGCGCGGAGGCCGGAAGCGCGGCCGGGGGATGGTGGACTCGCTCGAAGGCTTGAAGGAGGGCGGCTTCGAACCCGGCGACCTGATCGGCGCGGGCCCCACCGGGAAAAATCTGCCGCAAGCCAATGTCGAACAGGCGCTCATGATTAGCGAAGCGCTGGAGCACCTGGAAAACGACCACTCCGGCAGTGCGGCAGGGGCTCGCATCTCCGAGCGGCAGGCCGAGATTATCCGGCTCCGCTCATTTCTGGGGTTCACGGAAGATGAAGTCGCCGAGGTGCTGGGATGCAGTTCGGAGACCGTAAAGAAGGAGTTCCGCAAGGCCAAAGCCAAGATCTTTAACTATCTGCATGGCGAGCCTGCAGAGTCGTAGCGCGCGCAGTTCCACACCGCTTACCCCATTCCGGCGCGAATTGCGTAATACCAACCAGCGATATGACCAACGATGAACTCAGCCGGCGAGCGGAGGAGATCGGCGACCGCGCGCTCGATTTCGACCCGGGCCCCGAGCGTGACCTGTACATCACCAGTTCCTGCGGAGGCGATGAATCGCTTCGAGCGCGTGTGCTCACGTACGTACGCGGCGCCGAAGAGATGGTGATCGAACCGGTGATTCGCGAACAGGCGGAGCCTTCGTTCGTGGGCCGCAGGATCGGCGCCTGGACGCTGGTGCGCTGCCTGGGCGAAGGCGGGTTCGGCGTCGTCTACCTGGCGGAACGGAGCGATGGGCAGGTCCGGCAGACAGGGGCAATCAAGTTTCTCAAAGGTACGATTCGCGGACGCGATCTGGAACTGCGCTTTCTGGACGAGCGCCAGATCCTGGCGAATCTCAATCATCCGTACATCGTGGGACTCATCGACGCGGGCGTGACGCCGGAGGGTCAGCCGTACCTGGTTATGGAGGTGGTGGAGGACGCGTTACCGATCGACGATTATTGCGCGCAGCATTCGTTGAAGGAATGCCTGCTCCTGTTCCGGAAGGTCTGCGAGGCGGTGGCGTACGCGCATCGCAAGCTGGTAGTGCATCGCGATCTGAAACCGGGCAACATCCTGGTGACGAAGGATGGAACGCCGCGGCTGCTGGATTTCGGCGTGGCCAAGATTCTGGACCCGATCCATCGGGGCACGGACGAAGCGGCGCACAGCACCAACATGCTGATCGGCACGGAGCGCTATTGGAGCCCGGAACAAGCGCGGCGCGAACGTGTGGACACGGGCACCGACGTCTATTCTCTCGGCGTGATTCTGTACGAACTGCTGGTGGGACGCGATCCGTATGAGTTTGAGCGGCGTGTCCGGGAGAACATCGTGCAGATTATCTGCACGGTGGAGCCGGAGCCGCCCAGCAGTGCGCTGGGTCACGCGACCACGGGGGAACGGCCGGTGCGGCGTCCCGGAGAGTTCAAGGGCGATCTCGATGCGATTCTGCTGAAGGCGCTGCGCAAGGAACGCGAGCAGCGATATGGGAGCATCGACGAGTTCAGCGACGACATTCAAAGGCACCTGGATCACGTACCGGTGCGCGCTCACCTGAACACGTTCACGTATCGCGTGGGACGATTTATCCGGCGCAATCGCGAGCGCCTGATCGCGGCGGTGCTGCTGCTGGGCGCGCTGATCGCTGGCCTGGCGACGACGATCTATCAGCGCAGGCAGGCGCTGCGCAATGAGCATGTGGCGGTGTCGCGCGAGCTAGCCGCATACGCGGGCGCATTTCTGCCAGGCGATCCGCAGCGAGGGCTGCTGCTCGCGATGTATGCCGTCGAGGCGACCTTTCGTCACCGCGAACCGGATGTGCCGAGTGCGGAGACCGCGCTGCACGCAGCGGTCGCGCAGGCTCACGCGAGCAAGACACTGGAGACGCCGGGCGAAGGCGGATTGGCATTCAGTCCGGACGGCAAACTCCTGGCGACTTTGGACGGGCCATCCGCGAAGCTGTGGGAGATCGATTCAGAGCATGAACTCGCGGTGTTCACCGGGCATCACGGTCCGGTGATGGCGGCGGCGTTCACTCCCGACGGGCGCAGGCTAGCGACATGCAGTGCCGATCGCACCGCCAAGATCTGGGAGGCAGCCACGGGCCGCGACCTGATCACTCTGAGCACTGATAAGACGTCCGTGGCGGCGGTGGCCTTCAGTCCAGACGGAAAACTTCTGGCGATTGCAGGCAATCGGAGCGTGCAGGTTTGGAGTCTGGATGCCGAACGCCAGATCCTCACTTTGGGAGTGGCGCACACGGACGCGCGGCCGTTCGGGTTCGCCCCTGCGCCCGTGGATCACCTGGAGCGTCTCCAACCCGGCGACGCGGTGCCGGACGACAATCAGACGAGCCGCATCGCGATCTCCTGGGAGCCGGCGAACGCATCGATGCCGGCGCAGGGCAGATCGATTTTCGTCGGCGTCGGCGAAGGCACGACGGAAGAATGGGACGTGGACGCCGGCCGCCAGATCATGGTGTTGAAGTCGGGTAGCGGAGATAGCGCCGGAGGGTTCGATCCATACCAGTTCAGCGGCGAGGGCCAAAAGACAAGGACGATTTTCAGTCCCGACGGCAATTACCTCGGGGTAATTGAAGACAGCAAAATCACCGTGTGGCGCCCGGGCCAGCCGGAGGAGACCGCCGCCCGCTTTCCGTCCACCCGAACGAAGATTTGGACCGCGAGCAACGGCCGCCAGTTCGTCTGGGCTGGGGAGTTCGACACGCGGATCCCGGTGGTGCAGGCCGTGTTCAACGCCGACGCGACCCGGTTGGCGACGCTCGGCTCGAACAAGGAGGCGGAGGCCTTCGACGTAGATTCTGGGATGCGAATGCTCGGACCGGCCGCGAATCGAATGGCGTTCAGCACGGATGGCCGTCGGCTGGCGACGGCGAGTCCGGATCGCCGGGTGCGCGTTTGGGACGTCAATCCAGAGCAGGAATTGTCCTCGCTGCAGGGCGGCGGTGACAGTCGCGAATGGGCGTTCAGTCCGGATGGGCAGCGGATCGCTATGGTGGAGGACCATGCGGTGAAGATTCGGGACACGCTTACCGGCAAGGATTTGGTTTCGTTCGGCGGGGGCGGCTATGCGGTTTTCTCGGTGGCATTCAGTCCGGATGGCAAGCGTGTCACGACGGGCGGCGTGCAGGGCACGGTGAAGATCTGGGACGCTGCCACGGGCCAGGCCGTGCTCTCGTTGGACAGCGGGCCACGGGCAAACGCTCCGCTCACGGACACGGATTGGAAGACGAGCAGCATTTTTAGCCCGGACGGCCAGCGCATCGTCACGCTGCGCGCGGACGGCGGTGCCATCATTCTGTGGGACGCTGTGACAGGCCAGCGAGTGCTGCAACTCGACGAGCCCAAGGAGCAGCCGGATGCCAATGCACGGTTTCTCGATAAGTTGGTTTCGAGCGCGGACGTCGCGGTCAGTCCCGACGGCAACCGAGTGGCGGGTGTTCTGGGAGGGGCGGCGACGATTTGGGACGCGGCGACGGGGCACGAGTTGGTAGCTCTCCGCGGCCATTCCGACACCGTGCGCCGCGTCGTCTTCGATCCCACGGGCAAACGCGTGGCAACGGCGAGCGGAGACGGTACCGCGAAGATCTGGGACGCAGCGACTGGACGCGACTTGGTCACGTTGAGAGGCCATCGCCTGGGCGTCACGGCGGTCGCGTTCAGTCCGGATGGGAGTCGCGTCGCCACCGCGAGCGACGATCGGACCATCCGGCTTTGGGACGCGGCTACGGGTGAGGAGAGGCTCACTCTCGACTCGCATTCGCTGGTCTTGTCCAGCGTCGTCTACACTCCCGACGGGAAGCGGCTGGCGGCGGGATCGTGGTGGCCTGGACAATCCTCTCGCCAGCCCGGTGCTTCCTTATTCGGACGGACGATTCAGTTTTATGCTCTCGATACGACGGAGTTGCTGGATCTGGCCAGGTCGCGCCTGACTCACCCCTTGCCGCTGACCGCCGCAGAGTGTCAAAAATACTTGCACGCGCAGTGTGTAGCGCCGTAAGCAACGGCGATGCGGTGAGCCTTTCAGCTCGCCGCACCAACGCAACGGTAATCGGCGAGGATCTCGCGCAGTTGAAGCCGTGCTCGCAGCAGGCAGACCTTCACCGCGGCAACCGAGCGATTCACGATTTTCGCGATCTGCCCGACTGAGATTTGCTCGATGTCGCGGAGGACGAAAACCGTTCGGCACATCGGATCCAGGCTCCGAAGGCCATACTCCAAAACGCCATTCGTCCGTTGGAAGCGGTGGCGCGACCGATCGCCACCGCCAACCGTGGAAAGCTCGGGAATGCTGGAGCCCTCCCACGCATCAGCTACCTGGTCGAGCAGCCAATGGCTCTCTCCCCGATTCCGAAGCTCTGAGAACGCCTCCCTTACGGCAACCGTGACCAGTCGAAGCCATGCTCTCTCTTCCTCCGGATACTCCTCGAGATCGGAGCAAACCTCCAGAAAAGCCTCGACCACGATGTCGCCGGCGGCATCGTCGTTCTGCGTAATATGTTTGGCGATGGAGTAAATACGGTCCCCGTAAACCTTCACCAGTTCGTTAGAAGCGCTCTCCAGGATCCCCGTGGCACTCATCAGATTCATCCCTCCGAATGCGGTCTCGCGCATTCTACTCTTATGACGATCCAGAACGTGCGAAATCGACAACTTCCGGCGCCGCTGCCGGGCGAATGTTTTGATTCACACGGAAAAAATTTCCGGGATCGTACTTTGCCTTGACAGCCGCCAGCCGCTCGTAGTTGCTTCCGTAGGTGGCTCGAATCCGATCTTCGCCCTCTTCCATCATGAAGTTCAGATAAGCGCCTCCCGACCCGAACGGATGCAGCGCATCGTAATAGGCCCGCGCCCACTCGGTGATTTTTTCGCGGCTCCCCGGATCGGGATCCACTCCCACAATCACCTGGCTCCACACCGCGTCGCGATGGTGGAATGCGGTGTCGCCGGCAGCCACGCGGTTCACTTTTCCATTAACCGGATAGAGGTGCATGGTGGATTGCCAGGTCGGCAGAAGGGAGCCGTGCGCGATATGCTTCTCGATTGCGGCATTGCTGAGTTCTTTGAAGAAGTCGGCTTTCCAGTACCATTGCAGGCCAGTCGGGTAGATGCCGTCGAACATTCCCTGCAACATCGGATAGGGCATGGGGACAAAGAACTCGAAAGCCGGCCGCCGGTAGCTGCGGATTGATTCCAGAATGGTGTTCGCCTGCTCCAGGGCGCCCTGATAGCACCACACGATCGCGGCCATTTTCCGCATGTGCAGTTCCTCGGGAAAAGGTGGACCCGGCGGCACTGTCAGCATAGCGAAGAATCCGTTCATTTCTTCGGGCGCCTGTGTGATGAATTCGCGGTACCACTTCATCACGTCGGCCGCGTCTTCGAGATTCCAGAGCATCGGGCCGGCGCAGACCGTGTGGACCGGGTGCGCCTGAAACAGGAACGAGGTGACGATTCCGAAATTTCCTCCTCCGCCGCGCACCGCCCAGAAAAGATCGGGATTCTCATCCGCGCTCGCCACCACAAAGCTGCCGTCCGCCAACACCATATCCACGGAGAGCAGGTTATCGATCGTTAGACCGAACTTCCGCGTCAGGTGCCCCATTCCTCCCCCCAAGGTCAGCCCGGCAACCCCTGTGCTCGCGATGACTCCGGACGGAACTGCGAGACCGAACGGATGCGTGGCGTGGTCCACGTCGCCCCACTTGCAGCCCGCGCCTACCAATACGGTGCGCTCCGCAGGATCGACGCGTACATACTTCATCGGCGCCAGATCGATCACCAACCCGTCGTCGCAGACCCCCAGACCTGCCGCATTATGGCCGCCGCCGCGGATCGAAACCAGTAGGTTCTCCGCTCTTCCCAGTCGTACCGCGGCGATCACATCCGCCACGTCGGTGCATTGCGCAATCAGACGCGGCTTGCGATCGATCATCGCGTTGTAGACCTTCCGCGCCTCGTCGTATGCCGCATCCGACGGCTCGATCACCACCCCACGGAACTGACCGCGAAAATCGTTAATAGCTTGTTGTAAAGACATTTCCCCTCATCCTTTGAAGGCGCGAAATCCCTTTTTCGCACCTTATGGTTTTAGTCTGGCTGAGGGGGCGTTCTAGGAGCGTTCTGAAGAAGCCGATTCGGCCGTTCCTCCCGTTCGAGCCAGCAATCTTTGCTCGAACGCCAGGGAGCCCGCTCTCCGCGCCGCCAGGATCCCCCGGCGATAGCTGGCGAGGGCCGCGTCGGGCTTGGCGTCCGCCCGCAGCAGGTCGCCCTGCATGCGATGCAATTCCGCCACAGCCCATTCCTCGCCGTTTTTGGTGGCGAACGCGAAGCCTGTCGAGAGGCTGGCGAGTGCCTCGCCCACCTGGCCGGCGCGCCGTAAGCTGTCGGCCAACAACGTGTAATAGAACGGCAGGCGAACTTCCGCCGCCAGCACACGCAGCGACTCCAGCCCTGTTCGCAGTTGCGACAGACCAGAGGCAGTGTCTTCCTCCGCGGCCTTTGCCCAGCCCGTCAGAACATTCGCCATCGCGAGGTAGTAGGCGAAACCGTTCCTGCCGCAGACGTCCACAGCCTCCAAGCCCCGCTCGCGCGCCGCGAGACTATCTCCCCGAAAGACGTGAAGCATCGCAGCATAGCTGAGCGCAATCGCATGGCTGAACGGATGTCGCATGCGCTCGGCCGTTACAATCGCCTCCGTGGACTGAATCGCCGCCTGGTCGTCCTCCCCACGGTGCCAGGCGAGGTGAGCCAGATAAGCGCGGCAGAACACCGCGGGGTCCGGTCCGGCGAAGAGCGCCAGAACGGAATCTCCAGGTCCGGCGTGCATGCGGATCGCGGCGTTCATGTGGCCGATCGAGGCCTCCAGTTGTCCCAGATGATAAAGGCTGCTGCCCACAATCAAATTGCCGGCCAGCAACAATCCGGGAACCGCCTCCCGTTCCGCGGCCCTGAGAAAGTCGAGGGCGAATTGCCGCGATTTCTCCAGGTCGCCGCGAACGATGTGAAAGACCCAGGATCCGCTCAAAATCGCGAACAGGTTCCGATTGTCGAGCCGTTTGGAAAGCTCGAGCGCTCGATCGTAGGTTTCTCCCACCTCGGGGGCCGAATAACCTTCCGTCGCGACCAACGCCGGGCCAAGTGTGGCCAGCAGGTCCAGTTCCTGTTTCAGTCTCCGCGCAGATTCGGAGAAGCTGCGACACAAGACCAGCGCGCTCCGCAGTAGCCCTGCCGCTTCCGTGTACGCGTATCGCTGGCGGGCATAATCCGCCGCACGGCAGTAGTGCTCGATGGCTTCTTCCGCCATCCCGGCCTGTTCGAAATGCGTGGCGATCTGGCTGTTCCAGCTTTCGATATCGGCCGCATGTACCTCGGAGAGCGCCCGCGCCACGCGCCGATGCCAGTAGCGCTGGCGGACCAGGCTCAATTCAGAGCAGGCCACTTCCCGGATGCGATCGTGGGTGAAATCGTACTCCGAAGCGCCTCGACTTTCGACGATGCGGCGCCGCCATAGCTCGTCGAGAGCCTGGGACACACTGGCTTCGTCCCAATCGGTCGCCTTTTCGAGCAATTCGAACGAAAAGGGCCGGCCGATGACGCTCGCCAGTCCGGCGATCTCGTAAGAGGCCGCCGTGAGATTCGCCAGGCGCGCCGCGATGACCGCATGTACCCGGCTACTCTGAAGTCCGGCTCGCACGCTCTCCACGACAAAAAGCGGGTTTCCGCGAGTGGTCCGGAAGATCTCTTCCAGATTTTCGCTTTCGAGCGGCTTGGCGGATTCCAGACGCGCCAGTTCAGCGGTCTCCTCTTCGTCCAGGGGCTCCAGAGGAATTTCGAGGATGATACCCAATTGCCGCAAGTGCGCCACAAATCGCGTAAACGGATGTTCGCGGCCGGTCTCTTCAGCTCTCACGATACCCAGCATGAGTACTCCGGCGGCGGCCGGCGAAGTCAATAGCGCCTGCAGCCACTCGAAGGAATCGGGATCGCACCACTGCAAGTCGTCAATGTACAGCAGCAGCGGCCTGCGGCTCTTTCCCAAAGCGGCGCTCAGCGCGTCATAGAATCGAAGGCGCTGCCAGCTTTCCGTGATCGGGCTGGAGTGGCCAGGCAGTTCGACCCCGGCAAAGTGCTCGCGAATTTCGGGCACTAGACGGGCCAGTTCCGCCACCTGCTCGGGCCACAAGCCGGTCCACCCCGCGCGAACTGCGTCCGAGCGCAGCCACTCCGCAACCGGTGCATAAGCCACCTGGCCTCGTCCCGCATAACAGCGGCTGCGTGCCGCGGCATGTCCCTGTCGGACGCAGGCCTGGAACAACTCATCGGCAAGCCTCGTCTTGCCGATGCCCGGTTCTCCGGAGATCAGGGCGACTCGCGGACCTTCCTCCACTGCGGATTCCCACGCCCACGTCAACTGCTGCCATTCTTTCCTCCGGCCGACCAGGGCCCTCACCTTCTGGAGTTGCGAGACCGGCTTCGCCGGCGGAGACACCGCGGTAAACTCACCGGACGCCCCGGGCTCTGCCTTCAGAATTCTTTCGAACAGCTCGAGCGTCGCCGGGCCGGGCTCGACGCCCATCTCGCGCCGCAGGACACGCATGCACTGGTGGTAGGCGCGCAAGGCGCTCGAGCGATCGTGATTGGCGGCGTGCAGGCGGATCAGCAACTGGTGATGCGACTCGCTAAGCGGATCGAGCGCGACCAGGCGCTCGGCGCACGGGATGGCTTGTGTGTACTCCTGCTGCTCTTCGAAGATCGCGGCCATGCGCAACAGCACTTCGCAGAGCCGATTGCGGAACTCCTGGCGCAGGGGAGTGAGCCAGTCGTCGTAGAGGCCCGGCAGGAGATCGTCGTCGTACAGTTGGGCTGCGCTGGTGAGATGTTCAATCTCTCTCGCTCGATCATTTTCGGTTCGTGCGGCGGCAGACTTCGCCACCGCTGCCAGGAAATCGGCGGTGTCGATGGAGCAGGCGGAGTCGGGCAGCCATCGGACAGTGAAATTCGTGATCTCGAGCCAGTTGCCCTCCGGGGGTAAGGCCCTCTTCAGATGATGCAGCAGTTGGCGGAGATTGGTGCGTGCCTGCGATTCGCTCGAGGCGGGCCAGAGGAGAAAGGCCAGTCGCTCTCGCGGTTGAGGCGCATCGCCGTGCAGGATCAGATAGGCAATCAGCGACTGCAGGCGGTTGGAGTTGACCGCCGTCACCGGATTTCCTGAGAGGGTAATTCGCAGGTTGCCGAACAAGTTGATCCGCATTGCCGCCGTCTACGTAGTTTACGCCGATATGGCGGCCTTGCCGGAGGCTAACGCCAAGGGCCTCCGGCTGGCGGTCAGGCCCAGAATCTCACAGCTCACCGCGATCACCCAGGGGCGCGTATGAAAGTATGCCTCCCAAGGATTGAGGATCGCGACTCCGAGACTGGCAAAGCAGTCGCGCTTTAAACGACACAAGCACGTCCTCCAGCCACTGCTCCAGTTGTGTGCGCCGCTTGCCTGAAGGTAGCAGTTCGATTCCTCGGCGAATTTCGCCATAGGTCAGGACGTTACCGAAAAGAGATTCTTGTGGCGGCTCGCAAGCGCACGTATCGGCGCGAAGGTAGCTTACGAGCCGCGACCGTGAGGGAGCGTCACCGCCCTGATGATTCATGATCGCTTGCTACCGCGCGCGTGGTTTTCAACCAGCGGTCAACGTGATGATCCGGGGCTCCGCTGCGGGAGAATTCAGAGAGGACGTTTGTATCGACCAGAAAGCCGGTCACAGATCGAGAGGCCTTGGATAGTCCTTCTGCCTCTCCAAATTCAGTTCGGAACCGGCAAAGGGTGGCTGTGTGAGAAGGTCGTAGAGTTTCTTGCGGGCGCGTGGCGACGACTGTTCCACACGGTGCTTTTCGCGTAAGGCATAGACCGCTTGCTCGATTACTTCGTCCACTGAATGAAAATGGCCGCGCTCGATTTCTTCCTGCACCAGGCGCTCGGTTTCGGGGTCACACCTCCAACTTAGCCTCATCCGGGGTACGGCGCAAGCTTCTCGGGCTTTCGGAGGGCGCGATCCTGATAGGTGACCGCGACGCCGATTCTCCGCCTCGGAGATTGTGTAGAGTTGAAGAATGCGCTCGATTTGGGGAGTCATTGCGGGATTGCTGGCGATCTCGTCCATTTGCGCCCAGCAGGCCGCGCCAGCCAGGCCGATTCAGACCTTTCCGGCAGAGCAGGTGAAGGCGGGGGAGTCGCTATTTGTGCAGCAGTGCGCGTTCTGCCACGGCCGCGATACTGGCGGCGGCGAGGATGGGCCCGATCTCACGCGCTCGAAACTGGTGGCCGACGACGTCAACGGCAATCTCATCGGCAATGTGGTGCGCAACGGGCGCAACAATATGCCGCGCTTTACGGTGTCGGATTCGGAACTGGCGTCGCTCGGCGCTTTCATTCATACGCAGAAGAATATCGCGGATGCGCAGAACGGGCAACGCAAAGGTGTGGACCCATCCGACCTGACGACTGGGAACATCGAAAAAGGCAAGCAGTATTTCAACGGCACGGGGAAATGCGTGCAGTGCCATTCTCCCTCCGGAGACCTGGCCGGTGTAGCTACGCGCAATCCGGGGCTGCGGCTGATGCAGCGCATGATGTATCCGCGTGGGGCGAAGGCCAAGATGACCGTGACGCTGCCCTCCGGCGAGACCTTCAGCGGAACGCGCGCCTACGAAGATGAGTTCACGGTGGCGCTGCGCGATGCTTCGGGACGCTATCGCTCTTGGCCTGCGGCCAAGGTGACCGTCAAGGTGGACGACCCCGCCGAGGCCCACGTGGAACTGCTCGCCAGGTACACCGATGACGACATCCACAATCTGATCACTTATCTGTCGACACTCAAATAGGAGCGGACGCGTGAAACTCAATTACCTAATCCTGGGGCTCACCGCCTCGACCTTATTCGGACAGGGAACTACACCGGACACCCTGTTGAAACCTCCGAAGGATAGTTGGCCTGCCTATCACGGAGATTACTCCGGCCGGCGGCACAGCGGCTTGACCCAAATCAATCCGCAGAACGTTCGCGGGCTCACGCTCGCCTGGGCTTACCAGACCGGCGCTAACAGCCAGATTAAAGCCTCGCCGATCCTGGTGGATGGCGTGATCTACTTTTCCACGCCCGACAATGTTTATGCCGTGGATGCGCGCTCGGGTCATCAGGTGTGGCACTACACGTATCCGCAGAACAAAGGCTTCCACATCGGCTCGCGCGGCGTTTCGATGTACGGAGACTGGCTGTATTTCATGACTCCCGACGCGCATCTGGTGTGTCTGAACGCGAAGGACGGCACGGTGCGCTGGAATGTCGTGGTGGCCGATTCTGCCCGCGGCTACTGGACGTCGATGTCGCCTCTGATCATCCGAAATCATGTGCTGGTGGGAGTGTCGGGCGACTTCGATAATCTCACAGGATTCCTTAAATCGATCGATCCCGAGACCGGCAAGACGCAGTGGCGGTGGGACAGCACTCCGCCCAGCGGCACGCCCAATGCGACCACCGGCGGCATGACTTGGATGACCGGCACCTACGACCCGGAGAGCGACACGGTCTACTGGGGCACCGGCAATCCCACGCCGGTACTCAACGGCGATGTGCGGCCGGGGGACGATCCCGATACGTGCAGCATCGTGGCCATCGATCCGAACACGGGCAAGAAGAAGTGGGCGTTTCAGCCGTCCCCGCACGACACGCACGACTGGGATGCGGTGGAGATTCCCGTGCTGGTGGACGCTGACTTTAAGGGGAGTCCGCGCAAGATGCTGATGCAGGCGTCGCGCAACGGCTATTTCTTCGTGCTGGACAGGCTGACCGGACAGAATCTGCTCACGACGACATTCGGTCCGGTGAATTGGTCGACGGGAGTCGATGCCAAGGGCCAGCCGATCCCGAATAAGGCGAAAGATCCGGCGCAGGATGGACGGCTGATCGCGCCCGACGAAGGCGGGCTGACCAACTACCGGTCGCCGAGCTACGATCCGCAGACCGGCCTGTTTATCGTGAGTGCGCACCCCAGCTACGGCGTATACTTCACGAAACCCGCCGACGGGGCATTCGGATGGGCCGGCGCCGATTATGGCGTGTGGGGCAAGGGCGTTCTGGAGGCCATCGACTACCAGACCGGCAAGATCCGGTGGACCCATGACATCGGGCCGAACGGATCGGGTGCCGGCGTTCTGACCACGGAGTCGGGCCTGACGTTTACGGGCGACGGCCAGGGCAGCGTGCTGGCGCTGCGGACTAGCGATGGCAAGACGCTCTGGCACGCGGGACAAGGGCAGGGAATGCAAAGCTCGCCAATTACATATGAGTTGGACGGGCGGCAGTATGTGCTGACGAGCGGTGGCGGCGTGATGTTTGCGTGGGCGCTGCCGGAATAGATACGTCTGCGTACGAGCGTGCGCTCTGACCTGTAGACCGCTCGGAAAGCGTCTAAGATGAGGCCCGGCGCTGCACAGAAGCGTTTTTGCGCCAAATTAGAAAGACCGGCAGCGGCTCTATCGCGGCGACTCGGGCGCCTGAGGCGCTATTCCCGAGGGCGATGGAGCGACCTGACCACGCTGCCGGTCCGCTCTTCGCTCGTTCGTTGACGCCTTTTATTATACTCGCAAAATCAGAGTTGTCTATCTGAAACTAAGGGCAGCAGCAAGCCGCCTATAAAAAACTCCAATCTTACCCATAGAAAAGTTCCATTTGGGAGGCCGCAAGTCCTCAGGGGACAATACCTTAGACTACCAATTCACAGGAATATACCTTCCCATGAGAAATCTGCCAAAGCTCTGTGCGCTTTTGCTCTTCGCCTCGCCTGCGATTCTCCTGGCTCAGGCACCCGTCGATATTTCGTCGAGAATTGCCTCGCTGGAAACTGCTACGAAATCCGCTCAAAGCGCCGGCGACAACGCCTGGATGCTGGTCAGTTCCGCCCTGGTCCTGATGATGACCGGGCCCGGCCTGGCGCTGTTCTACGGCGGCCTGGTACGTCGCAAAAACGTCCTGGGCACGATGATGCACAGCTTTATCCTGATGGCCGTGGTAACGGTCTTGTGGGCCGTGGTCGGCTACAGTCTGGCGTTCGGAGGCTCATCGTCTTTTATCGGAGACTTGCATTTCGCGTTTCTGAATAACGTAGGCAGCGCGCCCAATGCCGACTACGCTCCCACCATCCCGCAGCAGACCTTCATGGTCTACCAGTTGATGTTCGCAATTATCACCCCCGCGCTGATCTCCGGAGCATTCGCCGAGCGGATGAAGTTCAGCGCGATGCTGCTCTTCACCATCCTCTGGACGCTGATTGTGTACTTTCCGATGGCGCACATGGTGTGGGGCAAGGGAGGGTTGTTGAACGCTTCGCTGGGTGGCAAGTTCCCATGCTTCGATTTTGCGGGCGGCACGGTAGTGCACATCACGTCGGGAGTCTCGGCGCTGATCTGCGCGCTGTATCTGGGGAAGCGCCTCGGGTATCCCACCATGCCGACCAAGCCGCACAACCTGGTGATCAGCTTCATCGGCGCCTGCCTGTTGTGGGTGGGATGGTTCGGATTCAATGCGGGCAGCGCACTGTCGGCCTCGGGATTGGCTACCAGCGCGTTTGTCGCGACGCACTTCGGCGCCGCCGCAGCCACTTTGGGATGGGTTGCCGCGGAGTGGATGCACAGTGGAAAACCGAGCGTCCTGGGTGGGATTTCCGGATGTGTGGCGGGTCTGGTGGCGATTACGCCGGCCTCGGGGTTTGTAAAGCCGTTCCCGGCGTTACTGATTGGTCTCTGTGCGGGTGTGATCTGCTACCTGATGGTGACCCGAGTGAAAGGCAAGTTCGGTTATGACGACGCACTGGACGCTTTCGGCGTGCACGGCGCGGGAGGGACGCTGGGAGCGATCCTGACCGGCGTATTCGCCACCAACCTGGTCAACGACTCCTTCAAAGACGGCGCCGGAAAGACCATGGCATTGGGGATGGTGGACGGGAACGGTGGACAGATCGTAAACCAACTGATCGGCACCCTGATCGCCTGGGGCCTGGCCATTGTGGGAACCCTGATAATTCTGAAGATCTGTGATGCCACCGTCGGACTGCGAGTGACCCGCGAACAGGAGATGGAAGGCATCGATGTCGCCCTGCACGGCGAAGAGGGGTATATATTCGAGGGGTAGCGGCGAGACAAACTCATGAAGAAAATTGAGGCGATCATCCAGCCTTTCAAACTCGACGAAGTGAAAGAAGCGCTGAAGGCCATCGGGATCGATGGCATGACGATCAGCGAGGTCCGGGGTCACGGACGGCAGAAGGGTCACAAGGAGGTCTATCGCGGACAGGAGTACAACGTGGACCTGCTGCCCAAGGTGAAACTGGAAATGGTGGTTCCGGCGAGCCGTTTCGACGAGGTGATCAAGACGTTGGCCTCGGCGGCCCGGACCGGCAAGATCGGCGATGGCAAGATCTTCGTCTACGACGTAGCCGAAGCGATACGGATCCGGAACGACGATCGTGGTGAATCGGCCCTCTAGTTCGAACGCTTCCGTCCAGCTATCCTTTTTAGCCACGGGCGACGCCCTGACTGCGCTTGCGGAGCGGACTTCGCAGGTGGACCGGGTGGTAATCGAAGCGTCGGAAGAGTTGTGCCGGTTGGCGAATCCGGCAATTCTGGCAGTGGGCGGATATGGGCGAAGGCAGTTGTTCCCATTTTCGGATGTGGACCTGCTGCTGCTGTTCGAATCGGAACGCGCGGCGATAGCGCACCGCGACACGATTTCGGCGTTCCTGCAGCGCCTGTGGGACTCCGGGATTCGGGTCAGTCACTCGGTGCGCACGCCCGATGAGTGCGCCGAAGTGCACGACCGCAACATCGAGCTGAACGTCAGTCTGCTGGATCAGCGCTTCCTGACGGGCGATCGCGCGCTGTATGCCGAACTGGCGAGGCGTCTGCCGCGTTTCATCCACGCCAACCGCGACGCACTGATTCGCAATCTCGCACAATTGACGCGCGAACGACACGGCAAGTACGCCGACACGTTCTATCATCTGGAGCCGAACGTGAAGGAGACCCCGGGCGGCTTGCGCGATTATCAACTGATCTGCTGGCTGCAACAACTGCACGATACCGAGGCCACGCGACTGGGGGTGGCGGATCCTGCCCCTGAGTTGCAGCAGGCCTTCCGCTTTCTGGCGCGCCTGCGATGTTATCTGCATTGCCAGTCGGGGCGCGATAACAATGTTCTCTCGTTCGACGCTCAGGACGCGATTGCCGAAGAATGGCGGGCACACGACGCGGGGACCTGGATGCGCGAGTATTACCGGCACTCGCGGGCCATCTATCGCGCCGCGATCCGGGTGCTGGAGGCAGGCGAGGCGCAGTCCAGTTCTCTATTCGCGCAGTTTCGTGACTGGCGGTCGCGGCTTTCGAATTCGGATTTCAGCGTGCATCGCGAGCGCGTGCATTTTCGGGCGCCGCAGCGGCTGGAGGTGGAGCCGGAACTGGTGCTCCGTCTATTCGAGTTCGTGGCACGCCACGGAATTCGAATCTCGCCGGAGGCCGAAGAGCGCATCGAATTGCACATGGGACGGCTGCGGGCGTACTTCGCGGAGTCGCTGCCCCTTTGGCCCGCTCTGAATTCGATTCTGTCGCTGCCGCATGCGCCACTGGCGGCTCGGGGCATGCACGAATCGGGCGTGCTGGCGGCATTGTTTCCGGAATTAGAAGTGATCGAGTGCCTGGTGATCCGCGACTTCTTCCACCGCTACACGGTGGATGAACATACGCTGGTGGCGATGCAGCACCTGTGGCATCCGAACGGCGGATATGCCGATCTGCTGGCGGAGGTGAAACAACCGGGCGTCCTGATGTTTGCACTTCTGTTCCACGACTCGGGCAAGGGGCTCGCCGGCCAAGGCCACGTGGATGGTTCGCTACGGCTGGCGGGGACGGCCATGGCGAGGGTTGGCATGCCGGCGCAGGATCGCGAGACCGTGCAGTTCCTGATCCAGCGGCACCTGGATCTTTCGCTGGCGATGCAATCGCGCGATGTCTTCGACCCCCAGACCATTCGCGACGTAGCGCGGCAGGTAGAGACGGTGGAGCGGTTGAAGGCCCTGACGGTGCTGACGTATGCCGACATCAGTGCGGTGAATCCGCAGATCATGACACCATGGCGGTCGCAGCAACTGTGGCAGCTTTACCTCATGGTGTACAACGATCTGACGCGGTCATTGGAATCGGACCGGATCGAGACGGTGCCGTCCGGCCCGCCGGAACGCATCGAGTTCCTGCAAGGTTTTCCAACGCGGTACCTGCGGACGAACAGCGAGGCCGAGATCGACAGTCACATGGCGCTGGAGGAGAAGAGCCGAAAGCGCGGAGTGGCGGTGGAGATCCGCAAGCTGGAGCCGGCCTGGCAATTGACCCTGGTGGCGAGCGATCGCGAAGGGCTGTTCGCCTCGGTGGCGGGGACTCTATCGAGCTTCGGAATGAATATTCTGAAAGCGGAGGCATTTTCGAATCGCCGCGGGCTGGTGCTCGATACCTTCACATTTGCCGATCCCAATCGCACTTTGGACTTGAATCCCAGCGAGGTAGATCGATTGCGCGCCACCACGGAACGGGTGATCGCTGGAAAGGCGGACGTGCGGGAGTTGCTGCGGAGCCGTCCGAAGCCCACGCTGCCGAGTCGCAAGGCGCGCATTCCGGCCACGGTCTCGTTCGACTCGGAGGCCAGTCGAACGGCCACGCTGATCGAGATTGTGGCGGAAGACCGGCCAGGACTGCTCTACGATCTCGCGTCGGCGATTTCGTCAAACGGGGGCAATATCGAGGTGGTTCTGATCGACACGGAGGCCCACAAGGCGATCGACGTGTTCTACGTGACGGCGGACGGCCGGAAACTCACGCCAGAGAAGCAGGCACTGCTTGCGGAGTCGCTGCGCAAGGCTTGTTAGGCTGCGAGCTTCGATGGCAGCAGTCTCCGATCCTGTGATGCCGGATGCTTTTCCGCTTGAGCATGTCGGATCCAAGCGAATTCGATTCGTGCATGTACGGGGAGTGTGCCTGGCAGGGCTAGCGCGGCAGTCTTAAGTCATCAGCGACCAGGCTTTACGAGTTCCCACCCAAAACTAAAAGCGGTCCGCAGGAGACGTCGTGGGCTGCACTCAGACAGCCCCCACCTACGAGGCACCCAATCCGCACGGTCGCCTGAATCTTCACCTTGGGTTCGCAGCGCTTGAGGCGACCGCGTAGCACCGCGATGACGAAGGTTTGGGTGAACGCTCCCTCACGGTCGCGGCTCGTAAGCTACCCACCTACGCTCGCGCGATGGGTGCGCGTGCGAGCCGCGCGCGTGAGCAAGCGACGCCCATCGTTTCGTGGTGCAGGCGACTCGGCCCGGCGATTGCGGATTTCGAATGCGAGCCGCGCGCGTCAGCAAGCGAGGCCCATCGTTTCGTGGTGCGAGCGACTCGGCCCGGCGATTGCGGATTTCGAATGCGAGCCGCGACCGTGAGGGAGCGACGCCCATCGCTTCGTGGTGCAGGCGACTCGGCCCAGCGATTCCGGATTTCGAATGCGAGCCGCGCGCGTGAGCAAGCGACGCCCATCGCTTCGTGCGTGCGAGCGACTCGGCCCGGCGATTGCGGATTTCGAATGCGAGCCGCGCGCGTCAGCAAGCGACGCCCATCGCTTCGTGGTGCAGGCGACTCGGCCCAGCGATTCCGGATTTCGAATGCGAGCCGCGCGCGTAAGCAAGCGACGCCCATCGCTTCGTGGTGCAGGCGACTCGGCCCGCCGATTCCGGGTTTCGAATGCGAGCCGCGACCGTGAGGGAGCGACGCCCATCACTTCGTGGTGCAGGCGACTCGGTCCGGCGATTGCGGGTTTCGAATGCGAGCCGCGCGCGTCAGCAAGCGAGGCCCATCGTTTCGTGGTGCGAGCGACTTGGCCCGCCGATTCCGGGTTTCGAATGCGAGCCGCGACCGTGAGGGAGCGACGCCCATCGTTTCGTGGTGCAGGCGACTCGGCCCGGCGATTCCGGGTTTCGAATGCGAGCCGCGCGCGTGAGCAAGCGACGCCGAACGTTCGACGTCACTTTTCCGGCTTGCGGATACGCACCTGTGGACGTAGGAGAATTCACCTCCCGCGCCCTTGTAAGTTAGACTTGATCCCGCCGGTTTCGAGCCGGAAAACTGGCGCATAATTATTGGGAACACATGCGGATCAACGGTATCAGTGCCTATCGGGTCGAACTGCCTCTGTACGAGGGGAGCTATAAGTGGTCGGGCGGAAATTCAGTGGAGGTATTCGATTCCACGGTGGTGGCCATCCACACCGATGACGGGGTGATCGGGTACGGAGAGATCTGCCCTCTGGGTCCGGCTTATCTGCCTGCGTATGCGGCAGGAGCACGCGCGGGTATCGCCGAAGTCGCCCCGCACCTTCTGGGGCTCGACCCAACTCAGCTTCAGGTGATCAACCGGCGGATGGACCAGGCGCTGCGCGGCCACCCTTACGTGAAGTCGGCGCTCGATATGGCCTGTTGGGACCTGCTGGGCAAGGCGAGCGGCCAATCCGTGGCGGTGCTGTTGGGCGGGCGCTACGGCGATGATTTCCCGCTATACCGTGCCATCTCTCAGGACACGCCCGAAGCGATGGCCGATCACGTTAAACTCTATCGCTCCCAAGGGTACACGAAGTTTCAGCTCAAAGTGGGCGGCAACCCGGACACCGACATCGCGCGCATCCAATCCACTGCCGCCGTGCTCGAATCGGGCGACGTGTTGATCGCCGACGCCAACACCGGTTGGACGCAGCACCAGGCCCTGCGTGTCGCCGACGCTGTCCGCCATGTGGACGTTTATATCGAGCAGCCATGCCTGCATTACGAAGAGTGCCTCGCGGTCCGGCGCCATACCAACCGCCCCTTCGTGCTCGACGAAGTGATCGACGATGTCCACATGGTTCTGCGCGGCTACGCGGACAAGGCCATGGATGTCATCAACCTCAAGATCTCCAAAGTTGGGGGATTGACCAAGGCGCGCCAGATTCGCGATCTCTGCGCCTCCCTAGGAATCGCCATGACCATTGAGGACACGTGGGGAGGCGATATCGTCACGGCGGCGATTGCCCACCTCGCGCACAGCACGCCACCCGAGTTGCTCTTCACGGCCACCGACTTTAACAGCTACGTGACCGTGAGCATTGCCGAAGGCGCGCCGCAACGCTCGAATGGACGCCTGGCCGCATCCATCGCTCCGGGGCTTGGTATTCAGCCTCGCATGGAAGTGCTGGGAGAGCCGGTCCTCCGTATCGGCAAGGCCTGACCGTCGCTACCCGTTGGCGTGGCAGCTATGAATGCCGGACTGGCTCGCGCCCGGCGTTCCAGTGAACCGCCATCTCCCGCACCGCCCGGCGCAGCTTCTCGGCGGTATACGCCGCGTAGCCGAGCAACAGTCCCGGCTTCGGATCCGCCTTGGCTGCATAGGCGGAAAGCGGTGCACACTCGATGCCCGCGCTCGACAACGCTTCCGAGACTGCAACGTCGTTGGCGCCCTCCGGCAGCCAGCCCACCAGATGCAGCCCCGCGTCCGATTGCTGCACGTGCAGAATACCCTGAAGATGCGTTTGGATCGCCTTCACGAGAACCGCCTGCCGGTCCATGTAGACCGCTCGCATGCGCCGAATGTGCCGGCCGAAGTGCCCGTCCTCCATGAAGCTGGCGAGCGTGGCTTGCTCCACGAGCGGCGGCTGGCGGTCTGCCAGAGCCTTTGCCCCCTGGAACGCCCCCGCCAGGTCCTTCGGAACCACCAGGTACCCAAGGCGCAGTGCCGGATGCAGCACTTTACTGAAAGTTCCCATGTACAGCACGCAGGCCGACTCGTCGAGCCCTTGTAGCGCGGGCAGGGGAGGGCCCTTGTAGCGGAACTCGCTGTCGTAATCGTCCTCCACGATCCAGGCGTGATGACGCCGTGCCCAGTCGAGCAGGGCAAGGCGACGCCGCAGCGGCAGCGTCGCGCCTAATGGATACTGGTGCGACGGGCAGACGTAGGCAAGCCGCGCCTTCGGCAGCGGCTGGTGCTCCTCGACGATCAAGCCGTCCTGGTCGACGGCGACCGGCAGAATGGTGGCGCCCGCCGCGCGAAATGCGGCACGGGTACCGAGGTAACCGGGGTCCTCAATAATCGCCGGATCTCCAGGGTCGAGCAGCAAATTCGCGGAGAAGTTCAGCGCCTGTTGCGTGCCGGCGACGATGATCACCTGCTGCCAGTCGCATCGCACGCCGCGCGACGCACGCAGATAATCCGCGATGGCGTGACGCAGTGGCGGGTACCCCGCGACGAATCCGTAACCGTACAACGACGAGGGCAGCGTACGCGTGACACGCGAGCGCGTGCGGTTCCACAAGGCGAACGGGAACAGATCGAGCGCAGGTACCCCAGGGCGGAAGGGGACCGCCGGCTTGTCGCCATACAGCCGGCTCACGCTGCTCTCCGCCAGCATCCGGCCTCGTTTCGAAAGCTGCGGCCGCGTAGGGGATTCAGAGGAAATGTGGTTGGCGCTGTGCGGTTCCAATCGCCGGACAGGGAGCGCGGAGGCGACAAACGTCCCGGAACCATGGGCCGACTCGAGATATCCCTCAGCGGTGAGTTGCTCGAAGACAGAGATGGTGGTGTTGCGAGCCACCCCGAGCTCGCTGGCCAGCAGCCGGCTCGAAGGAAGCCGGGTGCCCGGCCGCAGCCGCTTTTCGATTACCGCGCGCCGCAACTCGTCGCTGAGTTGGCGCTGGAGGGTAGAACTCCGGCGCCGATCCAGCAACAGCGATTGGAATAGTTCACTTCGCATGACCGAATCGGGCGAGAAATTCCATCATACGCCTCCCGCCCTGCCGTGCGAAAGTGGACCTGTCGAACCAACAAGAAGTGGCTCTTTGAGAAAACCACTTTCGCCGCTATGGTGGAAGTGTGATGGACCAATACACGCCTACTGAGCGCACGCAGGTTCGGCGCCTCTCGAAGCGGGGAATTTATGACAAAGCCCCGATCCACGCGATCCTGGACGAGGGGCGCATCTGCCACGTTGGATTTGCCGTTGAGGGACAACCGTACGTCGTGCCCACCGGCTATGTGCGCGTGGGCGATCAGGTATACATCCACGGCTCGGCCGCCAGCCGGATGCTGCGTTCGCTTGACCAGGGAATCGCCGTTTGCGTCACCGTGACCCTGATGGATGGGTTCGTGCTGGCGCGTTCGGCCTTCCATCATTCGATGAACTATCGCTCGGTGGTGCTGCTTGGCACCGCGCGTTTGGTGACCGATGCCGAGGAAAAGCTGGCTGCCTTGCGGGCGTTCACGAACCATATTGTGCCCGGCCGTTGGGAGGAGGTCCGGCCGCCTACGGAGCAGGAGTTGAAAGGGACAAGCGTGCTTGCTGTTCGGTTGGACGAAGTGTCGGCGAAGGTGCGCACCGGTCCTCCCATCGACGATGAAGAGGATTATTCTCTGCCGGTTTGGGCGGGCGTGGTGCCTGTCGAAACGCGCTTCGGAGATCCGGTATCGGACGGCCGCGTTCCGGCCGGAGTGACGCCTTTTCGTGTCGAACGGCTGGCGCGTCCGCACCTGGTAGGCGACTGAACGGAACTCACGCGGGAATCCGGCTCACGTCGGCGCTCGCGCTACAACGACTCGCCGGTGGTCGGGCATACGGACTGCCCTGGAACCCTACGCTACTGGCCCCACGTTCTCGCCCATCCACGCCGAGACTGCAGCACCGTCCGCCGCGAAGCCGACGAGCATGGCCGTCTTACGGCCGAGTGACGGTCTTCAGACTTTTTGGAGCACCGCGATAAACCCTGGCCCTGGCGATTCCACTATTTCGCTCACCGCCCAACCGGTCTTTTCGACAATACGGCGCACCTCATCCGGTGATGCGAACAGGTAGTCGAACCAATCTCCGCGAAATTGCCGATACCGGATGCGCAAACGAATCTGTCCAGCCATCCGCCCCCGTTCGCGATTTCTTTGGTGATAGGCCAAATGTACGGGATCACGCGTCGTGTACGGATCGGCTGCCGCCGCGATGATGAGGGCATTTGGTGTCGTGATCCCATGCATCGTGGCCAGGAGAATTCGCGCACGTTTGAGCCCGCCGAACAAACCAAAGTTATTTCCGTACAGCACGATTGTGCCAAATCGCGTCCGCAGGGACTGAATTTCGTGGATCGACAGGACGCGGGCGGATTTCACGCCGCGAAGCTTGGAGACCCTTACCGCCAAAGGCGAGTTGTCGATCGCCAACACGCGGTGGCCGTGATTTTGAAGATAAAGCGCCACTCTGCCCGCGCCACACCCTATGTCGAGAACCGGGCCGCGTGCTCGCTGGATCGCCTCCCGTTCATGGATCGCCCAATTCTCGGGTGCCTGAAAATAAGGTAAGGCGCTCCCGAGATCGATCAGCCCGTCTTCCCGTTCGACGATTTCGTGGGTGCTGACGCCTTTGTAGCAGTTCCAGATCTCCTGCCCGTAGGCGTCACGCTCCGGGGGCATGGCTGCCCTGCCGGACACTGGTCTCGCGCTCATGGGATTATTGTTTCACGCCGGGTCAGTTCTATTTGTGAGTCAGTGATGGTCGGTTTGTTTCCTCGATCTGCCGGGGGCGAATCCGGACGCGCAGGAACCTGATCCAAGGCGGCGCGGTTTCTGCGTCTGAAGAGAAAAGGCGAACGGGGCGCGACGCTCCAGCTTTTACCCGACCGCGGTTCCGCCCACCGTCAGCCGATCGATCTTAATCGTCGGAATGCCCACACCCACCGGAACACTCTGCCCTTCCTTACCGCAGACGCCGATCCCTTCGTCGAGGCGCAAATCGTTGCCCACCATGCTGACGTATTTCAGCGCCTCAGGGCCGTTGCCCATGAGGGTTGCATTGCGGATCGGGCGCGTGAGTTTGCCGTCTTCGATGAGGTAGCTCTCCGAAGCGGAGAAGACGAAGTTGCCGCAGGTGATGTCGACCTGGCCTCCGCCGAAATTCGCGCAATACAGGCCTCTCGACACGGACTTGATGATATCGGTGGGATCGCTCTCACCGGCCAGCATGAAGGTGTTGGTCATGCGGGGCATGGGAAAATGTGCGTAGCTTTCGCGGCGGCCGCTGCCCGTGGATTCCGAGCCCAACAGGGTGCTGGAGAGCTTGTCCTGGAGGTAGCCGCGCAAGATGCCGTTTTCGATGAGCACGTTGCGCTGGGTAGGATGGCCTTCGTCGTCGACATTGAGCGAACCGCGGCGGCTGTTGATGGTACCGTCATCGATCACGGTGCACAATTCGCTGGCGACTCGCTGGCCCATGCGTCCGCTATAGGCGGAGACGCCTTTCCGATTGAAATCGGCCTCGAGGCCGTGTCCTACCGCTTCGTGGAGCAGGATTCCGGGCCAGCCCGGGCCCAGCACGACGGTCATCTCGCCGGCGGGTGCAGGCACGGAGTCGAGCATGGCGATGGCCTGGCGGGAGGCCTCGATGGCGAAATGCTCGGGGGTCTTTTCGTTGAGGAAGAAACTCAGTTCCACGCGTCCGCCGCCGCCGGCATGGCCGCGCTGGGGCATGCCGCCGTTTTCACGTGCCAGGGCGGATACGCTCAGGCGGGCTAAAGGCTGGCGGTCGAGGGTGAGGACGCCCTCACTGGTGGCGACCATGACCTGCCGAAGGTTGTCGGCGTACATAGCCTGCACCTGGAAAATCCGCGGGTCGAAGGCCCGGGCCGAGCGGTCTGCGCGCTTGACCAAGTCGACGCGCTGGGCGAATTCGGTTTCGGTGGGAGCGACGAGGACGGGATAGAGGTTGTGGCGAGCGCCCTCGCTGAGATCGAATTTGTCCACTTTGCTCGGACCGGCTGCGATGTGGGCTGCCACCTGGGCGGCCTTACGGATCTTTTCCGGGGAGAGGTCGTCGCTGTAGGCGTAGCCCGTGCGTTCACCTGCAATCACCCGGACGCCGACGCCCATGGAGACGCCTTGCGTCGCGCTCTTCACGATCGATTCGTCGATGCTGATGGAACTGGAAACCAGGTATTCGAAGTAGAGGTCGGCGTAGTCCCCTCCATGGGAAAGGGCTTCCGCGAGGTAGTTTTCCAGGTCCTGGCGGGTGATGTTGAAGCGGGTGGCAAAAATGGACTCGGAGTGCTGCATAATTTCAGGCTACCATGGGCGAATTTTCCCGGTGTCCGCTTCATGTGGGACGGTTTACCTGGTGAACAGCCTTTACAAGTCCTTGCAATTGGCCTGAGTTTACATCTGGGATAATGGCGACAGTAATGCTTTCTTCATCGGATCGGGACCCGGGGGCTGCCATGGCCCGGACGGGCCACTTCTGCCCAGCGGGCGGGTATCTGCTTTTGCGTTTCCAATCAAAGCTTTGTAACCTGTCTACTGGCCGGTACGCCTATCTGAACGGAGCCATCAGGGCTTTCGGATGCCGGCACTTTTAGCCATGGTGCCGCATGCTGGTTGATTTCGAGCTGATCAAACGCGCCCAGAAAGGCGATGGAGCGGCATTCAACGAAGTCGTACTGGCATATCGAAAGCGCATTCTGGGGACGATCTCGCGGTTGATCGCCCATCCAGAAGATGTCGAGGACGTCGCACAGGAAGTCTTCTTGCGACTGTACTTTTCGCTCGACCAACTGCGGGCGCCCGAGGTTTTCGAACCTTGGCTGTATCGTCTGACGCAGAACGCTGCCTACGACTATCTTCGGAAGCAGCGGCGGCGGCAGGAGTTCCGGATGTCCGACCTGTCGGAGCAACAGGTGGTCATGGCCGATGCCATGGCGGGGGGCAAAGCGGAGCAAAGCGATCAGCATCAGAAGAAGATTCGCGAATCGGTGGACGCGCTCCTCGGAGCGGTGTCCGAGGCTGATCGCATCTTATTGATGCTGAAAGAAGTAGAAGGGCTTTCGTTGAAGGAACTTGAAAAGATTTATAAGGTCAACGAAAATGCTCTTAAGGTTCGGCTATTCAGAGCCCGGCAGCGGGTATTGAAGGCTTTTGGAGCAGGAGAAAAGGGAGGTCCCCGGTCAAAACCGGGAGAGTAGGCTTATGATGGATTCGATGCGCGGCAACAATGAGGAAAGACTGGATGCCCTGTTCCGGGCGTACCACGCTGCGTGCCCCGTCCCGGAGGCCAGCGCGAATTTCATGCCGGAACTATGGCGCAAAATTGAGTCGCGTCAAAAGGTAACGTTTTCGTTCCGTCGCATGGTTAGCGGATTTGTGACGGCGGCCCTGGCGCTTACAATCGCTCTTGGTGTGTACATGTCCGTGCCCACCACGAACCCCAATACTCCGCAAAGCTACATTGAAGCTTTGGCGGAAGCCAATCCGCTGGAAACGCCGGACATCGGCGACACAGTGCATCTTGAGCGGGTAGATCCCGGCCGTTGAGCGGACACAACCCATGCCAAGTTCTAAGTGGTCTGCATTCCTCTCCCTGTTCGTCGTCTTTTTCAGCGGAGCGGTTCTGGGCGCGTTTGCGTACCGGCTGTACACGGTGAACGCAGTCGCCGCAGTTCCGATTGCACCGCAAAAAAAGGGTGATACCCCTGAGGAATTTCTGCGAAAACGTCTCGCGGAGATGAAGGATCGGGTCAAGGCAGACGACCAGCAATTGGCACAGATCAAACAGGTTTACAACGATACCCGCGAGCAGTTCGAGCAGCTCCGGGCAAAGATGAATAAGGAAGGGCAGCAGGCGCGAGTACAGATTGACGACAATCAGGTCGCCAAGATCAAAGCAATTCTGCGGCCTGACCAGATTCCGGTCTACGAGCAGATCCGCGCCGAGCATGAGGCGGCTCGCAAGCGCCACCAGCAGGAACGCGAGCAGGCCAACCACAAGTAACGCGCAACGAAACCTTCAGACAGAAAAAGGGCCGGATTTTCGAATCCGGCCCTTTTGATCTTTTGGGGCAGCTTGGATGGAGATGCCAGCGGTTAAGCGACCGGCTGATTTCTCTTATCCTTTTCGCCGCGGGTTGCCTTGTATTTCTTTTCGAATCGATCGATACGCCCGGCAGTGTCTACCAGTTTCTGGCGGCCCGTAAAGAACGGGTGGCAGCTCGAGCAAATTTCCACGCGGATGTCGCCCTTGTGGGTGGAGCGCGTTTTCCAGTTGTGGCCGCAGGCGCAGATGACGCGAACTTCGTTGTAAGCGGGGTGAATTCCGGCCTTCATTGTATTACGGGGATTCCTTTCGAGACTTTCAGTATAGCAAACGCACAAACCCCCGTGAACTCCCAGGAGCTCACGGGGGCAGGTAGCCTACGAATTATACCTGAGGCTGATAGCTGACGCTTGAGGCAGCCGGTCCACAGGAACTTGATCCCGATACTGGACGGGATCGGCTACGTTAGAGGCTCGACTTCAACAGTCGGCCACCTCTCGCGGTCGTATGTTACTTTCCATTATGCTGGACCACCTCCTTTTCCAGTGATGTCTTGATCCTCTCACGGGTCCCGAAAGTTGTCAATATCGGACCCGCGAAAAGCGGTGAACGCTCATGCATTGTTTGGGTTACAGGTGGCGTGAGGCGTAGCGGCACATCGCCAGGCCATCCATTAGGTTAAAGGGAAACTGGCCAGTGGTGTAGTGTCCGCAGGGTAGCGTGAAGATCTCGTGAGGGAGCTGGAGCTCGCGGAAGCTTCGTAAGACTTCGCGCGAATAGACCGGCAGGAATGTGCTATCGTGCTTCGCCCAGATCAGCAGGCTTTTCAATTCGCGGCCCTGCAGCCGGTGGAGATATGCCGACGGGCTGATGACGCTCCAGTAGCGCCGCAATTCCTCCAGATTGATGTGATCGGCGAAGCCTTGCCGCACGTTGCCGGTGGAGAGGCCATTCCACACCACGTCGGAAAAGTTCATCGAGACATGGTTGAAGATGCCGAGTTTGACACGTAAGTCGTGCGCGGTGGCGATGAAGGCAACGCACGACCCCAGGCTGGTTCCCAGGATCCCGATGCGCTGATATCCTTGCTGCTGCAGCCAATCCAGGCAGGCACGGACATCCACAATCGACTGCCGGTTGGCGTGGATGGTGCGGCCCACATTGCTCGAGACGTGGTAGTCGGCGCGCTGCAGTTCGGCAGGCTTGCGTTCGGCGTGGTACGCCATGGTCATGCGCAAGGCGCTGATTCCAAATCGATTGAGGAGCTTGGCGAGGCCCACATGGCCGTCCGGCCCGGAATTCCATTGCGGCAGGACTACCAGCGCCCGGCCCTGATCTTTGGGCGCTGGGAACCAGAGGGCGGGAACGGTGTTGTTTTCCGGATAGCGCGTTTGCACCGGGCTGGTGAAGGTCAATGTTCCGTCATGAAGCTTGAAATCGGTGGGGGTCTGGTAGGTGTAGAAGCGATCGGAATCCTGCAGCGCCTCTTCTACAAAGCGGGCGACACAGTCCTTCGCATTTCCGTTGGCTTGCGGCGGACAGTAGGGAAAGCCGACGGCGTGCAGCCACTCGGTACCCCAGTCAAACGGCCGAACCACTCGGTTTGTGTCGCGAGTCGCGAGCTTACGCTCCCAACGATCGATCCAACGAGCGTAGAGTCCCGTCATTTTTCAGGAGAATTTTCAGTGTAGCAAAAAGAAAAAGCCCCGCACCGGCAGATGGAACCAGTACGGGGCTGCGAATCGCCCAGAGGAGGCAACGCACCAGAAGCCCAAAACCTCTTAAGAACCCAGCATTGACAATGCAAGTCCATCACCAGAGTTAAGTTGTTGAATTTGCAGGCGGATTGCTGTGTTTCCTACCGAATTCCGTAGGAACGGCTTCTGTTTTTCACAATCTGGCAGTCGCTACTCGTTAATGAAAGCACCAGGCCGGATCCGCGTAAACCTGCCACGGTACAATCGAAGCCAGTGAGCGACGCGCCCAGAGCAGACAGAGAAGCTGCCGGTACGCCATCCGAGACCGGACGCGCACTCGCCGGTTTTCTGCTCTCCGGCTTTCTGCAGGCCCTGCTCGGGTCCGTGCTGATCGCCTGGGGATATCATCGCGACCCACCCGACTTCACTGCGGTTGGAAACTACTTCCTCAGCCTGGCGGTCGGAATTGTGGCAGCTTCGGCACTGGCGAAGTCGCTGATGAGGTCGCGGGGCCTCTCGTTTCTGCTGGTGTTCGCCTGTGCGCTCGCCTGCCTGGCGCTGTCGTATCTGGCGCTGGTCGGACCTCCCCTTTCCGCCTGGTGGCGCGTGGCTGGATTTCTGGTGCTGGGGGTCAGCGCCGGGCTGCTCAACCGGGCCCTGTTTCACGCGATTTCCCGCGGCTACACGGCAGATCCGGCCGGAACGGCGAATCAAGGAGGCATCTGGTATGGCGCCGGATGCCTTCTGGCGACATTGATGGTGTCCGCCGCGATCTATGCTTTTAGCACTCCTGCCATTCTCATTTTCATGGCGCTGGTGCCGGGCGTCTTCGCTGCCATCTACGCCCGCAGCCGATATACGGTATTGCCCGAAGCCACCCAACCCACACTCCGTCAGGCGGTGGAGGATTTCCGCAGTCCTGGCGCGATCCTGTTCGCCCTGCTCCTCTTTTTTCAGTTCGGCAACGAATGGTCGATCGGAGGGTGGCTGCCCATCCTGCTCTTCCGGCTGGTTGGCCTCAGTCCGGAAGCGGCGCTGCGGACGCTCGCGCTCTACTGGCTCTGCCTCACCGGCGGCCGTCTGGTCGCGGTGATGATTCTGCCGCGCGTGCGCCATGCCAAGATTCTGATGGGTAGCGTGCTGGCCGCTCTGTTTGGATGTCTGATCCTCTTCTCCACCGATAACAGTTTCGGCGCCGCTACCGGCGCAGTTTTCCTCGGGGCGGGATATGCGAGCATCTATCCATTGGTGGCAGAGGCCATCGGGCGGCGTTTCCCTTACTACCATCCGGGATTCTTCAGCGGCATTTTCTCGCTGGCACTGGTTGGAGGGCTGATTGCTCCGGCTACTCTGGGCTACGTGGCGGCAGGTCTGGGAGTCAAGGTGGTGTTCGCAATTCCATTGATCGGAACGTGCACGGTGGCGCTGCTGATTCTGCTGATCTGGCTGGAGTCGAAGGTGACTGGACGATGAGAAACGACAGCGGCTGGAGAGCGTATGGCACGGGTTTGGCACTCGGTCTGATTTTGGTGGTTGCGGCATCCGCGGAGTCATTGCCGCAGGGTATCGATCGGCTTCTGGCGACGACTCCCGTCGCGCGCACGGCGTATTGGGGGATTCAGATTGTCGACCTCAGAAACGGGAAGACCCTCTTCGAGCTGAATCCGGACCATTTCTTCATCCCGGCGTCCAACATCAAGCTCTTCACTACGGCGATGGCGCTTTCGCGTCTCGGGCCCGACTTCACCTTTCAGACGCGGGTGCTGGCCGATGCGGCACCGGACGCACTGGGCCGGATTCACGGGCCGCTGCGCCTGGTGGGTGGCGGAGATCCAAATCTGTCGGCCCGTGAAATTCCTTATCACCCGGGGCCGATCACTGGCAATCCTCTGGTAGCGATTGAAGATCTGGCGGATCAAGTCGCCTCGCAAGGGGTGAAGCGGGTGGATGGCGGCATCGTGGGGGACGACACCTGGTATCTCTGGCAGCCCTATGCGACGGGCTGGGCGATCGAGGACCCACAATCGGACGACGGGCCGCCCGTCTCCGCACTGACGGTCCACGACAACGCGGTGTCGGTGAATGTGCGGCCCGGTGCGCGCCAGGGAGATCTTGCCGCTCTCACGCTGAATCCGCCGCTGGAGTATTACCTGCTCGACAATCGCGTGCGGACAGGATCGCCGGAATCTGAGCCGCGCCTTCACTTTGAGCGCATTCCGGGGAGCCTGGAAGGTCAGCTCTGGGGCACGATTCCGTCTCGGGATGAGGAAAGGAACCTGCTGCTGAGCATCGAAGATCCGGCCCTGTACGCGGCGAAGGCGCTGGCGCGGGCGCTGGAAGACCGTGGAGTCGTGGTGGAAGGCGGAGTTTCCGCCCGGCACCAGTATCCCAACGAGGTGCGCGACCTGACTCACGCAGCCGAGGGCACCAGTGTCACCGGCACCGAACTTGCGCGCCGCACCTCAGCTCCCCTGCTGGAAGACTTGCGGGTCACCAACAAAGTCAGCCAGAATCTGCACGCGGAGATGGCGCTGCGGGCGGTCGGCAGGGCCCGGCGGAACATCGGCAGCTTTGAGGCAGGGCTCGCGGAACTGGAGACGTTCCTGGCGGAGGCTGGAATCGAATCCGACGCCTACAGTATCCACGACGGCTCCGGCTTGGCGCGTCTCGATCTGCTGACACCCGCGACTGTGGTCAAGCTGCTGCGGCACATGTATGCATCGCCGGTGCGTGAGTCGTGGATCTCGCTGCTTCCAGTGGGAGGCAAGGACGGCACGCTCGCAGCGCGCTTCGGAGATGGGCCGGCGTCGGGCAGGATCTACGCCAAGACGGGATCCCTCAGTCATGTAAGTGCGCTTTCCGGTTACGCGCAGCGGTTGAACGGCGATTGGGTGGCGTTTTCGATTCTGGTGAATAATTACAACTCGCGCGCGGCGGAAGTGAGAGAAGTGATGGATCGGATTTGCGGTCTTATTCTGGAGTAGGAGTAGGAGTCAGTAAAGCTTGCTTACTGAGGGGTCGTTTGCCCGCTTTTGCACAACGGCCTGTTAGCGCAGGTCAGTCGGAATTAGAGTTAACTTGATCTCGGGATGGTCGCTCTCCGCGAGACTGACTGCCACACCGCGGCTTTCCAACGGCCCGAGAAAAGCGGGGTCCATGAAAAAGTTGTCGAAGCCGTTCCGCTCCCATGCAAAGGCTCGATAGTCACCTGGCGGGATGTCGTGGATGGTGAATCGGCCGCATGAATCGGTGGAGGCTTGCAGGTAGGCGTGCGGATCGGTCTTGCGATCGGCCTCCTGAGGAATCAGTACCACGTTTACCTCCGGGCAGGGCTGATCGGAGCCCGATGAGACGACGCTTCCGGTCACACTGCCTGGCTTGGGACTGAGGATCAGGTCGAGTTTAACGGGCGGGCTTGCGTCGAGGTCGACGACGCGGTCTGGCAACTCTCGTGATTCCGAACGCACCGCTTTCAGGTAATACCCCGGAAGCGGATATATCACTTTGTATCGGGCAGGAGGGACATCCTCGACGCGAAAGGTTCCATCGGAGTTCATGGAGGTCGAGACGATGAAGCCTGGGCCTGGGTCGACAGAGAAAAACTGCGCCGTTACGGCGGCGAGGTTCGCTGCTGCGGCGTCGCCCTCGATGTGAACGCGACCGCTGATCGTGCTGCCCGGGATCGGCAGGATGGTCAGTCCCTCTACGCCACCGGCGCCGACTGCGATCGCGCGGAGTGCCATAGCGGAGACTCTCTGGCGGCGCTTCGCCTCGCCCGATCTTGAGCAGGCGCCGGAAATAGTCGAACCGCTCGACTCCGGGAGTAATGACGATCAGCAGATCCGCCTTCGTGCCGCGCTGCGTCCGGAATGCGTGCGGCATGCGCGGCGGGACCACCACCACATCGCCTGCCTCCGCCGTCAACACCTCGGTGCCTGACAACACCTCGGTGCCTGACAACACCCTTACGGCCCCATCCAGCACGTAGGACATCTCCGCCGACCGGTCGTGGCGATGCGGGCGAGCTCCGTCCGCATCTTTTTCCAGGCTCACGCGTACCGTCGACAATGCGCCACCTGTCGCGTTGCTGTCCACCCGGAGCCGGATCTTGCCCGTGGGTGCGGCGAGCGTTTCCGCATCCATGTTTCGCGCGACCACGGTTTCAGGGAACTACGGTATCAGAAACGACATGCTCACCTCGTGCTGGCTTCAGCCTTTACTGGCATCTCATTTTCACGGCGCGTCCGGCTTCGGGCCACAGTAGTCGATGATGCAGGCCGGCATCGGCGAAGGCTCGGTCGATCTCCTGGCGGCCTTCCGAAAAATGGGCTCAGCCCTCGAAATGGAGCGGGATCACAGCCGCGCCGGAGAACTCCTTGGCGGCTTCCACAGCTTCCGCGGCTGTCATGGTGAGGTGGAAGGGCCCCACTTCCGGCACGCGCGCCGCTCCTAAGTTTAGAATCACCGCCGCGACCGGAAAGCGCCTGGCCACCTCGGCGACCTCTTCGTACCAGACGGTGTCGCCGGCAAAATAGAATGCCTGCTGGGGGGCGTCCGTGGCAGACACAACGAATCCAATCACCGGACCGCGATCCAATCCGGCGGGGCCATGTCGCGCAGGCGTGCCGGTCACGCGCAGAGTTGGGCCGGCCGCAGTTGGCAGGTCGACGCTTTGCCACGGCGCCAATCCAACACTGTTTCGACCCAGCCGTTGTGCCCCTTCTGGCGTGGTGAGCACCTTCTTCGCGTTTTCCAGTGCCGCACGGCCGCTACGGTCGAGGTTATCGAAGTGATGGTCGTGGCTCAGCAGCACATAATCGAATGACGGGCGCTTTCCCGAGGTCGGAAAAGTGAGAATCCTTCAGTCCAGGGAGCGCGTCATTGTCCGTCGCCGGATAGCCACGACGATCGCGCTGAGCGCGCACCCTGCCACGAGTCCGATCGTCGCGAACATTTTGCGGTTCGGAGAGGCGGGCCGACTTGGCAAGTCGGCAGGATCAAGCACCTGCAAGTTAAGGGCGGGCCTCGCTGTCGCCCGCTGGAGGTTGGCCACCATCATGCGTGCCACCAGATCGCTTGCCACACGCTGCGCCTTGGCTGGATCGGGATAGGCGAACCGGATGACAAATGTGTCCGCGAACCGGCCACCAGCCTCAACAGCCAGCGGGTCGATTTCAATATCGCGAGCCATTGAACGGACGATATCTTCCAGCGCCGTCTCTCCGATTGATAGAGGTCAAGGCTCGGATTCATGATGACGTCCACCAGGGAGCCGCGACTGAGGACGTGCTGACGTGCTCCGTCGAGCCATTGGTTGACCGTCGCGGCATCCGGCCTCGCCCCATCCGCTTGCGTCAGTTGCAGGACGGTCCGCGACACATATTGATTGTCCATTTGGAATGCAACGATCGTGGCTACCAGCGCACCTGCGATTCCGAAGAGAGCCGTAATCTTGGGGAACGTCCACATTCTCACCTGCATATCGATCGCTCCTCGCAATACGTCGAAGAGATCGCGCCATCGGGGCCCAGCGTCCTCGATCAGCCTGTCGAGTTCAGGCCCATAGCGCTTCCGCCACGGTGCTGGATAAAGCATGGCGGCCCACCGGAGGAGCCTTCTCATGCGTGCTTCAGCCTTTTCTGCGCGGTGTGCAGGATCTTTTCGAGCGCCGCCACCTGTTCTTCCAGGTAAGTGCGGCCGAGGGCCGTGATGGTGTACGGCTGCCGACGATCCTGCGATTTCACGGGTCGGATCCAACCGCGCTCTTCCAGCCGGGTAATCGCGCCGTAAAGCGTCCCGGGTCCCAGACGGACGTTCGCAAACCGTTGAATGTCCTCCATCATTGCGTAGCCGTGTTTATCGCCATCTGCCAGGCTCGCGAGCACCAGAATCGTCGGATCGGACACCGTTATTTCGCCTCACGTAGTATCGTAAGGCGTAATAGCGGGTCTGTCAAGTAGGAGATGTTTAAACCAAGCTGGCCCTTGATTTTCTGCGTTCCCACCCACATCTCCCGACGTACAGTTAGGTAATGCGGATTTCGCGGCGTGGCCTGCTCCTCGGCACCTTCGGATCCCTGTGTGCGCAGGAGCCGCGATTCTCCACTGGCGTGGACGTCGTCACGCTGCTCGCAACCGTCCATGACCGTGACGGTAACATCGTCAAGAACCTGTCTCGCGAAGACTTCGTGCTGCAGGACAACGGCAAAACGCAGAACATCACCTACTTTTCGCAGGAATCGGATCTTCCGCTCACCATCGGCCTTCTCGTCGATACAAGCCGCAGCCAGAGACAGGTGCTGGAGCCGGAGCGGAGAGCCAGTTACCAGTTCCTTGACCAGGTGCTCCGCGAGGACAAAGACCGCGCTTTTCTCGCGCGTTTCGACACCGAGGTCGTAGTCGAGCAGAGCTTGACATCCTCGCGCAAAGAGCTGTCCGACGCACTAGCCAACTTGCAGATCCCCAGCCGCGCCGCGACACAAATCTATGAGGCGGTCCGCAGTACGTCGGAGCATCAGATGCGGCCGCTGAACGGGCGCAAGGCGTTCATCCTCCTATCCGATGGGGTCTCGGTCCGCGATGGCTGCTCGCCGAGCACGGCGATCGAATATGCGCAGCGGGCTGATGCGCTCATCTTCGCGATTCTGTTCGCAGGAAGTGGACACGGCGGCCGCGGGGGACGTGTCATTCCCGCCGTCAACGTGCGCGTCGGAGCGAGAGTTCTGGGTCGAAACGTGATGAAGCGTCTCGCCGGCGAGACCGGCGGCGCCTATTTCGAAGTCGGACCCGCACGTCCCATCGAGCAGATCTACGCCGAGATCGAAGAGACCTTGCGCAATCAGTACAGCATTGGCTACACGCCGAAAACGCCGGGCAACAGCGGCGAATACCGCAAGATCAAGCTGACGTCCAAGAAGCGAGGACTCATCGTGCAGACTCGCGACGGATATTACGCGAAATAGGCTGGACTATTGCGCCCGATCCACCGCGATGGTAACGGTATTCGAAGTGGTCCCGCCGATCGTCACCACGAGCGGAATCGCCGACCCAACGGACGCGGTGGCGGGTACCTGCGCGTTGATTTGATACAGCCCGACATAGCCCGGAGCGAGACCCGAGAACGACACGCTTGCCGGCACTCCGCCAATGGTGACGGTAGGTTGTACCAAGGTCGCCGCCAGCGGATTGGATGGCGACGGACTTCCCAGCGCCGGCCGGTTGCTGACATCCCCCAGACCGGTGCAGTAGATGGACACATATTCGCCGATCTTGGCCGGACGTGCCTCGGAAAAAACTCCAACCGGGGCGGCCACCGACGCGGTATTGGCGATCGTGACGGAGCCCTGCCCGGAGCCTTGTGAATTGGTGGTAAATATGGCGGGCGAGTAGGCCACCAGTTGCACCGGGATGGAGACGGACTGGACCCCTTGCGTCACGGTCAAAGTCTGCGTTCCTAACGCGAGCAGCGGCACTTGAAAGTTAATCTGATTCGGGGAAACGAAGAACACTGGTACCGTCTGCGTACCGGAGAGCAGCGTCAGCGTGGTTCCGCCAAGCGTGAACGGCAAGGGCGGCGCCAGATCGGCAACGGCGGTTTGTGCAGCCAGGTTGGTGCCGTATAACGTCGCGATGCTGCGCGGCGCGAGCGCATTGCCGCTCAGCGGATTCGCCGCGCTCACGAACGCAGCGGAGCTGGTCTTGGGACCAGGCCCGATCAAAAATCCTGCCGAGTTCGAGGTACCGCCTCCTGTTGCAGCGGTGAAGGCCGACACCGACGCCCTGCCTACCAGGGCCGTGTCGGCGGCCGGGATCTTCGCGGTCAGGTGCGCGCTATCGACAAAGGTGGTCGCGCGCGCCTGCCCGTTCCATCGCACCACTGTGCGGCTTCCGAAGCCCGAGCCGCTCACGGCGAGCGTGAAATCCGCTCCGCCGGCGTTGGCCGAGGTTGGAGAGATCGTGCTGATTTTGGGCTGCAGGGATGCGGACGCGAGCGGTACCAGAATGTCCCACACACTCCGCCCGTGAGTTGCGGCGCGCAACACCCGTGAACTTCGTTGCAGCACCAGCGAGTTCACTACCACCTTGGGCAACCCAATCCCGAGACTCGACCAGACGGCGCCGCCGTTGGTCGTCACCAACACTCCGGCGTCGGTCGCAATGTACAGAGTCTGCGGGATGTCCGGATCGATCACGAGATCGTTTACCGGGATGTTCGGAAGGTTCCCGCTGATGTCGGTCCAGGTCGCTCCGAAATTCCCGGTTTTGAAGACATGGCCCAGCACGTCCGTGCCGCCGTTAAAGCCCGAGAACGTCACGTAGGCCGTTGCGCTATCCAGGGGATCCACGGCAAGGTGCGTCACGGCGCGCGGTGGAAGCCCCGCACTGCGATTGGTCCACGTCGCCGCGGCTCCGTTTCCCGCGTTCCCGGTCATCTGCACCATGCTGTTGCTGGTGCCGATGTAGATGGTGTTGGAATCGGAAGGCGCCACCGCGACCGCCTTGAGAGAGCCCTTTTTGCCACCCGTCAGATCGGGTGAGATGGGATACCAGCGCCCGCCGCTGTCCTGGGTCTGCCAAAGACGATACGTCCCGAAGTAGAGAGTCTGCGGATTCGCGCCATCCATCGCAACCGGCGAGATGAACTGCGAGAGGTCGGTGGAATCGAGCCCGTACGATGCAGTGATCCACGACGATGTGCTGCCCGTCAAATTCAGCGATCGCAGAAACGACACGTTTTGACATGCCGCGTACGCAAGGCCGGGAAAGGCGGGGTCTACCGCGGTGAACCCGCCATCCCCGCAAGCGACCTGCTGCCAACTCAGGGTGCCGTCGTACACCTGGGTTCCGTTGTCCTGCGTTCCACCGACAGTCACTTGCGGGTTCGAGGGGTCGATAGACATGCCGGGATAGAACTGCGTGATCGCCAGCGTGCTATTGAGAGCGGCCCAGTTTACAGTTCCAGCCGAAATGTCGCTCGTGCTGTAGATCCCGCCATCATTACCGATGTACAGCCTGGTTCCGTCGGGCGTGAATGCAAAAACGTGGCAGTCCACGTGGATCAGAACATTGTTCGAGCCGCTTTGCGGTAAGGCCGTCCAGGTGGTCCCGCCATCCAGAGTGCGATAGACCTGCAGGGCGCCGGACCAGACAATGTTGGGATTGGAGGGATGCACACGGATGGAGTTGGTGAAGTACTGCTGCGTTCCCCAAAGCGCGGGGTTGGCAATCGGAAGCTTACTCCAGTTAGCTCCTCCATCCAGAGTCTTGTAGATGCCCAGCAATCCGTTCGTCGAGCTGTTACCGATTTGTGCATAGATGGTTGCCGGCGAGGAAGGGGCCATGGCGAGATCGATGCGCCCGACGTTGGTGGTCGGCACCGCGCCCGGTCCGCTCCCCATCGCCAGGCTCCACGTGAGTCCGCCGTCTGTCGAGTGGTAGATGCCGTTCTTGGAGTTCCCACCGACGGTGCCCAACGAGGCATAGGCGCTCGCGCCATTGGTCGGATCGAACACCACCGAGATTCCCGCTGCGCCCGTCAGCACATTGCTCCAGGTGGCTCCGGCATTGGCCGATCGCCATACACCGTTTTGGGAGGTGCACAACAGGATCTGGCTGTTTCCCGGGCGAATCGCCAGCGCCCCGATCCTGTCTCGCAGAAACGGTCCCACGATGTTGGTCCAGGTGGCGCCTCCGTCGGTGGACTTGAGAATTCCGGCGCCGTAGTAGCTGTCCTGCGCGAAGTTCTCTTCGCCGGTGCCGACGTACACGGTGTCGGGACTGCTGGGATCGATCACGATGGCGCCGGTCGCCAACGACGGCTGATCGTCGGTCAGCGGCGTCCAGTTACCACCGCCATCGGTAGTCTTCCAGACGCCTCCCTCCGCCGTTCCGATGTAGACAACGTTGTTGTCTCTCGGGTCGATTGCGATTGCAGTCACTCGTCCAGCCGTGGAGGAGGTGGTGTTGCCATCGGTGGGCTTCGGCCCGATCAGCGACCAGTTCACTGAATCCATGGTCACCGCCGGAAGGCTGCGGCCCTCGGGCGAGGCGTCGTGGAGCGCCTGATGCTGCAGTCGCGTCGCCGCGTCGATCTCACGGATTCGTCGGATTGCGTCCAGCCTGGCGCCGGCTGGGATCGAGGAGCGCGGGTACACGCGCTGGCCGTAAAACCATTCCTCGCGATTTCGCTCTTTATTCGCATCCTCCTTGCGCGGCCACTGTTGCGCGGACAGGAACGGTGCCATCAAGGTGAGGAGCACTGCTGCACGGGTGAAAGTCATACCTGCGATCTGTGTATTGTATGTCGCTTCGGTGATTTTTGTTACGCTGACGCGACGCAATACGTTCGCGCGATCAATGCGCTTGCGAGCCGCGCGCGTCAGCAAGCGATGTCCCATCGCTCCCCCAAAATCACTCCCTCACGGTCGTGGCTCGTTGTGAGCCGCGCGTCAGCAAAGCGATCTCGGCAAACACCCTCGGTCGAATTCAGCGCACTTGTGCCGAAAAGTCTCGACCAGGGGGTACAGACCAGGAAGAGTCTTTGCGCCACGTCCTGATTCCGGGAACATCCTGGCTGTTAACTTCGTCAATACCTATGCGTCTTTATCGAAGACATCCATGTCTAGATTGCCCCAGTTGCAACTGCGCGCTTCGTTTTGGGAGGCCACCCGGATCGCCGCGGATTCGCTCCGGAAGAACAAGCTGCGCAGCTTCCTCACACTTCTCGGGATTATCCTCGCTACCACCACCCTCATCGCAGTCACCGCGCTGATCCACGGGATGAACATCTACATCGCCGAGAAGGTCTCGAACATGGGCTCCGATGGCTTCCGCGTCGTCCGCATGGCATGGTTCGGACCATGGGACCCGAAGAAGTTCTTCGAAATGGACAAACGCAATCCACAAATCCGGCCGGATGAGTATGAATTTCTGAAGAGCAACGCCGTGCTGGTCAAAGAGCTCGGCATGATGGCTTCACGCCGGGGACGCGTCTCATTTAAGGGCGATTCCATGGAAGATGTGGACCTGGAAGGCATTACCGACAACATTCCCACCATAAACAACGTCCAGGTGGATTCCGGACGCGCCATCACCTACGAAGAGGTGCGCCGCCATGCCCCGGTCGTGTTTATCGGCAATGACGTTCGCGCCCGCTTTTTCGAGGGCAAGGAAGCCGTTGGTAAGAGCATTGCCATCGAAGGCATCCCTTATGAGGTCGTGGGCTGCGCGAAAACCCTCGGCAGCGTGTTCGGCAATTCCCAAGACAACTTCGTCATGCTGCCCATCGAGAGTTACTTCAAGACGTACGGCAATCGCAATGGCCTGCGCATTATCGCCAAGGCCATCGACCAACCGCGTCTCATGGAAGCCGAGGATGAGGTGCGCGTGCTCTTGCGCTCCTACCGGCACCTGGGCCCAGGCCAGGATGACAATTTCAGTATCTTTGCTTCGGAGACGATCGTGAGTCTGTGGGAGCGCCTCACCGCAACCATTGCCGCCATGGCGGTCGGAATTGTCTCGGTCTTCATGGTAGTGGGCGGTATCGTCATCATGAACATCATGCTTGCCGTGGTGACGGAACGAACTCACGAGATCGGCATCCGCAAATCGCTGGGCGCTCGGCGATCCGATATTCTGCGCCAGTTCCTGGTGGAATCTTCGGTGCTGTCGGGCTCCGGAGGTCTGGCCGGTGTCGCGGTGGCCTGGGCGATCGCGATTCTGGTTCGGAATGTGACCTCCGTTCCGATGGCGTTGCCGTGGACTTCAGTGCTGATCGGCGTGGGATTGTCCGCCACGGTCGGCCTCTTCTTTGGCATCTACCCAGCTAGGCGGGCCTCGCGTCTGGATCCGATAGAAGCTCTGCGCGTCGAGAAATAACTATGACCAGACTCGCTTTCGTCAACGGCCTGCTGCTCGCGTTCGAAACCATCCGCACGCATAAGATGCGCGCCTTCCTCACGGTGCTCGGCGTGATTATCGGGACGGGCACAATCATCGGGGTCAGCGCGATACTGACCGGTTTCGACGCGTCGGTGACGAATGTCCTGCGCAGCTTCGGTCCCAATTCGATCATCGTGTTCAAGTTCCCGGTTGGGCCTCGGACCAAACGGCTGAGTCCCGAAGAGCGCACGCGCAAAGACCTCACTTACCTCAATGCCATCGACCTGCGTGAGCGCTGCCGATCGGTGCAAGACGTCTCCACCATGCTGTTCCCGAACGAGGGACCGATCAACGTGCACTATCACGGCAACGACATGTACGACGTGAATCTGATCGGCGTGGAGGAGGCATACGCCCGCGGCGGACAGGTGGATCTGCATCTGGGGCGCTTCTTCAGCGATGAGGAGAGCCGGAGGCGCATGCCGGTCGCAGTCATCGGACAGGATCTCGAGAAAGGCCTGTACGCCAACATCGACCCGATCGGCAAGCCAATCACCGTGATGGGGCACGAATTCACCGTAATTGGCACGATGATCCGGCCCGCGGCGTCGTTCTTCGGCGATACCGACAATCGCGTGCTTCTGCCCTACGGCATGATGCAGAAGATGTTTCCCAACGCGCGCGAAAACGCCATCGTCGTGACCGCCATGGATGGCAAGCTGCCGCAGGCAGTCGACGAAGTGCGCACCGTGCTTCGAGTGGATCGCCATGTGCCGTACGACAAGCCGGACAATTTCGCGCTCTCCACCGCCGAGCAGATGGTGGCGGATTTCCGCGAGATCACGGCCATTACCTTTCTCGTGATGGCAGTGCTGAGTTCGATCGGGCTGCTGGTGGGTGGTATCGGGGTGATGAACATCATGCTGGTCTCGGTGACGGAACGAACTTACGAGATCGGCATTCGCAAGGCGTTGGGCGCGCGCCGGACGGACATTCTGATGCAGTTCCTGATTGAGGCAGCGGCGCTCACCGGCCTGGGCGGCGTGGTGGGAATCATCTTCGGCTGGATCATCGCGATTATCAGCCGTTTCGCATTCGAGTCGATTCCTGCCAGCGTTCCGTTGTGGGCGGCGTCTACCGGCATCGTAATGTCTGTAGGGGTGGGTCTGTTCTTCGGTATCTGGCCCGCGAACAAAGCGGCGCGCCTCGATCCGGTCGTAGCGCTACGGTACGAATAAGAAGTGTGGCGCAAAGACCTCCGGGCGTCCGCTAATTCCAGTGACCAGACTCGCTTTTGAGGTGGCGCGAACGACCCGAAAAAGCGTCGAGAAGAGTCTCGACGCGCCAAACAGGAGTGTTTGCGCCACGGGTTCGCGGTACGGAACTTATTCGCCGATGCAGTAGAGGCGCGTCGCGGTGGCCACGTAGATGCGGCCGGAGCGATCCATCGCAGGAGCCGTCGTGACCGCTTCGTCAAGCTTGAGTTGCCACACTTGCTTGCCTGCTGCCGATATGGCGTACACGGTCGATCCCTTGCCGAAGTAAATGGTCCCGCCCGCGTCGTGGATCGGAGTTTGAGCTTCCCCTGGTCCATCACCCTGGAAAGCCCACCGGCGCTTGGCGTCGTGTACGCTGATCAAGCTCTGTCCGAACGCCGCCAGCACATCTTTGTTCCTGGTAATCGCCAGACCGTGCGCGGCACCGGCCTCGGATGGGTATCGCCACAGGACCGATGCCGAAGGGCTCACCGCGAAGAGAGTCCCCTTGTTGGTTCCCACGTAGAAAGCGCCGGATTCGTCGATCACGGGCGCGGCGGCGCGGCCGTCGATTTCCACTTGCCACAACCGATCGTCCGCACGGAAGAAATACCAGTGCGTGATCGAGCTGTCGGCGGGGGCCATGCCGTTGCTGTTGTAGGAATGGCCCTGCCACATAAAAAGTCCGAGGAACTTGTTCTCCGAAACACCCTCCCGAATCGGCTTGCCTTCCGGGCTCAACACTCGCGTCCGGCCCGTAAACGAAGTGACCTGCAGCGCTCCGTCGGGAGCGAAGCTCACCTGGTCGTTCAGCGGCAACGGCACGCTCCAGAGAACCTGACCGTTATCCACACAGCGCAGAATGCGGTCGCGCACACTCCAGACGTAGACGCGCCCATCAGGACCGATCAGCGGACTGTTCTGATCCTTGCTGCCGGCGTCGGCTTTCCACACCAGGCGCGGCTGCCGCGGTCCACGGTAGGGCGAGTATCCGCTCCTCCGCGGATCGAAGCCATCCATTGGCCACATGGGACCGCTCGCATTCGCGATACTCGCAGGATTGGTCGGGATGGCCGTGCCGCCGCCTGCGTTCCCCTCAGGAGGCGTCACACTCCCGGTCGTGAAGGTGAAATCCGGGACAGTCCCATCGATCAAGTGCGGGACCTGTTTTCCTCCTGAGGCACGGCTGACCTCCGACCGGACGCGCGCGAGCGCGGCTGCCGGCTTCGAGCCGGGTTCACCGATGGCGCGGATTACTGCGTTCGTAAAGACGTCGACGGCCGATCCCGAAGAATCGGGCACCGCCTGATTCGGCGCAGCCGCGAACTCCACGAGCATATGGCGAGCCGGCGGCATCGGCGCCAGTCCCTCGGGAAGTCCTGGCCCCGGCCGGCTGGCGTCCAGCAGCAGCACACTGCCCGCAGCCTTTTTCAGCTCGAGCCGGCGTTGCAAATTCCGCAGCGAAAAAGCCGCGAGGCCGGGCGGGGATTGATCCTTCGGGTCGAATCCAATCGGCAGAATGTAATTCAATTCGTCCGTCTGATAGCCGTATCCCGAGTAGTAGACCAGCACGAAATCGCCGGCCTGCACCGTGTCGGTGAACTGCCGGATGGCGGCGACGAGCGCGCTCTGCGACAAGTCTCTGGCCACCTGGCATTGGAAGCGTGCCTTGGAAAGCGCCTCGGCCAGCGCGTCGGCACTCGGTTTCGGAGACTCCAGCCTGGGCAGGTGTTCGTAGGAGGAGTTAGCCACGAGCAGAGCGCGGCGAGCGGCAGCGCGGCTGGTCGCGGGCGCGCCCAGGAGGCATCCCACGAGAACTGCGCTGACGATCCCCAACCTCATGGCGCCACCTCCCAACGAATCCTCACTTCCGATCGCGCGGTCACCGGGTTTTCCAATACCAGGCGCGGGTCCCAGCAATTTCCCGCTGCCGGACTGGTCACTACGCGCACACTGGACGGTAAGACGGTTATGCGGATGGGAACACCTTTCGGGAAAATGTCGCCGCGCACCCCGCCGAAGGAGGCCACGTGATTTCGAATCTCGAGTTGCGAGCCGGCGGGGAGGCTACCGGTCCAGGTGAGTTCGCCATTGGGCAGGTCGCCGTACTCCTCCATGTTGAAGGCGGCCGCCTTGCACGCGGGTACCGGCGGCGCAGTGCCTCCTCCGGCCGAACCCTGTGGTTCTGTAACGTTGATCGTGACGGGCTGTTCGGCGGATTGTCCGGCCGGGTCCTGCGCGTGCACCACGAAATGAAACGCGCCCGCCGTGCCGGCCATACCGGAGATGCGCCCCGTCTCGGAGTTCAGCGTGAGGCCGCCTGGGAGTGATCCATCGCGAACGCTCCAGGCGAGTGGAGTGTTGACGGAAGCGCGTAGATCCAACGAGTAGGGGGCGTCGCGCATCACGGTTTGCGCTGTGACTTCGTCGATGGTCAGTCCGGCAACGGGCTGTTGCGGATGCAGTTTACCCCGGAGAAGCACTGCCACGAGCGCGATCCCGATGAGAACAACGGAGGCCAAAGCGATCCAGATCGCCTTGGAGTTGCGCGCAGGCTTTACGATCCTCGGGGGACGGGGTTCCGGAGTAATCGCGGGACTCGGCAGTTCCCTGGTGGCGTCCGGGTCTTCTCGCGGCGGAGGAACTTGCGGCGGAGGAAGGGAGGGGGGATCGACGGGCCGAGGCGGTGGCGGCGCCGCGCGCCCGGAGAGCGTCGCGTCCAGCTTGCCGATCTCTGCACGCCATCGCTCGATGTCCGGATCGTCGGCCGGCGCCGGTTCCGCGGGCGCTACCGGATCCGCGGGGGCCTCGACGGGCTCAGGCCGGTGCAGGGAAGCCAGCGAAATCTTCGCCTGCAGTTGCAGACGTGCCAGATCCCAATCGTCTCCCAACCGGTCAATCGCCTCTTCGAGTACCTTCATCGCCCGTTCAAATTCCTGGGAGGCAATCAGCCGTTCGGCTTCCGCGCAGGCCTTCGCGATCTGCTCTCCCCGGCTCTCTGCCGGCGGTACAGCGGGGGTTTTCGGCTGCTGGGCTTCTCGCGCGGCGATCTGTCTGCGAATATCCTGCAGCAGTTCTTTTCCCAACTGGTTCGACGGATCGGACGACAAGACTTCCGCAACGGCATGATACGCCTGCGTCAGATTCTGTTCCCGCAACAGGTTCTCGGCTTCGTACAGGCCCTTGTCGCGAACTCGAGCCTGTTCCACCTGGCCGGCGACCCAATCCATACGCGGCTGCAGGTTTGGATTGGTCACGCCCAGTTCGCGCATCGAATCCAGAAGGCCGGCCGCATCTTCGAAGCGTTGCTCGCTGACAGCCGCCTCGGCTTGCCCGAGCAGGGTCTCGAAGCGTACCGCGGCATCGCGGCGCCGTACCGCTTCTTCAATTTCGGACCGGAGTTGGCGGCACTCCTCATGACCGGGATCGAGCCGCAGCGCCTTCCTTACCGAGGTCTTCGCGAAATCCAACTGTCCGGCGGCAAAAAGCTCGTCGGCTTCTTTGTGGAGCCGGTCGGCCTCCGCGCAGCGCAACTCCGAAAGTATGTCGCGCGTATCGGCAAGAACGTCCGACAGGCTGCTGTAGCGCGCTTCGCGCTCGCGTGCCAGCGCCCGCAAGATCAAACTTTCGAGGCCCGCGGGACACTCCGGCGCAGACTGTCGCGGCGGCTCCGGCTCGGAGTTGGCGATCTTGAAGATGATGCTCACGGGGTCGGCGGCGGCATAGGGATTGACGCCGGTCACGAGTTCGTAAAACGTGACACCGTACGCAAATACATCTGTCAACGCGTCCGCCGTCCCGCTGAACTGTTCGGGCGCCATGTACATGATGCTCCCGATGAGCAATCCGGTCTGCGTCAGCCGGGTCGCGCTTTCTCCCCATCGAGCGATCCCGAAATCCATGATCTTCACCGACCTGTCGGTGAGTTGCATGATGTTGGCGGGCTTGACGTCGCGATGCGTGATGCCGCATTCGTGCGCGTACTGCAGCCCTTCCGCCACCTCCGTCATAATCTCGACCTTCTCGAGAAGCGACAGCGACTGCCGGCGGATCAGTTCCTGGAGAGTGGTGCCGTCCAGGTACTCCATCACCAGATACGGGACGCCGTTTTCTTCGCCGTACTCGTGGACGGTGACGATGTTCTTATGGTGCAGATTGGCGACAGTCTTGGCTTCGGCCTGGAAGCGGCGTACCAAGTCGGGGTTTCCTGGAGCGCTCAGGACCTTGATGGCAACCACTCTGCCGACGGTACGATCGAGCGCACTGTAAACCTGCCCGCTGCCGCCCGATCCGATGGTGCCGGTGATTTCGTAACGCCCGATTCGCAGCATTGGAGGAGGCGGAGGGAGAGCCTCGTTCACAGCCACCACGACGTCGCCGCTTTTTCGCGTGCGAAGATACTCAGGCAGCGCCGACTTCACTTCCCGAAGCAGATCGTCGTTACCCTGGCACTGCTTGGCGACGAACCCCTCGCGCTCCTCCGGACGCACCTGTGCGGCCTGTTCGCAGACCTCGGTGATCCGTTGACGAGTCTCGGGTGTCACAATGGTGGCGGCTTCCCTCCGGAACGACCGATTCACTAAAGCGCCGTGTGGCGCTGGGATGCCCTCTTTAAAATAGTAAGCGTTACAAGTCTATCGTTTCAATCGATTCCAGTACCCGTATCTCCAGTCCGCCGGTTGCGAAAGGATCGCAACTCACCTAAGCGGCGAACGAAATCGAGCCGTAGGACTTCCCTCCTCACTCCTCCCAGCCCGGTTGCGCGAAGAGAATTCTTCTGCCTTCTGCCTTCGTGAGCAAGCGAGGAAAACAGACTATTCCATACCGCTTGCGCTGTGACATAATGTGAGATCTTTCGCATCTTCTCCCGCCTCCGTTTGGTCGGGGAGTTGTCGGGCGCCGAGAGCCGCTTGCGCGGAAGGAGACATCAGAATGAAGGACAACAGGTTCAGTCGGCGAACTGCCCTGAAAGTGGCAGCTGCGCTGCCGATGGTCCAGGTTGTCGAGGCCCAGTCGAAACCCAGAAATGTGGTTATCTCTAGCGCCAACTCCTTCAATGGAGGTGTGAACTGCTGTGCCAAGGCGTTGGAGATGATAGCGGCGGGCAGCGATACTTTGGACGCGGTAGTGGCGGGCGTAAATATTGTTGAGCTCGATCCACGGGACACCAGTGTGGGATATGGCGGTCTTCCGAATGAAGATGGCGTAGTCGAGTTGGACTGCAGTTGCATGCATGGTCCTACGCGCCGTGGCGGCTCTGTGGCCGCGCTCCGTGGGATTAAGACGCCGTCGAAGATCGCACAATTGGTACTGCTAGAGACCGATCACATGATGTTGGCCGGCGAAGGCGCCTTAAAATTCGCAAAGGCCTACGGCTACGTCGAGGAAGATTTGCTCACCGATCGCTCGCGCCTTGCATGGCGGATGTGGAAGCGCGAGATGCGCGACCGCAACGGGCACACCAATTGGGAACCAGGCATTGACGGGCCGCCTAAGCCGAAGAAGATCGGCGAGTTGCGGCAGGCATTTCCGCAGTACGATGAAGAGACTATCGCGTGGGCCTATGACGTTGCCGTCAATCCGCCCCACGGTACGATTAATTGCATTTCGTTAAACGAAAAGGGAGAGATGTCGGCGATTACCACTACCAGCGGACTGGCGTGGAAGATCTCCGGCAGAGTCGGGGATTCGCCGATCATCGGCGGTGGGCTTTGGCTCGACCAGGACATCGGTGGGGCAGGCTCCACGGGCCGCGGCGAAGAGAATTTGCGAGTCGCCGGGGCGCACACCATTGTCGAAAATATGCGGCATGGCATGTCGCCGAAAGAAGCCGCGCTCGACGCCTTGAAGCGGGTCGCCCGCAATTTTGATAATGATGAGGAACGTCTCAAAGCGGTCGATCTGAATTTTTACGTTCTACGCAAAGATGGAGAGTATGCAGGCGCGTCTCTATGGGGCCGCACCGGGCGCGAACCGCAATTTGTGGTCGCGACGAGCGACAAAGGAAGCCGCCAGGAACCGTGCGTCCACCTGTTGGAGCGTAAATCGTAACCAAACCTAAATCATTTGATCGTCCATTTTGGACGTGATAGTTGTTAACGTTGAAACAAAGTTCCTGATTTTGCATCCCATCTACTTGGTGGATTCCTGCGAAACTGGAAGAACAAAACGGATAACAGAGTTGGTGGTTTGCTGTCGTTGATTTTGCCGAATGCGAAACCAAGAAAATTTGACCCTTGATCTGGGTAGGCGATAGCCTATGCCGCAGATTTTTCATCACAGCACGAACACGTTTGCGCGGATTACGATTTTCGGCGCAGTGTTCTTTCTAGGCTTTCTCACGTGGGTATTTGCCGAGCTGAATTCTTCTTCGTACGCGACCCGCGCGAATGAGGCTCGCGAGCAGCCCGTTCCGTTTAGCCATGCGCATCACGTGGGCGGCCTGGGGGTGGATTGCCGCTATTGTCACACGACGGTAGAAACTTCGAGCTTCGCGAATATCCCTCCCACCAAGACTTGCATGAACTGTCATTCGCAGATCTGGAATTCCAGCCCGACGCTGGAACCGGTGCGCAGCAGTTTCCGCACGGGGGAGTCGCTCCACTGGACCCGAGTTAACGATCTGCCGGATTTTGTGTATTTCAATCACAGCATCCACATCAACAAGGGTGTCGGGTGCGAAAGCTGCCACGGCAGAGTGGACCGGATGCCGCTCACCTGGCAGGAGAATTCGCTCCAGATGGAGTGGTGCCTCAATTGTCATCGTCATCCGGAAAAGTACGTGAGGCCTCGCCAGTTCATCACCACCATGGGATATCAGCCCGCGGGCGATCAGGAAGAGATCGGACACAAACTGGTGGAGGAGTACAAGATTCAAGACCCGCGCGTGCTGACGAGTTGTTCGACTTGCCACCGATGAGCGATACGAAAAAGAAGACGACGGGCCAGGGGCCGGAAGACAGGGGCCAGGGGCCAGGGGGTGGGGGCCAGGGCTCCGGCTTTCTCGCCAATGTCGAGACCAATGGGCGTGCCCCCGCCGACCTGATTCAATTGACTGCGCCAGCCGACAAAGCCCGCGGAACAGTCTCCCCGGCGCCCGCTTTATGGCGTAGCTTGAACGACTATGCGGCTGCTCCTGATTTTGAAGAGCGTCTGCAGAGCGAGTTCCCCCGGCAGGCCATCGGCTGGAGCGAAGACGAAAATGCAGTCGACGGGCGCCGCAATTTTCTCAAGCTGATGGGCGCTTCGATGGCGCTCGCGGGACTGAGCGCGTGTACCCGCCAGCCCACCGAACACATCGTCCCCTACGTGCGACAACCGGAAGAGTTGATCCCCGGCCGTCCGCTGTTCTTCGCCACAGCCACGACCCTTGGCGGCGTTGCCACCGGCGTTCTCGTCGAGAGTCACGAAGGCCGCCCCACCAAGATCGAAGGCAGTCCGGAGCATCCCGCGAGCCTGGGTGCATGCGATATCTTCTCGCAGGCTTCCGTGCTCCAGCTTTATGATCCCGATCGGTCGCAGGCGCTCACCCTGGATGGCGAGATTCGCTCCTGGGGCGCCTTCCTGGGCGTATTGCGCGCGATTGTTGATGCACAGAAGAGCACCAACGGCGCCGGCATCCGTATTCTGACCGAGACCGTCACATCGCCGACGATGGCCGACCAGCTTCGCGCGGTCCAGAAGGCTTTTCCCGCGTCCAAGTGGCACCAGTGGGAGCCAGCCGGCCCGCACAGCGCACGCGCCGCGGCCATGCAGGCGTTCGGCGCCCCGGTCCACACCTATTACGATTTTTCCAATGCCAATGTAGTGGTTTCGCTCGACGCGGATTTCCTGGCGTCGGGCACTGCCAGCCTGCGTTACGCACGTCAGTTCTCGGCGCGCCGGCGTGTTACCGCGGAGAATTCGGAAATGAACCGCCTGTACGTCGTGGAGCCGATGCCCACGCCCACGGGTACGAAGGCCGACCATCGCCTGCCTCTGCGCGGCGACGATATCGAAGAGTTCGCCTGGATGTTGGCCACCGCTCTTGGCGCTGCGCAAGGTCCCAAAACCAGCGACAACGGCGACGTCAGCAAGTGGATCAATCCGATCTCTCACGATCTGCTCCGCAATAAGGGCGCCAGCCTCGTAATCGCCGGAGAGCATCAGCCCGCCAGTGTGCACGCCCTGGCGCATGCCATGAACGCCGCGCTGGGCAACGTCGGGAAGACTGTCTTCTACACCGATCCGATCGAAGCCAACCAGGTCGATCAGCTCGCCTCATTGCAGGAATTGGTCAAGGATTTGGATTCCGGCACCGTAGAGTTGCTGCTGATTCTCGGCGGCAATCCGGCGTTCACGGCCCCCGTCGACCTCGCGATGCGCGATCGCATTGTGAAAGCCAAAGTCCGCGCGCACCTGAGCCTTTACGAGAACGAAACCTCCGAGTTGTGCCAATGGCATCTGCCGGAGACTCACTTCCTCGAGACCTGGGGCGATGCTCGCGCATTCGACGGCACGGTGACCATTCAGCAGCCCCTCATCGAACCGCTCTACAACGGGCGCTCGGCCTATCAGTTGCTGCAGATGTTCGCCGACAATCCCGAAATCAGCCCTTATCAGATCGTCAAGGGCTACTGGGCTGGGCAGCACAAGGGTATCGACTTCGAGGCCTGGTGGCGCCGCGCGGTGCATGATGGCATCGTGCCGGATACCGCGCTGCCGCCCAAGACTCCCACGCTGAAGGCCAATCTGGGCGCTCCTGCGGCAAAGCGGAAGCTCGAAGGCAAACTCGAAGTGATCTTCCGTCCCGACCCCACGATCTTCGACGGGCGTTTCGTAAACAACGGCTGGCTTCAGGAATTGCCGAAGCCCATCACCAAGCTGACGTGGGACAACGCCGTGATGCTCAGCCCGACCACAGCCCATTGGGCCGGTGTGGAAACGGGCGACCTGGTGCAGTTGACCTACGGAAGCTTCTCTTTGCGTGCGCCCGTGTGGGTCCAGCCCGGACATGCGATTGGCGCGGCGACGCTCCACCTGGGCTACGGTCATACGCGCGCCGGCAAAACTGGAACCGGAGTTGGGTTCAATCCGTACGGGCTGCGCCTCAGCAAGGCGCTCGGACATGATGTCGGCCTCGAATTGAAGAAGGTATCGAGCGGCTATCCCTTCGCGTCCACGCAGGAATTTCACACTCTGGATACCCGCCGCCATCTGGTTCACAAAGGGACTCTCGAGGAATTCAAGAAAGAGCCCGAGTCGGTGCACGAAGGCGCTGAAGCTCCGCCCCGCGAACTCACCATTTACCCCGAGTGGCAATACCCTGGCTATGCCTGGGGCATGGCGATCGATCTCAATTCCTGCACCGGATGCGGCGCATGCGTCGTGGCGTGCCAGGCGGAGAACAATATTGCGGTGGTCGGCAAGGACCAGGTACGCCGTGGGCGCGCCATGCACTGGATTCGCATTGATTCCTACTACGCCGGCGACGACCTGAACAATCCGCCCATCTACAACCAGCCGGTTCCGTGCCAGCAATGCGAGGATGCTCCGTGCGAACTGGTGTGTCCGGTGCAAGCCACCTCGCATAGCGCCGAAGGCCTGAACGACATGGTGTACAACCGCTGCGTGGGCACGCGCTACTGTTCCAACAACTGCCCATACAAAGTGCGGCGCTTCAATTTCTATCTCTTCTCCGATTACGAAACACCCAGCCTCAAACTGCTGCACAATCCGGATGTGACGGTGCGCAGCCGCGGGGTCATGGAGAAGTGCACGTATTGCGTGCAGCGCATCAATGCCGCCAAGATCGATTCGGAACGGCAGGACCGCAAGGTGCAGGACGGCGAAATCCAGACCGCCTGCCAGGCCACCTGTCCCACCGAAGCGATCATCTTCGGCAATGTCAACGACCCCGATAGCCGTGTCTCCAAGATGAAAGCGGACAAACGGAATTACTCGCTGCTGGCGGACATCAACACCCGCCCGCGCACCACATACCTCGCCACCTTGAGCAATCCAAACCCCGAGGCGGAGGGATAGGGCAACGCCATGGCAGACGAACAACAGGTGATCGATAAGCCGAGACCGCGCGAAATCATCGCGCCCGGCTACACATTCGGAACGGTCACGGACCAGATCGCGACGGTTGTCCTTACCAAGAAGACGCCGCTCTTCTGGTTTGTGGGATTCGGCGTGGGCTTCTCGCTGCTGCTGGTGTTCCTGTGGGCCGTGGTGGTGCTGTTCGCCAAAGGCGTCGGCATCTGGGGCATTCGCACCCCCGTGATGTGGGGATTCGCCATCACGAACTTCGTGTGGTGGATCGGCATCGGCCACGCCGGCACGCTCATCTCCGCCATCCTGCTGCTGCTGAATCAGCGGTGGCGCAACTCGATCAATCGCTTTGCCGAAGCCATGACGCTGTTTGCCGTGGCTTGCGCGGGCATGTTCCCGATTCTTCACCTGGGCCGTCCGTGGCTGGCCTACTGGCTCTTTCCGTATCCCAACACCATGGGAGTCCAGCCGAATTTCCGCAGTCCCCTGGTTTGGGACGTCTTCGCGGTCTCCACGTACGCAACCGTGTCCTTGATGTTCTGGTACGTCGGATTGATACCCGATCTCGCCACCCTGCGCGATCGGACCGCCAGTCGCATGCCCCGCTTCATCTACGGCATTATGGCGATGGGATGGCGCGGCTCGGCCCGGCACTGGAGCGTTTACGAAACGGCCTCTCTGTTGCTCGCCGGCCTGGCCACGCCCCTGGTGCTCTCGGTCCACACGGTCGTGAGCTTCGACTTCACCATCGCCATCGTTCCGGGCTGGCATAGCACCTTCTTCCCGCCCTACTTCGTGGCGGGCGCCATCTATTCCGGCTTCGCAATGGTGATGGCGCTGGCAATTCCGCTGCGAGCCGCCTACGGTCTCGAAGGTCTGATCACCGATAAGCACCTCGACAATTCCGCCAAAGTGATGCTCGCCACTGGCCTCATCGTGGCCTACGCGTACATCATGGAGGCATTTACCGCCTGGTATACGGGCAATGTTTACGAACACGACGCCATCTGGCACCGCATGACGGGCCCCTACAAATACTCGTACTGGTTCCTGGTGACCTGCAACATCATTGCGCCGCAGTTCCTGTGGTCGAAAAAGATCCGCAGCAAGCCGGCGCTGCTCTTCGTCTCCTCGATCGTCGTCCTCATCGGCATGTGGCTGGAGCGTTACGTAATCATCGTCAGCAGCCTGGCGCAGGATTTTCTGGTCTCCTCCTGGGGCATCTTCCAGGCCACTCGCTGGGACTGGGCTACGTATCTCGGCACGATCGGGTTATTCCTGTTCCTGTTCTTCCTGTTTATTCGCTTGCTACCCATGATTTCGATCTTTGAAGTGCGTACCCTCCTGCCTCAAGCCAAGATCGAGGAGGAGGTGTAGGGTTGAACAAACCGATTTATGGCGTGATTGCCGAATTCGACGGCCCCAACGAGTTGGTGCGCGCCGCCAGAGCCGCTCGCGAGAAGGGATACCGCAAGCTGGACGCGTACACGCCCTTTCCCGTCGAGGAATTGACCGAGGCGCTGCACCTGCATAAAAACCGCCTACCTCTAATCGTGCTGATTGGCGGGATTCTGGGCGGCCTCACGGGGTACCTCCTGCAGTATTACGTGACGGTGATTTACTTCCCGATCAATATCGCCGGACGGCCGCTGCATAGTTGGCCCGCGTACATCATCATTACCTTCGAGTTGACGATCCTCTTTGCATCGATTGCGAGCGTCCTCGGGCTTTTTGCGCTGTGCGGTCTGCCTATGCCGTACCATCCGGTATTTAACGTTCCGCGATTTGCGCTGGCATCGCGCAATCGCTTTTTCCTGTGTATCGAGGCCACGGACCCTCTGTTCGACATCCAGGGAACGTGCAGTTTCTTAGAAACGCTGGAGCCCCGCGAGGTGTCCGAAGTTGCGCCTTAAACCCTCAATCTGGTCCCCAGTGCTTCTGTTGCTGGCGTTGACTGCCTGCCGGCAGGACATGCACGATCAGCCGAAATACATTCCGTTGCGGCAGAGCGATTTCTTCGCTGACGGCCGCTCGGAGCGGCAGATTATCGAGGGCACCATCCCCCGTGGGCATCTCGACGACGATACCGCTTTCTACACCGGCAAGGCTGCCGATGGCAAGCCGCTCGATACCTTTCCGTTCGCCGTGACCAAGGCGGACATCCAGCGCGGGCAGGATCGTTTTAACGTGTACTGCTCCCCCTGCCATGGCCTCCTGGGCAAAGGCGATGGCATGATCGTGCAGCGGGGATTCCGGCAGCCGCCTTCCTACCACACCGACCGCCTGCGGCAGGTCCCCAACGGATACATCTACGACGTGATTACTAACGGCTTTGGCGCCATGCAGGACTACTCCGCGCAGATTCAGCCGCGCGATCGCTGGGCCATTGTGGCCTACGTGCGCGCCCTCCAATTGAGTCAGAACGCGACCATCAACGACGTGCCCGCCGACGCGCGCGCACAACTCGGGCAGGGAGGCGCGCGATGACCGCCCAGGCGCTCGATTTCAATCTTTCCACGGAACTGAAGAGCGACCTCAAACAGTGGCGCAACCGCGCCCTCATCGCCGGGATTGTAGGAGCGGTGCTGTGCCTGGTCGGATTCGTGTCCAATCCGTTTCAGTTCTATCGTTCGTACCTTTGGTCGTACCTGTTTGTTCTTGGACTCTCCCTGGGACCGCTGGCGTGGCTGATGCTGCAATACCTCACGGGGGGCGCCTGGGGGGTGGTGATTCGCCGCCCCTGCGAAGCCGCGGCGCGTACCATTCCGGTTGTCGCTGCGATGTTCCTGCCCATCGTAATTGGCATCAACAATCTGTACGACTGGGCCCACGCCGACAAGGTTAGAGCCAGCGCGATGCTGCTGCACAAGCAGCCTTATCTGAACGTGCCGTTCTTCCTGATTCGCGCCGCGGTTTACTTCGGCGGATGGTTTTTCCTGTCGTGGTATTTCAATCGCTGGTCCGCTGTAGAAGACCGGGAAGGTCCGCGGGTGGCGCATCGCAAAATGGCGACGCTCGCCGGTCCTGGAATTCTTTTCTGGGGTTTCACCGTCACCTTCATGTCCATCGATTGGGTGCTTTCTCTGGCGCCCGAGTTCTTCTCGACGATGTTCGGCTTGCTGTTCATCGCGGGCCAGGCGCTCACGGGGATGGCATTTCTGGTTACGCTGATGGTCTTCCTTTCGCGGCGCGAGCCCATGGCGCATATCCTGACACCGCGCCATCTGCACGATCTCGGAAAGTTTCTGCTCGCGCTGATCATGGTGTGGGCATATTTCTCGTTCTCGCAATTTCTGATCATCTGGGCGGGCAACCTGCCGGAAGAGATTCCCTGGTATCTGGCGCGGTTGCATGGCGGGTGGCAATATGTGGCTCTGGCGCTGGTGTTCGGACACTTCGGACTGCCTTTCGCGCTGCTGCTTTCGCGCGATCTGAAACGCAATTTCAAGTTTCTGGCGGGCATCGCGGTGTTCATTCTGTGCATACGGCTGGTGGACCTTTACTGGGTCGTGGCGCCGGATTTTCGCAAGGAGTCGTTCGGTTTCAGTTGGATGGATCTGGCGGCTCCATTGGGGCTGATTGGCATCTGGTTGTGGTACTTCCTGCTGCAACTCGAGAAGCGGCCGTTGATTCCCTCGCAGGAACCGCAACTGCAGGAGGCTTTGGAACATGGAAGAGAATAAGCATCGCGGCGTAGGGCACGAAGAGACCGACGTCAATCCTTGGGTCGTTGGCAAGTTCGCGATCGGGCTGGTATTCGTGTGCGTGATTTCGCTGGCGATTCTGTTCGGCTTCTTCCGCTTCCTTCTGTCGGATGAGGGCGGCAAGGCTGCGGGAGTCGTAAAAGAGCCGCCAAAACCTCGGCTGGAACAGACTCCGATTACGGATTTGCAGGCCTTTCGGATGGCCGAGGATCGGGACCTAAGCAGTTACGGATGGGTGGACCAGCAGAAGGGAATCGTGCATGTGCCGATCGATCGCGCGATTGACATGCTGGTGCAAAAAGGCCTGCCCTCGCGGCAGGAACAGGCGCCCGTGAGCAACGTGAGCGTGCCGATGGAAAGCGGCCTCGGTGCCAAGATGCTGCCGCCCGGAGGCCCGCTGGCAGGAGAAAAGAAATGAGTGTATTGACGTGGCGCAAACACTCCTGTTTGCCGCGTCGAGACTCCTCTCGACGCTTTTCGGGGCTCTCCAGCCTCCGACGACGGGCCGTAATGTCTCCGCAAGAATGTTCAGCTAGTGGCGAAAAGCCTTTGCGCAGCGGACCTGGTGGACGTCCGAAAAGCGTCGACAAGAGTGTCGACGCGGCAAACAGGAGTGTTTGCGCCACCCTCTTCGCCCTCATTCTCTGTGCTTCTTCCGTCTTCGCGCAGCCTGGACAACCCGCGCCCATGCAGCCGTCGCGCAGTTTGCAGGACTCTAACCTGCGCCCTGCGCTTCCTGGAGCGCTCGAAGGTGTTGGCATCGAGCAGAGACTCGATGCGCAGATCCCGATGAACCTCACGTTACGCGATGAGGCCGGCCGCTCGCTTCCCCTTTCCAGCTTCTTCCAAACCAAGAAGCCCGTCATCCTTGCCTTCGTCTACTATCGCTGCCCGATGCTCTGCACGCAGATTCTGAACGGGCTCGAGAGTACTCTGAAGGCCGTATCCCTCAATCCCGGACAGGATTTCGAAGTTCTCAGCGTGAGCTTCGACCCCAAGGACACGCCGGAACTCGCCGCATCCAAGAAGCAGATGTACCTGAAGCGCTACGGGAGGCAGAATACCGCCAACGGCTGGCACTTTCTGACGGGCGACGAAGCCAACATCCGCGCGATCACCAGTGCAGCGGGCTTCCACTACAAGTACGACCCCAAGACTGATCAGTTCGCGCACGCCAGCGGCATCATGGTGCTGACACCGGAAGGCCGCCTGTCGCGCTATTTCTACGGTGTTGAATACGCACCCCGCGATGTTCGCCTCGGCCTGGTGGAAGCGTCGCAAAACAAGATCGGCACGCCCGTCGACCAGATGCTGCTCTTCTGCTATCACTATGACCCGGCGACCGGGAAATACGGCGCGATCGCCATGAATATGGTGCGATTCGCGGGTGCCGCATTCGCCTTGGTGGGCTGCACGTTTCTGTTGATCGTCTTCCGCCGCGATCTTCGTACCGGCAAACAGAACCTGAAACGAGTTGGATAAAAGTTCGAGATGGGTACACTACGTTTATTTCCGGAACAGGCCTCAACCTTCGCCCCCGAAGTCGACCACCTGCTGTACTTTTTGCTGGTGGTAGCAGTTTTCTTTACTCTGCTGATTTTCGGCGCGATCTTCTACTTTGCCGTCCGCTATCGACGGCGCTCCGACAAGGAACTGCCGCACGTTGTGCACGGCGGGATGGCGCTCGAGATCCTGTGGACCGTGATTCCGTTTGGCCTCACCATGGTGATGTTCACTTGGGGGGCGGCCATCTTCTTCAAAGAGAGCCGGCCGCCGGACGACGCGCTCAATATCAACGTCGTGGGCAAGCAGTGGATGTGGAAACTCCAACATATGGAGGGTCAGCGCGAGATTAATGAACTACATATCCCGCTGGGCCGCGCCATCAAGCTCACCATGACGTCGGAGGACGTGATTCACAGCTTCTTCGTACCGGCGTTCCGCACCAAGCAGGACGTGGTGCCAGGCAGATATTCCACCACCTGGTTCAAGCCCACCAAAGCGGGCAAATACCACCTGTTCTGCGCTGAGTATTGCGGCACGCGCCACTCCGGCATGATCGGCTGGATTTATGTGATGGAGCCGCGCGACTACGAAGACTGGCTGACCGGCGGTGCGGCTTCCGGGTCGCTCGCCGATAACGGGCACAAGCTGTTTCTCAATCTGGCATGCGGCAATTGCCACAAGGACGATGGCTCCGGCCGCTGCCCCACGCTGGTGGGTCTGTTCGGCAGGAATGTGCAACTTAGCGGAGGCGGCGTGGTGAAGGCAGATGAAGGCTACATTCGCGAGTCGATTCTGCAGCCTGCGGCGAAGATTGTGAACGGATACCAGCCGATCATGCCGACGTTCCAGGGCCTGGTCAGCGAAGAGGATGTTTTGCAGTTGGTGGAGTACGTGAAGTCGCTCAATCCCAAGCCGGCGGGGGCCACCTCGCAATCGGAGGGCACAACCGTACCGGCACCGGGGCTCGCACCCAACACACCGAAAGTTCGTTAATTATGATTACCGCGGCAGTACAAGAACGAGAACATTACCTCAACGCCAGTTACGGCATAAAATCGTGGCTCCTCACGAAAGACCATAAGCGCATTGGCCTGCTCTACCTTGCCACGGTCACGCTGTTCTTTTTCCTGGGCGGTGCGTTTGCGACGCTGATCCGCATTGAACTGCTCACCCCGCAAGGCGGGCTGGTCTCGTCGGAGACGTACAATAAGCTGTTCACCATGCACGGGGTGGCGATGGTGTTCTTCTTCCTGATTCCCTCCATCCCAGCCACCTTGGGGAATTTCTTCCTGCCGATCATGATCGGCGCACGAGATCTGGCGTTCCCGAAACTGAATCTGTTGAGCTGGTATCTGCTGGTGGCCGGCGGAGTCTTCGCCCTGTTCGCCATGCTGGCGGGCGGCGTGGATACCGGCTGGACGTTTTATACCCCATACAGCACCACGTACTCCAACACCTGGGTGATCGCCACCGCGCTCGGCATCTTCATCGCCGGCTTCTCCTCGATTCTGACGGGCTTGAACTTCATCGTTACGGTCCACACCATGCGTGCCCCGGGTATGACCTGGTTCCGCCTGCCGCTGTTCGTCTGGGCCAACTACGCCACGGCGCTGATTCAGGTGCTCGGCACCCCCGTAATCGCGGTCACGATCGTACTTCTGTTCTGCGAGCGCGTCTTCCACATTGGCATCTTCGATCCCTCGCTGGGCGGCGACCCGGTGCTCTTCCAGCATCTCTTCTGGTTCTACTCGCATCCCGCCGTGTACATCATGGTGCTGCCCGCCATGGGCGTTCTCAGCGAACTCATTTCGACTTTTTCGCGCAAACCGGTGTTCGGTTACGGATTCGTCGCCGCTTCCAGCCTCGCGATCGCCGTGTTGGGTTTTCTCGTCTGGGGCCATCACCTGTTTGTCAGCACCCAATCCGTTTATGCCGGCCTGGTCTTTTCGTTCCTCAGCTATTTCGTCGCTATCCCGTCGGCCATCAAAGTCTTCAACTGGACAGCCACGCTCTATAAGGGATCGATATCTTACGCCACGCCGATGCTGTACGCCTTCGGATTCATCGGCTTGTTCACGATCGGCGGCCTGACCGGGCTCTTCGTGGCGTGCCTGGGCATTGACGTGCACGTCACCGATACCTACTTCGTCATCGCGCACTTCCACTACATCATGGTGGGCGGCACCATCATGGCGTATCTCGGCGGACTCCACTACTGGTGGCCCAAGATGACAGGACGAATGTATCCGGAAGGGTGGGCGAAGCTGTCGGCTCTGGTCATCTTCCTGGGCTTCAATCTCACCTTTTTCCCGCAGTTCATTCTGGGATACCTGGGCATGCCGCGGCGCTACCATGTCTACCCCGAAGAGTTCCAGGTGTTGCATGTGCTCTCCACGGCGGGAGCTTCCGTGCTCGCGGTGGGCTACATCATTCCCATGGTCTATTTCATCTGGTCGCTGCGATACGGGAAGATGGCGGTGGCCAATCCCTGGGGCGCGACGGGTCTGGAGTGGCAGACGGCATCGCCGCCTCCCGCCCACAACTTCGATGAGACTCCAGTTGTGACCCACGAAGCCTACGACTACAGCACCGTGATCGGGGAGGAAATCGAAGTTGGCTAGCCAATCGCACGTGGAGACGCTCGCCCTGCGCGAGCAGTTCGATACCGCCGGGCAGCAGAAAGATGCTTCCACGCTCGGGATGTGGCTGTTCCTCATCACCGAAATCATGTTCTTCGGCGGCATGTTCCTGGCGTACTCGGTATATCGCGGGATCTACCCCACCATCTTCGCCATCGCCAGCACCAGCCTGAACGTCTACATCGGTGCTGCCAATACAGTGGTCCTGTTGTGCAGCAGCTTTACCATGGTGCTGGCGGTTCGCGCTGCACAACTGGGCCAGCGGCGAGCGATCATCGTCTTTCTCGTCCTCACGCTGGCGCTGGGCACGGTATTCCTTGGTGTGAAGGCTTACGAGTGGAAGGAGAAGTTTGAGGAGCACCATATTCCCGGCCAGGCGGCATTCCACCTGGAGGGTGTGAGTGCCGACCAGCAGGGCCACGCGCAGTTGTTCTTCTCGCTCTACTTTGCGATGACGGGGCTGCACGCGCTTCACATGGTGATTGGCGCGGGCATTCTGACCGTACTCATTTTCCAGGCACGTCGCGGCAAGTTCACAGCCGATTACATGACGCCCGTGGATGTAGCGGGACTCTACTGGCACTTCGTCGACATCATCTGGATTTTCCTTTTCCCTCTGCTGTATCTGATCGATCGCCATTTGAAGTGAGCCATGCACGAGCACATCGATAGCATCAAACTCTACGCCCTGGTGTTCATCGGGCTGATTATTCTTACAGTGGTGACCACTGCGGTCGCGTTCGTCGACCTCGGACCGTTTAGCGTGGTGGCGGCCTTGGGCATCGCGGTCTGCAAGATGCTGCTGGTGGCCTTGTTCTTCATGCACATCCGCCACAGCACCAAGCTGACGCGCCTGGTAGTGCTCGGCGGCTTGCTTTGGCTGTTCATTTTGTTGGCGCTGACGATGAGCGACTTTGTCACTCGCGGGGCGCTCGGCGTCCCGGGCAGGTAGTCAGTGTTCACATCATCCGTCTGGCGCGAGGAGATTTGGTACGCTTTCCAAGTGCCTCGAGGCGGGTGCAGCGAGTCAGCGCGAGAGTGAAGAAAAGGCTCTCGACAGTCTTACGGGAGCCTGGGGAGGGAGTCGAATTACCGTCAAGCGGTACGCCAATTCCACTTAATGCGGTCTGCGGTTTGGGATCTCATGAAGCACTAAGCAGCCCCGAATTACTTCATCTTATCGATCTTCTTCCGAATCTGGGCGGCGTTCTTTGCTTCGGGAGCCACTTCGAGGTACTTCGCGTAGGCCTCTTTAGCGGCGTGCATGTCCTTCAGCTTCTCCTCCACCTCGCCTAAGCGCAGCCATGCCTCGCCGTAACCCTCGTTCCACTTCGTCGCGCCCTTATAGCGGCCCTCCGCCGACCGATACTTGCCCTGCTTGAAGTAGAAATCGCCCACCTTGACCCACTTCTCGGCCTCCAACGGGTTGAAGGAGAACTCCTCATTCGAAAGCGATTTGTCCTCTTCCGGGGGGATCTCTTCTTTGCCAGTGGACGGGGGGGCAGGCTGCCGTTTCTGCAACTCCGGCTGCGGCTTGGCGGGCTGGGGCGGATTCTGTTGAGCATGAGCGGCGAATGAAACCGCACACACCACCAGCATCCTCGGGATCCAGCTAGACATAATCTGATTTTACCAGCGGAGAGATCAACCTGTCGTGCTTACTGGGGTGCGCGACATAAAAGTGGCGAGTTGCACCGGGCCCGTGTTTATGGGATATTTCTGAGCGTATATATACTCTCAGAAAGAGGCTGCGATGCCCGATTCCCTCTCCGACCTCGAAGGTG